>Ga0326597_10004716_pt1 | contig 19086 bp, 20 predicted proteins | sample RVTome_12_FD_203789 | JGI IMG/M metagenome (GOLD analysis project Ga0326597, IMG submission 203789) | Soil microbial communities from uranium-contaminated site in the Upper Colorado River Basin, Wyoming, United States - RVT100D185 | ecosystem: Environmental > Terrestrial > Soil > Contaminated >... | reverse complement strand
CGCGGGAACCATCGTGGCAGGTCAGCCAGCAACCCTGTTGCGCGAAGCCCGGCACCTTGCCGTCGTCCAGCATCATGGTCAGGCGGTCCTCGTAGATGGCCGGCTGCTTGCCTTCCTGGACCGCCTTGTCGAGGCGCGGTCCGCCGTAAACCTTCCACTCCTTGCCGTCGAAACGGTAATAGGGGTATTCGATACCGGCCTTGCCGTTGGTTTTCCACTGGTAACGGAAGTAGGCGTTCTTGGCGTCGTAGGCGGCCTGGACTTTGAGATCGATCGAGCCGTTCTTGCCTTTGACCGGCGTCGGCTCCAGCGATCCGTCCTTGACCAGTTTGTCGCCCATGGCCTTTTCCTTCCCTGCATGGCACATGACGCAGGCCGCGTTCGTTGTTACCACGGCGGCTCCTGGATGAGTGCCGCCGCGCACCCACTCGTACGACGACTGGCCGGGATAGAACAGCGTCACCGTGCTGGCGGGAACTTTCGCCCAGTCAATCATTGCCGGATTCGCGGCCATGGCGGACCCAACGGCAAACGCGATGAAGCTTAATAACAGCAATAGTGACCTTTTCATGAGCATCTCCTTGATTTCGGTTTAGGTGATCGATATTAAATCGGTTCCGCGGCCTCCTGCTCGATAGCGCACGATTTAAATGAATTGTATCGACCACAGGAACCGAGCAGTTTGATCCAAATCAACCTTTTCCCCGATTCCCCAGGTTGTTTGGCCTGCGTGCGGCGAAAAACATGAATCGCCCTGACCCAATCCGAGACCGGATGGCCCGGACGATCTCCCTCAAGTTTGGCGCGCGTCCGGTAACCACGGCGGAAACAGGCGCGTCAGCAACCACAGCATGCCGAACGGGAGCGCGAAAACGATGCTGGTAGCCAGGAGGCCCTCGCGTCCCAGCATGGGCGGATAAAAGTACAACAGGCCGTGCATGGTCTTTGAAAGTTCTTGCCCGCCGATCACTACATTCCAGCGCATGGCCAAAACGGCGATCAACATCAGCAGCGCCGAAACCGTCACGCCGATGACCAACTGCCGGTCTTGCGTGCCGCGCCAGATGACGTACGTCAGGATAAAAAATGCCGCCACGGAACCTCCCACTTGGAGCACCCAGACACCAAACCACAGCGGCCCCGCGACCAGGGCCATGATGGTCTCGACTCCTTCCCTGCCCTTGTAGACGATGTTGGCAAACTCGAGAAACTCGAGGACCATGGCAAATATCAGGAAGCCCCACAGCATGTACGCCAGGCCTTTCAGACAGGTTTTGTCGATGGGTGTCCTGCGGAATCGCGAAATCAGCAGATAGAGAACGATCAGGATGGAGATACCCGAGACGATCGCGGATACCAGAAAGATCGCCGGCATCAGGTCCGATCCCCACCACTCCCGCGACTTCAGCGAGCCGAACACAAATCCGACGTAGCCGTGCAACCCGTGGGCGCCGACGATGCCGATAACGGCGAGCGCCTTGATCCACTTGGCGTCATAGGTCCGCGTCGTGGCGGAGATTTCGTAGGATCCCAAAGTCAGCGCCCGGTAGAACCGCCCCCGCCATCCATTCCGCTCCTGTGCCCAGGCGACAATATCCTCGCGGTAGGAAAACCAGATTTCGAGCGTTACCAGAATCACATAGAACGCGGCGAAAAATCCAAAAGCCGCAAACGCCGAGGTCAGATGCGGCGTCAATATGACATTCAGGGCCCGCTCGGGATGCCCCAGGTGCAGGAGCAGCGGCACCGGCACGAAGAGCATGAAGGACAACGAAGTCAGCAGGGCAAAACGGGCCACCGGTTTGAACCGGGACACACCGAACACGTGGTAAAACGTGGCGACCGTAAAGGAACCCGCGACGAGACCGGTGATGTACGGATAGATAACGATCATCAAGCTCCACGGGATATCGGTCTCGTTAGGGAACACGTAGCCGGTGAACGGGGCGGCATGAACAAAGGCCTCCTCCATCACATCACCTCCTTGTCCAACCCGACGTAAAAGACGTTTGGAGAAGTTCCCATCTCGGGTTTCAGGACCCGGGTCCGGTTTTCACGGAGAAATTTGCTGATCGGGCTCTCGGGATCATTCTGATCCCCGAAGATGCGGGCCTCGACCGGACAGACTTCCACGCACGCGGGATTAAGCCCCCGGGTGACGCGGTGGTAACACCAGGTGCATTTATCCGTCACCCCGAACGCTTGATTGAACAGCCGCACGCCGTACGGGCAGGCCTGGACGCAGTACTGGCAACCGATGCAGTAGTCGTGATCGATCAGCACCACGCCGTCCGGGGTACGAAAGGTGGCGCCTACCGGGCACACCTGGACGCACGGCGGATGCTCGCACTGGTTGCAGAGTTTCGGGACGAAGAACGCCTTGTCGATGTTCGCGTCCCGATAACGGTTGTCGAACCGATACGTTTTTTCCGAACCGGAAGCGGCGATGTTTCCCGGATCGTGCTGGCTGTCTACGAGCGGTTTCCTCTTGCCCTTGAGATAGACATAACGCTCCACCCAGGTACGGAAATGGCTTGCGTCCTGAGCCACGCCGTTTTCGATCTTGCAGGCCTCGACACAGCGCAGGCAGCCGATGCAGCGGGTCGCATCCACGCCGAAGCCCCAACGGTGCCTGGTCCAGTCGTATCCGGGTGCAACGGTCAATTGCCGCGCGACCGCCATGGCGCGCCGGCCCAGAAGCCCGGAAGCGGAGACCAGCATGCCGGCATAAATAAACGTGCTGGCCATCAAGCGCATAAAACGGCGCCGGCCGGGTTGGTGCTTGCTGATTCTCCACTTCATGGTGCGGCTCCTTCAGCAGGGGCAGAATATTTCGGTGGCCAGGGAACGGATCATTTGCATTTCAAGCCGGCGTAGTAAGCCGCCAGCTGCCCAATCTCGGCGGCGTTCAAACCCTTCACCAGACCGTTCATCATCGGATCCCGGCGGGCGCCCGTTTGATAGGCCTTGAGCGCATTAACCAGGTAGGTTTCCTGCAGCCCGGCCAGGCTCGGCCAGGCGGAATTGCTGCTCACGCCGTCGGCGCCATGACAGGCGGCACACCGCGCGGCCTTCGCCTTGCCGGCGGATACTACGGTCGCAGCTGCGTTTGTCCCGGCGGATTTGCAATCCAGGCTCGCGTAATAGTCAGCGAGTTCATTCCTATCCGGCTCGGTCAAATCCTTTACCAGATTGGTCATCATGGGATCGCGGCGATTCCCGGTCTGGTAGGCTTGCACTGCGCTGACCAGGTACCCGCGCTGCTGGCCGGCGAGGCTCGGCCAGGCGGGATTGACGCTTACGCCGTCGGCGCCATGACAGGCGGCGCATCGCGCGGCCTTCCGCTTGCCTGCCTCCACGTCGCCCGCCTTCCTCGTCTGCGAGACGGCGGCAACGGCGATCTTGGGGGAATGCGGGTTATGGCAAACGGTGCAAGCCTGCCCGCCCGCATGCACATTGACCTCGATCTGTCGCTGGATCGCGGGCCGCCCCGGCATTTTCTCGTGGCACAAGGTGCAGAGCTTCACGGCGTCCGCGGGAACAGAAAGCTCGAACTTGTCATAGCGCGAGCTCGCAATGAGGTTGTGCGCACGCATATCGGAGGCAACGGGTGGCTTGAGCCTGGGATGTTTCCCGGCCGCGCCGTGGCAGGTCTCACAAGTGACGACTTTATGGATACCCGTGGACCATTGGTCGAAGCGCTCGCGGTGACAGCTCTGACAATAGGCCGCGCCTTGGTAGATCGGAGTGTCGGCCGCAATCTCGGCCACGGCATCGGCACGGTAGTGGCCGTAGACGCCGAAGGACTTGTCGATGAAGTAAAACCTGGCGCCAAGTACCACGACGCCAACGGTCGCCATCAGGAGCAGCAAACGGACGATATGTTTTGGCATAGGTACGCGACTGTCCGAGCCGCACGTCTACAAGTTTTTCTAATCCCGGTAATGTTAAAGGATAGCCACTGGAGGACAGCGCACATTGACCAAGATCAAAATGCGGCTTTTTTTGAGCGGCGAACATTAAAGCCTGATAACCGGCGGCTGGATATCGGTGTAAGCGGACAAATTTCGCTGTTTTGACGTGGACCGGCTGTGATCTGTTTTCCACCCTGAAATGCCGCGTCAACCTTACCTGACTGCAATACTGCGGCTTTCACTGACGCGCCTCGATCATGTGGCGTCGGCGACTTATGGCGCGTGCCAGTATCACCACGCCACAGTTGACGACTGGCGGCGATCTGGCAACAAAGACCTTAAGTTAAGCGGAAAGCGGATGACTCAGTAGGATTTGGGCTCGTGATTCTCGCCGTGACAGCGGAGGAAACAACGGCCACGGAAGGTGCCCGTGGATTCAAAGCGCAGGATTCCATTTGAATTCGGACTGACCACCCAAGTGCCGAGATTGATCAGCTTGCTGTTGTTCGTGGTATTGCCCATTTCGTCAATTAAAGAAAAGCAACTCCGTGAGGCATACCCAAAAATTTGCTTATGCGTATTTCACATCAGCGTGCTATTCCTGCAATGATCAAAATAAAAATATCCATTTGATAGCGGAATATTTCCGCGAATTTCGGAGAAGTAGTTGACTGATATGCTGTGTTTTGGCGGATGTCGCGCGTATCTTGTTGAATTGCGCGTTCATACCCGTCTTACGAAGGAAAAATCCACTCACAAATCAACCGGCGTTCACTGCCGACATTATTGATCTAACGCAATCTCAGCATGAATTGTTTATACTACCTGCCGACAGGCGAAACTTTTTTCTGTGTGAACATGTCGAAGACCGCTAACGGCGCTTTGATTCATTGCCAACCCGGACATTGCATACTCTACGAGGCCCGGCTTTATTCGGGACTGACGATGAGGCAGGCCTGCGCCATCCGAGGCATGTTCATCAATCATGAGTTCGATGCCCATGAAATAATTTTTCGCGAAGGCGAACCCAGCACTTATCTCTATGTATTGCGCCAAGGCCTGATGAAGTTAACGTCCGTCGGGGTAGGCGGTCGTGAGCAAATAATCGGGTTGGCGACACCGGGTAGACTGCTCGGTCTCCAAACCAAGCACGGCAAAACTTACGGTTTCACGGCCGTGACGCTGTCACCCGTCACCGTCTGCAAGCTCCGGAACAGCGACATGCTGCAGGTGCTCGAGCAGAATCCGGCCGTGTCTCTCAAGCTGATCAACATGCTCAATCAGGAACTGACCGAAGCCCAGGCATTAATCCGCGTGCTCGGCCAGAAAACCGCCGAGGAACGGGTTGCCTGGTTCCTGCTCACCTTGGCCAATGCGGATTCGCGGAATACCGCCGATATGATCACGGTATGGCTGTCGCGCCGGGAGATGGCGGAAATGCTCGGGCTTACGATCGAAACGGTCAGCCGGTTGATATCGTCATTCCGCCGCGAAGGATTGATTGACGTGTCGCGCCGCTCGATGCGCATCCTGAATCAGCCGCGTCTGCAGGCACGCGCGAAATACTTGAGCGAAACGGATAACGGAATTCAGCAGTGGGTGACGGCGGGTTGATTCCGCCTTCCCGAAAAAATTCTTTTACCAGCCTCATAAGTGCAAGCACACTGCGTGCCGATAGCGATCGAATCCGCGCTGTTGGTTTTCCCATGCGATGCATCGAAGTACAACGACCGACGCCGGTCAATCAATGCCGAGCTGGTCCCATATATTGCTGATTCGTTGTTTTACCTCGTCATTCATGACAATCGGCTTTCCCCACTGGCGATTCGTTTCTCCCGGCCATTTGTTGGTGGCATCGAAACCCATCTTTCCCCCGAGGCCTGACACGGGGCTCGCAAAATCCAGATAATCGATCGGGGTGTTGTCCACCAGCAAAGTATCGCGTACCGGGTCCATGCGCGTGGCCATGGCCCAGATCACTTCCTTCCAGTCGCGCACGTTGATGTCATCGTCGGTCACGATAATGAACTTGGTGTAGGTGAACTGCCGCAGCGTCGACCAAATCCCGAACATGATGCGTCTGGCATGACCGGGATAAGATTTCCTGATGCTCACGCAGGCCACACGATAAGAACAACCCTCGGGCGGGAGATAAAAATCCAGGATTTCCGGAAATTGCTTTTGCAATAGGGGAACAAATACCTCATTCAACGCCATCGCCAGTACCGAAGGTTCATCGTACGGAGAGCGGCCCATGTAGGCGCTGTGATAAATGGGATTGTCGCGACACGTGAAACGATTGATGGTCAACACGGGGAATTTTCCCTGGGAATTGTAATAACCGGTGTGATCGCCGAATGGCCCCTCGAGCGCCTCCTCTGCCGGCTCAATGTAACCCTCCAGCACCATTTCGGCCGAGGCCGGCACATGGAGCGAGCCATGCTGGCACGGAACCACCTCGCTGCGCGCGCCGCGGAGCAGGCCGGCGAACTGAAATTCAGACAAGGTATCGGGGATCGGCGTTACCGCCGCCAGCATGGTCGCCGGGTCGGCACCGATGACCACCGCCACGGGAAAACGCTTGCCCGGATGCGCCTCCTTCCACTCGCGAAAATCCTGCGCCCCGCCACGATGCGGCAACCAGCGCATGATGACCTTGTTGCGCGCGATCACCTGCTGGCGGTAGATACCGATGTTCTGCCGCTCTTTGTACGGACCCTTGGTGATGACCAGTCCAAAGGTGATCAGCGGTCCGGCGTCTTCCGGCCAGCAGGTTTGGACCGGCAACCGGGACAGGTCCACATCCGCGCCTTCGATGATGTTCTGGCGACAGGGGGCGGCGCCGACCTGGCGCGGCAGAACATGCAGCAACTGCTTGAAGCCCGGGAGGTGGTCCAGCGCCTCGCCGATGCCTCGCGGGACTTGCGGTTCCTTGAGAAAAGAAAGCAGCCGTCCAACCTCATGCAGTTCCTCGATGGATTCATGTCCCATGGCCAGCGCCACGCGGCGCGTGGTTCCGAACAGATTGCACAAGAGCGGCATGCTGAACCCTTTCGGATTCTCAATCAGCAACGCCGGCCCGCCCGCGCGCAAGGTGCGCTGAGCGACCTCGGTTATCTCGAAGCGCGGATCGAGCGGAATCCGCACGCGCTTGAGCTCGCCGAGTGCTTCCAGGTGCGCGATAAAATCTCTCAGGTTTTGGAAACTCACGGACCCAACGATAGGGTTAATCGCTCCTTTCTCATTTGACGCAGATCAATAATCCTGGCGGTACCGGTCTGATATTCGCGTAAACCGTTCTTCGGTATACTTTCCCGGACATGTTGCCCTATCCATTGCTGCTGCCGTTGACGTTGATTCCCGATGCCGTGCACGCGGAATTCCTCGCGCGCGCGTTCAATCAGCTCATGCGGGGTCAGCCGATCGCTGGCCGCCTGGCGGAAATCAACGGAAAATCCGTATGCCTCCATATCAAGGATGCCCCGAGTACGATCTGGTTGCGGATTGAAAACGGGAAACTGCGGGCGGCGACACCGGCAATGGCGGACGTCCGGATCACCGGAAACGCGGAGGATTTCTGGCAACTCGCCGCCCGCCGCGAGGACCCCGATACGCTTTTCTTCAGCCGCCGATTGTGCATGGAAGGCGACACCGAAACCGGCGTGCACATCAAGAATCTCCTGGATGCGCTGGATTATGACTGGGAATTGCATTTCCGGGAGGTTCTCGGGCAGACACTCGGCGCTGTCGCAGCCTCGGTGCTACACCGCACGCTCGGTCGATTTTTCGCGGGCCACGGCGGCGTCCACCCTCATGCGTGATTCACCTGGTCCATCCCGGGCGCGCCATACCAATAACCGTTGCACCAACCCGCCGGCTGACACCGGGCAAGGATGTCCGCCGCGACGGGGAGCGGCATCCCGCCCTGCAATACCGAATGAAAGGCGTCGATAATTTCCAACATGCCCTGTCGCTGCGGTATCAGGCGCAGGATATCCACCCCGAGTTCCGCCAGGGTTTTGATTTCATTCACCAAGTTGTACGTTCTGGTTGACTGAACCTGGACCCCATTGAGATTCAGGAATGATTCCCCCTCACGCGTGCTCAGTTGCATGCCGTCGGGATAATCCGCGCAGCGGATGTTGCATTCGTCTTTCAAAAGATGATGCGCACGCGCGGTAAAACAGCGTGCCGAAAAAGACAGCGGCAGGCGACCGAAAACAAACACTTCCGTTTCCATTCCCTGCGGCCGTTGTCGCTGGATGGCCGCCAGCGTTTCCCGGTCCAGTTCCACGGGCATTACCCAACGCCTCGCCCCCGCCTGCGCCAAAACGGCCAGGGTTCGCGAGTTGTAGACATTGATATGCGGACCGATCACAAATGGCAACGCGTCGTCCAGCATGTTGACCGCGGCGTAATCGTTGGCCTCGACGGCATAGCTTCCAATTTCCGTGATGCTCCTTAAATAGGAGACTTCCGACTCGGCTTCGATCAGCGCCAGCGTCGAGAGCACCACCTCCTTGCCCGCCGCCGCGAGGCGTCCGGCGATATCCAGCCAGTCCGGCAACCGCAGGGTGCGTCGTTTTGAGCAGATCGTTTCACCGAGATAAACAATAGCCACCGGCGCATCGGCCACACGCGCATAAAAATCAAACACGTAGTCGCGGTTCCAAAGATACGGAATCGGCCCCAGGGAAAGCTTCATTGCCATGGCCGGGAATAGGCGCCGAGCGTGTGGCTACGACCTTCCGCAATTTTATCAAGCTGCTCCACCCACGAAGCGCGCGGCGAAAATTTTTCCGGGCTGGATATACAGGCGTCGATGGCCTCGCGCAGTACACGGGTTATCTGCGCGACGTAGGCCGGACTGCGCTGGCGGCCTTCGACCTTGATGGCGGCCACGCCGGATCGATACAACGCCGGCAGTATATCGAGCACGTTGAGACTGGTCGGCTCTTCCAAGGCATAGAACACATGGCCGCCGACTTCGAACCGCCCCTTGCAAAGCGTGGGGTAGCCCGCGGGTTCCCCGGGCGCATAAACATCGATCAGCACCCCATTGAGCCGCGAACACCGCCCGGCAGGCGTCTCCTCCCATTTAACGGCCCTCGCGGGAGAACACACGCCGCTGGAATTCGGCGAGTCGCCGGTCACGTAGGAAGATAACGTACAACGCCCTTCGACCATCACGCACAGACTGCCGAATCCAAAGACCTCGATCTCCACGTTGACGCGTTTCAGGACATTCTGCACCTGGGTGAGCGACAGGACGCGCGGCAGCACGACCCGCTGCACTCCAAAATGCCGCACGTAATAATTTATCGCTTCGTGATTGGTGGCCGATCCCTGCACCGATAAATGCAGGCGCAGACCGAGATATTTCTCGCGGCAGTAATCCATGAGTCCGGGATCGGAGAGAATCAGCGCATCAACATCGAGCTGCGCCGCCAGATCGACGGCGTCACACCATTTCCCCCATTGGCGCGGACGAGGATAAGTATTGATTGCAAGAAACACGCGCGCGCGCCCCTCGTGCGCATAACTCACCGCCATGCGCGCTTCGTTGAAATCGAAATTCAGGCCGGGGAAATTCCGCGCGTTGGTGCCATCGCGAAAACCGATGTACACGGCGTCCGCGCCATTATCCACGGCGGCTTTCAGCGCCGGGAAGCTGCCCGCGGGGCAAACGAGTTCCATATATTCGTGAATCGTCGGTCGTAAATAGTGAATCGTGAAACGGTTTTTTATTCCCCGCGGCCCACGGCTGACGTCTCGCGACTCAGGACGTTAGCCGACTACATCCATTACGCGCCGACGGAAACCAACACCGAGTTGCCGGGCGATTTTTTCACACGCGTCGATATCGACACCCGGCAATCCATCAATCGCCGTCAAGGTGATATCCGGGACAAAGACGCGCGCGCATTTTACAAAATCCAGCATGGCTTCGTATGCCCCCGGAATAGGCGGGCGGCAATGAAACTCATATATCGCGGCGTCCTGGGCATTGAGTGATACGGATAGCGCGTCAATCAATCCTTCCATGTCCGGTGCCACGTCGCGCTCATACACGAGATTGGCCAAACCGTCGGTATTGATTCGAATGCGTCTGGCGCGCGACCGGATTTGTGACACGACATCCAGCAGCGTGTACAAGCGCAAAGTCGGTTCGCCCAAGCCGCAGAAGACGATTTCGCGGTAATCTTCGGGGTTGCCCACGGCGGCGATAATTTCCGCCGGGGTCGGTTCATGGGCCAGACGCAGCGAATAATCCTGCACCGTCCACAATCCGTTGAACTTCGGACAGAATGCGCAACGGAGCGTGCAACGATTGGTTATATTAAGGTACCGGCTCTCCCGCAGGGTGTAACCGACCGTCTGTTCTGGTGCGGTTTTTTTTGCGATAAAAAACTGATGAGACATGCCTTGTCCCTCGGCGGAAAGAACTGGATCATAACCATTACCTGCACGCGCGCCTTGACCCAAATCAAAAAAACCTTTCCCCCACCGGGATTAACGCCGGGGAGGAAATCATCGGCAATATAGTCTGATTATCGGAAAGCCTAGCGGTTTGGTCGGGATAGGACCGCGATCTGGTAGGCGGCATGGCAGGCCACGCATTTCTTCATCGTCGCGGCCAATTGGCTCAAGGAAAGACGGACATCGCTCACCGCCTCGGCATCCATGGCAATACGGTCGAAATCATCGTGCACGCCGCGTCCCAGTGATTTGAATTCCAGCGGCAGCTTCGCCGCCAGGCTGACAGGCACATCTCGCGTGGCGGACATTCCGAGCGGGCGCGCGATCCGCGCGATCGCCGCCGCATCATTGCGCTCGGCGGCCTCGAGCATGCCCTGAATCCCGGCGAGAAACTGACGCATCTCTCCCAGCACCATGGCACGTTCAGATGGCTCGAGAATGATCGCTTGCCTGCCGTCCTCTCCCGTTGCGGTCGTCCCGAATACAATAAATTTCAGCGCCAAGCCGGCAATAGTGAGCAACAACAACCCGATGATTGCCCAGTAAATCAAGATGGTTTGGTTTTGTTTCACGATAATTTATTGAATCCGTAATTCGCTGTGGTTCGACTGCGAAATTATTTGTGTTTCAGAATGTCCTTGAGGTTGGCGAAAGGATTATAGGTTGAGGATTTTTTCGACTCACTGGTAACCGCATAACCCTCGCCCCGCACCAGATAGGCGAAACGCTGATGCTCGTTGTCGTGGCAATACAGGCATAGATTTTCCCAGTTGCTGCCGTCGGGCGGATTGTTGTCGTGATTGTGGTCCTTGTGGTGCACCGTGAGTTCGTGCAGATTCTCGCGGGTGAAGGTACGGCCGCACCGCCCGCAAACCCAGGGATGGAGTTTCAGCGATTGCTCGCGATAACCCGCCATACGCGCGTCACGCTCCTTGTGCGCTTTCGCGACGATGTCGTCAAGCTTTCGATTATCGGGCAGGCCAGATGGTTTTCGCGGACCTGAATTTTTCCCGGCCATGGCTATCTCGCCTGAAGTTCGTTCTACCATTATATAAAGCATGGCATGATGGGGATATGAGCACTTGGCTGCTGAATAGTCGTGGATGACCTGAGCCTGTGGGGCCTTTTCGTAAGTTCTTTTGTTTCAGCTACCTTATTTCCAGGCGGATCCGAGGTGGTACTGGCCGCGCTGGCAAACTTCCAACATCATAGCTTTGGGACTCTGTTGGGCGTGGCGACGCTGGGTAACACGCTCGGCGGCATCACTACTTGGATGCTCGGATGGTTGCTGGCGGTACGCTATCCACTGGATCAGCCGCACCAAGCTGGCCGTGAGCGGGCAATCGAACACCTGAAAAAATACGGCAGTTCTCTGCTACTGCTATCGTGGCTCCCGATCGTGGGCGATCCCTTGTGCTTTGCCGCCGGATGGCTGCGGATGAATCCGTGGCTTTCGGCGCTGTTCATCGGCGCCGGCAAGGCGGCACGCTATGCGGTTATTCTGTTTTTGATGTAGCGTCCGGATCGGCGTGCGCGCGCAAATTTTCAATTACCCGCGCGAACGCTTCGAATGCCGTAAGACCTCTGGCGATCCGCATATCCTTGATGTCATTGCCGTCGATTTTGCCGATCACAAACGACGGGGTGCCGGTGATGCCCAGCCTTCTCGCCTCAGAGACGTCCCGCATGATGGCTCGCTCGCGTGCCGGGTCCCGGAGACAGGCCGAGAATTTATTTTCATCCATGCCGAATTCGCGTGCCAGGCGGTAATAGAGTGCGGGTGCCAGCAGGCCATGATTCGTGAACAAGGCTGCGTGCATCGGCCAAAATTTATTTTGCTCGCCGGCGCAGTTTGCCGCCAACGCGGCGTTCATCGCCTGGGGATGAATCGACTTCAACGGCAAATCTTTATATATAAATTGCACTACCCCGGTGTCCACGTATTCTTTCACCAGTCTGGGGAAAATCTGGGTGTGAAATTGGCTGCAATAGGGGCACTGATAATCCGAAAATTCGACGATGCCGATTTTTGCCTTCGGGTTACCCAGCCGTGGTTCGCCTTCAAGGCGCACTCGGAGATGGGCCATCCCGATGACCGGCACGGAACCGTCCCGGTATGACGTGCCGGATCCTCGGGAGGATCTGTGGGGAGTCGCCGCTGTCGCGTCATTTTTTTCCACAGCCGGCGGCGGAGTGGGAGTGACGCAGCCCGTCAGCTGCACCGCCAAAATCATCGCGGCCAATGCGGTCATACCGCCCTGCGATCCGTGTGTTCGATACGGTCTGTTGTCTATCACTGGTAGGGTGACCGTTGCTGTGATGCGCGTGACGCGTTGATCCGAGTGTAGATGACGCGGACACGGCGCGCCAACCCGGGCACTCAGGCCAAGAGGCTTTCGAGAAGTTTCCCGTCCTCGAATTCCCTGAGAAACCAGCGCAGCGCCTTACCCTTGTCCGCCGTACGCCAGGCGATCAGCAACGACACTTGGGGTTTGGACTCAAGCACCTGTTTTACTACCAATTGGCCGGAAGCGAGTTCCGACCGCATCCGTTGCGCGGGCAGGTAACCCACGCCGAGACCGGCGCACTGAAACGCGATCTTGTGGCGCATGTCCGGCACTGTCAGCACATCCTGACCGGAGAGCAGTCCCGAGGTGCGCGGCGGCAGGTTGCGCGAGCTGTCGGCGGCCGCGACCGAACGGTATTTGAGTATTTCCTCGGGCGGTATCGGCTCCGGCGCGCGCGCCAGCAGATGCGTCGGTGCCACCGCAAACAGCCAATTCACCGTGCCCAGCGGTCGCGTGGAATAGCCGCCACCGGCCGGTCCCTCGCCGGGAGCCCCGATCACGAGATCGGCGCGCCCCGACGCCAGCGCGTCCCACGCCCCGCCATAGACTTCCATCAGCAGGCGCAGCCGTGTGCCGAATTTCTCGTCATAGAATTTGCGGAACAGCGGATGAAACCGCTCCATGGGGATGACGTCGTCCACCGCGATACGCAGCTCGACCTCATAGCCCGTGGCCACGCGTTTGACGCGCGACTCCAGCTCGGCCGCTGCCTGCAGGAGATGACGGCCCTCGCGTAATAACTCTTTTCCCGCCTCGGTGAGTTGGGCGCGGTGACCGCGACGGTCGAAGAGCAGCACATCCAAGTCTTGTTCCAGTTTTTGCACCGTATAGGTAACGGCGGACGGCACACGATGCAGCTCCTCGGCCGCGGCCGCAAAACTGCCTTTGCGGTCGATGGCTTCCAGCACAGCCAAGGCGTCCAGGGTCAGGCGCATAATCATTCAGTGATTTTGAAGAACTTGGCCAGAATTATTCGCTATCACGCGGGGAATTACCAGAATAAGCTTACGAACATATTCAAACGACATGAATAAACAGCCTGTGAAGGAGCGACGGTATGTTGAACGTACGCAGGAGCAAGAACCGGGGCCACGCTGACCATGGCAGGCTCGACTCGTATCACGGTTTTTCACTCGCCGATTATTGCGGCGGGATGGATTCACTTTCCCGGCCCGCTGGCGTCGCCGGTGCACGCTACAGCCCCCGCGAATCGGTGTCGACATGGCAAGTGCAGGCAGCCATGGGGATGAACGAGCCTGGTGCCTCCGGTCATTCCTGGATCCACGCTCCACCGCCCGGCATCCGCCGTCATCGCATGACACCCTGAGGCTTCGTCGATAAATACCGGACTGTTCGGATTTTAACCTTATCCACAACCACCTGATAAAAGGAGAAACAACCATGATTGACAATCGCACTGCTCCCTACGCCGCACTCATACTGCGCATGAGTCTGGGCGTCATGTTTATTGCGCACGCAATGCTTAAACTGCTCGTTTTTACTCTGCCCGGCACCGTACAGTTTTTCCAATCGCTGGGCTACCCCGGATTTCTCGCCTACATCGTTTTCGCGGCCGAACTCGCGGGAGGCGCACTGTTGGTGCTCGGCGCGTACACACGCTGGGTCGCGTTGGCACTGATCCCGATTCTGCTCGGCGCCGCCCTGGTGCACGCACCCAACGGCTGGGTATTCAGCGCACCGAACGGTGGCTGGGAGTATCCGGTGTTCCTCGCGCTGGCGGCTTTGGTGCAGGCACTGCTCGGTGACGGCGCCTTGGCGCTGCGCACCTCTTCCGCCGGAGTTGCGCGTCGGCAACTGGCGTGATTGCTACCTGTCGAATCACGCACGGGGACGTCGCCATGGGATATTTGCAGAAAGGCGTCTGGCACGAGGGTTGGTACGACACCAGCAAAACCGCGGGCGAGTTCGTGCGTCAGGAAAGTCAGTTCCGCCGCTTTGTCACGGCCGATGGTGCGAGCGGCTTTCGCGCCGAACCGGGGCGGTACCATTTATACGTCTCGCTCGCCTGCCCGTGGGCGCACCGCACGATCATCTTCCGCAAGCTGCAGCAGCTCGAAGACGTGATATCGATGTCGGTCGTCGAGCCGGTAATGTCCGACCAAGGCTGGACGTTCGGGGATGGCGAAGGCTGCACGCCCGATACGGTCAACGGTTCGACCTATCTGCACCAGGTTTACACCCGCGCGCAACCGGACTACAGCGGCCGGGTCACCGTGCCGGTGCTGTGGGACAAACAGACGCAAACCATCGTGAACAACGAGTCGTCCGAAATCATCCGCATGTTCAACAGCGAGTTCAACGCCTTCACCGGCGTGAAAACCGACTACTATCCCGCGGCGCTGCGTAAGGATATCGACGCAATCAATGCCTTTGTGTACGAGCGCATCAACAATGGTGTGTACCGGGCCGGCTTCGCGGGCAGTCAGCGGGTCTACGAGCGCGCGGTCAAGCGCCTGTTCGACGCACTGGATGAAGTCGATGCGCGGCTGGAGCGGACGCGGTATCTGCTCGGCGATGCCATCACCGAGGCAGACTGGCGGCTGCTGCCCACGCTGTTGCGTTTCGACGCGGTGTACGTGACGCACTTCAAGTGCAACCTGAAACGGATCGCGGACTACCCGAATCTGTCCAACTACGCGCGCGATCTGTATCAGCAGCCCAAGGTGGCCGAGACCGTGAACCTGGATCACATCAAGCGCCATTATTTTCTAAGCCACCGGCACTTGAACCCCGCGGGTATCGTGCCGCTGGGACCGATCCTCGATTTCAGCCGCGCGCATGACCGCGACCGGTTCGAACTACCGGTGGTGCGAAAGACGCTGTGAATTTTTGATTTACATCAGGACCGCCGTCGGCGAAAACGGCGCGGGTTTTTCGCCTAAATCCGACACAGGAGATAAACATGAAACTCTATTATTATCCGGGCGCCTGCTCCATGGCGGTGCATATCGCTCTGCGTGAAGCCGGCATTCCGTTCGATCTGGACAAAGTGGACCTCGCCAAGAAGCGCGCCGAGAGCGGCGAGGACTACGCCGCGATCAATCCGAAGGGCTATGTCCCCGCGCTCAGGCTCGACGACGGTCAGATCCTGACCGAGGTTGCGGTCCTGCTGCAATACGCGGCCGACCTGAAACCCGCCTCCGGCCTCGCGCCCAAGGCCGGGACGATGGAGCGTTACCGTCTCATGGAATGGCTGAACTTCATCTCTTCCGAAGTGCACAAAACACTCAGCGCACTCTTCAACCCCAAGATCACGCCGGAGTGGAAGGACAACCAGGTCGCCCTGTTCGGCCGGCGCTGCGATTTTCTGGTGCAGCGGCTCGGCGGCAAGCCGCACCTGACGGGTGATAAATTCACGATTGCCGACGCCTATCTCTTCACGATTCTCGGCTGGGCGAATTTATTCAAGCTCGACATGGGCAAGTGGCCGGCGCTTCAAAACTACGCGGCCCGCGTCGCCGCCCGCCCGGCGGTCCAGGAAGCCATGAAGACTGAGGGGTTGATCAAGTAGCGGTGCTTGGTTGACCACCGAAGACGAAATTATCCAGACGACCCGAGACGATCAAGATATCCCCTGACGGTTAACGCCGTCCTGGTCCCTACCCGCTTGCCGTCCGCACCCTGCTGGGGCAGCATGACAAAACGCCTGCCGGTCAATCACAAGGAATATCCCGATGAGCCCGTCATTGGTGAACGAAGCGGTCGTGTTTTTGATAGCGACGGTCATCGTCGTGCCCCTGTTCAAAAAACTGGGGATGGGTGCGGTGCTCGGCTACCTGACCGCGGGCGTGTTGATCGGCCCGTGGCTGTTCGGTTTCATTACCGACGTCGATAATATTCTGCACTTCTCCGAGTTCGGCGTAGTGCTGTTGCTGTTCGTTATCGGCCTCGAATTGCGTCCCTCGCGTTTGTGGGAATTACGCCGGCCGATCTTCGGACTCGGCGGCGCGCAAGTCGCGGTGACCGGGCTCGCCCTGTCCGCCGCCGGCATCGCGCTGGGATTGCCGGCAATTACCGCGCTGGTGGTCGGCCTCGTACTGTCGCTCTCTTCCACCGCCTTCGCGCTGCAAATCCTGGCGGAGAAAAAACAACTCACCACTCATCACGGTCGGGCGTCGTTCGCGATCCTGCTGTTTCAGGATCTTGCGGTGATCCCCTTGCTTGCCCTCATTCCGCTGCTGGGCGCAAGCGGGGCGGGACAGGTCTGGAGCTTGCTCGCCGCTTTCAAGGCCGTGGCAATCGTAGCGGTCGTGGTCGTCGGCGGTCGCTGGCTGTTACGTCCGTTTCTGCATCTGGCGGCCTCGGCCGCCATTCACGAAGTATTTATTGCCGCCGCATTACTCGTGGTGGTGGGGACGGCGCTGCTGATGCAACTGGCCGGCCTGTCAATGGCCCTGGGCGTGTTTCTCGCGGGCGTGTTGCTGGCAAATTCCGAATATCGCCACGAACTCGAAGCCGACATCGAGCCGTTCAAAGGTCTTCTGCTCGGACTTTTCTTCATCGCCGTCGGGATGTCCGTGAATCTTGGCCTCGTGGCGCACCGTCCGCTCACCATCCTGGGTCTGGTCGCAGGACTGGTGACGATAAAATCTCTGCTGCTGTACGGGCTTGGGCGCGCGATGAAACAAAGCCACGGCTCCGCCGTCAACCTGGCACTGTTCATCTCCCAAGGCGGTGAATTCGCGTTCGTCTTGTTTAGTACTGCCGTAGGGGTACAGATTCTGGATAAGGCGCTGGCGGACCTTTTAATCGTCGTCGTCACCGTCTCGATGGCCGTTACTCCCCTGTTAGTGACCGTTAACGAGAAATTCCTGAAAATCGGGCTTGTCACCGATAAACCGAAGGAATTCGACAAGATCGAGACGCGCGAGCATCGTGTGATCATTGCCGGTTTCGGGCGCTTCGGTCAGACGATCGCCCGCACGCTGCGCATGAAAAAAATTCCGTTCACTGCGCTCGACACCAGCTTCGAGCAGGTGGACTTCGTGCGCAAATTCGGCAATGAAATCTACTATGGCGACGCCTCGCGCCTTGACCTGCTGCGTGCCGCGCGCGCGGACCAGGCCGAGGTGTTCGTGCTTGCGATCGATGACATCGAGGCCTCGGTCAAAACCGCGGAAATGGTCAGAAAACATTACCCGCACCTCAAGATTTATGCGCGCGCCCGCAACCGCGTGCATGCCTACCGGTTGATGGATATCGGCGTGGACAGGCTGATCCGCGAGACCCTGCTGTCAAGCCTCGAATTGGCGCGCGACGTGCTCGTCGAGCTGGGATATTCCGCCATCGAGGCGGAGTTGGCCGTGCGCCTGTTCCGCCAGCACGATGAAGCACTGCTCTCCCGGCAACATAAGATACATCACGACGAGGCAAAGCTCATCGCCGCCGCCCGACAGGGAGCGGAGGAGCTGGAACGGCTGTTTGAACAGGACTCGAACGTCACGAAATAAATATAAGAAATGACAACTAACGTAACGCGAATGCCGGTAATCTTCTTCGGACACGGCAATCCGATGAATACGCTGGAGCGTAATCCCTACACCAACGCCTGGCGCCGCCTGGGCGCGTCAATTCCCCGACCCAAAGCGATCCTGGCGGTGTCGGCGCACTGGTACACGCGCGGCACGTCCGTGACGGCGATGGAAACACCGCGCACCATTCACGATTTCGGCGGATTCCCCCAGGCGCTCTTCGAGGTCCAGTACCCGGCCCCCGGTGACCCGGTGCTCGCCGCGCGCGTGCGCGACCGGCTTGCGCCGGTCGGAGTATCGCTGGATGAATCGTGGGGGCTGGATCACGGGACCTGGTCCGTGCTGGTGCATGCCTATCCCGATGCGGATGTTCCCGTCGTGCAACTGAGCATTGACGGCACCAAGCCGCCGCGATTCCATTATGAACTGGCGACAAGGCTGGCGCCGCTACGCGACGAAGACGTGCTGATCGTCGGCAGCGGCAACGTGGTGCACAACCTGGGCTTGATTCAATGGGCGGAAGGCTCGAAGCCTTACGATTGGGCAATTCGTTTCAATGACATGGTGCGCGGCCATCTCGCCGCGCGGCATCACGAACCGCTGATCGAGTATGACAGGCTGGGCGAGGAGGCCCGCCTGAGCGTGCCCACGCCCGATCATTACCTTCCGCTGCTGTATATTATCGCCCTGCAACAACCGGACGAAACAATTTCAATTCCCGTCGACGGGATCGAGCACGGTTCCATCGGAATGCTGTCGGCGATGGTTGGCCGGCAAACATCATAAGCCCGCCGGTTACGCGTCGATTTATCTCCCAGGTTAAACCGTCTTTACCGGGACGGCTCAACTGCG
>Ga0326597_10004715_pt1 | contig 19087 bp, 17 predicted proteins | sample RVTome_12_FD_203789 | JGI IMG/M metagenome (GOLD analysis project Ga0326597, IMG submission 203789) | Soil microbial communities from uranium-contaminated site in the Upper Colorado River Basin, Wyoming, United States - RVT100D185 | ecosystem: Environmental > Terrestrial > Soil > Contaminated >... | reverse complement strand
CCGCCGTGTCGCAGATCCTGGCGGCATTGTCGAGCATGTACCGCATTGCGGATCGCGTTGGCTTTCCAGTGTTTCGGCAGCGTCGACACCGGGGATCCCACTGCGTCGGCCATGGCGGCGACCGTACCATTTCGGATCGAGACTGGTGAACGATCGGGGTCGAGAGCGCCACGGGACGGCTCCCACCGATGTGGACACCCGAGCAGATGACAGGGGTCTCGGTCGTGGTGGTCGTACATCGGGTATGTGGTCGTGGACGGTCGACCGCTCCACCAAGACCTACTCGTCCCGCAAGCACCCAGAGTCTGGGCTCCTCTGCCTAACCCGGTTTCGTGCGCTCCAGTATGGGACTTTTGCCTCTGCCGGTCCCGAACCAGGCCCATAGGGTTGGCCCGTAGGCAGAGGCACCGACGAAGGTACGCGGTCGACGTCCACGAAGTGGGGACACAGCCCACCGGCAAAGGAGGACATATGCCCGAGCATTCGATGGACGCACTGGCACTGGTCGGTCCCGACGAGTTCGAGATACAAACCGTCGAGGTCCCGAGCGCCTCCCCGCGCGAAGTGCTCTGCAAGGTGCACTCGGTGGCCATCTGCGGCACCGACAAAGAGATCATCTCAGGCAACTTCCTGAAGCGTGGATGGCCCCGCGGATACCCCTACACGCCTGGCCACGAGTGGTCGGGAGAGGTCGTGTCACTCGGCGAGGGGGCCGACCTCTTGGGCTTCCAGATCGGCGACCGGGTGGCCGGTACCGCCCATTGCGGATGCGGCTACTGCCGGCAGTGTTCCATCGGCCGCTACACGCTCTGTGAGAACTACGGACATGAGGATCGCGGTCACCGCCACTACGGCCACTACAGCACCGGCGCGCTTCGCCAGTACCACAACTCGAGCATCAAGTCGGTGTTCAAGATCCCGGACACGATGACGCTGGAAGAGGGTGCCCTGGTCGATGCGGCCTCGATCGCCCTCCACGCGGTGAAGCGCGGGAAGGTCATCCCGGGAGACACGGTGGCGATCATCGGCTCGGGCCCACAGGGCTTGTTGGCGGCCCAATGCGCGGCGACGATGGGAGCCTCCCAGGTGATCGTGGTCGGCCGCGGAGAGCGTCTGCAGAAGGCGGCCGAACTGGGCGCAACCATCGTCGACAACAGCAGCGTGGACGGTCCCCAAGCGGTACGGGATCTCACCGACGGGAAGGGTGCCCACATGAGCATCGATACGGCGGCACGGGGCACCTCGCCGGCCGACGCGGTGCAGATGACTCGCAAGGGAGGGCGGGTGGCGCTGATCGGCGTCCCCCTCCAGGGCTGTGAGCTTCCCCTTCAACGGATGGTCCTCGAAGAGATGGACGTCTTCGGAGTGCGCGCCAATCCCGGAACGTGTGCGGAGGTCATCCCGCTCATCGCCGCGGGTCGGATCGATGTGGCAGCGGTGACCACTCATGTGTTCCCGCTACGCGATTTCGGGCGGGCGTACGAGACGTTCACCCAGCGCCTCGATGGCGCCCTGAAGGTACTGGTGCAACCCAACCCGGAGTAGGCAGGAGACAGCGAGACAAAGGCGGTGCGATGAGCGAGTGGCAGATACCCCCCGAAGGCGGTCACATGGAGCGCCCATCCGGGATCTACTACCAGACGATGACAGGAAAGCAGGTCGAGGACCGGCTCAAAGAGAACGATCTCATCATCATCCCCATCGGGAGCACCGAGTCACACGGTCTCGCCCAGAACCCGGGTGAGGACACCTTCCTGGTGACACGTCAGGCCGAGCAGGTGGCCCAGCGCACCGGCTGTACGGTGGCCGAGCCGATCTGGTACGGCTCACACCCCTCCCACCACCTCGGCATGCCGGGCAACATCGTCATCCCCGAGGAGACGCTCACGGCCTACATCCGCGCCGTCATCGCCGGATTCTGGAACGCCGGGTTCCGCAAACAGATCCTCCTCAACGGGCACGGCCAGGACTATGTCATCCCCACTGCCATGCATCAGTTCGGAAAGAAGTACCAGGTGCCGTGCATCCTGATCAACGTCAACTGGTGGTTCGTCATCCCCGAGCATCTGCGTGACCGGGAACACGGCGGCCCCTTCGAGACGGCCTTCATCCACGGTGACGAATGCGAGGCATCGTTCTCCATGGCGTTGTTCCCGGAGTTCATCGATCTCCAGCACGCGGAGAAGACGACGTTCCGGCCTTTGCTCCCGCCCGGGCACATCAACAAGTCCGGCTCGGCTCTCCCCCTGGCTGAGGCCCCGCTTGGGTTCTGGCAGCAGGTGGGGGGTTCCCCGCTCGAGGTGGTCGCCACCCCGGAGGGCACAGTGGGGGACGCGACCCTGGCGGATCCCGAGAAGGCGAAGGGAGGCGTCAACGCGATCCTCGACTACCTGGAGCGACTGATCAACGACATCATGGCGATGTACCCGGCGGGCCGGCTGCCGCCCATCGAGCAGGTCAGCATGCGGCCCCGCGGGGACGTCGAAGCGGTGCTCAAGGGCCCTCGCCAGCCCGGCGGCCGGCATCTATATACCCTCGGATATCCACCGTGATGGCGCACCGATCCCGGCGTCCGGCGACTCCCTCGAGCCACCGCCGGATGGAAGCATGAAGGTCCTCGCCAGCCGCGTCGGTGATCTTCGGGGGGAGGTGGTCGCAGATGAGCGCCTCCACCAGCTGTCCCGCTGGGGTGAGCGACTGAGCCGCCTGGGGATCGCTCCTGGCGCCTCGGGCAATCTGAGCCTTCGCCTGGACGGTGGCTTTGTGATCACCCGGACGGAAGTCGAGCTGGCCTCGATCCACCCAACAGACTGGGTGCTGGTGACCCGCTTGGAGCGCCGACCCGACGGGACCCTCGAAGTGACCTATTTGGGGGACCATACGCCCTCACGAGACAGCTTCGTACACGGCACCGTGTACGCGGGGACTCCTGCTGCCCACTCGATCTTCCACCTCCACGATCGGGGCATATTGGAAAAAGCCGATCGGCTCGGCATTCCGGCCACCGACCACTATTACCCGGCCGGAACCAGCGAATCCGTGGCGGAGATAGAGCGCCTTCTGGTCAGGCATCCGTCGGCCGACTACTTCGTTCTGGTCGAGCACGGGGTCGTCGCCTGGGCAGCTGACATCGAAGGGGCCGGTCGTCTGGTGGAGCGCTGGCATCATCGAGCACGGGAGGCGAATGACTGAGCCGACGAGAGTGATGGCGGTGGGGACGGTGATGGTCGATGTCCTGGCGGTGGGACTACCCCACATCGCCGAACCGGGGCACGTCGTCTATGCGCAGCATGAGATCGAGTCGCACATCGGCGGCCACCCGTGCGACGTGGCGATCGATTTGGCCGAACTGGGCTACCCCGCCGATGCCATCGGACTGGTGGCGGCCCTCGGTGACGGGATGTACGGGTCGTATGTCACCGAGGTCATCCGGCGCTACGACTTCGAGACCTTCCTGCAGAGAGTCCCCACTCATGACACAGGCAAGAACCTCGTGTTGAAAGTCGAAGGAGAGGACCGCCGGTTTCACATCGATCCGGGCGCCAACTGGTTTCTCGATCCCGCACACGTGGCCGACGCTCTCGCCCACTTCGAGCCCCAGGTGCTCACGCTGCGGCCCGGCTACACGGGTATCGACCTGCACGTCGCAGAGCTCCTTTCCGATCTCACCGGCGTCCTCGTGCTGCTCGACCTGATGCAGCCACATCCGTCGAGACCCTTCGATCTGGTGATACCGGCCCTGCCGTTCGTCGACATCGTGCACTGCAACCGACACGAAGCCATGGCGGTGACCGGGGCATCCCGCCTCGAGGACGCCGTGGCCGACCTGCTCCACCATGGTCCCCAGGTCGTGCTGTTGACGTCGGGAGCCGCCGGCGCCCAGGCGGTCACCAGCGCCCACACGGTGACCCAACCGGGACTCCGGATCGACGTGGTCGACCCGACCGGCTGTGGAGACGCCTTCTGCGCCGGCGTGATCGAATGGCTCGTCGGCTTCGCATCGACCCCGACCCGGACCACCCTGGAGGGATTGACCCCCGACGACCTCGCCGAGCTGCTCGCCCACGCTCAGGCGGTGGGTGCCTCCGCGGCCACCAAGACCGGATGCGTGGAGGGCGTGTCACGCCGGCTGGTGGATGAACTTCGGACGTCCCAGGTCTCCCGGGTGCTCGCCGACACCCGTACCGAGGCCAGGTAGTCGGGCGCGAAGGGCGCCAACACTCCCGGGCTCCCGATCGTGTGACTTTCGGCTCTACCAGCTCGCCTGCAGCGGCATCTAATCGAGATGAGCCCTCGACATCGACCTGGACTGAGGGATGAGGGGTCACCGATGAGTGCCACACCTGCGGGTCCACGTAATCTGATCGGTGTTGCTCTGGTGCTGCCCTCGGTGCCCAACGTCCCCCAGAGGAAGGGCCCTTGGACCACCGTGGCCTCTAGCGACTACCCCTCGTCGCCCTCTCCGGCTCTGCGCTCGTGTTCCTCTTTGCGCTCGCGTTCGTGACGCTCGTGTTCCTCTTTGCGCTCGCGTTCGTGGCGGTCGCTGTCGTCCTTGCGGTCCCGCTCGTGGCGGTCTGCCCTCTCCTCTTCGGTCTCCATGCCAAACCTCGGTTGTCGAATACCCGTCTGTGTCGGTTCTGCGCCTCCCCTGACCCTACCGCTCCGTCCCCAATACCGTCTTCGGCGCCAGCGGTCGACGGGGGTCGCCCCGGAGAGCTGACTCCGGGCCGTCGCTACCCTCAGCCTTGGATGAAACGTCTCCTCGTCGTCGCTGTCAGCCTCCTCCTCGTCGCCGCGACGGCCGACCAGGTCGTGCCCGAGCTGGAGGCCAACGGCTACTACATCGAGCCCGGGTCCGCTGCCAGCGAACAGGTGGTGAGCGACGCCGTGTTCGAGGGCCGCTCCGACGGGGGTCGTCTCTACCTGGTGGTTCTCTCCGCAGAGCCTCCCGGTGGGGCCACCACGTTCTCCGACTCGATGCTCGACCGCCTCGGGACCGGCTATGTGGTCACGGTCGCTCCGGAGACGGTCGGTTTCGCCGGTGACAGCACCTTCTGGAGCGCCGACGAGATGAACGCCGCCATCGACGCCTCTCTGCAAGGGGGGAGCGACGACCAGGTGGTCGAGCTGTTCATCTCCGAGCTGACCGGGGCGGGGGTTGTCCCCTCACCCGGCGACGAGGAACCTGCCGATGGGGGAGGAGGCTTCGGGTGGATCTGGCTGGTGGTGATCGCAGGCGGTGCCCTTCTCATCTTCTCGGCGATGAGAAAGAGCTCGAAGAAGCGGGCCGAGCTGGCCACCTCGGAGCTGGAGAAGGTGAAGACGATGGCCAAGGCCAAGCTGGCCGAGGTGGCCAACGACATCATCGAGATGGAGCACGAGGTGGAGCTCTCGGACAATCCCGAGGTCAAGGCCCACTACCAGAGCGCCTCCGCCACCTACACCGAGGTCCTGGCCCGAACCGAGAAACACCCGAGCCCAGCGGAGATGCTCGATGTGATCCGTGACCTCGATGTCGCCATCTGGGAGCTCGACGTCGCCGAGGCACTGCTCGATGGCAAACCGGTGCCGGAGAAACCCAAACCACCGCCGCCCAAGCAACCCGAACCGGCCCAACCGGAGACCAGCCGGGAGGACAGCTACGGGCGGCGACCGCAACGGCAGAGCTCCTACGCCGGCAACGACCTGATGACCGCCCTCTGGGCGCTCCTCGCCATGTCCGGTCGGGGAGGGGGAGGCTGGGGCGGGATGCCCGGTGGGTTCGGGGGCCCGATGCGTGGCGGTGGCATGGGCGGCCGGATGCGAGGCGGGGGGATGCGGCTTGGAGGGGGCATCGGACGGATCCGGGGCGGCGGGCGTCGCCGCTGACCCCCGGGCGCTACCAGAGCTCCCCGGCCTACACTGGGCTATCTGATTCCCCAAAGGAGACGGGACATGTTCAAGCGTTTGTGGGCCTACATCCGATCCTGGTTCAGGCAAACCGCCGAGAGTGCCATGGACCCGGAGATCGAGATCCAATCGGCCATCGATGAGGCACGGAGGCGGGACCAAGACCTGAGAAACCAGGCGGCCAAGGTCATCGCCCACAAGACAACGCTCGAGAGCCAGATCGAACGAGCCGCCGGCGACGTCGGCGAGGCACGTGAGATGGCCAAACAGGCCCTGCTCAAGGCAGACGAGGCGAACAAGGGTGGTGACCAGGCCGCGGTGACCAAGTGGACTCAGGCCGCCCAGTCGCTGGCGATGAAGCTGCAGGCCTCGGAGAACAACGTCAACTCGCTAAAGGAGCAATACGAGGTGGCGGTAGGCCAGGCCGAGTCGGCCAAGGAAGCCGTCCAGACCAATGCGATGAACCTCCAGGAGCTGTCGGCGAAGCGGATGGAGATGCTGGGCACGTTGCAGCAGGCCAAGATGCAGGAGTCGGTCAACTCCGCCGTCGAGGCCATGTCCGCCGGCGTCACCGACGACATGCCCAGTCTCGAGCAGGTCGAGACCAAGATCGAGCAGCGCAAGGCCGAGGCAATGGCCCGAGCCGAGTTGCGTGAGGCCACCCCCGAGGGGGCCGAGGCCGAGCTGCGCAAGGCGATCAACACCACCGAAGCCGACGCCAAGCTGGACGAGCTCAGGGCGGAGCTGGGCCTGCAGGGCTGAACCCGGCGGCGGGCCTCGGCTTCTTCCCGCCTAGACCGGCTCGAGCAGGAGGGTCGTGCCCAGCACCTCGGGGCGGAGCATCGAGTCGAGCGACCCACCCGGCTGGTACTTGCGACGCAGGGCGTGGGAGACCCGTTCCACCGATTCGGCATCGCCGGCGGGAACCGCCCGGAAGCGAAGCCGGTCATCACCGACCCGAAGGGTCACCTCGGGATCGGCCAGCGCCCGCTGGTACCACTTGCCCGACTCACCACGGACCGAGCGCACGAACACAACGCCGTCGTCGACGACCACCCAGATGATGGTGCCGATGGCGCGCTCGCCGGACCGGGTCTCGATGACGACCTTCTTCACCTCGTCCAGGGTCTCCAGCTTGTCTTTGCTCAGTGGCATAGCCAGGGGAACCTAGCCGCGGAGCGTTGCCGTCTCCAGATACCCCCTCAACGCGCTCGCTGGCGTCAGTCCCCGCTCCGCAAGGGGACAACCTCCGCCTCGGCTTTCCAAACCACCCGCTTACGCTGTTCGGAGTGACGACGGCTTCCGGCCCCTCGTTGGGTTCCGAGGACAGCTACGAGGAACGACGGGTCCACGAGCTGCGCCGCTGGAAACGACGTGCCAACGGGTTCCTGCTTGGTGCCCTGATCGTGTTCCTGGTCAGCCATTTCCTCGGTCCCGGAGGTGGCGTCTACGGGTTCATCAGGGCCGCCTCCGAAGCGGCGCTGATCGGCGGGATCGCCGACTGGTTCGCCGTCACCGCCCTGTTCCGCCACCCGCTCGGCATCCCGATCCCGCACACCGCCCTGATCCCGCGGAGCAAAGACGAGATCGGGCGGGGTCTGGCCGAGTTCGTGCACCAGAACTTCCTCGACCCGACCAATCTCCACCGGTGGCTCACCAACGCCGGCGTCGCCAGGCGGCTGGCCACATGGCTCGACTCCGCCGACCACTCCGCCCTGGCGGCACGTCGCAGTATCGAGACCGCAGCCACCATCGCCAGATCGCTCGACGACGAGCGGGTCGCCTCTGTGGTCACCCAGACCTCGCTCGACTGGATGCGGCAGACCCCGGTGACCCCCCTCATCTCCCTGGTCGCCGACGCCTGGCTGAAAGGTGGCCGGACCCAGGAGACGATCGAAGCCACGCTGCGGGGGCTCGAGGTCGTCCTCGTCGACAACCTGCCCTACTTCCGGGAGAGCTTCGCCCGCTCCGCCCCCTGGTGGGTCCCCTCCTGGGCCGAGGAGATCATCTTCGAGCGGATCATCGCCTCGTTCCGGGTCCTGGTCGAAGACGTGGCCGCAGACCCCAACCATCCGGTCCGGTCCGACATCGAGCGGATGCTGGGCAAGCTGGCCGACGATCTGCGCAACTCCGCCGCGCTCGCCCAGCGCATCGAAGAATCGAAGCTGCGCATCCTCGACTCCCCGGAGCTGGCGGCGGCGATCCAATCCCAGTGGCAGCTGGTCCACGACTCCCTCGATCGGGCGGCGGGCCAGCCCGGCTCCGAGCTCGAGAACAGGATGGCCGAGCTGATCCAATGGTGGGCTCGGCGGCTCCTCGACGATGCCCCGCTGCGGATGAGGATCGACGGCTGGATCGCCGAGTCCACCGAGCGTCTCGCCCGGCAGTGGGACGAGGAGGTGATCGGGCTGATCGAGACCACCGTGGCCGGATGGGACCCCACCGAGATCTCACACCGTCTCGAGCTGCAGCTGGGCCGGGACCTCCAGTTCGTCCGGATCAACGGCACCGTGGTCGGAGGCCTGGTCGGCATCGCCATCCACACCCTGCTCCTCCTCACCGGCTGAGACCGGCGCACCGGGCGTTGCCCACTCAGCTCATCCGCTCGGCGAGGATCGTCGCCCCACGGTGGGCGATGGCGGCGATGGACAACATGGGGTTGACCCCGGAGGCGGTGGGGAAACAGGAGCCGTCCATCACGTAAAGACCCCTGGTGTCGTGTGTCTCGTTGTTGGCGTCGACCACCGAGGTGTCGGGATCGCGGCCCATCCGGGCGGTTCCCATCTGGTGGAAAGAGAAGTAGGAGGTCCGATTCGGCCCGTACCCGATGGCGTCGGCCTCCCCCATGAATGCGTCGAGAGAGCCACTGCCCGGGATCCAACGCACCGGTCTGACCGAAGAGGTGATCACCTCCCGGGCCCCCGACTCGGCCAGCATCTCGGCGGCCCGTCTCACTCCCACCCGCACGTGGCCCTGGTCGAACTTGGAGATGCTGTACTTCCACACCGGGCTTCCGTCCTTCCGGATCACCACCCGGCCATGGTCCCGATCGCGCAGCAGGATCCCGGCCACGTTGAGATGCCCCAGCCCGAGGACGTCACGCTTGAACGAGGCGCCGTCCTCCCAGCCGATGAAGGCGGAAGGGAAGAGGGGATGGACCGGGGCCGTCTCGAACTTGAACCCGTGTCCATGCCCGTCGAGATTGGCGAACTGGTCGCTGTACCGGGTCTGGAGGATGCCGGTCCAGGGCTCGACCATCTCGTCGAACCTGCCCCACAGGGCGGTGACCGGATGAACCCGGAGATAACGCCCCGCCGCGGTACCGCCGACATCGCTGCGGAGGAGGAGAGCCGGAGTGTTGAGCGCCCCGGCGGCCAGGACCACCGCTTTCGACCTGACCCTCACCGTGTGCTCTCCGACCCGGGCGATCACCCCGTTGGCCCGCCCCTGTACGGTCTCCACCAGTCGCACGTCGGCATTGGTGACGATCCGGGTACCGGCGTCGGCCGCGTCCTGGAGGTAGGTGGCCAGGGTCGAGCGTTTCGCCCCGACCCGGCATCCCATGGTGCAGTAGCCGCAGTCCGGCTCGGTGCAGCCGGCTGCGTTGCGGGGCATCTCATCGACGTGCCAGCCCAGACCACGAAGCCCCTTCTCCATGAGCCGGTCCCGGGTCGAGGGTGAGCCGTTGTCCCGGTTCACCTCGAACCTGGTCTGCACTGCGGCGGTCGAGCTCTCGAACGATTCTCCTGCGAACACCTGATCGAACCCGGCGACCCGGTCCCACTCCGCCCGGATCTCTGCCGGTGTGGGGAACGAGGTCGTGTAGTTGACGACGGTGCCCCCGCCAAGAGTGGCACCGGCCAGCATCAGGGTGCTCCCGTCGGCGGAGGAACCGAGGGCGCCATCGAGGTACATCGAGCGGTAGGCGTCCGCCTCCAGGTGGCTGAAGTCGGACTCGTTGTGATAGCCACCGCGCTCCAGGACCACGACCGAGAGCCCGGCCGCGGCGAGCACACCGGCGACGGTCCCGCCCCCGGCTCCCGAGCCGACCACCACGACGTCGGTATCGATGGTGGTGTCCCCGGTGACGGTCTCGGTTCGCATCGTCTTGGCCACCTGCCGGGGTGGACCGTCCGGGCCCGGGTAGCCCATCTCCGACCACGGCGCCGGTGCCGCCGCCGGGTCCTCGCTGGTCACCCAGAGCAATGCGGTCAACGTCTTCAAGGCCCGGGCACCCTGGCGAATCAGCCCGATCGGGCTGCTCTCCATCGCCCGAAAGGCGTCGGCCCTCCGCGTCTGCGACATGACGGCGAACGCCTCGGGCCGTCCAAACAGGACCATGCCCCCCGCCCTCGAGGCGAGCAGACCGAGAACCTGTTTCAGCTGCCTCCGGTTCTGGTCATGGGGCAACGACTCGAAGACCCGGGGCAACCGGTGGGCGAGCCCCAGGTCCCGTCCCGGCGTGGTCCACACAGGGTCGCCACCGGGGACGGCGGGCAGGATGGTGTCGATCACCGCGGTGAAGCTGTCGAGCTGCTTGGCCGAGAGTGTCATCGAATCTCAATCGAGAACGCTACGCCGGTTGTCCCGGCTGGCGGGACCGGTCACGAGCTCTTGGACACTTGTCGGGAGGTCGGCTAGAAACGAGCACCAGAAACGAGGAGGTCGATGAGAACCGAAGTCGGTGCGTTTGGTGTGTGGCGGATGGTGTCGGGGATCACCCCGGAGCTCGCCGAGCAGGTCGAGATGCTCGGATTCGGGGCAATCTGGCTGGGCGGCTCGCCCAAAGGGGATCTCGACGATGTGGAGAAGCTGCTCGACGCCACCGAGCGGATACCGGTTGCGACCGGGATCGTGAACATGTGGCGGGATGACGCCGCCACCGTAGGTGAGTCATATCGACGCATCGTTGCCAGACATCCGGGCCGCTTCCTTCTCGGCGTCGGGGTCGGGCATCGGGAGGCGATCGATCAGTACCGCCAGCCTTTCGACAAGATGGTGGGTTACCTGGACCGACTCGACGAGGTCGGGGTACCGAGAGAGGATGTCGTGCTGGCGGCACTCGGGCCGAGAGTATTGGCCCTGGCTGCCGAAAGGACCGCCGGTGCTCATCCCTATCTGACCACACCGCGACACACCGGGTACGCACGTCGGGTGTTGGGTGCTGGCCCACTCCTCGCCCCGGAGCACAAGGTCATACTCGACTCCGACCCGGCTCGGGCTCGCTCGGTGGGGCGGCCCGTGGTCAGTCGCTATCTGAACCGGGTCAACTACCGGAACAACCTGCTTCGGGAGGGATGGACGGAGGAGGACTTCCTCGATGGGGGCAGCGATCGGCTGGTCGACGCACTGGTACTCCACGGCACCGTCGAAGAAGTGGCCGTCGGGCTGGTGGCCCACCACGAGGCAGGAGCCGACCATGTCGCCATCCAGGTCCTGGGCGACGAACCACTTGGCATGTACCGGGAGCTCTCTCGGGCGCTCCTCGGCTGACCGAGGCTGCTATCCCGGCAGTGGGAGGCGGTGCGCCGGGCGCACCGTCTCTTCCCGCTCAGGGGATTCGGCCATGGGCGATGGCACCGAACGACCCTGCTCGGTGACCTGAGGAGTGGCGAATCCGTCACCCTCCCCTCGTAAGGTCGGGGTGTGACGGCACCGGGCCCAGCTCAACTCGGTCGGTCGGTGGTGGTGGGCCCGGGGGCGCCGCCTCCTCCGGCGTGGGTCGATGCCGACAGGATCCGCATCGACCCGGCCCTCCTGGCGGATGCGAGACTGCTGGCGGAGACGGTCAACGACGTGCAGCGTCGTTACGTCCGGAGGACACCCACTGTCTTCGAGCTGGACCTCGCATCCGAAGAGCTGGCCACTGCCGAGACCACCGACGCCCCGCCCTATGAGCTGGGCGGGCGGTTCACCTTTCTCCGGGAGCGACTGGTCAAGGCGGTGTGGCACAACTCCTATGACGCCCGCGCCGACCCGCTGGTGTGGTGGTGGGGGCACAAGGCGGCGGCACGTCTCCAGGTCACGGTGGGCGGGCCGGCCGATGTGGTCGAGGCCGACGGCACACCGGCGTGGATCGACGGTGGCCCCCGCCAGCCACTCGACCTCGATGAAGTGGTGATCCACCACGAGACCGTCGACCTGGGTCGGGACCATCCCGTCCCGTCGTCGAAGGCGCCGAGGCTGGATCTGGCCCCGGACCAGATGGACGCGGTGTCACATCTGGTCGGCCCGGCCCGGATCATCGCCCCGGCCGGCTCGGGGAAGACCAGGGTGCTGACCGCCCGGGCCCGGCATCTCCTCGAGGACCGGAGGATCGAGCCGGAGCTGTTGACCGCCCTCGCCTACAACCGGCGGGCGGCCGAGGAGATGGTCGAGCGGCTCCCCGAGGGGAGACGGCTCAACGTCCGCACCATCCACTCCCTGGGCTGGGAGATCCTGCGCATGGCCAAGCCCGGTCTGCGTCTCATCGACGAGCGGGAGCAGCGACGACGGCTGGAGCCGATCGCCACCGCTCCGCCCCGGGCCAACACCGACGTGATCGGCCCCTATCTGGAGGCGCTGGACGAGGTCCGGATCGGGCTTCGTCATCCCGATCTGGTCGAGGCCGAGCGTGACGACGTGCCCGGATTCACCGAAGCCTTCCGCCACTACCGGGATGGGCTGGAGCGAAACGGTGAGGCGGATCATGCCGAGCAGATCTACGGCGCGATCGAGGCCCTGTGCCGGCTCCCCGATCTCCGTGCCCACTGGCAGACTCAATGCCGCCATCTCCTCGTCGACGAGTTCCAGGATCTGACTCCTGCCTATCTCCTCCTCATCCGTCTGGTGGCCGGGCCCGGGTTGAACGTGTTCGGGGTGGGGGACGACGACCAGGTGATCTACGGGTACGCCGGGGCCGACCCCGGGTTTCTCATCGACTTCGAGGACCTGTTCCCGGGGGCGGCGGGTCATGCCCTCGAGGTCAACTACCGCTGTCCCGCCGACGTGGTCGAAGGGGCGGCCACCTTGCTCGGCTACAACAGACGTAGGGTGGAGAAGACGATCCGGGCCGTCTCGGGAAGCGACGGTCTGGAGATCGTCACCGCGCCGGGCGACGAGCTCGGCCTGGTCGGCGCCGACCGGATCGCATCGCTGATCGAGTCGGGGACCGAGCCGTCGGCTGTGGCCGTCCTGTCCAGGGTCAATTCCAGTCTGCTCCCGGTTCACGTCGCCCTCTCCATGCGTGAGATTCGCTTCCACAGCCCGTTGTCGGTGAGCATCCTCGACCGCACCCTGCTCCGGGCGGCGCTGGCCTGGATCCGGGTCGCCCTCGACCCCGAGCAGATGAGTCGCAGCGACCTGTTCGAGATCATCCGGCGTCCCGGGCGGGGGATCACCCGGCTGCTCGGGGAGCTGATCGGGCGGCGTCGGGGCCCGTTCTCGTTAGCGCAGTTGGCCGCCTTCGGCGAGGGCCTCGACGGGCGGCGGGCCGACCGCTGGGAGGAGCTCTGCGACGACATCCTCCGTGCCTCGGGGGCCACGTCCTCGACGTCGCATCTCCTCGACATGCTCACCACGCACATCGGGCTGGATAGGGCCGCGGCGGCACTAGACGCGGGACGGACCCGGGCCGACCGGGCCGCCCAGGGCGACGACCTCACCGCATTGCGCCGGGTGGCGGCGTTGGGACCAGGCCCGGCCGAGTTCGAGGGGTGGCTCCGCGAGCAGTTGGCCGCACCTACCGCCCCCGCCGGGGTCACCCTGTCCACGGTGCATCGGGTCAAGGGGCTGGAGTGGGACCACGTACTGGTGTTCGGGGTCGACCGGGGGTCGATGCCCCACGAGTTGTCCGACGACATCGAAGAGGAGCGCCGCGTCTTCCATGTCGCCATGACCCGGGGCCGGCTCTCGGTGACCATCGTCGCCGACCAGGCCCGGCCCTCGCGGTTCCTCGCCGAGCTGGAGGGGACCGCCCCCGTCGAAGTCGAGCCCGCACCGGGGCGTATCGACCTGAGACCGAGCCAGGTCCCGGCCGACGCCGTCTTCGTGGCGGTGGGGGAGGAGATCACGGTGAGCGGCGGCTACCAGGGGATGGTCGACGAGATCCTCACCACCGGCGTGCTGGTCAAGCTGGCCGAGACCGGGGCGGTCATGGCCCTTCCCTGGGGGGAGAAGATCAACAGGGCCGGTGTCTCGGGACGACTGACCCCGGGAGGCGTGCCCGCCGACCCGGGTCTCGTCGAGCGGCTGAAGACGTGGCGGCTGGGACAGGCCAGGGCGCAGGGGGTCCCCGCCTATGTGGTGTTCAACGACCGGACCCTGGAGGCCATCGCCGCCCTTCGTCCCACCACCGAGACGGCGCTGCTGGAAGTCCCCGGGATCGGACCGGCCAAGCTAGACGCCTACGGAGACCAGCTGCTCGATCTCCTGGCGGAGTAGCCCCGGGCTGTCCGGAGAGGGCCCCCAACCTCGGCCGAGACCCGCTGGTAGCGTGCCCGGCTCCGAATCGAGAACGGAGACATCCCAATGACCATCGAGGATCGCGCCATAGACCCGGCCCGGCCGTTCGCCGCCGAACATGTCCGTCAGTATCTGGAGAGCAACGGGGCATCGGTCGATCACCCCGCCGCCGGCCATCTCATCCTCCTCTACACCACCGGGCGAACTTCAGATCAAATCAGGCGCACCCCTCTCCGCTACTTCGAAGTCGGCGACGACCTGGTGGTGGCAGCGTCTTACGGTGGGGCGCCGGAACATCCGGACTGGTACCTGAACCTCCTCGCCGACCCCAAGGTGTGGGTGCGGCGTGACGCCGACCTGTACGAGGCGACCGCTGTGCCGGTGGACGGCGAGGACCGGGACCGCATCTGGGAGACGGTGGTGGTGAGCCAGGCGCCCCAGTTCGCCGACTATCAGACCAAGACCCCGCGGGTCATCCCGGTGATCCGCCTGGTTGCCGTGGGCTGAGGCCGCGCGACAGACGCCTAACCGAGGACCCGGTTGGCCTCGGCGAGAAGGTCGTCGATATCGGTGCCGGACTCCTCGGCGAGGAGCCGCCGGATCCCGGGGGAGATCTTGTCCAGGACCGAGGTCATCTTGTTCAGCACCGAGCGCTGCGCCTTCATCCGGGCCGCCTCGTCGGCCGGGGTGACCAGGTCGTCGACGATGGAGCCATGGGCCCGTGATGCGACCAGGGGATCGGCCACACCCCGCACCCAGACCAAGGATCTGCGGCCCGGGCCGCGGCCCTCGGTGATCGGCTCCACGGCGGTGACTTCGTCGGAGCGGACGTAGGCCCCGTATCCCAGCGCCACCAGCTGACCGGTTTGCACGCGCATGCGACCTCCTATCGGGCCGGACAGTACCGGGGAGCGCGTCGCAGGTCAGGTCGCCGACGCCTACGGAACGCCGGGGAGGGGAGGGCGGGCTCGAAATCGATCCTGCCCGCGGCCCGCTCCCTGGGTGAATCGACCCCGGTGTACCCACCCGAAGCGGTGAGCCTGGTCGAGGTTGACCACCGAGAACGAAAGGGCCGTCTACAAGCTGACCACCCACAAGACCCAGAAGGCCTTCGTTGCCCCGATGAGTGGGTCCTATGCGCAGACATAGTTCCGAGCCGACCGGGAAGATCGTGGATGAGGAGACCGAGGCTCGGAAGCTGCTTGTTGGCTGAGACCCAACCCCGGTGCGGGGGCCGACGCCAGGTAGTCTTCACCGGCTCGGAGGAGAGATCGAAGTCGTGATGCAGACAGTGGAATCGGGACGTGAAGCATTCTCGCGTCGGGCGTGGCAAGAGGCATGGGAGACGCTGGCCGAGGTCGACCGGGATGCCAGCCTCTCGCCACAGGACCTGGAGCTGCTGGCCGATGCCGCCTGGTGGTCGGGTCATCCCGACGACTCGATCGGCGCGCTGGAGCGCGCCTACGCCGGCTATCTCGAATCCGACATGGTCATCGAGGCGGCCGACGTGGCTGTCCTCCTCTCCTACTTCGCCATGCGTCGCCTCGCGTTCTCCATCGGTGCCGGGTGGCGAGCCAAGGCGGCTCGATTGCTCGAAGGTCTGCCCGAATCCCCGGTCCACGCCTACATAAAGATGCTCGACCTCGCCGAGGCTCTGTTGCATCGTGATGACATCGAGGCAGCGCTCCAGCTCGCCGACGAGACGTTGGCCCTCGCGCGCCGGACCAACAACCGCGATGCCGAGAACGAGGCCCTCGCCTTCAAGGGAACGGCCCTCCTTTCGGGAGGCAAGTGGCAGGAAGGCCTGGCCCTCATCGACGAGGCCTCCGCCTCCGCCCTGTCCGGGAACCTGAGCCTGCGCACCGCCAGCAACGTGTATTGCCTGACCATCTCCGCCTGCCGCAGCCTGGCCGACTTCGGCAGGGCTGGGGAGTGGACCGAGGAGGCGGACCGATGGATGCGCCAACATTCGGTCGGCGGTTACCCCGGTGTGTGCCGGGTGCACCGAGCCGAGTTGAAGCGGCTCAAGGGGGCATGGAGCGAAGCCGAGGAGGAGGCACGTGACGCTTGCGAGGAGCTGGAGCGCTATCGCATCTTCGACGGGGTGGGTCTGGCCCATTACGAGGTCGGTGAGATCCGGCTCCTCATGGGGGATCTCTCCGGTGCCGAGGCCGCATTCACCAGGGCATACGAGGTCGGCTTCGAGCCCCAGCCCGGGATGGCACTTCTCCAGCTCGCCCGTGGTGAGGTCGATGAGGCGGCGCGCTCGCTGGTGAGGCTCCTCACTGAAGGAGCCGGGAACAACGGGCGGCAGAGGGATCTGCTCGCCCGTGTCCGCTTGCTGCCGGCGCAGGTCCAGGTTGCGCTGGCACACGACGATGTGGCGACTGCCCACGATGCGGCGAGGGAGATGCAGGCCATCGCCGGCGACTTCGATCGGCCGGCGTTTGCCGCCATGGCCTCGACAGCCCAAGGAGAGATCGCCCTTCATGCGGGCGACTTCGCCGAGGCGGTGCGCGGGCTCGACAAGGCGTGGCGTCTGTGGCGCGATCTGGAGTTCCCCTACGAGACTGCCCGGGCACGCATGCTCATCGGTCAGGCCCATCTTGCTGGTGGGGAGCCTGCCCTCGCCCGCATGGAGCTGGGGGCCGCCCGCACCATCTTCGAGAGGCTCGGCGCCGCTCCCGACCTACGCCGGGTCGACGAGCTGCTCCAAGGTCTGGAGCCCCCCTCGCAGCCCCGGGCACGAGTCACCAAGACCTTCATGTTCACCGACATCGTCACCTCCACCGACCTGATCGGGCTCATCGGGGACAATGCCTGGGAGGCGCTGCTCGCCTGGCATGACCGGGAGCTGCGGGCCGCGTTTGCCGCGCTCCGGGGGACCGAGGTGAACCACACCGGAGACGGCTTCTTCGTCAGCTTCGAACAGGTGGCCGATGCGGTCGAGGCGGCGGTGGCCATCCAACGTCGTCTCGCCGAGCATCGTCGGGAGCACGGTTTCGCCCCCTCGGTCAGGATCGGGTTGCACACCGCCGAAGCCACCGTCGACGGGGCCGACTACCGGGGCCAGGGGGTGCACCTGGCGGCGAGGGTGGCGGCAGTGGCAAGCGGCGAGGAGATCGTCATCTCCGAGTCTGCGATCGAAGCCGCCGGGACGATCCCTTTTCCAATCTCGGAGGGCCGGGAGGTGGAGTTGAAGGGGATCAAGGGCCCGGTGCGGGTGCACAGCGTCGAATGGCGCTGAGCGCCAACCACATCCACCCCCGATCCTTTCCCCGGGGCGGCCCTATCGTGGACGACCGATGACCACCCCACCGATTCCCCGTCTCGTCCGCCCCAAGAAGGATCGGATGATCGCCGGAGTCGCCGCCGGTCTCGCCGACCGGTTCGGGATGAGCCATGGAGCGATGCGACTGTTGTTCATCCTCTCTCTGATCCTGCCCGGGCCCCAGGTCCTGATCTACATCGTGCTCTGGATCATCATCCCCGAAGAGAGTTGACCGGGTGGAGGTCAGCAACGCCGACCGCGTCGTGTTCCCCGACGACGGGATCACCAAGGGCGATGTCGTCGCCTACTACGAGCGGGTCGCCGACCGGATGCTCCCTTTCATCGAAGGGCGGGCGCTCAGTGTGGAGCGGTTCCCCCGCGGTATCGGGGGGCAGGGCTTCATGCAGAAGAACGTCCCCCATCACGCCTCCGAGGAGCTGATCGGTCGGTACGAGGTGCCCAAGGATGATGGGGGCACCACCGTCTACCCGGTGGTGGGCTCGGTCGAGGGGATTGCCTTCTTCGCCAACCTCGGGGTGATCACCTTCCACGTGCCACCGGTCAAGATCGACGACGAAACCCATCCCGATTGGGCGATATGGGATCTCGACCCACCACCCGATCGAGTCGATCTGGTCCGCACCGCGGCAGAGGAGATGCGCTCCGTCCTCGACGAGTACGGGATCTTCACGGTGCTCATGACCTCGGGGTCCAAGGGCTATCACCTCCGTGCCCGGGTCAGGCCGACCCTGGAAATCGAAGCGGTGGGCCTCATTGCCCGGGGCACCGCAGCCCTTGCCGCCGCGGCCCACGACGAGCTGATGACCCTGGCCTTCCGCAAGGCGGACAGGGGTGACCGGGTGTTCGTCGACTGGATGCGGAACACACCGCGCTCCACGTCTGTGCTCCCGTGGTCGCTTCGTCCCCGGGCCGGGGCGCCGGTGGCCGTCCCTCTGGATTGGGACGAGCTTGGCTCGGTGGGCCCGGCCCAGGTCCGTCTCCCCGACATCGAGGAGCGGCTGGGCGCCGATCCGTGGGCCAATGCCGAGCCGATCGACCTCGGCCCGGCGGCGGAGTCGGTGCAACGATCATTGGAGGAGGCCGGGATCGAGCTGGAGCCCTTCGACCGCTTCCGCTCCTGACCCGGGCACCGGTACTCTCGACAGTGTGCTCCTGACCGACATCGTCAACGTGTCCAAGGCGATTTCCTCCACCCGGTCCAGGTCGAAGAAGATCGAGGTGCTAGCCGACACTCTGCGCCTGCTCACCCCGGATGAGGCGCCGATCGCCGTCTCCTACCTGACCGGGAAGCCACGGCAGAGTCGTCTCGGGGTGGGGTGGGCCACCATCTACGGGGTCGAAACCCCGCCCGCGAGCGAGCCGGGTCTCGAGGTCGTGGAGGTCGACTCGGTCCTCGGTGCCCTGGCGGCCACTTCGGGGGCCGGCTCCAAGCAGCGTCGTGAGACCCTGCTCACTGACCTGTTG
>Ga0326597_10004714_pt1 | contig 19091 bp, 17 predicted proteins | sample RVTome_12_FD_203789 | JGI IMG/M metagenome (GOLD analysis project Ga0326597, IMG submission 203789) | Soil microbial communities from uranium-contaminated site in the Upper Colorado River Basin, Wyoming, United States - RVT100D185 | ecosystem: Environmental > Terrestrial > Soil > Contaminated >... | reverse complement strand
GCCGACAGGTCGTCGAGGATCCAGAAGCCCCGGCCGTACGTCGCGACGACCAGGTCGCCGAAGTGCTCCTGCACGGCGATCCAGTACACGGGGGCCGCCGGCATGTTGTTCTGCAGCGATCGCCAGCTCTCGCCGTCGTCGAACGAGACGAAGATGCCGCCCTCGGTGCCGAGATAGAGCAGCCCGCGGCGGACCGGATCCTCGCGGATGACGTGCGCGTAGCTCAGCATGGTGCGCGGCACGCCGGTCGTGATCGCTCGCCAGGTCCGGCCGAAGTCGGCGGTCCTGTAGACCCACGGATCGCGGTTGTTCACCTGGTGGAGATCGACGGTCAGGTAGGCCGTGCCGGCGTCGTAGCGCGACGGCTCGATGTTGCCGACGGTGCCCCAGGGCGGGAGACCCTGGATGTTCGCGGTGACGTTCGTCCACGTCTTGCCGCCGTCGCGCGTGAGCTGCACCTGGCCGTCGTTGGTGCCCGCCCAGATGACTCCGCGCTCGAGACGCGACTCGGCGATGGCCATGACCGTAAAGGCGTACTCGACGCCGATGTTGTCGCCGGTGAGCCCGCCCGAGAACTGCTGCCGGGACTTGTCGTTGGTGGACAGATCCGGGCTGATGACTTCCCAGCTCTGCCCGCGGTTGGTCGTGCGGTGCACGTGCTGGCTGCCCACGTAGACGGTGTTGCGGTCGTGCGGTGAAATCGTCAGCGGGAACGTCCAGTTGAAGCGGTACTTGAGATTGGCCGGCGGCCCGTTCGACTGATCGGGCCAGACCTCGACGTTGCGCGCCTGGCGCCGGCTCTCCTCGTAGATCGCGACGATGCCGCCGACCGCGCCGGATCCCGAGGCGCTCGACCAGATGAGGTTCGGATCGACCGGGTCGGGCGTTGCCCAGCCGCTCTCGCCGCCGGCGACCGTGTGCCACTGGCTGCGCGGGATCCCGCCGCCCATCCGGCTGTTGCTCGGCCCGCGGTAGGACGGGCCGTCCTGCTTGTTGCCGTAGACGTAGTACGGAATCTGGTTGTCCACGGTCACGTGGTACATCTGCGCGTTCGGCAGCCGGATGCGCTGCCAGGAGCGCCCGCGGTTGGGCGACAGCGAGAAGCCGCCGTCGTTGCCGACGACCATCCGGCCCGGATTCGTCGGGTCGATCCACATGTCATGGTTGTCGCCGCCGGGGCTGGCGCCCCCGCCGAGCGCGTCGAGCGTGCGGCCGCCGTCGAGCGACCGGCTGTACCCCGCCGTGAGGAAGTACACCTCGTCCTCGTCGTCGGGCGCGACGAAGAGGTGCGAGTAGTAGTGGGCGCGGCCCATCGCGTTGCGGTCGAAGCTGACCACTTGCCAGCTCGCGCCACCGTCGTCCGAGCGGAAGGCCTGGCCGCGGTCGGTGTCGTCGCCGCGCAGCGGCACGCCGTCCCCGGTTTCGATGAGCGCGTAGACGCGGTCGGGGTTCGACGGCGCGAACGCCACCTTCGTCTTGCCGACCGGACGCGTCGGAAGGCCAGGGCGCCGAACGCGGCTCCACGTCAGGCCGCCGTCCTCGGAGGCGTAGAGGCCGCTCGTGGGCCCGCCGCTCTCGCGGCCCCACGTCTTGATTTCGAGCTGCCACATGCCGGCGAACAACCGGCGGGGATTGGACGGGTCCATCTCGAGCGACGAGCAGCCGGTGTTCTCGTCGGTGAAGAGCACACGCTGCCAGGTCGCGCCGCCGTCGGTCGTGCGGAACACGCCGCGTTCGGGCTGCGGCCCGTAGGCGTGGCCGAGCGCGCACGCGAGCACGATGTCGGGATTCTGCGGGTCCACCACGATTCGCCCGATCCGGCCCGTCGCGTCCAGGCCCATGCGGCGCCAGGTACGGCCGGCGTCAACCGATTTGAAGAGGCCCTCGCCGACCGAGATGTGGCTCCGGATGCACGACTCGCCTGTGCCGGCCCAGACGATGCTCGAATCGGAGGGCGCGATCGTGATCTCGCCGATCGAATGCACGGGCTGGCTGTCGAAGATCGGCGTCCAGTTGATGCCGGCGTCAGTCGTCTTGAAGATGCCGCCCGAGGCGGAGCCGGCGTAGTAGGTGAGCGGGTCGCCCGGGATGCCGGCCACCGCGCTGACGCGATTGCCTTCCGGGCCGATGTGCCGCCAGGTGAGCGAGCCGTAGGTCTCTGGGCCGGGCGTCGTCGCCGCCTGACCGTGCGCGAGCACGCCGCCGCCGGCCAGCATCGCCAGGAGAATCAGTCGTGTCGTGAAGCGGGTCATGAGGGCCTCCTCGCGAGAGGGCGAAGACGCGGACAGGATATGCGGGCCGCGTGGTGGCGTCCAGCATAGGATCCGGATCGTGGACACGGTGGTGCTGCTGCACGGGCTGTGGCGGTCGCGCTGGTCGATGGCACTGCCCGGTCTCCGTCTGCGCGCCGCCGGTTTCCGGCCGGTCGGCATCACGTATCCGTCGCGGTCGCAGCCCATCGGCGCGCTCGCGCGGCACGTCGCGGACCGGCTGCCCGATCCCGGTGACGGCCGTATGCACTTCCTCACGCACTCGCTCGGCGGCCTCGTGGCGCGGTCCCTCATTCGAGCGCACCGGCCGCGGAAGCTGGGACGGGTCGTGATGCTCAGTCCGCCGAATCAGGGCAGCGCGCTCGCGCGGCGGCTGAGCGGCAGTCGGTTCCTGCGGGCCGCCGCCGGTCCGGTCGGCTCGGTTCTGACGTCAGGCCGGGAAGAGATGGCCGCGCTCTTCGGTCCCATCGACTTCGACCTCGGCATCATCGTGGGCGACGTGCCGAGCCGGATCGGACACGGACTGGGCGACCCGAACGACGGGCGTGTCAGCCTGGAGGAGGCGCGCGTCGAAGGAATGAAAGACCTGCTCGTGGTCCCGCGCCATCACGCGTTCATCATGAACGACGCGACCGTGGCGCGTCAGGCGGCGCAGTTCTTCCGCCACGGAACGTTCGAACGGTGACCGGGGGCTGAACCCGCTCAGATCACCGCACCAGGCCGCCGCGATAGAACTGCAGGCCGCCCCCCGCGCCGCCCGAGATGAGGTCGGGCACGCCGTCGCCGTCGAGGTCGGCGAACGCCGGCGTCGCAAGCGGCGGCAAAGCGACTGGGAGCACGGCTCCGGCGACGAACCGCGGGCTCGTGCGCGTGCCGGCGTTGCGAAAGACGGCGTGGCCGCCTTCCTCCCGGCCGACGACGAGGTCGAGCAGGCCGTCGGTGTCGAGGTCGACGAGAGCCGGCGCGCTCCGCCGGCCGATCCGAATCCCATCGAGCGCCTCGGTCACCAGTTCCCAGCGCGCGGCCTTCGACGTGCCGGCGTTGCGGTAGTGCAGGATGGGGCCGCTCGACTGGCCGATGAGCAGGTCGAGGTCGCCGTCGCCGTCGAGGTCGGCGAGCGCCGGCGACGCGTTGCCCGCCCGCGGCGGCTCGATCGCGCCGGCGTCGTCGAGCGCGAAGCGCGGGTCGCGCGCCGATCCCTCGTTCCGCAGGAACAGGACGCCCTGGTTCCACGTGCCCACGAGCAGGTCGAGGTCGCCGTCGCCGTCGAGATCGCCGAGCGCCGGCGCGAGGTGGTACGCGCCGGCCACCCGCATGGCGGGCGACTGCCGGAAACGCGGGGCTGACGCCGAGCCCTCGTTGAGGAACACGTACAGCCGCGCGGCATCCCCGGCCGCCGCGTCGATCTTGTTCCCGACGACCAGATCGAGATCGCCGTCGGCATCGAGATCGCCCAGCGCGGGCGTCGTCTCGCTGCCGAGGTCGAGGCCGTCGAGGAAGCGCCGGGTCTCCAGCTCGAAGCGCGTGCCGGCCGTCCGCCGCCAGAAGTAGAAGTTGTCGGTCGAGGTGGCCACCGGGTTGAACGCGCCGCCGATCACGCCCATCAGGAAGTCGAGGTCCCCGTCGCGATCCAGGTCGATCGGAATGGGCGTGTTGTAGCCGCTGGTGGCGGTGTCGGCGAAGGGCAGGCGGACCGGGTTGACCTGGAACGACGGCGTGCTGCACGTGCGGCCGATGTTCTCGATGAGCAGCACGCCCGGCTCGAAGAAGTCGCCCCAGAAGAGATCGAGGTCGCGGTCGCCCTCGAAGTCGGCGAAGGCCAGCGCGTTCGCGCCGTGGAACATGGAGCCGACATCGCCGACGCGGCCGATGATCTCGATGCCCTCCCAGAACTCCTGGATGAGCGCGAACGTCCGCGACCCGGGCTCGACGGCCTCGTAGCGCGTCACCGTGCCCTCGATCCGGCCGACGAACAGGTCGAGCCGATCGTCGCAGTCCAGATCGACCGGCGCCGGGATGTTCTGGCGATCGAAGAACAGCGGCCCGTCGTCCGCGTCGAGAATCGCGCCCGCGTCGGTGAAGCGCGCGGCCGCGCGCGATCCCGTGTTGCGGTAATGGCGGATCCGGCTGAACGGCAGCTCGGCGATGAGATCCACGAGCCCGTCCGCGTCGATGTCCGCGAACCGGTACCACTCCCCGATCTCGAGATCCTGGTACCGGTCCGATCGCCAGGTGAACCGCGCCGCCGCCGCCGAGCCGGTGTTCTCGAAGAACATCAGGGCATTCGAGTACTCCTGGACGAACAGATCCAGATCGCCGTCCGCGTCGATGTCCACGAACTGCGGTCGTGGCACGTCGAGCCCGCCGAGAAAGGGCAGGGCGTACGGGCGGCCGGACTCGTCGACGATGTCGAACGGCGCAACCTGCCGCGTGAACGAGAACTCCCTGAGTCCGGACGTCTCTGTGGGCTGGCGCGCGACACCGGCCGCAAGAGCGAGAACGCCGGTCAGGGCGGGCACCGCGAACCGCGAACCGCGAACCGCGAACCGTGCACGCGACAGGGGCGTGGCCGTCACCAGCGCCCGCGCGTGCCCATGCCGGTGAGGTTCCTGCCGATCTCGATCGCCCCGACGACCGTCCGGCTGGCGACGTCCACGATGACGAGCGACGCCGGACCGCCGCGGGTCGGGCCGGCCGTCTCGTGGCCGGCGTGCGCCGGGTCCGCCATGTGGTCCATCTTGTTGTTGTTCGTGACGAAGGCGGTCGATCCGTCGGGCGAGAAGACGATCTGGTGCGGCTCGGCGAACGCCGGACTCGTCACGCGCGCCGTCTCGGTCCAGGTCGCCGCGTCGAAGACCACGAGCTCGTTGGTGCTCTTGACCGGCACCCACACCGCCCGGCCGTCCGGCGTGAACACCGGGTCGAACGCCATCTTGCCGGCCTCGACCGACGCCCGCAGCGTCGGGCGCGCCGGGTCCGCCAGGTCGAACACCAGCAGCCGGCCGGAGATCTCGGACGTACCCACGAGCGTGCGGCGGTCTGGCGAGATCGTGAACTGCACGAGCGCGTGCGTCGGACCCTCGACCGGCACGATCGCGGCGCGCTGATCGTCGAGCGAAACGGCCGCCACCTGGTTGACGCCGAGGCTGCCCGTGTACGCGTAGCCGGCTGAGACCGCGACCGGATGCGGCCGCGGGAACAGCACATCGATCTCCTCGCCCGTCATCGACCGGCGATCGACGAGGGCGAGGCGCTTCGGCGGGTTGACCGCGCTCATCGACCGGCTCGCCACGAGCAGGTTCGAGTCCGGCACCAGCGCGAGCATGCCCGGCACTTCGGTCTCGTACTGGCCGACGACCCGGTCCTGCCGGTCGAACTTCAGGATGCGGTTCTCGCCGATGAGCGACACGTACCAGTGGCTGCCATCCGGCTCGACGACGATGTAGTGCGGCTTCGCCGTGGCGGAGAAGCCCAGCGACTGCAGGTCGATCGTCCGCACGACCGCCCGCGAACCCATGCTGACGACGGCGATCTTCGCGTCATCCTGGACGCACACGTAGAGGAGTTGCGGCTCCTGGGCGCGGGTGGTGAACTCCGCGAGGACACTGACGACGACGGTCAGAAGAAGACGGGAGGTGGCGCGCATGTTCAGGAGGGGCCGGCTTCAGCGGGCCCAGATCCGGGCGGGCTGAAGCCCGCCCCTCCGGGAATCACGCGCGCCGCACGAGGCACGCACCGCACCCCCGCACCCCGCCGCACCCTGCCCCACCCCCGCACCCCGTTCGCCCGTCACCGCCGGATCGGCCTGTCCGTTGGCCGCACGATGAAGAGCCCCTGCTCGATGCTGTTGACGACGATCGAGCCGCTCGGGAAGAACGGGTACACGCTCCAGGCGCCGTTGAAGCCCGGCCCGTTCTCGGTGTACGGCGCGGTGTCGAAAAACGCGACCTCGCGCGGGTTCTCGGGATCGGCGACGCTGAGAATCCGGAGGCCCGACCGGTAGTTCGCCTGGTACATCAGGTCGCCGACGATGTAGAGGTTGTGGTCGGACGTCGAGGCCACGCCCAGGTGCTCCTTGGCGAGCCGCGGGTTCTCGAGATCGGCGAGGTCCCAGATCATCGTGCGCGTCTTCGGGATGCCCCGGCCCTCGTCGGATTCGTCGTCCAGGAAGAAGTACCGGTGGTCCTCGGTGAACCAGCCCTGGTGCGCGTACGCGACGTTGGGATACGTCGCGCGTGAGAGCGCCTTCGGGTTCTTCTTGTCCGTGACGTCGGCGACGCTGATCATCGTCTCGTTCGAGCCGATGCAGATCTCGTGGCCGGTGTAGCGCCGGTCGGGTCCCTTGTAGGTCACGCACTGCGCGTCGTGCGAGTAGCCGGTGCCGCGGCGGCCGGTGCCCTCGTCGGCGAAGCAGCCGGCGAACACCGGGTTCTTCGGGTCGCGGATGTCGATCATGTGCAGCCCGCCGCCGCACGTCTCGCCGCCCCCGCTCGAGCCGACCGAGTAGGCGAACCCGCTCTCCTCGTTGATCACGATGTTGTGGGCGCTCGCGATCCTGTTGTAGAGCGCGTCGTAGTGAACGAGCGTCGGCCGTCCGCTCTCCTGCGGCCCGAGCGACCGGAGCCGCGACAAGTCGAACACCTGCATGCCGTGCGGGCCCGCGCCGTCGGAGACGATGTAGGCGTGGTCCTTGTAGACCTTGATGTCGCGCCAGGAGTTCGGCCGCGCGCCCTCGGTGAGCGGGAGGTCGGCGGCTGCGATCGGGTGCGTGGGATCGGTGATGTCAACGAACGTCGTGCCGTCGCGGCGTCCGACCAGTGCCCATTCCCGCTTCGTCTGCGGGTCGGTCCAGCCCCAGATGTCGTTCATCTCGATGTAGTGCCCGTCGTGCGTCATGGCCGACGGCGGCAGGAACGCCAGAAGCTCCGTGCTGCCGCACTCGAACATCTCGACCTTGCCCTCGCCGGTGCACGGACGTTCCGTGCCGGTGAGCGTCGGCAGCTCGTCGAGCGGCGTCGTGATGACCGGTGTCTCGCGCCAGTCGCCGTCTCCATCGCGCTCGTAGACGACCAGACCGCCCGCGCCGCCGTTCAGGCCGACGGCCCCCACGGCCATGATGTTGCCGCTCATCGCCAGGGTCTGGCCCGCGAACGCCGGGCTGCCCAGGCTCACGAGGTAGGGGGCGAGAAGCGACGTGCCGGTCGCGCGGAAGCCGCTGGCGCCGCGCGTGTAGACGAAGATGCCGCCGGTGCCCGAGACGCCGGGCGCGCCGACCAGGGCCTGGCGGTCGTCGATCCCGACGGCGGCCCCGAAGCGGTCTCCGCGTCCGCCGGCGCCGGCCGTCAGCCGCGCCTGCTCGATCCAGGTGACGTTGTCGGTGGGCGCGCCCCCGCGGCCGCCGCCGCGCCCGGCGCCCTGCTCGACCTTGCGGAAGACGTAGGCGGCACCATAGTTGGCGTCGCCCGGGGCGCTCACCACCGCCTGGTCACCGGCTTGGGCCACGGCTGAGCCGAACAGGTCGTTGTTCGAGACGCCCGTCGGCGCGAAGCTGCGCGCCCGCGTCCAGACGCCCGCGGCGTCAACGGTGAACTCGTGGACGACACCGGCTCGCGAGGCCTGGCCGCTCGCGCCGATGAGCGCCGCGCCGCCCGACATCGCGATCGCCGAGCCGAAGCCGTCGCCCGCGCTGTCGGGATCCGGCGAGACCAGCGTCGCCGCGTGCGCGTACTGGCCGTCGGCCGCGCGACGCAGCGCGTAAACACGCCCGGGCGCCTGGGGCGTCTCGTCCGCGCCGCGCCCGCGTCCGCCGCGCCCGCGCCCGCCTCCCGCCACGCGCTGGCCGACGAGCAGCCACTGGCCGTCGGCCGCGGCCGACCCGAACTGCACGTTCTCGCCCGGCACCGCGCTCGCGGCGATGGTCGACCGATACGTCCAGGTCATGCCCGACTTCGTGAAGACGTGGATCGCGCCCGTCCCGGCGCCCACGAAGAGCGTCGAGCCGGACCGCGCGAGCGATGAGCCGAAGTCGTCGCCGACCTGCGGGTTCGGTCCCATCATCGTTGCCACTTGCCGCCAGGTGCCCGTGATCTGCCGGTACACGTACACCATGCCGGGGCGAAACTGGTTCGCCGCCTCGCCGGCGAAGATCTCGCCGTCGCCGATGAGCACCGCGCCGCCGAACCCGGCGAACATCGCCGCCGCTGGCGCAGACGCCGCCGTCGTCAAGAGAGCCGCCGGCAGCAGCACCGACAGCGACGTTCCCCACACTGCAAGACTTCGCCAGGCACGCATCGATCGCCTCCGATATCGGGCCGACGTCAATCGGCCCCGAAAAACAGGGTGAAAACCACCGGAGTTTAGCATGCCCCGGCGGCGCGGCCGGCTGTTAGAATCCACGGACGTTCGGTCCTCGCATCCGCTGGAGAGCAACCATGCGTCGCATCCTCATTGCCCTGTTGGTCCTCGGCGCCGCCGGAGCCGCCGGATGGGCCCGTCTCGAAGCTCAAAGCCAGACGCCGCCGGTCGATCCGGCCCTCTTCGAGGGGCTGCGGTACCGGCTGGTCGGCCCGCCGCGCGGCGGGCGCGTGACCGCCGTGACGGGCGTGCCGTCTCGGCCGGCGACGTTCTACCTGGGCGTGGCGAGCGGCGGCCTGTTCCGCACGACCGACAGCGGCCGCTCGTGGGCGCCCATCACCGACGGACAGGTGCCTGTCGGGTCATCGGGCGCGATTGCGGTGGCCGACTCCGACCCGAACATCATTTACTTCGGCACCGGCTCGGACGGCGTGCGCAGCAACGTGTCCACGGGCCGCGGGGTGTACAAGACGACGGACGGCGGGAAGACGTGGACGTTTGCCGGCCTCTACCACGCGGGGCAGATCGGCGCCGTGCGCATCCACCCCTCCAACCCCGACGTCGTGTGGGTGTCGGCGACGGGCGACATCTTCAAGTCCAACGACGAGCGCGGCATCTTCAAGACGACCGACGGCGGCCGCACCTGGCGCAAGGTTCTCTACCTGAATGACCAGGTCGGCGCGATGGACGTCGAGCTGCAGCCGGGTAATCCCAACGTCGTCTACGCGTGGATGTCAAGGCTCGAGCGGAAGCCCTGGACGATCATCAGCGGCGGGCGCGAGGGCGGCTTCTACAAGAGCGCGGACGGCGGCGAGACGTTCACGAAGATCGTCGGCGGATTGCCGAACGGGCTGATTGGCAAGGGCAACCTGGCGGTGACGGCCGCCAACCCGCAGCGGATCTACGCGCTCGTCGAAGCCGAGCCCGGCGGCGGGATGTACCGGTCGGATGACGCGGGCGCCTCGTGGACGTCGCTGCCGTCGCCCGAGGCGATGATCCAACGGCCGTTCTACTACACGACGCTCGGCGCCGACCCGACCAACGCGGACGTGTTCTACGGCGGCGCCGAGGGATTCTGGAAGTCGGCGGACGGCGGCCAGACCTACCAGCGGATACCGACGACGCACGGCGACAATCACGACATCTGGGTGAGCCCGAACGACGGGCGCATCATGGTGCAGTCGAACGACGGCGGCGCCAGCGTCTCCACCGACGGCGGCGCGAACTGGTCCACGATCATGAACCAGGTGACGTCGGAGCTCTACGGCGTCTGGGTGGACAACCAGTTTCCGTACAACCTCTACGCGGCGCAGCAGGACAACTCGACGATGATCCTGTCGAGCCGGGCCGACCCGTTCGACCAGAGTTCGATCGGCCGCGCGCCCGGCTGTGAGACCGGGCCCGTCGTGCCGCACCCGACGGATCCGAAAGTCGTCTACGGCTCGTGCAAGGGCCAGTACAGCTGGATGAACCGCGAGACCGGCGACGAGAAGGATTACTGGGTCGGCGGCCAGTCGCTCTACGGCAACGACGGCGGCGACCTCATCTACCGGATGCAGCGCGTGTCGCCGATGGCGCTCTCGCCGCACGATCCGGAGATCCTCTACTACGGGTCGCAGTACGTGCACCGGACGCGCGACAAGGGCGTGACGTGGGAGCGGATCTCGCGGGACCTGACCGCGTTTCCGCCGTGCTGTCAGGGCGGGAGCGGCGAGCCGATCACGCGTGACGTGACGGGTGAGGAGTTCTACAGCACTCTGTACGCGATCACCGAATCGCCGCACCAGGCCGGGGTGATCTGGACCGGCGCGAACGACGGGCCGTTCCACATCACGCGCGACAACGGCAAGACCTGGACGAACATCACGCCGAAGGACCTGCCCGAGGGCGGCCGCGTCCAGTGGATCGAGGCGTCGCCGCACCGGCGCGGATCGGCGTATTACGCGGTCTACCGCTACCTGCTCGGTGACTACCACCCCTACCTCTACCGGACGGACGACTACGGGCAGTCGTGGACGCTGCTCACCCCGGGCACGAACGGCATTCCGGCGGACTGGCCGACGCGCGTCGTTCGCGAGGACCCGAGCCGCGAAGGCCTGCTCTACGCCGGGACGGAGTTCGGGATGTTCATCTCGTTCGACAACGGCGCCCGGTGGCAGCCGTTCCGCCTGAACATGCCGCACGTGCCGATCACGGACATCAAGGTCCATCAGATGGACCTCGTCGTCTCGACGCAGGGGCGCGCGATGTGGATCCTCGACAACATCAGCGCGCTGCACGAGTTGGGCCCGCAGACCTCCACGTCGGCCGCGAAGGTGTTTGCGCCGCGCGACGGCTACCGCACGCGCGTGAGCCCCGAGACGCTCGCGCCGATGGTGGAGTACTACCTGCCGGCGGCGCCGGCCGGCCCGGTGACGATCGAGATCGTGGACGCGCGCGGTGCCGCGGTGAACCGCTACAGCAGCGACGGCGGGGGCGCCGGCGCCGGCCGGGCCGGACGCGGCGGCCGTGGCGGCGGCGGCGCGGGACGCGGCGGACGCGGGGCTGCCGCGAACGTTGATCCGGCGATGATGGCCGGCCGCGTGCCGGGCACCGAGCCCGTGTTCATCGCGCGCGTGACGAAGAACCGCGGCCTGAACCGCTTCGTCTGGGACGTCCGGCACCTCAACGGCCTGCCACCCGCGCCCGGCGCCTACCGCGCGAAGGTCACCATCGACGGCCAGGTGTCCGAGGTGCCGTTCAACCTCCTGATCGACCCGCGGCTCGCGGCCGAAGGGCTGACGGCGGCGGACCTTCAACAGCAGTTTGAGCACAACGCGCGGATGCAGGCGATGGTCGAAGACGTCGGACAACTCGTCAGCGACCTGCGCGCGGCCCACGCCGCCGCCGCGGGTAACGCGACGAAGGCCGCCGCGCTCGAGGCGCTCCTCGGCACCCTGCTGGATCAGCCCATCCGCTACGGCCGGCCCGGCCTGCAGACGCACATCACGTACCTCTCACGCATGGTCACCGGCGTCGACCAGAAGGTTGGCCGCGACGCGCTCGAGCGGGCCGATGTGCTGGCGAAAGAGCTGGCCGCAGCCCGGGCGGAAGTGGCCAGGCTGCGATAGTGACGATGATGATGATATTGAAGATCTGGCGATCTGAGATTGAAGATTGATTGAGGGATTGATGGATCTGGCGATTGAAGATTTCAATCCCGAAATCTTGCAATCCCTCGATCCTCAATCAATCTTCAATCTCAGATCGCCAGATCTTCAATGCGACCGTCACCCTATTTCCTGACGATGAGCGGCTTCAGCAGCCAGTCGCCGTTGCCGAGGCTGACGAGCGACCGCGTGGCGTCGAAGTCGAGCGTGATCGTCGTCTGCTGATCCGCTTCGACGGTAAACCCGCCCAGGATCTTCACCTCCGTGCTCGGCGCCTTGAGCGATCGGGCCGCGCCGCTCTCCACGAGTCGGCTCCGGGCCGGATCGATGTTCACCTGGATGAACTCGTAGTCGCCGGCCGCGACCGAGCCGGTGGCGAGCGCCGTCACGCGGTCGCTCAGCGTCAGCAGGTCGATCGGGTTGTCCGCCAGCACCAGGTCGAGGTCGAACGGCGGCCCGCCGGCCGGCTTGACCTTGAGGCTGGTGAAGAAGATCTCGACACGCTCGACGTCGCCGATCGGCGCGTCGGTGAGCAGTACCAGGAGGCTGCCCCGCGCCGTGGGCGACACCGGATTGCCTTCGCATGCGCCCTGGGCGAACACCGCCGTCAGGGCGATGCCGATGAGCGCCGCGCGGGGACCGGCCGTGCGGAATCGGACGTCAGACATTGGGCACCTCCCGCCTGCTGGGAACGCAAGGGCCTTGCCACCGCGCAGCCCGCGGGCGCGGCCGTGTATATAGTTGTGTCTCAACGCCTTTCCGTCCGCCCCGGCCCACGAATCGACCTGGCTGGCGCGGCCTCGGCGGGACGAACTTACACACCATGACCGATCTTGCCGTGCACGCGCGCGGCCTTGTCAAGCGCTACGGCGATCTCGTCGCCGTCAACGGCCTCGACCTGACGGTGCGTCGGGGGACGTGCCTCGGCCTGCTCGGCCCGAACGGCGCGGGCAAGACGACGACCATCGAGATGCTCGAGGGGCTCAAGAGGCCTGACGCGGGCGAGATTGAGATCCTCGGGCGTGCCTGGACCGACCGCGCCGACGACATCCGCGAGCGCATCGGCGTGCAGCTCCAGGAAACGAAGCTCGAGGAGAAGCTGACCGTCCTCGAGGCGGTGACGCTGTTCGCGACCTTCTACCGTCGACGCCGGTCGGCGGCGGACGTGCTGGCGGAAGTCGGCCTCGAGGAGAAGCGGCACGCGCGGTACGAGACGCTCTCGGGCGGGCAGAAGCAGCGGCTGGCCCTGGCCTGTGCGCTGGTCAACCAGCCGGAACTGCTGTTCCTCGACGAGCCGACGACCGGGCTCGATCCGCAGGCCCGCCGCCGCGTCTGGCAGATCGTCGAGGAGTTCGTCGCCGGCGGAGGCACGGTCGTCCTGACCACGCACTACATGGAGGAGGCCGAGCGCCTCTCGGATGAGGTCGTCATCGTGGACCAGGGCAAGGTCATTGAAGCCGGCACGCCCCGCGACGTGGTCGCCCGCCTTGGCGCCGAGGCGGTCGTCGAGCTCCATTTCGGAGAGGACGGCGCCGGCGCGCTGGCCATCGGCGACGACGAGCTGCGATCGGTCGGCGGCGTCGAAAGCGTGCGCCGCGAGCCTGGTGTTGTGGTGCTGACGACGGCCGATGTGCAGGCGAGCGTCAGCGCGCTTCTGGGCAAGCTCGCCGATCGCGGGATCGCGCTCGAGGACCTGCGTACGCACCGGCCCACGCTCGAGGACGTGTTCGTGTCGCTCACCGGAAAGCACCTGCGCGATGGCTAGTCCCGGGCGGCCGTTGAGCCGGCGCAGCGTGGCCTCCGGGCGAGAGGACGCGAGAAACCGCTGCCTTCGTCCGCGCAGATTGCGTACTGGCGCCGCCGGGCCGCTTCGCAACGGCGAAGATGGCCCGGGCAATCTCGCGCTCCCTTCGGCGCGGTTTCGCGCTGACGCCCTCGCGTCTCTCGCAGTCGGCCGCGCAGCGCCGGCTCAACGGCCGCCCGGGGAGAGGCGCGATGCTTAGGATCGAAGAGACGCTGGCCCTCGCACGGGTGCGCACGCTGCTGATCTTCCGGCAGACGGAGATCGTGTTCTGGGTGTTCGCGTTTCCGATCCTGCTCGCGGTCGTGCTCGGGTTCGCCTTCCGGGAGGCCGGCCCGGTGCCGAGCCCGGTCGGCATCCTGCCCGGCGCGGGTGCCGACGCGATGGCCGCGCGCCTCTCGGCTGAGGACGGCCTCGATCTCCGGCGTTTCGACGACAGGGAAGCCGCGCGCGTCGCCCTCAGAGGCGGCGCGATCGACGTGCTCGTCGAGGCCGGGGAGCCGCCAGTCCTCCACCTGCATCCCGGCCGGCAGGAGGCCGAAACCGCGCGCCTTCGCGTGCTGCGCGCGCTCGAGCTGCCGCCGCCCTCCGAGCGTGTCGAGCGGGCGCGCGTCGCCGAGGTCGAGGACGCCGGCTCCCGGTACATCGACTTTCTGATCCCGGGACTGCTCGGCCTGAACCTCTACGGCACCGGTCTCTGGTCGATCGGCTTCGGCGTCGCCGACGCGCGGCAAAAGAAGCTGCTGCGGCGGTACCTCGTGACGCCGATGCGCCGGTCGTCCTACCTGGCGTCCTACCTGGTGTTCCGCCTGCTGTTTCTCGCGCTCGAGCTCGTGCTGCTCACGAGCTTCGGCGTGTGGGTGATGGGCGTCCCGCTGCGCGGCAGCCTCGTCGCCTTCGGTGTGCTCGCGCTCGTCGGCGCCGTCAGCTTCGCGGGCATCGGGCTGCTGACCGTCTGCCGCGTGAAGACGATCGAGGGCGCGTCGGGGATGATCAACGTCGCGACGATCCCCGTCTGGCTCGGCTCGGGCGTGTTCTTCTCGTACGAGCGCTTTCCCGAGGCCGTGCAGCCGCTGCTCGTGGCGCTGCCGCTCACGCCGATGAACGACGCGCTCCGCGCCATCATGCTCGACGGCTCGGGCCTGGCCGGCATCTTGCCAGACCTCGGCATCATCGTCGCCTGGGGCATCGCGAGCTTCACCCTCGCGCTGAGGCTGTTCCGCTGGGAGTGAAGTGACCGAATACCAGTTCCCGGTTTGAGGTCCACTCGCTCCAGATCGAGGCGCGACGCCGGTTTGCCGATGGCCTGCAGTTTCAGGCGAGCTACGTCTTCGGCCGGGCGCGCGAGGGCGACTTCCTGTCGTTCCGGGCGCCCTGGGCCGAGTCGATCGACGAGGGCGCCGAAGGCAGCCTCACGCATGCGTTCAAGGCAAGCTGGCTCTTCGAGCTGCCAATTGGCGCAGGCCGGCGCGTCGCCGGCAACGCCCCACCGTGGCTCGACCGGCTGATTGGCGGCTGGCAGGTGCACGGCGTTGCCCGAGTCCAGAGCGGCCGTATCGTCGATTTCGGCAACGTGCGGATGGTGGGCTTCGATCGCGACGACCTGCAGCGGATGTATGGCATCCGAATCGACGACCGTGGCGTCGTGACGATGCTGCCCGAGGACGTGATCGCGAACACGATCCGGGCGTTCTCGGTGAGCGCGACGTCGCCGACCGGCTACGGCGGACTCGGGCCGCCCGAGGGGCGCTACTTCGCCCCGGCAGGCGGTCCGGACTGCGTCGAGTCGATCACCGCGACGTTCGGCAGTTGCGGGGAGCGCACGATCGAGGTGGCCGGGCCCTTGTTCAAGAACGTCGATTTCGCCGTGGTCAAACTCGTCCCGGTCACCGGCCGCGTGCGCGCCGAATTCCGCGCGGAGGTGCTCAACGCGTTCAACTCGACCAACTTCGTGCCGGTGACCGGCCTCGGCGCGTCATCGACCGCGTATGAAGTCATCAGCCTCAACGGCGAGATCGCGGCCCGCGTCACCCAGCTCACGTTCCGGGTGAGCTGGTAGGTGGGATGAGCGCGTCAGCGAAACCGCACGTATCTGGATCCGAGCCGTTCAAAGGCGGCCCGGTCCGATCCGACGATGTCCGCGTCGATCGACTCGGCTGTCGCGACGAGCCACGCGTCGTTCTCGCCCAGGCGACGCTGCGCGCGGCGTTGCAGCCGCGCGCAACGCTGGGCCTGCGCCAGGTGGACGCCCTGCAACGAGAACCGTTGGAGGGACGCGAGCGCGCTCGTCTCGTCGGCAGCGCCCTCGAGCAGCTCCGCTACCGTCACGACCGACACGGCCAGGGGGCGCCGGCGCAGGAAGGGGAGGAACCTCCGCGCGGGACCGATCTCGCCCAGCGCAGTCTCGCGTTCGAGTTCGATCAGAAACGACGTGTCGAGGAGGACCGGCCGGGTCACGACCGCTTCCGGGCCAGGCCCAGGCCCTTCCCGTCCGACGCGTTGACCCACTCGATCAGGTCCTCTCCGGTCTCGATTGGGCCCGCCCGATCGATCAGGGCCCGGATGACGTCAGACTTCGGCACGTTGCCGCGGCGCGCCCAGCGCGCCAGGCGGGCCGCCCGCTTCTTGTCGAGCTTCACGGTAATGGTCGGCATGGTAATACCATGATATTACCTCCAATTGAGGCTGTGGCAGGGGGACAGCGGATGCCTATCGCACTAGGCCGCCGCGCATCGCAAACAGCCGCTGCCCGGGAGGTCCCGCCACGAACGCCAGCCGTCTGCCGTCGGGATGGAGCTGCATCTGCCAGATCTGGTCGTCGACGATGTCGAGAGGCGACGCCTCGCGCGTCTCGAGATCGAGCGCGAAAATCCGACTGCGTTTCGTAACCGGATCGAGCACGCGGCTGAACAGCAGGAACCGGCCGTCCGGCGTGAAGGGGCCGGGAATGGGCGCGTCCGGCAGCCCCAGGACCCTTGCGCGTGCGCGCGACGACCGCCAGGGTGCGACCATCCGGAGAGAGCGAAAAGCCCGCCATGGCCGAGGGCGGGCAGATGGTCAAATCGGTTCGATTCGGTGGATGGACCCCAGTGTCCCCTGTCCCGAAGGGGCAGGGCCCAACAAGCTGCGGGCTGCACTTCAGGGGAGATGCCGTGCTCGACGGCAACACCGAGATGTCGCGAATGCTGACGACGTGCACGGCGTCCGACGGCTCCGGATGCACCGCGTGGACGCTCGCGCCGTGTGTGGAGGTGTCCGGCCTCTGTGGCAGCGACGACGTCTCGCTCGACGCCAATGGCAACCCGGCGCCCATTGGCCAACTGTACGGCGACTTCCCCAAAGGTGTCGGCAATCAGCCCATGGCGCGGTACGTCATGCCCTGGTCGATGAGCATCGCGAAGCAGTAACAGGCATCATTATTGCCAAATACCTGGAAATACGGCATCGTCAATGCCGAATGCATCGGCGCTTGCTGCCCGTGACCGAGCTCGTGCGCCAGCGTTCGCTCTTTCTCCTCGGGCCACGCCAGACCGGCAAGAGCATGCTGCTGCGCCGGACCTTTCCGGACGCCAGCTTGCGCTGACGCTGCGCTCCGGCGATCCCCAGCAATACACCGTGACCGTTGGCGCATTCGGCGGCTTGGCGCCGCGCGAGGTGATGCGCGACACGCGTAGAATCGAACTGCAAGACTGGACCGCCGGCGGACACCACCTGCTCGTCAGCCGCGCCGATCCGGACGACGCGGACGCCGGACGGGCACAGCTCTGGCGCGTGCCGGTTGAGGGCGGTCAGCCGGCGCTGGTGGGCTTGCCAATGAGAGGCCTGCTCGGCGTCCGGGCCCACCCTGACGGCCGCCGTCTGGCACTCAGCCTGTCGGCCCCCGTCCAGCAGTTGTGGGTGGCCCGCGGGCTGCCCCGCTGATCGGGCCCGGTCAGGCCGAAACCACCCGGAAGCCCTCGAGCTGCGCGGCGCGCGCCAGCGTGCGGTCGAGCGTCACGAAGTCCAGCGTCTCGGGGCGATCGCCGGACGCGAGGAGCGCGGCGCCAAGCTGCATCGCGTCGGCCGCGGCGAGCGGATGCACACCGACCAGGCGCTCGGCCCGGCGCCGGACGCCCTCGACGTGCGTCACGGCCGCCCAGCGGCCGAACAGGGTCACCACGTCCAGCCGAGCGCCCGGCAGCAGGTCGGCCAAATCCGCGGACGCCCGGCCGAGGCGCCCGAGCACCGAGAACAGCTCGACGCTCGTCAGCATCCACACGATGACGTCGGGGTCGCCCGTCAGGAGCCCGCGCATGGCCGGCGTGGCCGGCCCGTCGACAATCAGCGGCGCGAGCGCCGACGTGTCCCAGAACTTCACCGCGTGCTCTTCCGGCGCATCTCGACCAGAACCTCCACCGCACCGGGGCTGCCCACCGGCAACTGAATGGGCCGCCGCGTCTCGAGCCACGACGCCACGGCGCGGGGGTCTCCGGGCGAGAGCACGCCCTGTCGAACGAGGTCGGCGACCCGGTCGGCGGTGTCCGTTGCCCCTGGTGTGGCCGGCGTTGCACCCGGCACGAACGGGACGATTCGGGCGACGGGCGTGTCGCGGTCGTACACCGTGATTTCGCCGCCCCGGCGGACGCGCGCCAGGTGGCGCGACAGGTTGTTCTTGAGATGAGCTATGTTGACTACGTTCATCTAGCTATCATAGCTATATTTCGAGAGGTGTCAAGCACGGCCGAACCGCGCGGCAAGAAAAAAGGGGACGGGGCAGAGCCCCGTCCCCGGTGTTGCGGATCGCGGCGACCCGGGTGTCGCCACCCGGGCCCGCCACGGTGAGTCGATCTAGAAACCGACGCGGAAGCCGATGAAGAACCGCCGCGGGTCGAGGAACCGGATCGGATCGTTGAACGCGAGGCTGCCATCGCCGGCCAGCAGATCCTGGAGCCGGGTGGCCTTCTGGTTGTTCGTCAGGTTGAAGATGTCGACGAACGCCTCGACGTGGGCCTGCTGCACGTTGAGCACGTACTTCACGCGGACGTCGACCGTGCCCCACGACGGGTTGGTCAGCGAGCCGACGGCGTCCTCGGCCAGCCAGCGCTGCGTGGTGCCGCCGAAGTCATAGGGCACCGCGACGCGGTACGGCAGGTTGCGACGCGAAGCCCGGAACGTCTTGCTGGCGATCGTCCCGGAGTTCCAGCGGTAGCCGAACCCGAGCTGCAGGCCGAAGTCGAAGTCGTACGAGCCGCCCATCTTGAACAGGTGGCGGATCGACCCCGGCTGCCGGCCGTACTGGAATGGCGCGCGGGGATCCAGGAAGAGCGCGTCGCCCTGGAAGTCCGCGTTCGAGTCCGAGTTCGTGTTGCCATTGGCGTCGTTGAACGTGTAGGAGACGAGTCCCTGCCAGTTGTTCGAGTAGCGCTTGCGCAGTACGAACTCGACGCCGTCGTAGTTGCGCTCGCCGCCAGCCAGCGTGGCGATGAAGAAGTTCGCCGACGGGAACGTCGAGTAGCCGAAGTAGGACGGCGGCAGGTA
>Ga0326597_10004713_pt1 | contig 19092 bp, 15 predicted proteins | sample RVTome_12_FD_203789 | JGI IMG/M metagenome (GOLD analysis project Ga0326597, IMG submission 203789) | Soil microbial communities from uranium-contaminated site in the Upper Colorado River Basin, Wyoming, United States - RVT100D185 | ecosystem: Environmental > Terrestrial > Soil > Contaminated >... | reverse complement strand
CTTGACCGGGAGAAATTCCATGGCGAGGGCCTGGAGATATGAAAACGTGTCGTTCAGCCCCAGCACTGGCCGACGCCGCCCGGTCACCGCCCCGACGTACTCGACCAGCTCGCGCAGGGTGTAGACGCGGGGGCCGCACAGATCGTAGCACCGGCCGAAGCTGCCGAGGTCCGCGAGGCCCTTCACGCACGCCGCGGCCACGTCTTCCACGTACACCGGCTGGAACCGCGCGCCGGGACAGGCAAGCGCCACCACGGGCGAGAACCTCAGCACCTTCGCGAACAGGTTGAGAAAACTGTCCCCGGGTCCGAACACGACCGAGGGGCGGAAGATTGTCCACGCGAGCCCCGACTCGCGCACGATCGCCTCGCCCTCGCCCTTGGATCGAAGATAGCGGCTGGGCCCGTCGCGGGCGGAGGCGAGCGAGCTCATGTGCAGCAGTCGCCCGACGCCGCGGCTGCGGCACGCCGCGACTACCTTGCGCGGAAGCTCGGCATGCGCCGCCTGGAAGCTGCGGTTGCCGCGGCCGTCGTGCAGCACGCCCACGACGTTGATCACCGCGTCCGCTCCGCTCACGAACTCGGCGAGCTGCCCGGGGTCGTGGACGTTGACGGCGGCAACGTCCACCGTCGGCAGCAGGATCAGCTGCTCCTTGGCGCGCTCGCGGTCGCGGGTCGCCACGCGGACGCGATAACCGGCTGCGGCCAGCGCGTGGCAGACATGCCGGCCGACGAAGCCGCTCCCGCCGAGCACGCAGGCGGTCGTGATCTCCATTCCCGCCGCTACCGCTCCCCGTTCCCCGACAACCGGTCGCTCATCACCAGCCCGAGCGCATCGGCTTCCGGCTCGCCCTCGATCGTCGGCTGGGGCCCGACCATGCCCAGCCGCTGCTTGAGCGACTGCAGCTGCTGGCTGAAGCTGTGAGCGTAGTAAGTCGAGTTCGCCATGACGTTCTTCACGTAGAGGCGGGTCTCGGTAAAGGGAATGGTTTCGGCGAATACGGCGCCTTCCATCGCGGCTTCGGGACGCCAGGCGCGCGCCCGGTTCGGCCCGGCATTGTAGGCGGCGGAAGCGAGCAAGGGCTGGCCGTCGAGCGCATCGAGCACGTGGCGCAGATAATAGGTGCCGAGGCCCACATTGGTGTCGACCTCCGCGACCTGCGACCAGCGCCAGTTCTTGAGCCCGATCTGCTTCGCCACCCAGCGCGCGGTTGCCGGCATGAGCTGCATCAGGCCGCTCGCGCCCGCCACCGATTGCGCATCCGGAATGAAGCGGCTTTCCTGCCTGATCAAGCCGTAGACCCACGCCTCGTCGAGCGCCAGCTGGGCGGTGTGGGCCTTGAGCACGTCGCGGTAGGGCGCGAGATAGCGCAACCCGAAGTCATGCAGTCCGACGGTGCGGTCCGCGGTGCTGATGGCGCGGTCGTAGACCTCGTTGCGGCGCGCGACCTCCGCCGCCGCGAGCAGCTGCCGGTCGTCGAATCCGCGTATGCCCCACAGCCATTCCCCGTTCGCCTCTGCGCGCAGGCCGAGGCGGTAGAGCTCGAGCGCGCGCCGCAGGCCGGCACGCCGGCCCATGGCCCGCACGTCCTCCGCGCCCGGCTTGTACGCGGCGGACGGCGCCGCGATCTTGCCGCCCAATTCCTCCAGCGCGAGCTGTCCATAGAAGCCGAATTCGCTTGCCAGCGGCACCAGCAGCCTGGCTGCCTCGTCCTCCCGCCCCGCCGCCTTCAGGGCCCGCGCCTTCCAGTAGCGCCATGCGGATATCGATCGATCCCGGTCAGACATGGCATCCACCGCGGCGAGCACGTCGCGCCAGCTGCCCACGCGCAGCGCGGCGCGCACCTTCCAGGCGAGCTGCAGGTCGGAGAGGTCTCCCGCACGCGCATACCAGGCGAGCGCGTCGCGATCGTGGCGCATCGCGCCCAGGTAGCCGATCATGCCCCAGACGTAGGAGCGCTCCTCCCGGGAAAAGCGCTCCTCCAGCCGGGTCCAGTGGGCCGCCGCCTGCGCGGGTGCAACGCGCGCGAGCCGGTGGACGGCGAACATGACGGTCTCGCGACCGGCGCGGGTCTTGAGATCGTGGCGGCGCCGCTCGAGGTAGCCCGCGGGGTTGGAGGCCGCCCGTTCGAGCGATTGCGGCGCCGGCGCCTCGCCCGCAGGCAGCCACTCCGCGATCCAGCGCGCCCGGCTCACCCGCCCGGCTTCCAGCGCCACCCGGATCCGCGTCCACAGGTCGTCGCCGGAGATCAAGGCGGCCGCAACCAGCGCGTTCAAGAGCGGCGTACAGGAGTCGGGAAGGTCGCGCGTCACGAACCAGAGCGACCGTGCGTCGGGCAGGGCTTCCTCCGGCGTCGCCTGCATCCGGTACTGCAGCGCGTAACAGGTGATCTCGAGGTCGCGGCCGGCGAGCAGCGGCAGCTCGGCGTTGAAGAGATCCCACTCACCGCGCTCGGCGAGCGACTTGAGCCACTCGCCGCGCAGGCGCTCCGCAAGAGGCCCGTCGCGGTTTGCGGAGAGAAATCCGCGCACCTCCTCGGGGGACGCCTCTTCGAGCCCGAGGCTCAGTCGCCAATAGGCAACATACGCCTCGAGCAGATGTCCCTGCAGGCGGCTGGCATGTGTTTCCAGCCGAACCGCGTTGCCCGCTTCATACGCCTCGCGCGCGGCGAGAAAATCCTCATCCAGCGCGGCGCCCTGTGCGGTCGCCGTGGCGAGCACCAACCAGGCCAGCCAATGCGTTCTTATGTGGTGCACGAAATCCCCTGTGTAGCGGCTTCATTCTAACCGGTTTTTCTAGCCGCCCGTACTCCCCACAACGCGCGAGGAGGATTGCAGTTGACACCGCCCGCTCAATGGGCGGCGGGAGAATCAGCCGAGGAAGAGCTTGTAGGCGGGATTATTTGTTTCCTCCCGCCAGGGATAGCCGACCCTGGCGAGGAAAGCGCGGAAGCCGCGCTTGTCGCGCGGCGGCACCTGCATGCCTACGAGCACGCGCCCGTAGTCGGCGCCGTGGTTGCGGTAATGGAACAGGCTGATGTTCCAGCCACGGCTCATGGCGGACAGGAATTTCATGAGCGCGCCCGGGCGCTCGGGAAACTCGAAGCGATAGAGGATCTCGTCATCCACCGTCGGCGCGTGGCCTCCTACCGTGTAGCGGACGTGGAGCTTCGCCAGCTCGTTCTCGCTGAAATCGAGGGTGTGCAGCCGATGCCGGCGCAGTCTCTGCACCAGCTTCCGGGTCTCGTTGCGGTCGCGCACCTGCAATCCCACGAACACGTGAGCCTGCTTCGGATCGGCGTAGCGGTAGTTGAACTCGGTGATGTTGCGCGCGCCGATCAATCCGCAGAATTCGCGGAAGCTGCCGGGGCGTTCGGGTATGGTGACCGCGAGTACCGCCTCGCGCTTTTCGCCCAGCTCGGCCTCTTCCGCGACGAAGCGCAGGCGGTCGAAATTCATGTTGGCGCCGCTGGCAATGGCCACCAGCGTCTTGCCGCGGATGCCGGTGCGCCCGGCATAGGCCTTGATGCCGGCGATCGCCAGCGCTCCGGCCGGCTCCAGCACCGCGCGCGTATCCTCGAACACGTCCTTGATCGCGGCGCAGATGGCGTCGGTGTCGACCCGTATGACGTCATCCACCAGCTCGCGGCACAGCCGGAACGTCTCGCGCCCGACCTGCTTGACCGCCACGCCGTCGGCGAACAGCCCGACCTGCGCGAGCTTCACGCGCCGGCCCGCCTTGAGCGAGCGATACATCGCGTCGGCGTCCACCGGCTCGACCCCGATCATCTTGATTTCGGGGCGCAGCCGTTTCACGTAGGCGGCGATTCCGGAAATCAGCCCGCCGCCGCCGACCGGAACGAAAATCGCGTGGATTGCCCCGGGATGCTGGCGCAGCATCTCCATCGCGATCGTGCCCTGCCCGGCGATCACGTCCGGGTCGTCGTAGGGATGCACGAACGCGAGACCGCGCCGCCGCCCGAGCACGCGCGCGTGCAGGTAGGCTTCGTCGTAGGAATCACCGTGCAGCACCACGTGCGCGGCACGCGCCTTCACGGCCGCGATCTTGATCTGCGGCGTCGTGACCGGCATCACGATCGTTGCGTGGCAGGCGAGCTGCTGCGCGGCGAGCGCGACGCCCTGCGCGTGGTTGCCGGCGGAGGCGGTGATCACGCCGCGCTTCAACACCGCCGCCGGGAGTTGCGCCATCTTGTTGTACGCCCCGCGCAGCTTGAACGAAAACACCGGCTGCATGTCCTCGCGCTTGAGCAGCAAGCGGTTGCCGGTACGCGCCGAGAGCCCGGACGCGAACTCGAGCGGCGTTTCCACCGCCACGTCGTAGACGCGGGCGCCGAGTATTCTCTCGAGATAGTCGTTCTTTTTCATGGCCGTCTTGATTCAGGCCGTAAAGGGTAGCATACGCCTGCCATTTACCGTTCACCGCTTACCGCTTACCATTGAACGATGACTCAAGACGAAATGAAACAGGCGGCGGCGAAGGCCGCGATCGCGCACGTTCCCCACGATTGCGTGCTGGGTGTCGGCAGCGGCTCGACCGCGAACTTCTTCATCGCGGAGCTCGCCGGGATCAAGCGCCGCATCGAGGGCGCGGTCGCAGCCTCGGAGGCTACGGCCAAACGGCTGAAGGATCTCGGCATCCGCGTCATGGACCTGAACGGGGTGAACGAGCTGCCGGTCTACGTGGACGGCGCCGACGAAGTGACCCGCCACCTCGCCATGATCAAGGGCGGCGGCGGAGCGTTGACGCGCGAGAAGATCGTCGCGGCGGTCGCGCGAAAATTCGTGTGCATCGCCGACGCGACGAAGCTCGTGGACGTGCTCGGGAAGTTTCCCCTGCCGGTGGAAGTGATCCCGATGGCCCGCTCCTACGTCGCGCGCGAGATCGTGAAGCTGGGCGGCCACCCCGAATGGCGCCGCGACGTCGTCACCGACAACGGCAACGTCATTCTCGACGTGCACGGGCTCGCCATCCTGAATCCTCCCGAGCTCGAGAGTGCGTTGAACCAGATCGCGGGCGTGGTCACGTGCGGACTGTTCGCGCGGCGCGGCGCGGATGTGCTGTTGCTCGGAGGCGCCGGGGGCGTGCAGACCATTACCCGCTAGCGCGCCCGCGACTTCCTAGACCTGGTCGGGCGCAAGGACAACGCGCACCCTGGTCTTGCCTTCGTCCCGCGTGGCAAGCCACCAGATTGCCCCTTTCTGCACGCTCCAGTCGGCGGGCGCGCCGGTCAGCGCCAGCGCCGCGGCCTGCCCGAGCGTCGGCTGGTGTCCCACGACGAGGACGGTGCCCGTGCCGCGCGGCCAGTCCGCGGCCTTCAGCACGGACTGCGGTGTCGCCTCCGTGCCCACGGCCTCGCTGGTCTTGAATTTCCTCCCGAGCGCTTGCGCCGTCTGCTGCGCGCGCCGGGCGCGGCTCACCAGTATGAGGGTGTCCCGGGGCAGCTCCCGCTTGAGCCACGACGCCATCCGCCCCGCCTGCTCCTTGCCTTTGGCCGTAAGCCTGCGCTCCTCGTCCCGCACGCCGTCCTCGGCATCGGCGTGACGCCACAGGATCAATTCCATGTGCCGCGAGGATTACTTGGTGGCGGGCGGAACGTAGCCGGACGCGACCTCGGCGCCGCCGCCGAAGAAATGCTTCTCCATCTGCTGCGCCAGGTAATCGCGCGCCTTCTTGTCCGCAAGGTTGAGGCGGTTCTCGTTGACCAGCATCTTCTGGTGCTCCAGCCACTGCTTCCAGGCTTCCTTCGACACGCGCTCGAAGATCCGCTTGCCGAGCTCGCCCGGATAGGGCGGGAAGTCGAGGCCTTCCGCCTCGCGCCCGAGTTTGACGCAGTTCACCATTCTTGGCATGGCAGGTCGAGGCTCGCGCCGGGCTGCAACAGGAATCCTGTGGAAATATTAAGACCGGCGCGGGCTCAAGTAAACCACACCAGCCAGCTCCGCATTCGGCCGTTTTGCGACCTTGGCGAGCAGGGGGTGATCGGTGCGCGGCCGCTCCAGGTAGTAGCCCTGCACGCAGTCCACGCCGAACCCGCGCAACATGATGATCGTCTCCTCGTCCTCCACGCACTCGGCGATGGTGGTGCGGTGCAGGCCGCGCGCAACCGTCACCATCGCTTTCACGAACAGCTGGTTGTCGTGCTCCTTGGGGAGGTTGCGGATGAAGAGGCCGTCGATCTTCACCGAGTCCACCTGCAGGTGCTTCAGGTAGGCGAACGAGGAGAAACCCGTGCCGAAGTCGTCGAGCGACACGCCGCAGCCGGCTTGGTGCAGCGCGTCGATGAAGCGCTGGGCGTCGTGCAGGTCCGACACCGCGGAAGTTTCGGTCAGCTCCACGATGAGGCGCCGCGGGGCAACCCCGCAGCGCTTCAACTCTGCGGCGATATACTGGGGCAGCAGCGGCTCGTCGAACGAGCGCCCCGAGATGTTGACCGCGAGCGCCGGGACCGCGTCCAGCTCCGCGAGCAGCTGGATCGCCTGGCGCAGCACCCAGCGGTCGATATCGAGGATCTTGCCCGATTTCTCCGCCACCGGAATGAACTGGCCGGGCATCAGCAGCACCGCCGGGTCGTCCTTGTCGCGCATGCGCACCAGCACCTCGAAGTGCGAGAGCGCGCGGTTGCCCACCGCGTACACCCCCTGGAACTGCAACTCCATCAGGTCGTTCTCGAGCGCGTGCAGGATGCGGTCGTTCCACGACATGCGCTTCACCATCTGGGACGTGGTATCGAGGTCGCTGCGATAGATGCGCCAGGCGTTCTTGCCGGCCTCCTTCGCCTGGTACATCGCGGTGTCCGCCCGCGCGATCAGGTCCTCCGGATTGTCGGCGTGCTGCGGATACACGGCGATGCCAAGCGAGCTCGTCAGCCGCAGGCTCTGGCCCTCGAACTGGAAGCGCACCATCGCGATCGAGCGCGTGATGCGCTCGGCGAGCACGCGCAGCATTTCCTCCGAGATCTCCGGCACCAGGATCGCGAACTCGTCGCCTCCCAGGCGCGCGAACATCTCGTTGCGCCGCACCTGCCCCGCTACCTCGCCCGCCACGCGGATCAGCATCGCGTCGCCGGCGCGATGGCCGAAGGTGTCGTTGATGTACTTGAAGTCATCGAGATCGAAGAACAGCAGCGCCACCCGCGAGCCGTGGCGCTGGGCGTCCGCGATCATGCGCGCGAGCTCCTCGTTGAAGCGGTGCCGGTTGTAGAGGCCGGTCAGCGCGTCGCGCTCGGCGAGGTAGATCAGCTGGTCCGCGGTCTGGCGCTCGCGGGTGACGTCCTGGAACAGCCACAGGTGGCCGACCGGCCGGCCGTAGACGTCCTCCACGGAGTGCACCTGCTGGGTGATGAGGCGCCCGTCCGCCATCGGGATCTCCAGCGCGCCCTCGATCTCGCCCTCGCGCGGCAGCAGCAGGATGCGCTTGCCGTGCTCCTCGGGACGCGCCAGCGCGCACGCCGAAGTGGCCAGAACTTCCTTGGAGCCCCTGCCGATCAGGCGCGTGCCCGGCGCGATCATCCAGATGCGGGTGAAGGCGGGGTTGGTGTAGACGACCTTGTTGTCGGGCGACACGAACAGGATGCCGGTTTCCATCACCCCCAGCAGCGCCGAGAGCCGCGCGTGCTCGTCCTGCGCCCGCGTGAGGTACTCCTTCTGCACGACGTGCGAATCGCGCAGCTCGACCACCGTCGCCTCCAGGCGCTGCTCGGCCTCCTTGCGCTGAGTGATGTCGCGGATACTGATGCGGATGCCGAGATAGCCGCCGCGGTTGTCGTAGATCGGGCGCCAGTCGGCGGCGGCCCAGAATCCCGAGCCGTCCTTGCGCCTGGCGCGGAACTCGTAGTCCTGCCCGGTGTTGCCGCGCAGCGCGCGCCGGATCTGCCTGACCGTGCGCGTCGCGTCCTGCTCGTCGATGAAGGGCGCGGGGAAGTTCTCGGTTGCCAGGCACTCCTCCGGCGTGTAGCCGAACATGTCGAGCACCCGCGGGTTGATCCAGATGAGCTTGCCCTCCGGGCTGATCCACAGCTCGCAGTCGTAGCTGTAGTCGGCGATTGCGCTGAACTTGGCCTCGTTCTCGGCGAGCGCCTTGATCCGGCTCTCGAGGGTGGACGCCATTGCGTTGAAGGCATGGGTGAGCTTGCCCACCTCGTCGCCGCCCTCCACCGGCAGCCGCACGTTGAGATCGCCCGCCGCCAGGTTCTGACTCGCCCTGGTGAGCTGGGCGAGGTTGCGGGTGAGCCAGAACGACAGCGCGATCATCGCCAGGATCGAGAGCAGGAGCGCGAAGCCGCCGATCGCGAGGTTTTCGCGGATCAGCTCGGCGCGGGCGGTGCGCATGAACGCGGTGGAGACGCCGAAATGCAGGCGCCCGACCTTGATGCCGGAAGACTCGATGTCCACGGCGGTGTGAAGGCGCCCGGCCTCCTGGAAAAGCGGCGCCGCGGGCGAGGCGGCGGCAGGCGGCAGCGGCTCCGCTTCGTCCCAGCCGGCGCTCGCCACGAGCTTCTCGTTATGGTCGAGCAGCACCAGGTAGGTGATGCCGCTGTCGGTGCGCACCCGCTCGAGGATCTGGGAGAGCGTCCGGTACTGGCGCGCGGCGAGCGGGATGGACAGCGCCGCATTGAGCAGCTGCTTCTGCTCCTCGATGTGGATGCGCGCGCGCTCCTGGAGCTTCTTGTCCATGACGCTGATGCCGTCCGCGATCAGCAGGGCCAGCATCATGGCGTTCACCAGCACGCCCGCGAGCAGCAGGCGCGTGCGCAGCGATAGCGTGATGCTCAGGTTCATGAGGCTAGATCCGCTTAACCAGCACGACCGAGCTCCGCTGGTAGTTGTAGAGCGAGCGCTTCTGGCGCGGCAGCTCCCCCACGCCCACTTCGTCGAAGCCGCGCTCGACGAACCAGTGCTCCGCCCGCGTGGTGAGCACGAACAGGCGCTTCAACTTCGCGCGGCGCGCGCGCGCTTCGATCTCGGTCAGGAGCCGCTCGCCGGCGCCGGCGTTGCGGAACTCGGGATGCACGACGAGACAGGCGAGCTCCCCCGCCCGCTCGTCGGAAAACGGATAGAGCGCAGCGCAGCCGACCGTCAGCTTGTCGTGCTCGAGCACCAGGAAGCGCCCGATCTCCCGCTCGAGCCGGTCGCGCCCGCGTTTCACGAGTATCCCTTCGGCCTCGAGCGGCTCGATCAATTGCAGGATCCCGCCGATGTCCTCGATTCGGGCCGGCCGCAGCGTCTCGATCGGGTCGGGCGTCAGCATGGTGCCGACGCCCTTGTGGGTGAAGAGCTCGAGCAACAGGCCGTCGTCGACGCGGCCTGAGACGAGATGCGCGCGTTTCACGCCGTTCTCGCAGGCCCGCACTGCGTGCGGGAGATAGAGTTGCACCTCGTTGTCGGCCGCTTCCCCCTTTGCGAGCAGCGCCTGCGCCTGGCGCACGGTCAAGTCCCGCAGCAGCTCGCCGCGGCGGCCCGTGATTCCGATCGCTTCCATGAGGAAGATCAGTTTTTCCGCCTTGAGCGCGATTGCGGTGGCGGCGGCGACATCCTCCAGCGCCAGGTTGAAAACCTCGCCGCTGCGCGAGTAGCCCAGCGGCGAGAGCAGCACCAGCTCGTTGTCCTCGAGCCGCTTGTGGATCGCGGCGGAATCGATCCGGCGCACTTCTCCGGTGTGCATTAGATCCACGCCGTCCACTACCCCGATCGGCTTGGCAGTGATGAAGTTGCCGCTCGCCACCCGGATGTCCGCGCCCGCCATCGGCGAGTTGGGCAGCCCCATCGAGAGCGCCGCCTCGATTTCGACGCGCAGGCGCCCGCTCGCCTCCTTGGCACAGGCAAGCGCCACTTCGTCGGTCACGCGCAGACCCTGGTGAAACCGGGCGCGCCGCTTGCGCTCCCTCAGCTTTGCCTCAATCTGCAGGCGCGCGCCGTGCACCAGCACGAGCCGCACCCCGAGGGCGGCAAGGAGATTCAGGTCCTGGGCGAGGTCGAAGAACCGGCCGTCGGCCACGACCTCGCCCCCGAACGCGATGACGAAGGTCTTGCCGCGGAAGGCGTGGATATAGGGCGCGACCGACTGGAACCAGTCGATGAAACGGTCCTGGCTCGACAGTCGCTGGCGCCGCGGCACCTGCGGTGGCGGCGTTTCGCTCGGGCCGATGACTGCCGTCACAGCCTTGTCAGACGTCTTGGAAATCGGCGGCCTCCCGGAGACCCGCAGGGGCTGCCTCCCTGGCTCCCTGCGGTACGCATTCTACCGCTTTTTCAAGCACATAGTACGCGATATTGAAGCGTTAGGGAAGGAGTCAGAAGTCCCCCCACAGGGCCTGCATTGCCGCTAGCGCCGCGACCGCGGCGGTTTCGGTGCGCAGCACGCGCGGGCCCAGGCGCACTGCCATGAAGCCGGCCGCCCCCGCCGCGCGCTCTTCCCCGGGGGTAAGGCCGCCCTCGGGACCCGCAAGCAGCACGATATTGCCCGCGGCTCGGCCGAGCTCGCGCAGGCCGCGCGCCGAGCGCGGCGACAGCAGCAGCCGCTGCTCGCTCTCCGAAGGGGCGGCACGGGCGGCGAGGAATGCATCGAGCCGCGCGAGCGGCAGCACCCGCGGCACGCGATTGCGCCCGCATTGCTCGCAGGCCGCGATCGCCACCGCCTGCCAGTGCGCCAGGCGCTTCGGCGCTCGCTCCCCGGACAATCGCACGACGCTGCGGCGCGCTTCCAGCGGCTGGATCGCGGCGACACCGAGCTCGACCGCTTTCTGGATCGTGTAATCCATGCGCTCGCCGCCCGAGACCGCTTGAGCAAGCGTAACGGCAAACGGCGACTCGCGGTCGACTGCTTTCCGCCCGGTCACTTCGAGCGCGCAGCGCGCGCGGCTCGCTTCGAGGACCACCGCCGCATACTCGGTGCCATCTCCGTTGAAGAGCGTGACGGAGTCGCCCTTCTTCAACCGCAGCACCCGCAGCGCGTGGTGCGCCTGCGGTGGCGGCAGCGTGCAGGAGCGCCCCGGCTCCAGCTCGCCGGGAAGGTACATGCGCGTCACGGCCTTGTCGCCGGTCATCGGAAACCAGTATGCCACGCCGGGCGCGCCCGCCCGCCGCGGTGGAAAGCGGTCTAGAATCGCGCTTTTCCGAAAGGACGCCGTGAAGATCGTGATCCTGGGAGCCGGGCAGGTCGGCTCGACCGTCGCCGAAAGCCTGGTTTCCGAGGCGAACGACATCACGGTGGTGGACGTCGATCCGACGCGTCTTGCGAAGCTCCAGGACCGGCTCGACTTGAGGACGGTCATCGGCAACGCCGCGCATCCCGCCGTCCTCGAATTGGCGGGCGCCCGTGACGCCGATTTGCTGGTGGCGGTCACGCAGAGCGACGAGACCAACCTGGTGGCCTGCAAGCTCGCCGCCACGCTCTTCAACATCCCGACCCGGGTCGCCCGCATCCGCGCGGCCGATTACCTGTCGCACCCCGAGATCTTCGCGGACGGAAATTTCGCCGTCGATCACTCGATTTGCCCGGAACAGATTCTGTGCGATTACATCGTCAAGCTGCTCGAGTTTCCGGAAGCGCTGCAGGTGCTCGAGTTCGCCGGCGGAAGAGTGAGCCTGGTCGCCGTGCGCACGTTCGCCGGCGGGCCGCTGGTCGGGCGCGAGATCCAGTACCTGCGCCAGCACATGCCGCAAGTGGACATGCGCGTCGCCGCGATCTTCCGCCAGGACAGCCCGATCGTGCCCGAAGCGACGACCGTCGTCGAAGCCGACGACGAAGTGTTCGTCATCGCCGACACCGCGAACATCCGCGACGTGCTGCGCGAGCTGCGGCGCATGGACCAGCCGGTCAAGCGCGTGATGATCGGCGGCGGGGGCAACATCGGGCGGCGCCTCGCGCGCGCGATCGAGGACCGCTACGAGGTCAAGATCATCGAGTACAGCAAGCCCGGCGCCGAGCGCCTCGCGGCCGAGCTCGACCGGACGCTGGTGCTCGCGGGCGATGTCACCGACGAGCAGCTGCTCGAGTCGGAGAATGCGGGCGAGATGGATGTCTACTGCGCGCTCACCAACGACGACGAGACCAACATCATGTCGGCGTTGCTCGCCAAGCGCCGCGGCGCGCGCAAGGTCATCGCGCTCATCAACCGCAGCTCCTACGTCAACCTGCTGCAGGCGGGCCAGATCGACATCGCCGTCTCGCCGGCGCAGACCACCATCGGCACGTTGCTCGCCCACGTGCGCCGGGGCGATTGCGTGGCGGTGCACTCGCTGCGCCGCGGGGCGGCGGAAGCGCTGGAACTGATCGCCCACGGCGACGTGAAGTCGTCACGAGTCATCGGGCGCCCGATCGAGCAGCTCGGGCTGCCGAAGGGCGTGACCATCGGCGCCATCGTGCGCGGCCGGGACGGCGAGCACGAGGTCCTCATCGCCCACCACGACACGGTGATCGAGGCCGGAGACCACGTCGTGGTGTTCGTCGTGAGCAAGGACCTGGTGCCCGGGGTCGAGAAGCTGTTTCAGGTGGACGTGAGCTACCTGTAGCGGCCCCATGACCTGGCTGCTCGCAGTATGCCCGGTGCTCGGGATCATCGCGATGGCGATGAGCCTGTCGCACCTGCTGCCGATCGCGATCTCGCTCATTGCCTGGGACGGCATGAGCGAGCTGTTTGCGGTCTCGATGGGGCTCAATTTCGCCCTGGGGTTTGCCCTGTGGCTCCTCACCCGCCGCTACCGCCGCGAGCTCCAGATCCGCGAGGGGATACTGCTGATCACGCTGGTCTGGACCGGCGGGGCGCTGTTCGCGTGCATCCCGCTGCTGGCGGGGATCGGGCTCTCGTTCACCGACGCCTATTTCGAGTCGATGTCGGCGTTGACCGCGACGGGTGCGACGCTGCTCGACGGGCTCGATTACCTGGCGCCATCGCTCAACGTCTGGCGGGCGCAATTGCAATGGATCGGCGGCATGGGTGTCATCGTGCTGGTGGTCGCCGTCCTGCCCATGGTCGGCGTCGGTGGCCGCCAGATCTCGAAGGCGGAGATCCCGGGACCCATGAAGGACGAGCAACTGACCCCGCGCGTCACTCAGACCGCCAAGGGGCTGTGGATCATCTATTTCGCGCTGACGCTCGCCTGCTTCGCGGCCTACCGCGCCGCGGGCATGTCCTGGCTCGATGCCCTGATACACAGCTTCACCACGATCTCGCTCGGCGGGTTTTCCTCGCATGACGCGAGCCTCGCCCACTTCGATTCGATCGGCATCGAGCTGGTCGGGATCGTCTTCATGGTCCTCGCCTGCTTCAACTTTTCGAGCCACTTCAGGGCGTGGCAGGAACGAAGCGTCCGTGCCTACCGTCAGGATTCAGAGCTGCCGTACGTCGTCGTCGTGCTGGCGGCGAGCGTCATCGGCGTTACCGTGTTCCTGTGGGCGAACGGCACCTATCCCGATCTCGCCACCACATTGCGTTACGCAGCGTTCAATACGATCTCCGTCGCCACCAACACCGGCTACGCGACGACCGACTACGCCCAGTGGCCGGTGTTCGCGCCGCTGTGGCTGCTATTCCTCGGCACGTTCGTCGCCTGCTCGGGCTCGGCGGGAGGCGGCATCAAGATGATCCGGGCGATGATCCTCTACCGCCAGGTCTACCGGGAGTTCACCAAGCTCTCCCATCCCAGCGCCGTCACGCCTCTGAAGATCGGCGACCGCGTGGTGCCCGATCAGGTGGTGTTCTCGGTGCTGGCGTTCTTCTTCGCCTGGCTTGCGACCCTGGTCAGCATGACATTGCTGCTCACCCTTTCCGGGCTGGACGCCATCACCGCCTTTTCCGCGATCGTCGCCTCGCTCAACAACATCGGCCCCGGCCTGCACCAGGTCGGCCCCGCCGCCAACTTTTCGGTGCTGAGCGATTTCCAGACCTGGGTATGCAGCGCAACCATGCTGCTCGGGCGCCTCGAGCTGCTGACCGTGCTGGTCGTCCTCACGCCCGCGTTCTGGCACAAGTAAGCCCTCGGGCGGGCGGGAGAACCACCGCGCGGCATGTCCCCTCGCTCCGCGTCCCGCGGCCGGGTCCGGGAGCCAATTGCGAATTCCGATGTCGAAGCCTGAAGCGCCGGGAAGCCGGCGATTGTGGAGGGTGGCTGCGGTATCTACAATACCGTTGCGCACCGGCATGGAAAACATGAACCTGACGCAGCATTTCCTGATCGCCATGCCTGCCATGGCCGATCCCCATTTCGTGCGCTCGCTCACCTTCATCTGCGAGCACAACGACCGGGGCGCGCTCGGCATTGTCATCAACCGGCCGATCGAGATGAACCTGCAGACGCTGCTCGAGCAGGTGAGCATCCCGCCCGCGGGCGAAGACTTCAAGGCGGTGCCGGTGCATTTCGGCGGCCCGGTGCAGGTTGACCGCGGGTTCGTCCTGCACGCGCCGCTCGGCCAATGGCAATCCACGCTCGCCGTAAGCTCGGAGATCGGGCTCACCACGTCCAAGGACATCCTGCAGGCGGTGGCGCGCGGAGAGGGTCCCGGGAAGCTGCTGGTGACGCTGGGCTATGCCGGCTGGGCGCCGGGACAGCTCGAGCACGAGCTCTCGCAAAACGCGTGGCTCACGGTGCGGGCGAAACCCGAGGTGATCTTCGACCTGAGGGCGGAGGAGCGGCTGCCGGCCGCCATGGGACTGCTGGGCATCGATTTCGCCAGCCTCTCCGAGCAGGCCGGCCACGCCTGACCCCAGCTACCAGTTTCCAGTTGCGAGTTTCCAGTTAAAAACTTGCCAATCAGCAACACGAAAACTCGAAACTCGAAACTCGAAACTCGAAACTTCGCGAGGACCGGGACGGTCCTGGCGTTCGACTTCGGCACGAAGCGCATCGGCGTCGCGGTCGGCGACTTCGAGACGCGCCTCGCGCACCCCCTCGCCGCTATCGCCGCCGTCGAGAACCGCGCGCGGTTCGCAGCAATCGGGCAGCTCGTCGCCGAGTGGCGGCCGGCGCGGCTGGTGGTCGGGATCCCCGTGCACGCCGACGGCACCGAGCACCCGGTCGGCCGGCTCGCCCGCCGCTTCGCGCAGCGCCTCCACGGCCGCTTCGGCCTCCGCGCGGAGCTCGTGGACGAGCGGCTCACCTCACGCGAAGCCGAGGGGCTGCTGCGCGCAGCGGGAGCGCGCGGAGCGCGCCTGAAGGCCGGGCTCGATTCCGTCGCCGCGCAACGCATCTTGGAATCCTATTTTGCGGGCGCACAATAACGGGTTCACCGCTCACCTGCGGGCGGCGAGTTGTGATACAGTAGCGCCCCGCGAAAACCACAAAACATGCCCGGCAACCCGTTACCTGATGCCGAGCAGCTGCTGACAGCGCTGATCGAGCAGATGCGGCCCGCAGTAGGGCCGGATACGGGTTTGATAGGCATCCACACCGGCGGCGTCTGGGTCGCGGAGCGCGTGCACCAGGCGCTCAAGTTGAAGACCCCCGCCGCCGCCCTCGACGTTTCCTTCTACCGCGACGATTACGCGGCGCGCGGGCTGCGGCGCGACGTCAAGCGCTCCGAGATTCCGTTCGAGGTCGAGGACCGTAACCTCATCCTGGTCGACGATGTGCTCTACACCGGGCGCACCATCCGCGCGGCGCTGAACGAGGTGTTCGACTACGGCCGTCCCGCGAACGTGAAGCTCGCCGCGCTGGTGGATCGCGGCGGCCGCCAGTTGCCGATCGCCCCGCAGTTCGTCGGCGCGACACTCACCTTGAAGCCCGGCCAGAGCGTCGCGCTCAAGCGCGATGCCAGCGGCAGGCTGAGCCTCGAGCTGCGCGAGGAGAAGCGCTGATGTGGCTCAATCCCTCCAACCCGCAGCTCGACAAGAAGGGGCGGCTGCACCATCTGCTCACGCTGGAGGGGCTGCCCGCCGAAATCCTGTGGCAGATCCTTGACACGGCGAAAACGTTCGTCGGCACCAAGGTGAAGAAGGTGCCTCTGCTGCGCGGCATGTCCGTATTCAACGTGTTCTTCGAGCCTTCCACGCGCACCCGCACCACCTTCGAGATCGCCGCCAAGCGGCTCTCCGCCGACGTCATCAACCTCAACGTGTCGGTGTCCTCCCAGACCAAGGGCGAGAGCCTGCTCGACACGGTCGATAACCTCTCGGCGATGCACGCCGACATGTTCGTGGTGCGCCATGGCGAAAGCGGCGCGCCGCACTTCATCGCGCGCCACGTCGCGCCCGATATCCACGTCATCAACGCCGGCGACGGGCGGCATTCGCATCCCACGCAGGGCCTGCTCGACATGTACACCATCCGCCACTACAAGAAGGATTTCTCGAGCCTGCGGGTGGCGATCGTCGGCGACGTCCTGCATTCGCGCGTGGCGCGCTCGCAGATCCACGCCTTCGCCACGCTCGGCTGTCCCGAGATCCGCGTCATCGGCCCCAAGACGCTGCTGCCAAAACAGGTCGAGCAGCTCGGCGTGCACGTTTATCACGACATGCGCCAGGGGCTGAAGGACGTTGACGTGGTGACGATGCTGCGGCTGCAGAACGAGCGCATGCAGGGGGCGCTGCTGCCCTCGGCGCAGGAGTTCTACAAGTACTACGGGCTCACCCAGGACAAGCTGGCGCTCGCCAAACCGGACGCCATCGTGCTCCACCCGGGCCCGATGAACCGCGGAGTGGAGATCGACTCGAGCGTGGCCGACGGCAAGCAGTCGGTGATCCTGCCCCAGGTCACCTTCGGCATCGCCATCCGCATGGCGGTGATGAGCATCATGGCCGGCAACAAATGAAGATCCACATCAAAGGCGGCCGGCTGATCGACCCGAAGAGCGGCGTGGACGCGAAGAAGGACGTCTACATCGCCGCCGGCAAGATCGTCGCGGTCGGTGGTCCGCCCAACGGCTTCACCGCCAACCGCGTGATCGATGCCGCGGGCCTCGTCGTCTGTCCCGGCCTGGTGGATCTCGCGGCGCGCCTGCGCGAGCCCGGCTTCGAGTACCTGGCGACGCTGGAATCCGAGATGGAGGCAGCCATCGCCGGCGGCGTGACGAGCCTCGCGTGCCCGCCCGACACCGATCCGCCGCTCGACGAGCCGGGGCTGGTGGAGATGCTCAAGTTCCGCGCGCAGAACCTGAATCAGGCGCGGGTCTACCCCGTGGGAGCGCTGACCCAGGGGCTGAAGGGGGAGCGGCTGACGGAAATGGCGGAGCTCGTGGACGCCGGCTGCGTCGCATTCTCGCAGGCCGACGCCCCGTTCGCAGACAGCCAGGTCTTCTACCACGCGCTGCAGTACGCCGCGACCTTCGGCTTTCCGGTCTGGCTGCGCCCCCAGGACCCCGCGCTCGCGCGGCACGGCGTCGCCCACGACGGGCAGGTCGCGACCCGCTGCGGGCTGCAGGGGATCCCGGTGTGCGCGGAGACCGTGGCGCTCGCGACCATGCTGATCCTCGCGCGCGAGACCGGGGCGCGCGTGCACTTCGCGCGGCTCTCCAGCGCCGAGGGCGTGGAAATGGTGCGCAAGGCGAAGCGCGAGGGGCTGCCCGTCACCTGCGACATCGCCATCCACCACGCGCACTTGACCGAGATGGACATCGGCTACTTCGATTCCAACTGCCGCCTCGATCCCCCGCTGCGAAGCCAGCGCGACCGCGACGCGCTGCGCGCCGCGCTCGCCGACGGCACGGTCGATGCCGCCTGCTCGGACCACACGCCGGTGGACGACGACGCGAAGCAGCTGCCGTTCGCCGAGGCCGAGCCCGGCGCGACCGGGCTCGAGCTGCTGCTGCCGCTCACGCTCAAATGGGCGGAGGAGTCCGGAACGGCGCTCTCCGCGGCGCTCGCCCGGATCACCTCGCAGCCGGCGCGGGTGCTGAACGTCGATGCCGGCCATCTGACGCCGGGGCACGCCGCCGATATCTGCATCTTCGACCCCGAGCGCCACTGGAAGGTCGCGCCGGAGTCGCTGAAGAGCCAGGGCAAGAACACGCCCTACATCGGGCTGGAGGTCAAGGGCAAGGTCCGCCACACCCTGGTCGACGGCCAGGTCGTCTACGAAACAAAATGACGTTGCGGGACAGGCGCGGCGTTTGCGCGATCGTGCCGAACCCTCGGTCCGCGATCCTCGATCGTCAATCCTCGATCCTGCCTTGAAATGAACCCCCTCCTCGATTTTTCCGGGCTGCCGCGCTTCGCCGATTTCACGCCGGCCCTCGTCACGCCGGCCGTGGAGGGGTTGCTCGCGGAGAACCGCGCATTGATCGAGCGCATCTCGGCCGCGGGCGTGCCGGCCACGTGGCGCGATTTCGTGCAGCCGCTCGAGGAAGCCAACGAACGGTCGCATCGCGCGTGGGGCGTCGTCGGGCACCTCAACGCCGTGATGAACAGCCCCGAGCTGCGGGAGGTCTACAACGCCAACCTGCCCAAGATCACGCAGTACTACACCGAGCTCGGACAGCACCCGGGGCTGTACGCCCAGTTCAAGGCGCTCAAGGGCGGCCCCGAGTTCGGAGCCCTCACGCGCGCGCAGAAGAAGAGCGTCGAGAACGAGCTGCGCGATTTCCGGCTCGGCGGCGCGGAGCTGCCGCCGGAAAAGAAGGCGCGCTTCAGGGAGATCAGCGAGCAGCTGTCCCGGCTGTCCTCGCGCTTCTCCGACAACCTGCTCGACGCCACCAATGCGTTCTCGCATCACATCACCGAACCGGCCTTAACGGCGGGGGTGCCCGAGGACGTTCTCGCCGCGGCGCGCGAAGCGGCGCAGGCCGAGGGAAAACCGGGCTGGAAGTTCACGCTGCACGCGCCGTCCTACCTGCCGGTGATGCAGCACGCCGAGAACCGGTCCTTCCGCGAGCTGATGTACCGCGCCTACGTGACCCGCGCCTCCGAGTTCGGCAAGCCGGAGTGGGACAATACCGCCCTCATCACCGAAATCGTGAAGCTGCGCCGGGAGCAGGCGCGGTTGCTCGATTTCGCCAATTTCGCCGAGTACTCGCTCGAGCCCAAGATGGCGGAATCGCCGCGGCAGGTGCTCGACTTCCTGAACGAGCTGGCGGCGCGCGCGAAGCCCTACGCCGAGCGCGATCTGCGCGAATTGACGGAGTTCGCGCGCGCCGAGCTCCGGC
>Ga0326597_10004712_pt1 | contig 19095 bp, 14 predicted proteins | sample RVTome_12_FD_203789 | JGI IMG/M metagenome (GOLD analysis project Ga0326597, IMG submission 203789) | Soil microbial communities from uranium-contaminated site in the Upper Colorado River Basin, Wyoming, United States - RVT100D185 | ecosystem: Environmental > Terrestrial > Soil > Contaminated >... | reverse complement strand
TTTCCGACTCTGCTGCGCGCTGGCTCTCTATCTGCCAAAGATCTCAATAATTTCTGTATGAGTGAGGAAGGTTCTCCACAAGCATTAGTATGTCTTGGCTATTTCATTGGCTTTAATGATGCAGCTGAGTGGGGCGAAAAAGTCTGTGCCAAAGGGGCCGTCAAGGAAGATATCAATTTGTTCCTGCGCAAGATGAAGGAAAAGCCGGCACGATTACAAGCGCCAGCGAGCTTGGTGGTGCACCAGATTCTTGTAGAGGCATTTCCGTGCAAATAGGTGTCTTGTGGATTCCCAAACAGAGACGATAGCGAACTGCAATATTGTGCTTGCTAGCCAAGGAATGTCCCCATGCCCTATTTCTAAAGGAGATCACTATGAGTCTGTTGCGCATGGTTGCCGTTGGAACCGCTCTCCTGTGCTGGGCAATGGCTCCGACGCTGGCTGCTCCAAAGGCCTGTCCTGGCGGCATTTCAGCCATGCCAATGCAGCTTGGCGTCACGAGTGAACAACTGTTCGAAGAACTGGGACCTACGACAATACCGGGCCGTCAAACTGGCTGCTGTACAATCTGGACTATGTGAAGGTCGTCATGTACGGACGACCTGCGTATCGCGACGGAATGTTCTCGGTTTACAAGCGCCAATTCTACAATCTGGACGCCAAACACCAAGTGGTGAGCTACAGCCACAACATTTCCAACCGGCCCTACCAACTGCCTTGGGTAAAGGAGGCACTATCTTGGGTAGAAGACTTCAAGTGGGAGCAGGTGCACCTGATTCGCACTGACATGGCGCCGGCGATACTAGCCACAGCTACCTGAGGTGAGCTGCTCCTGTTGGTTCAGGACGATTGCTACAAACACGACGTGGTCGATTCGAAGACGTATAAGACCCGCACCATAGACCCCCATACGGTCGGGGAGTGCCGCTTTCGAGGCATCTTCATACAGCTGCGCGACCGATTGTCCCCGAATCCCCGCGTCACGCTGCGTGAATATCACTTCGGATCGTGACAGCAGGCCTATGAGGCCGCCTCATTCCCTGCGTCTCTGTCTCTTTTCACCAGGCGAGGCGGTCGCGGCCCAACATCCCGTGATTCGCCTGCGGAAACGAGGCTGATACGACCGCGGCCCACAATGATCCGCAGGCGGTCACCTTCCCTGACACCCAGCCGCTCCAATGGCTCCTGGGGCACATTCACGCCAAACGCGCCGCCCTTGCCCCGGCGCCGCACGACCACTTCTTCTACGCGCTGCTGTTGGTCAGCCCGACTGCCCCGCCGGAATACCGGGACCGGCTTGCCCGTCTCTTGGGAGGCACGCACCAACCGGCTGTTCAAGGTGGCCGCATTCGTGAAGCCCAACTCTCGCTCCACCTCACGCCTCGAGAATCCGGATTCGGCCATGGCCTCCACTTGCCGCAGCAACGCCTCCGGATCCCACGTCAAATTGCCCGCCATGTAAGCTCCATATGATTCAAGTATTGGCCAATTCCCGCTACGTATAGCATGACTGGCGGTCAGCGGCGCCCGGTGAAATAGCGGAGACAAATGCATGCGTGGGTCAGCATTCTTCCTGATCATGGTGATGATTGCCCCGGTGCTGCTACTGGCCCATGGCGGTGGCCTCGACGCGCTGGGTTGCCACCAAGACCGCAAGGCTGGCGCCTACCACTGCCACCAGGGCGAGCTGCAGGGTCAGGAGTTTACCGGCAAGGAAGCGGCCCGTTCTGCCCTCCAAGGCGCAGACGATGCGCCGCATAGCCCAGCCCATGATGCCACGGATAGCTACGACCGCGATCTGTACGGCGGCTGGATCGATGCGGACGGGGATTGCCAGGACACGCGGCAGGAGGTGCTGATCGAGGAAAGCCGGGTACCGGTGACCCTGGATGCCACCGGATGCCGGGTGCTGCACGGGGAATGGTACGACCCTTACATCGGGCAGGTGATTATCGATCCTGGGGTACTGGATATCGACCACTTCGTGCCCCTGGCCGAAGTACACCGCAGCGGCGGGCACAGCTGGAGTGCAGCGCGGCGCCGGGCTTACGCCAATGATCTCACCAATGCGGAGACCTTGATTGCGGTGCATCGCTCTGCCAACCGCTCCAAGGGCGGCCGTGATCCGGGTGACTGGTTGCCCCGCAACGCCGAGTACCATTGCGAGTACGTGCAGGTTTGGCTCAAGGTCAAGGCAATCTGGTCACTGACCATGGACGCCGCGGAAGAAGCCACGATCCATCAGGTGCTGGCAGGTTTTCCTATCCTACCAGCAAGCCTGGGTCGCTGACGACTCCCAGGTCAAGGTCTACGGGAAATCCCGGCGGATCGGCCCGTCTTGGGCCAAGGCGGGGGACGACGCCCTCTATGCCGCCAGCTAGAGCGGCCAGGAAGTCTGGTACATCGGCTACAATAAGGACATGGCGCGGCAGTTCATGGAGGTGTGGGGGATCAGTGCCCAGCAGGACGAATTGGCTGCGGCGAGATCGGCAGGCGAATTCGCAGGCGAGGGCCTAAAGGGCTTCAGTTTCCAGGTCTTCTACGCCTTCTGCGCCCTCTGCCCGAGATGCTCCCCCACCGCCGATTGCTCTCAAACCGGTGACTCGACAGCATTGACATGAGGTGAGCCCGTCGTCGCCTGGCGCGGAAGGTCAGTATCACCGGTCGGGAGCGCGCGTACACCTCCGCCAGTGTCCTTGCTTTTCGAGGCTCGGGCGTACTTAATAAATCGGTTGGCAACTTCAGCCGCGAGTACCACGCATCGAGCACCAACCTGGTCTTCGGTAGCCGGATTGCGGGCGCTCGCGGCTTCCAGGTGACCGCAGAGGGAAGCCATGAAACTTGAGGACCTTCGGCAAGGGGCCGCCGTGAAGGGCGTCCTGCCCGGTGGCCTGGTCACCGTTGTCGACGTCAAGTGGTTCGGTTCAGACATCGTCGAGCTGACCTACAAGGACGCGAGCGGCCGTGTCGCCAACGAACTCATCTACAGGGACCGCGAGCCGGTTCTGGAGGTCGCGACTGCCGGACAGCCGTGGAGCTTTGACGCAGACGCGGGCAAGCTGCGTCTCGTCTCCGAGGCCCATCGCATCAGGCTTGCCTACCTTTTCGATCCGCTGCTGGCGATCCACACATCGCTGATCGAGCCCCTGCCCCATCAGATTACCGCAGTATATGGGGAGATGTTAGCTCGCCAGCCGCTCCGCTTCCTGTTGGCCGATGACCCTGGTGCCGGCAAGACGATCATGGCCGGCTTGCTGATCAAAGAACTTCTCGTGCGAGGTGATCTTGCGCGGTGCCTGATCGTATGCCCTGGTAGTCTAGTGGAGCAATGGCAAGACGAACTGTACGAGAAGTTCCAGCTTCCCTTCGAAATTCTCACCAATGACAAGCTGGAATCCGCACGCTCGGGGAATTGGTTTTTGGAGAACCCTCTCGCCATCTGCCGGCTCGACAAGCTGAGCCGCAACGAAGACGTGCAGGGGAAGCTTGATCAGTCGGACTGGGACCTTATTGTGTGTGACGAAGCCCACAAGATGTCTGCTTCATTCTTTTCCGGCGAGATCAAGGAAACCAAGCGCTACAAGCTTGGCAGGCAGCTATCTGCGCTGACTCGTCACTTTCTGCTCATGACGGCCACTCCGCACAACGGCAAGGAGGAGGATTTTCAACTCTTCATGGGGCTGCTTGATGGTGACCGATTCGAAGGGCGTTTCCGGGATGGCGTACACACGGTCGATACTTCCGATCTCATGCGGCGCTTGGTCAAAGAGCAAATACTCAAGTTCGATGGCCGCCCTCTATTCCCCGAACGGAGGGCCTATACTGTCAACTATGAGCTCTCCGAGGCCGAGGCAGCCCTCTACAAGCAAGTCACGGACTACGTGCGCGAGGAATTCAATCGGGCCGATGCGCTGGAAAATGATGGCCGCCGTGGGACGATTGGCTTTGCTTTGACGATTCTGCAGCGCCGCTTGGCTTCATCGCCGGAGGCCATATACCAATCGCTAGTGCGTCGTCGCGCGCGGCTTGAGCGGCGCCGTCGAGAAGAGATGTTGGATCGTCGCGGTGCCGATGCCTGGGCGCAGAATGGATTGCCAGACATCTCGGACGACGTTGAGGACTGGGAAGACCTGGATGAAGCACCGAGTGAAGAACTGGAGGAATTGGAAGAGCAGGTCGTTGACCAAGCTACCGCGGCACAAACCATCGCGGAACTAGAGGCAGAGATTTCGATTCTAAAGCGGCTCGAACAGCTGGCGCTGTCTGTTCGGAATAGCGGCACGGACAAGAAGTGGGAAGAGCTCTCCAATCTCCTGCAGAACAACGGTGCCATGTTTGATACCCATGGCTTCCGCAGAAAGTTGGTCATCTTCTCCGAGCATCGGGACACCCTCAACTATCTGGCGGAGCGCCTGCGCACACTGTTGGGCCAAAAGGAGGTCGTCGTGACCATTCACGGCGGCATGGGACGGGAGGAACGACGCAAGGCCCAGGATCGCTTCACACAGGACAAGGATGTCCAAATTCTCGTTGCCACAGACGCTGCCGGGGAAGGGATTAACCTGCAGCGTGCCCATCTGATGGTCAATTACGACCTGCCGTGGAATCCCAACCGCATCGAGCAGCGCTTCGGGAGGATCCATCGCATCGGTCAGACCGAGGTGTGCCATCTTTGGAACATCGTGGCCGAAGAGACCCGCGAGGGTGATGTATTCCTGCGTCTGTTGAACAAGTTGGAGGTGGAGCGTGCGGCGCTTGGTGGTGGCGTGTTCGATGTGTTGGGCAAAGTGTTCCAGGGGGCGGAGTTGCGACGACTCCTCATTGATGCAATTCGCTATGGGGATAGGCCAGATGTGCGCAAGAGGTTGAGTCAGGTCGTGGAAGAAGCGCTTGACCATGATCGATTATGCCAACTGCTCGAAGAGCGCTCGTTGGCACAAGGCACGATGGATGCCCGCCAGGTTTGGGCCATTCGGGAGGAAATGGAGCGTGCCGAAGCACGCCGGCTGCAGCCCCATTACATCCAGTCGTTCTTTATCGAGGCCTTTCGGCAGATTGGTGGCACCATTCGCGAGCGAGAGCCCAAGCGGTTCGAGATCAGCCATGTGCCCGCTGCGATTCGCAATCGTGACCGTCAAATTGGCCTCGGCACGCCCGTACTACAGCGCTACGAGCGCGTGACATTCGAGAAATCGTTGATCAATGTGCCCGGCAAGCCAACGGCCGCTTTCATCTGCCCAGGCACGCCGCTTCTGGATGCAACCACTGATCTGGTGCTCGAGCGCTACCGCGACTTGCTGCGCCAGGGCGCCGTGATGATCGACCCAGAGGATCACGGTGAGCGCACGCGGAGTCTATTTTACCTGGAGCACTCCATCCAGGATGGTCGCATTGACCGGGCCGGAAACCGCCGTATCGTATCCAGGCGGCTACAATTCGTGGAGATTGAAGATCAAGGGCAAACGCACAACCCAGGCTACGCGCCATACCTGGACTATCGTCCGGTGACGGCGGATGAGAGGGCCTATCTCGAGGATGTGCTTCAGGAACGGTGGTTGAATCGAGATCTGGAACAGGAAGCCACAACCTTCGCCATCACCAACCTTGTCCCCGGCCATCTGAATGAGGTGCGACAACGCAAGGAAGGCTTGGTTCACAAAACAATGGCCGCGGTACAGGATCGGCTGACTAAGGAGATCACATATTGGGATCATCGCGCAGAAGAGCTTAAGCTGCAGGAGCTGGCCGGTAAGAAGCCGCGTCTTAACTCCGGTCTGGCCCGTCGGCGGGCCGATGATCTGCAGGCTCGGTTACAGAAGCGCCTTGAAGAACTGGAGCAGGAGCGCCACTTGGCGCCGCTTCCACCTGTCGTGGTGGGGGGCGCCATCGTAATCCCGGCAGGATTACTGGAACAGATGGATGGCGCACCGACGGCTGCTGCCCACCCCATGGGCGTGAATACGCCGGCTATCCGTGACGCCGCCATGCGCCTGGTGATGGAGAAGGAGCGCAGCCTCGGCTTCGAGCCACAGGACGTGGGCAGCGAGAACCGCGGGTACGATATCGAGTCGCGGGTGCCAGGCACCGGGAAGCTGCGCTTCATCGAGGTCAAGGGCAGGCGCAAGGACGCCACCACGGTGACGATCACGCGCAACGAGATCCTCACCGCCCTCAACAAACCTGACGAGTTCATCCTGGCCATCGTGCTGGTGGACGGCGACCGTGCCGAAGGGCCATGGTACGTGCAACGGCCGTTCCAGAATGAGCCGGATTTCGGGGCGGTGAGCGTGAGCTATGGGCTCGGCGAACTCATTGAGCGGGCGAATACGGTGGCCAAATGAGATCTGACCAATTCGACGTCTTCCGCACGACGTTCGAGGGCCTCGAACAGGGCCTGCGAGTGAAGCACATCGCTACCTTTGCGCTCGAGACCTGTGACGCTGATGCGTTGAGCCAGGGTGGACTTTCCGAGCCGCGCCTGGCCGGATTCGACTACGTGCCGATCACGTCGGGCGGGCGGATTCAGGCGGTGGTCAATCGCAAGCCGCCGGAGCCGGAGGAGATGACCTTACACGACGGCCTCTTGGTGTCCTCAGAAATGCCGCTGCTCTCCTTCCTTCCCCTGATGGGAACGGAGCCGCACTTCCGGCTCGTGTTGGACGGGGCAGTCATCGGTGGCATTGTCACACGAACGGACCTGCTCAAGCTTCCTGTGCGCGTTCTGGCATTCGGGCTGATCACGCACCTGGAGATGGTAATGGCCGAGGCAATCCAGCAGCATTTCGGCCGCGACAGCATGGCTTGGATGCCGCGACTGAAGCTGGAAGACGACAAGGAAGCCGATCTTCACGATCGCATTGAGCGCGCCCGAAAGCAGAATCTCGATCTGTCGCCCTTGGGCGAGACCGATTTTGGTCACAAGGCCAAGATCATCAAGTCGATTCACGGCCTGGGCAAGGACTTCAAGAGCGAGCTGCATCTGTTGAAGGAGTTGCGGAACGACCTCGCCCACGCCAAGGACTACGCGGCCACGCAGGCCAAGCTGACCCGCTTCCTGGAACTGCTCGGCCGTGCGCAACACTGGATTGAGCGGGTGCCCACGCTGGCGAGCCAATGCGGACAGGCCAAATGACCCAGCCCAAGAAGAAGCTCATCGAGGTGGCCCTGCCGCTGGAGGCGATCAATGTGGCCAGTGCGCGGGAGAAGTCCATCCGGCATGGGCATCCATCCACGCTGCACCTGTGGTGGGCGCGGCGGCCCCTGGCGGCCTGCCGGGCGGTGCTGTTCGCATCGCTGGTGGACAACCCATCGAGCCTTCCCGAGCAGTTCCCCACGGAGGCAGCCCAGGACGCCGAGCGGCAACGGTTGTTTGCCATCATCGAGGATCTGGTGAAGTGGGAGAGCACGACCAACGAGGCCGTGCTGGAGCAGGCTCGGGCGGAGATTCGGCGCTCCACCGGCGGCAATCCGCCCCCCGTGCTGGACCCCTTCTGCGGCGGCGGCTCCATTCCCCTGGAGGCCCAACGCCTGGGCCTGGAGGCCCATGCCAGCGACCTCAACCCGGTCGCCGTGCTGATCACCAAAGCCCTCATCGAAATTCCCCCGCGCTTCGCCGGGCAGGCCCCCATCAACCCGGATGCGCGCAAGGACAATTCCTTCCTGGCGCGGGAATGGCCCGGTGCCCACGGCCTGGCCGAGGACGTGCGCTGGTATGGCAAGTGGATGCGGGATCAGGCCTTTGCCCGCATCGGCCACCTCTACCCCAAGGTCAGGCTGCCCCAGGCGCAGGGCGCTGCCGAGGCCACCGTCATCGCCTGGTTGTGGGCGCGCACGGTGATCTGCCCCAACCCGGCCTGTGGGGCGCGCATGCCCCTGGTGCGCTCTTTTGCCCTCTCCACCAAGAAGGGCAAGGAGACGTACGTGGCACCCATCGTGGAGCGCGGTCCGGCGCTGAGTGCCGGAGAGCAGGGCACGTTGCCGGGCACGAAGCCACACCAGCAAACCCTCTCCGCCCCTGGTGCGCCAACCATTCGGTTTGATGTGCGTTCGGGGAAGCCGAAAGTAGAAGGCACTGTTGATCGACGGGGCGCAACGTGTGTGGCCTGCGGGTCACCTGTGCCATTCAAGCACGTCAGAGCCGAAGGGCAGTCCGGGCGTATGTCTCAGGAACTCATGGCTATCGTAGTAGAGGGCCAACGAGGTCGAATTTACATTTCTCCAATTGCAGAGCAGGTCGAAACTGCAACTGAAGCGTCACCAAGCTGGCAGCCGGATTCGCTTCTTCCTCACAACCCACGCGATTTTAAGACGCCAAATTACGGCCTCACGACCTTCGCGGACCTCTTCACCCCTCGCCAGTTGGTGGCGCTCACTACCTTCAGCGATCTGGTGGGCAAAGCGCGCACCCTGGCCAAGGAACATGCCTTGGCGGCCGGCCTGCCCGACGACCCCACGCCCCTGGCCGAAGGCGGCTACGGCGCCCAGGCCTATGCCGATGCTGTCGCGGTGTATCTGGGGATGGCCGTCAGTCGACAATCTGACTACCTCTCAGCAATATGCAGTTGGCACTCGGGAAGAGACACCATTCGAAATACCTTTGCTAGGCAGGCCATCCCAATGGTGTGGGATTTTGCCGAGGTGAATCCGTTTAGCAGTTCAACCGGGCACTTTCTTGGTGGCATCGACTGGATTAGCAAGGTCTGCGAATACCTCCCTGGTTGTTGCACTGCCACCGCAATGCAGCTAGATGCCGCAGCATCTATTGGTCAGACTTCAACGCCTACGGTAGCAACAGATCCTCCGTACTACGACAACATAGGATACGCAGATCTGTCTGACTTCTTCTATGTTTGGATGCGTCGCTCTATCGGGAGTGTCTATCCACAGGTGTTCAGCACCCTCATGGTGCCAAAATCGCAGGAGTTGGTGGCCACACCATACCGCCATGACGGCAGCAAAGATAAAGCGCGAGAATTCTTTGAATCCGGCTTCGATAAAGTGTTTCAGCAGGTGCGGCAGGCGCAGCATGTGGACTATCCGGTAACCCTCTTCTATGCCTTCAAGCAGGCAGAAACCAACGACAAGGATGAGCTGGCCTCCACAGGCTGGGAGACCATGCTGGAAGGCATGATCCGCAATGGATTTGAGATCACGGGCACGTGGCCCATGCGAAGCGAGCTGAGCAATCGACCAGTGGCATCCGGCACCAATGCCCTTGCCTCTTCCATTGTCCTCGTCGCGCGGCCTCGTGCGGAGAGCGCGCCCATCACCAACCGTCGGGACTTTGCCGCAACGCTGCAACGCGAGCTGCGCGATGCACTTCCAAAATTACAGCAGGGCAGCATCGCTCCGGTGGACCTGGCCCAGGCGGCTATCGGGCCGGGCATGGCCGTGTTCAGCCGCTACAGCAAGGTGTTGGAGCCCGATGGCGGCCCCATGCGCGTGCGCACGGCCCTGGGACTGATCAACCAGGCCGTGGACGAGGTACTTTCCGAGCAGGTGGGCGAGCTGGACGCCGAGACGCGTTGGGCGCTGAGTTGGTTCGAGCAGCGGGGTACGGCGGAAGGCCCCTATGGCGAGGCAGATGTATTGGCCCGGGCACGGGACGTGGGCGTGAACGCCTTGGCCGAGGCGGGCATCGTGCGTGCCGGCGGGGGCAAGGTGCGCCTGCTTCCGCGCGACGAGCTGCCGCCCGACTGGAACCCGGAGCAGGACGGGCGCCTGAGCGCCTGGAAGATCATGCAGCAGCTCATCCGTGCCTTGCAGGAGGGTGGCGAGAGCGGAGCCGGTGCGCTGCTGCATCGGTTGGGCGGTGCCGGCCATGGTGCCAAGGAGCTGGCCTACCGCGTGTTCCAGCTCTGCGAGCGCTGGAAGTGGACCCAGGAGGCCCTGGCCTACAACAGCCTGGTCGCCTCCTGGCCGGAGATCGTGCGTCAGGCTGAGACGAGCCAGGCTCCGCGCGTGCAGCAGATGGAATCGAAGCTGGACGCCTGAGGCGGCGGCAAGCAACCCAAGAACATTGAAGCAGCGGGGCTGGGATGGCCACAACCAATGCAGAACGGGTGGGCAAGGGGCTGGAGCAACTGCGCCTTGGCCTCACGCCCTTTGTGGAACGGGAACTCCAGGCGGCATTCGGTTCGGCCTGGCATGCGGAGGTGGAGCAGACCCTGCCCAACACCAAGGACCTCTACAACAAGGACCAAAGCATCCACTGGGACCCCCATCTCCTGCTGCAGGTGATGTGGAACCTGTGGAATTCCGTTTTCAGAAAGCCGCTGGGCCATGCGGAGCGCAGCATGGTCAGTGAGCTGCGCACGGTGCGCAACGACTGGGCGCACGCCAAGGCCTTCAGCACGGACGACACATACCGCGCGCTGGACTCCATGCAACGCCTGCTCAATGCGGTATCCGCGGCTGATCCGGCGCGCGAGGTGGAGGAGATGAAAAATGAGCTGTTGCGGGCCCGCTTTCAGGAACAGGCCCGCCAGCAGACCCGTCGCGTCTCGGAAACACCGACCCAGGGGCAGCCCCAGGCGGGCCTGCAACCCTGGCGCGAGGTGATCACGCCCCATCCGGACGTGGTATCCGGCAACTTTGCCCAGGCCGAGTTTGCCGCCGACCTGGACATCGTGCGCCGGGGCGAGGGCAGCCCGGAATATCGCGATCCACGCCAGTTCTTCGAGCGCACCTATCTTACCGAGGGTCTGCGTCAATTGCTCACGGTGGCCCTGAAACGCCTGTCGGGCCAGGCGGCAGACCCCGTGATCGATCTGCAAACCAATTTCGGCGGCGGCAAAACCCACTCCCTGCTGGCCCTGTACCATCTCTTTTCGGGCACCAAGCCGACCGACATGGTGGGCGTCGAGGATCTGCTGAAGGCGCTGGAGTTCCCCTCCATTCCCAAGACCCGGCGGGCCGTGCTGGTGGGCACGCGCATCGAGCCCGGCCAAGTGCATGTGAAGGAGGATGGCTGCGAGGTGCACACCTTGTGGGGCGAACTGGCCTGGCAACTTGGCGGAAAGACCGGCTACCAGTTCGTCGCCGAGTCGGATCGCAACGGCACCAACCCGGGGGATTCCCTGCGGCGGCTGTTCGAGAAATTTTCGCCCGGTCTGATCCTGATCGACGAATGGGTGGCTTATGTCCGTCAGCTCGCGGGCAAGACCGACCTGCCGGCCGGCTCATTCGAGGCCAATCTGACCTTTGCCCAGGCGCTCACGGAAACCGTGCGCGAGGTGCCCGGCATGCTGCTGGTCGCCAGTCTGCCCCAGTCGGACATCGAGACCGGTGGCGACGCGGGCAAGGAGGCACTGTCCCGGCTGGAGCACACCTTCGAGCGCATGGAGTCGCCGTGGCGGCCAGCCACCCAGGACGAGAGCTATGAGATCGTGCGCCGACGGCTATTTCAGCCGCTTGCGGATAGCGAGCGCTTTGCCCAGCGCGATGCAGTGATCCGCGCTTTCACGCGCATGTATCAGCAGGAATCCCAGGACTTCCCACCCACAAGCCGCGAGGGGGACTACCAGCGGCAGATGACCGCCGCCTATCCCCTGCACCCTGAACTGCTGGAACGCCTCTATACGGACTGGGGTGCCCTGGAGCGCTTTCAGCGCACCCGCGGCGTACTGCGGCTGATGGCCAAGGTGATCCACATGCTGTGGGTGCGGGGTGATGCCAATCTCCTGATCATGCCGGGGCACGTACCCATTGACGACGGCGACGTGCAGGGAGAACTGACCCGCTACCTCGAAGACGCCTGGCGGCCGATCATCGAACGGGACGTCGATGGGCCCCATTCTCTGCCCCTGCAGCTCGACAGGGAGAACCCGGCCCTAGGGCGCTATTCGGCCGTGCGGCGCGTGGCCCGCACGCTGTACCTGGGTTCCGCGCCTACTCTACGCACGGCGCAGAAGGGGCTGGAAGAGCGCCACATCAAGCTGGGCTGTGTGCAGCCGGGCGAGGCCATCGCCACCTTCGGGGACGCCTTGCGCCGCCTCTCGGACCAGGCGACCCACCTGTACGTGGATGGGCGCCGATATTGGTTCTCCACGCAGCCCTCGGTGAATCGCATTGCTCAGGATCGCGCCGCTCAATTTGAACAACATGAGGTCTGGGAGGAGATCAGGAAGCGCATCCGCGCGGAGCACACCCGGGGGGACCTCGTCCGTCGACACGCCTTCCCTGCTTCCGGCGCGGACATGGAGGACGACCAGGATGCACGGCTGGTCATTCTTGGTCCCGAGTATCCCCATGCCTCCAAGGCTGCTGCATCCGAAGCCCAGCAGTTTGCGGCGACACTCCTTGAACAGCGCGGATCAGGCCCCCGGATGTACCGCAATTCGCTGGTGTTTCTGGCGCCTGACAAGCAGGGGCTGAACAGCCTAGACAAGGCGGTACGGCTGTACCTGGCTTGGCGCCAGATCATCGGGCAGACCGTGGAACTGAACCTGGACGAGTTCCAGAAGAGCCAGGCGGCGAAGAAACAGGAGGAAGCCGACGACACGGTCAAGCGTCGCATTCCCGAGGCCTACCGTTGGCTGCTGGTGCCGGGGCAACCCGATCCCAAAAGCACCAGTACGGAATGGAGCACACTCTCGGTAAATGGCGAGGGTACCTGCGTGCAGCGTGCCCTACGCAAACTGGAGCGGGATCATATCCAGAAGGAACTGCTCGGCGCAAACCTACGCTTGGAACTGGACCGGGTCCCCCTGTGGCGGGAGCCGGGCCATGTCTCCATCAAGCAGCTCGCCGAGGACTTTGCCCAGTACCTGTATCTGCCGCGGCTCGTGAGCCCGGAGGTGCTCATTGCCGCCGTGCAGCACGCCGTGCATCTGCCGACCTGGGAGGCGGATGCCTTTGCCATCGCAGATGGCTGGGACGAGCAGGCCCAGCGCTACCAAGGTCTTCGTGTCGGCAACTCTGACGGGATCGGCATGCAGACGATCCTCGTGAAGCCAGGCTTGGCAAAACAGCAACTCGAGCGTGAGGCCCCTCCGAAGGGGGAGGGGCAAGCAGGCTCAGCCGCCGACCCATCAGGGGCGATGGAGGTGCGTAATGGGGGCTATCAACCGCAGTCGGGTCCAAGCACCGGGCAGTCTCAACCGCCTCTCCCCAGATTACTCAAGCGCTTCCACGGCACCGTGGAGCTCAATGCGCAGCGAGTATCTCGAGACGCCGGGCAAATTGCGCAGGAAATATTGCAGCACCTGGTTGGTCAGGTCGGAGCGGAGGTAAACGTGTCGGTGGAGATCCACGCCCACCTGCCCGAAGGAGCGGCGGACCACATCGTTCGAACGGTGACCGAGAATGCTCGCACGCTCGGCTTTCGCGACTTCGGATTCGAGGAGGAGTAGGCGCGGCCAAGGCCAGGAGGCAAGACCGATTCATTCCAGGAGCCATGCTCCCATGACCAATAAACCTTGCCTCGCGCAGATTGGTGACGTGCTGGAACAGGCCCGACGCGTCGGGATTACATACTATAAGATGAGGAGGAAGCCTCTGGGTATCACCGGAGAAGTGAGTGAGTATGAGGCCGCGCGCCTGCTTGGACTTAGCCCTGGTCCGCCCGTTGAAAAGGCTGGCATCCAGGTCGGCGGAAACCAGAGTCGGGTATGCCGGATGACTGGCCATTTCGGCAGACACAATCGCAAAACCAATTGCATCCAGGTGCTGGGGCAATTTGGCCAAGCGATCATCCTATTGAATTTCTCCTAAGGCATTGCCTTCCGTGGCGATTCCGGATACTTGAAATACACATACTCCGACGCAGGCCAGAATTACCACCGCTCACAGGGGGCCCGGACGGTGGGAAATGCCTCTTTCACCGAGTTTTCGACGCGGGCCGGTTGCGGCCCAGGCCACCCGGGGTGCGCCCTCCGCGCGCAATGGCTTCGGCACCGCCGATCAGCCGGCGCCAGTCCCACCCAGCGCGAACTGGGCGCGAAATCTTGCCATTGGCGGGCGAAATCCGGGCATCGACTACCAAACCCCAGCTCTCCGCTGAACGCGCGCCGGTCGGCGTTCTGGCGCCTTTTCCGGCGCCCGAGTTCTTACCGGATTCTCGGCCAAGTCAACGCACGGAACGCGGGTGCGGCAGCGCGTTTGCGACCAAGATGTACAGGATTTCCTCTGTTTCCAACCCTAACCATGGGACCGGGAGCCCATGATCACTCTCTACCGCTTTCCGAACGACCACTGGCGTCACCTGCGCACGACCAACGTCGTGGAGTCGCCCTTCTCCGCGGTGCGCCTGCGCACCGACGCTACGCGTCGCTACAAGCGCGTCTAGGGCACCAAGGCCGTCATCCGGAAGATGCTGCGCGTCGCCGAGCAGACTTGGCGCCCCAGCTCAACGCCCCAGAACACCTCCCCTTGGTCGCCCCCGGGCCAACCTTCAACGATGGAGTGAGGGACGCGACCAGGCAGGAACGCAGTCAACCGACACCCGAGGCCATCGCCGCCTGAAATCCATTTACACACCTATTAACGGTCGCTCGGATCATGATTTCCGGACCCAAGATTAGCTGTACTACACCGGATAGGGGCAGACGCTCCAGACCGCCTGAGGTCTGGTGAGAACTTTTGTCTGCAGCTAAAGGGTCCATTTCGGTTGTCCAAACGAGGGGGTTCAGCTTTTTGTGCTCTCAAATCGATCACAGGCAAGCGAATCCTCGGAGGAGCATATGGCTAAGAAGAAAGTATTCATAAGTTTCGACTTCGACAATGACAAGACGTTGAAGGATTTTCTTGTCGGTCAATCGAAGAATGACGACTCGCCGTTTGAAATCAGCGACCATTCTCTCAAGGAGGCTGCTCCGGAGAAGGATTGGCTCGATAAAGCCAAAGCCGCAATCGGCCGTGCGGATGTGTTCATCATCATGTTGGGTTCCAAGACGAAAAACGCTAGTGGCGTATTAAAGGAGGTCAAGGTCGCCAATGAGAAAGAAAAAGTGAAATTCCAACTTATCGGATACAAGGATGGTTCCGAGGATTGGGCCGTTCCTGGTGGCGGGCGTGTCTATAAATGGGATTGGGACAACTTGAAAAATCTACTGGCGTGAATCACCAATGTTGCCGCTCTCCCAAGTGATGGAGTTTGAGATGAGTTGACGCTGCCTGAGATTCAGGCGAAGCCGGTCAATTTGGACTTCACATGCAGACTATCAAGCCCTACTACATATTGGGATTGCTCGGGATTCCACTGGACGCGGTGAAGAATCCGCTCGTCGCGAAAATTAAAGACGTCATTGCCGAATTCGATCTCCAGGTTGGCAGCGAAGTGGAGGTCGTGGAAGGGATGTTGAACTTCGTTCCGGACGGAACGCGAGCTGCGGCCGCATTATATTTTGGAGGCAACCCGAACGATCCTGCTGACTTCTCTCCGCTACTAAGCAAGGGAGTGCCCATCATCCCCGTCGTTTCCGAGACCGGAAAGTTTACTCAGGAAGTGCCCCACGCGCTCCGGCATCTTAACGCTGTCCCACTAGGTGAAGGCATTCCTCGCATTGCATCAGCCCTTCTAGAGAATGTTGGACTGCTGGACCGCCAGCGGCGCCTCTTCATCAGCTATCGGCGCGATAGTGGTCGGGATGGGGCGGTTCAGCTCTTCGAAAGGTTCAGCGCGAAGGGGTTTGAGGTCTTTCTCGACACACACAGCGTTGGGCCAGGCGCGGATTTTCAGTCAGTGCTCTGGCATCGACTGTGTGAATCCGACGTGGTCGTAATGCTGGATACGCCTGACTATTTCCAAGGCAGATGGACGGAGGAGGAGTTCGGTCGTGCATTGGCAAAACGGCTGCAGATACTTCGACTGGGGTGGCCGAATCACATGCCGTCACGCGCGCTTGATCTGACAGTATCAGTGCCGCTGACCAACGCAGATTTTGAGCCTGGCGGTACGCGATTCACCGACGCATGCATGGACAGCATATGCCAGTCGGCAGAGTCGCTGCGTAGCAGGAGCATTGCGGAGCGACACTTGGCCATTGTTGGAGACCTCAAGGCGGCAATTGAACGAATAGGGGGACAGATGGAGGGAGTCGGGCTCAAGAGGTCAGTCGTGCTCCGCCTAAGTAGCGGAAGGCGTGTTGTTGCTTACCCGGTGATTGGCGTCCCGACGGCCGAATCCATTTACGAAGCCGACAGTCATTCAGAGCTGCTCAATAACGCTGACTCAGCGTTGGTTTACGACCACGTAGGGCTAAGTCAATCATGGCATAAGCAGTTTGGTTGGCTTCAGAAGTACGTCCCTCACATTCGATGCATCAAAGTTTCTGAAGCGGCCTGGAATCTTGCTGCGTGGCACTGAGGTCTCCAATGGGCGCCATCTTCATGTCTGCAAGTGTTCCGACTCTCGATCCGAACCGCAAGGATTACTGGAGCACTGCGGATGTAGTTTCAATACGATCCGCCGTTTTGGCCCTGGTTCGAGTTGCACTTGGAAGACGCCTGATTGTATGGGGAGGGCACCCGTCTATCACCCCGATGGTTTGGGCAGTTGCCGAAGACCTGGGTGTTGACTACGCGCAGTGCGTTCATCTCTACCAATCTCGATACTTCGAGGCAGATTTTCCAAAAGAGAATCGACGATTTCGCAATGTCACACTTGTGGACGCGGTTCCGGGAGACCTAAAGCAGAGTCTTGAAAGCATGAGATCGAAGATGTTCAAAAGCCATGACTTCGAAAGCGGCGTGTTTATTGGGGGGATGGAAGGCATTTGGGATGAATTTCGGCTTTTGCGGAAGTTGGCGCCAAATACTCTCCTATTCCCAATTGCGTCGTGCGGTGGGGCCGCCCTGGAAATCTTTGAGAAGGAGAGGGTTTTCCACGGTCTTCAATCAGACCGAGATTTTATTGGCCTTTTCCATCGAATTCTCCGAATTGCACCAAATGACAATAGGGACTGGCGGAACTTTGGGGCCCGATAAGCCTGAATATTGCGCGCCCAGGGCAGAGGTACCAGGGCATTGCGCCCTGAATGAAGGTACTTTGCCCCGTAGGCCGCAACTCCGAAGCGGCGCCTTATGGTATTGCCTTCTGTTGGGATTCCCGATACTCGATCAATACATACTCCGGCGCAGGGAAGAATTCCACCGCTCTACGGGGGATCGGACGGTGGGGAAGCCTCATCCATCGGGATTTCGACGCTGGCCTCCTGCGGCTCGGGCTGCCCGGGGTGCGCCGTCCGGGCGCATGGGCACCGGCGCTGCCGTCCAGCTGGGATCAGGCCCACTCGGCGCGAATCGGACGCGAATTCTGGCAATTGGCCGGCGAAGTCCGGGTATTTGCTACCAGGGCCCGGTATTCCGCCAAACCCGTGCCAATCAGCGTTCTGGCGCCATTTCCGGCGCCCGCATTTTTACTGGATTCTCGGCCTTGCCTGCATTCGGAACGCGGGTGGGCCAGCGCCTACAGGCGCGCTCGAGCGCTGAGTTCTCTCTGTATCTGGACTTCCATAGTGTCCGCCACTGATCCTGGATTGCCGCATCTGCAACGCCTCCTGACCTCTCCGGTGCTAACGAACTCGCTCCAGGTCAACTGACTATTAACGCCCCGCGTGCGTGCCGAAGGGTCGACAATCGGCTGAATCCATACAGCGTACTCGCAGTATCCTTCGCGAGAGACGATCTGGCAGAATGAGACGCGACGACAAGTCCAAACTCGGAGATGCCCAGGACGGGTCCCCCTCGGTCCACACTGCTCGCCGTGCTTCCACTCTTCTCGACCTTTCTGGACAGCAGCGCGCACTCCTGCTTGCTCTCGAGCGTAGGGATTCCGGCCTCGCCAAGATGTATCAGGGTGGGCTGTCTGTACTCCTGGATACGTCGAACGTTGATCGCTTTGCACTATGCGCGCACGCCATTCGCGAATTGATGGAGAAACTACCGGAGTATCTCGATGTAGCAACCAGCGCTCAACAATTATCCTTGAAGTCAAAGGTTCGAGAGCTTGCTGATGCCTATATGGGAATGCAGAAAAGGAGCTCATGTTACGTCCCCCCGGCAAATTGGACCGGGTCAATTGACTACCACCTTGCAAAATTCCTCTCTAGTGCTGGGACGTTCATCAACTGGTTCATAGATCACAACCCCAGCAGACGACAGGAAATCCGGAACGCGCTCGACGGACTTGCAGGCCCCGGGAGGGCTCTCCCGAACCCGCTTGCCACGATGAATGTGAAGACATGGGAGAGCATCCGAGATTTCTTCCAGGCAACCTCGCATCATCGGAAATCTACCGACGAGCTGGAATTCTCACAACGGTTAAATGCCCTTGAGCAATTCCTTCTTGATAAATTGGCCCCCCGTACCTTTGACGACTTTTCCGAGATTGACGCCCTCCTAGAAAATGAGGAAGGCCATGCCTGATAACACTACCATCCAAAGAGCAATACAGCTTATCCAAAAGGGACGTGCCAATTACGAGCATTTCTTTGCGAAGCTTACATCTCCTGATTGGATTGCGCCGCTGGAGTCGCACGGCTTCTTCTCCGAAGCTCCGAATGCCGAGCGTGAGGGTGATGGTATCAGATTTCCACTGTGGCCAGAGTCCCAGTATCTCGCACGTGTGGCGCAGTCGGCGCCTGATGAAGTCCTTCGACTTATCCTCAGAATCCCCGAAACGGACAATGTCCGTGTGCACGAGGATTTCGTAGAAGCGGCGACTGCCATGCCAGGAAATCTTGCAGTTCAATTCGCGGAACGAGAATCACGTTGGATTGACAACCAGGGATTTCTTTATTTGTTGCTGCCGGAGAAGCTCGGTAGGCTCTGTCGCCACCTCGCCAAAGAAGGGGAGAGTACGGCCGCAGTGCGTCTGGCGACATCCCTGCTTCGCATTAACCGAACTCCTGACCGAGACGCTGAGCCGCAACCGATCTTCGACACCTGGAACTATGAACGGATTCTAAAGAATTACTTTCCTGACCTGCTGGACACGGCGGGCATTGGCGCTTTTGAATTGGCCTGCGATCTTCTCGATTCCGTATTCGCGGATCCAGATAATAACGGTCAGCATCATGACTTCTCGTACATTTGGAGACCTGCGATAGAAGATCATCCACAAAACCACGATTACCAAGATATTCGCGATATTCT
>Ga0326597_10004711_pt1 | contig 19097 bp, 16 predicted proteins | sample RVTome_12_FD_203789 | JGI IMG/M metagenome (GOLD analysis project Ga0326597, IMG submission 203789) | Soil microbial communities from uranium-contaminated site in the Upper Colorado River Basin, Wyoming, United States - RVT100D185 | ecosystem: Environmental > Terrestrial > Soil > Contaminated >... | reverse complement strand
TCCAAGCACCGCCCGACGCGATCGTCGTTGAGCTGCTTGATTTGTTCGGGTCGCAAGTCGAACAGACCCGGATCGAACTCGCGAGCCCACTCGGCCACGCCGTACACCGGTTCGCGCGAGACGAGCAGGTTGTTGAGCAGCAACAGGATGACACGCGGCGCGGCGACCTTGGTGCGTCCGTCTTCAGGCGGCAGATGTTGTTGCAGGAAGTCGTTCAACCGCATGCGTCGGAGCAAGCGCTGGAGGATGGGGGAGCGCTCCGATCGAGTGCGTGACGAGTGTTGTGCCGTCGTGCGTGTGAGCGGTTCTTCCGGTGACGGAGTGGCGGGGTTGCGTTGTTGATGGGGTGGTTGTTTGCTTCGTGGCCTTGTGATTTCGGACTGACGGTTTGGCTTTCCGTTTCGACATGAGCGTGCATCCTTGGCGAGGTGGTGGTGAAGACATCGAGACGCCACCACGATAGGCACGACCAAGTGTCGGGGCACCTTTTCGGCGCGGTCCGCCAAAAAGTTACGTCGCGGAGCATTGACGTAAGTCGATGTGATTTTTCGCAAGTCGAAATGTGCGGAATTTCTTGCCTGCTAGACACCTTGTCGCGCGTCTACAATCCGGCAAGTTCGCCTCGATCCATGTCCCAAATCGAAGGAGGTCCGCCCGCGCTTACGCGCATGATCGTCACCATTGGGAAGCCAGAAATCAGAAGTTATTCAGGACGAGATGTGCGGAAAGTGCGTCATAACTTATTGGAATATAAGTATTTACTGATCCTTTAAGTGGTTTGGCACATGGAATGCGAACTGGCCGGTCTTGTCAGCGCGGTCGGCCAAGCCGATACGATTCGGCCGGACATACCGCAACACGTCTGTCGCAGGAGCGCGATCATGGAAACTTGTTTAGTGGCGCTAGTGTTCGATTTTCACATTTCCGTTTGGATCGGCATCGGAGTTTCCGGTGAGCGAGGTGTTCAAGCCAAGACGCTTAGCCCCGGCAAGTATGCTTTCAATGACTATGCTGGCCACGTTCATCTGGTGCCGACGACGAACTTTGTTTTGCACTGGATCACGGGACGCACGGAATCGCACAAGTACGACGAGAGTTTGAAATCGATCGAACGGCGAGGCGGAACTCGAACAGGCCCGGATGCGAGCCGAGCAAACCGTCGTCGACGCGGAAGCCGAGCATCGCAAACATTTGCTGATCGCGGAAGCCGAAGGGAAGGCAAAGGCCTTGCTTGGCGAAGGGAAAAGCACGCGCGTCGCGCTCGAAGGCAATGCCCGGGCGACGGTCTTGCGAAAACAAATCGAATCATACGGCGACCCCCGATTGTACGCCGTCTCACTGGTCGCGAAGCACCTGGCTCAAAGTCGCCGTGTCTTTCGAGATGACGATGAATTTGATTGGCGTGACGCCGGATGAACTCAGGTGGGAAGGCGTTTCCAATCATCAACGCAATTTGTTGCTTGCCGAGTTCAGACGCGAATTGGTATTCACGCGGGAAGCTTTGAAGTAACGCTGCCTCGCGCATCGTAATGTTGCGATCTTCCTCAGGATGCAAGAACCGCCCTTTGGATGGGTTAAAGCAACCAGTTGTGATCGTTGGTGCGACATTTTCTCAACTCATTCTCCCGTAGACGTCCTTAAACCCGTTACACTTTCGATGACACTTGAGCTGACGCCGCCTTGGAAGGTCCGTACGACTCCCGCCGTTTTTTGGAGTACTCTCAATGAGGCGTTGAATTCTCGGTTCACGTCGTTCTGGTAAATCGTGAAGTCGATCACTCGAGTCGCCCGCTACCATCAGCCCTTCGAATGCATCAGCGACTGAAACCAACTTTCGCGCCCTTGGAGCAAAATGAATCTTGCCAAATCTGCTTGCCAGCAGAATGAGCCGCTTGCGCCGTTGTGGTACACCAAAATCTGCCGCGTTCAATATGTCCCAATTGACTTCGTAACCGGACCTCCGCAGCGCATCAAGCAATTGAACGAATCGCGAATCCGTAGCGAGTCCCGGCACATTTTCGAGCATCACCGTCTTGGGCTCCGCCGCCTCAATGAATCGAAGGAACTGAAAAACCAAATCGTTGCGGTAATCGTTGACTTGTCGAGCGCCGTTCAAGGTTCGCAACGAAGAGAAACCTTGGCAAGGTGGGCAACCAGCAAGAAGGTCTAATTCGCCTTTTCTGAGGGATAGTGTTCGAAGAAAACCTCTTGCCGACACATCGCGAATGTCCTCGTGGCGAATTACGACTTCAGGATGATTTAGTCGATAGGATTCGACTGCCCCACGTTCGATCTCGACTGCGCCGCGAACTTCAAAAGCTGCTCGTTTCAAACGTCGGTAAGCCCGCCGCAACCAGCGAACAAATCTATAGCAGATAGGGCGGTGGAATTCACAGTTTTCATCTCAATCGTCTGACGGAACACAGAAACAGCCATGCATCCAGTGTGCAGGTCAGATCGCGCAATCTTAATCAATTGCGTCTGGCAGTCCAACTCGCCTTGAAGTCACGGCCGATGGGTTCTCGCGATGTCGGCCGAAAAACGCGAGAAGTACAATCTCGGATCAAGGCGAGCCATCCCCCGTTCTTCGCCCCAACTCGAACGATCACGACGACGCGTTTGCATATTCCGCCCGAACTTGATCGTCTTTACTAACCAATAACCAACACATCGTTGTTAATCGCGGCGTGGCCGACGATCATGCGGCCAAACGCACGTGGCCAGCCGATGCTGATCGCTTGTTGAATCACATCCGAGAATGGATCCTGGCAATCCACGAGACCAATCCATATGTACCAGATCTTCTGGATCGCCAACGATGACATCCGGTCGGGCTACCAGTCGGCTTAACTTTCCGGGCGGAGAAACCGCCGCGATTTGAAGACGCCGCCCGCCGCGTTCGAATTCCACTGGCACGCCAGTGCGCAGAACGTCGTCGACAACTTGATCGAAGTGCGATTTCAGATCAGCGTCGGACATGGGCATGGGTTGATTCTCCGTGCAGGAAAATTGACGGAATGACATGTCAAGTATAACACGTGTCGCTGCGACGTGGCAGTCAATTGCCGCGATAGTGTCGCGATAAAGTCGTCACCAAACCTCCCCCTTTTTCCGTGGCAACTTCCCGCTGTGATCGCGGGATCGTAGACTATTTGGAATCAGTAACGCACAAACTCGTAGGAGTCGAATCGAATGGGATTCTCGCGCTGTTGGCAATCCATTCTCACGGGCGTCATTTGTTCCGTGAGTTCTTTAGTTCCCCCGGCGGCGACCGTTGCCGACGATGATGTCGCGGCATTGGTCGAGCGGCGAGTACATGACTGGCAGCCGACGAAGGATGAGCGGCTGTTGGATCAAGTGGGTTGGGCGGCCGACTTGGTGGCAGCTCAGCGGCTGGCGAAGAAACATCAGCGGCCGCTGTTTCTGTTTACGTACAGCGGCTCGACAACGCGGGTGAACGCCATCGCGCTGCAACGTTGCTGAGGCGGCGCGGCGGCGCTGAGGGCGAGTTCGCTCTCCAACAAGAAGGTCATCGAGTTGCTCAACGCCTACTTTGTGCCGGTTTATGTCGATGGCACTTATCTGCAAGCCCATGCCGACACCGAGGCCGATGAGTTGGCGGCGTATCGCGAGATGTTCGCCGCTCTGCATCGCGCCAACGGTGAGCGGCAGCAGTCCGGCCAGCCGCAGCTTTCGACCGGCACGGTCCATGCATACGTGTTCGCGGCGGATGGGCGAGCGCTCGATTCGCGGCACGTCGCGCACGCCGGTCCGGCCAGTGTGATCGAGATGCTGGAGGAGGCGGTGACGGCGTTGGGCCTGTCCACCGGTGAACCGATCGTCGCGCCGCACTCGCAATCGCCGCGTCCCGATTGTGCCGACGACGCAGTGGTATTGCATCTGACCTCGCGTTACCTCGTCCCACGCAACTCGGCCGAAGCTCGCCAAGGTGTCGACGGTGAACTCGTCCCGCTCGATGCGAGCCGCTTGGGCGGCGAACGATCGGGGCAATGGTCCGCACTGCCGTCGGAAGATTGGTTTGTGCTTCAGCGCGATGAGTGGACACGGCTGTTGCCGAAAGACCGCGTGGCCGTCGGCGATACGTGGCAAGTGGAAGAGCAACTCGCCGACACACTGCTGACGAGGTTCTATCCGACGACCGAACTCAACGATTTGAGCGAGAATCGCCTGGACGAACGGTCGTTGAAGTTGACGGCGGTCTCGGTCGAAGGCGATCGAGTCCGAGCCCGCATCGATGGCCGCTTGAAGATGAAGCACGCGTTTTACCCTGGCCGTGACGACGACAATGTTGTTAACGCGACGATCATCGGGCTGATTGAATTCGATCCAGCCAAGCCGCACATCGACGCGCTGCAAATCGTCACGGACGGCGCGACCTACGGCGGCAGTGCCAGTCGGTCTCAACCGTTCGGCGTCGCAGTGCAGATCGTACGCTGAGAACTTAAGTCCTTAATCGTTGGCAGCCGTCATCGAGTCCTAACGGAATGTTTCGCGTTGGCAACGCCAGACCGCTAGAACAGCTCGGCGATCGCTTCGCCTTCGGTCAAGATCGGCACGGGGCGGCCGGCGCGGTCGAGGAACGATTGCGAAGGGTTGATGCCGAGCACGCGGTAGATCGTGGCCAACAGTTCGCCGGGCTTCAGCGGGCGTTCGACGGGATACTCGGCCTTGTCGTTCGTTTCGCCAACGACCTGTCCGCCGCGCAAGCCGCCTCCGGCCACCATCGCCGAGATGGCGTTGCCCCAGTGATCGCGGCCTGGGATCGGGATGCCCGGCTGGCCCTTGTTCAATCGCGGCATGCGGCCGAACTCGCCCATCACGACCAGCAGAACATCGTCCGACATGCCGCGCTCGGACAGATCCTGTAATAGCGCTGCCACGGCCTGATCGACGCGCGCCAGTTTCGGCTCGTGCGCTTCCTTAATTCGTGCATGGTCGTCCCAGTGAGGCATGTCGACCGTCACGAAGCTGACTCCCGCTTCGACCAGCCGCCGCGCCAGCAACGTGTAATGTCCCCACGGACCGCGACCGTACTTGTCGCGCAACTTCGGATCTTCCTGCTCGATATCCAGCGCCTCGCGGGCTCGTCCCGCCGAAATCATATCGACGGCTTGCTGCTGATAGCGGTCCAGCGAATCCATTACGCCCGACTGATCGATCTGGCGGCGAGCGCGATCGAGCTGTCCGAGCAGATCGATCCGATTCGCCGATCGCTGCTGGTCCAACTCTTTGATGCTGGCCAGAAATTCCGGCGGCTGGATCGCACCCGTCTGAGTCGCGGCGAGATAACGTTGCGCCATGTTCACTTGAAACGGACTGTAGGTTTCACCCAGATACGCCGCACCCTGATAACCTGGATACAGATAAACACTCTCGGCCGCCGGCAAGCCGACATACGGCGGCAGCCCCGGTTGATTCGCTCCCTTCACCCGCGCGACGTAAGAGCCGACTGACGGGAACTTCTGCTCTTTGTCGACGTTGGTCGAGCCGTACCGTCCGGTCAGCATCCAATGAGCCGCCGCGAAATGGTCGCCGTTGTCGTGATGCAGCGAGCGGATAAACGCCATCTTGTCGGCATGCTTCGTATGCAACGGCAGCGTTTCCGAAACGTACATCCCGGGCACATTCGTCTGTAGCGCGCCGAACGGGCCACGATACTCGGGCGGAGCCTCGGGTTTCGGGTCATAAGACTCGAGTTGACTCGGTCCTCCATCCAGCCACATCAATATGACGGATTTGTTATTGCCAGTGGCCGCTCCCTCGGCTCGCATCCGCAGCAAATCGCCCAGCGACAATCCCGCGCAACCCAGGAACCCGGCCTTAATGGCCGAGCGCCGAGTCATCCCCTGACAGTTCCGCCCCGACCGTCCACGACCAATTTGCAACATAGCTGGAAACTCCCAACGCGGAATCAACTCAATATTAGTATCGGCTGAATTAGCTGAAGCATATCACGACGAACTCGGAATCAATAGCGGATTTCGCCGCGGGTAGTGGTACATTTTGGCGCAAGAAAGTTTTCGTGCCTAACAACTAGGCGACGTGCCGCGAATCGGGCTACTCGGCTGACGTTGAATCGCCCTCGACTTCCGGCGGAACGCAGGGCAGCAACCTTGCGATATTCTCGAATTCAGATAGTGTCTGAAAGGTGTGGGGCAAGTCTGCACGCCGGCAATCGCAGAACCTGCCAGCGATCCGGGGGTGTCCAATGACTAGCCCCTTAGAGAAGCCTCCCGAGTTGGTCAATGACGTTTGCAACAAGCTTCGACATATCCTGGAGAGTTTTGAGCATAGATTCACGTGGGAGAACCCCAGGCTCGCTGAACGCTATTTGAAACGTGAACTTCATGTCCTCGTAGAATTCTTCGTCCGGCCTCGTGGTGTGAAGTATTGCGCCTGCTTCGAGCGGGCATTGCCAAGCCTTCGAGTTGACTTCGAAGCTGGCGTGGCTCGGGATGCTGCCGGGCCGGCCGGCAGCCAATTTCCGTGCGACGATGGGGTAGATGTCGTACCCACAGTGGCCTGCTCCAACGGTGAGCAGCAGGCGGTGTTTGTCGGTATTGTTGAGACTGTGCAAGACCCAAAGCAGCTCTCCCTTCCCACCCTTGTACGGCTCAATAGTATCGAGCGATTTTACGATGTCTGGCCGCGCGCCCTGTATTCTTCGTCGACGCTCGGCGAAGTATTTCGTGGACGAGTCGAAGATAGGGAACATCACGTTCCGCTCACTTCCAGTGGAACCGGAAGCGATCCAGAGTTGCATAGCGGTGTGGTCCAGTGCGCTGCGCAAATTAAAGAGGGCGTCGGCAGCGATCAGACCAACGTCCACGGGGATGTCGTCGAATCTTTCGAGGATATAAGAATAGCATCGCGTCTTTTCGTCGAAATCACCCCTGATCGCTGCCGGGTTGGTGTTTTTGAAAGCCACGAGAGCAGCCTCCAGATCACTGATGTGCTTATTGGCCCTATCGATTTTCAGCCTAGCACTTAGAAGCTTGTCGGCAGTCGCCATGAATGCACCGAACCTTTGCTATCCCACTGTCATCGATTATCCGCTCGGCGACTCATTTCGCTCAGGCCCAACGCCGTTGGCTTTGGCCTTGGGCGATCAGGGTCGAGAAGTTCTTTATTGCATGCAGGGCATGTCCAGCCGTGTGCGTGGCTCTTCATGGGCTGGAGAATTGGTGGAGTTTTACTGCGGCAGGAGGGGCAGTAGCGATGGCCAGTAGACTCTTCTACCCAAGTTCCAGTTTTCTCGCAAAATGCAAGTTTCGGCTTCGCTTGCTGCAACTGAAGTTCTTGTATCGTCGAAATCAGTTTCGCATTCTGCGCCTTGAGGCCGTCTATCTCGCTAACACGCTTCTGTCTGTCGGCATCTATCGCTTGCGAGTGGCGAGACTTGAGGCCGTCTATCTCTTGCGCATGCTCTGTTTGCAGTCGAAATATCGCTTGTCTCAGTTCAAGCTCAGCTGTCTTAAACGCAAGCACAAGTTCCTTTGTTCTGGAATCATTCGCGAACTGATCGAAACGGTCGATGAGATCAGAAAACGCCTTAAATTCCCTGAAATTAAGCTCCCACGCCACAAGTGATTTCCTTTTTCTGTGGGCGGCTCGGTTCATGCTTGCCAGCGGGGCCGAGTCGCCCGGTTTTGATTTGTTTTAATGTAGCAACGGAAAGAGACTAAGTCAAATGACTGCTCTGTCTGATATCGAGCGACGTATTGTGGAAATGGTCAACAAAACCGAATGCAAATGCGACCCTCTAGTTGCGGTAGACGATCCGAATTGGGATGGCCCCTACGAGGGTCCGTGGGATTGGCGACACTGCATCACTAGCGATATGGCGAACATGTGGGAATTGTTGTCGCGAGAGTCTCGACTTGCGCTTTTGTGCGACGCGGCGACACGAGCCAGTCACTGGAACGAGTGGATTCGATGAGTGAGTTGAACTTTGATTAGCTTTGTGAACAAAGCTAATATCACACCATACATATCCACTTGAGCTGGACCCCAGGATGCGGGCTTGATCGTGGCTCTCTCGAAAACGCGGTTTTCTATCACCCGCTGTTGCGATTCTTGCGGCAGCTTCGCCACCATCTCTCCAACGCGCGCGTTGGTTAACGAAAACACCGTCGGACTGTGCGCGCAAAGGATACGCAGTCCATTTAACGCACGTAATGCGCTGCACGTTTCCCTATCGATCAAGCCCAGAACTTGTAAAAGCGTAACCCGCACAGAGTATGAGCCAGCGATCGCTTCTGTATCTGGCGGAGATCCAAAAAGTAAACGATCGACCCTTTCTTCGTCGCCTTTATCCAGCGTCCCTGCGCTGTCACCACACAGCCTGCTTTCAAAAAATCGCTTCAGCATTTGCCCAAGCTCGTAATCAAGAAATGAATGCCCAACCAATACCAATCCACGGTCGCTACTCTCAGCTAACAAAGCAGGGCACAGCTTCTCTTCAGGTGTGAACTGCGGACGCTTTCTGTTTTTACCCATGCGTGAACCTCCGGTAGCTTCGTATAGTCTTAATCTTCCTGCAACAAATGGAATGCGGCCCGTGGTTCGGCTTGCCACAGTCGCCTTATACGCGACCGCAGGGACCGCTTACGCGGCTGGGTTCGACTCCCCTGCATTCCGACCTAAGCATTCCGTCGCCGTTTGGCGGCTTTCAATAGGACGTCGCGCGCCCAATCCGAGATATTCTCGCCAGCAACTTCTCGCAACACTTCTTTCTGCTCTTCGGTCATCCTAATGCGCAGCATGTAGGATTTCCTGTCTTCGTCTGGCTTTGGTGGCCGACCGATTTTCGGTTGTTCTTTTGTAGTGCTCACAGCCAAAGTGTAGCAACAAAATCTTTTGTGTCAACCCTTGACTCGATTGTTTATGTTGCTACAATAACGATAGATCTTTGAAACCAAACAAACGAAAAAGCCCGACGATGCTTGAAACATCGGCGGGCGACTTAACCGGGCTTTCGCCAGATCAAGCTTCAACACCTTCATTCTAGCGAAAGCCTCCAACAACCGGAAGGCTTTTTGCAATGGTCAACGTACTCTCCCGAGAAAAAGCAAATCGAAGTTCTTCACCACTTGGTTGAAGGCAACACGCTACGATCGACTTCGCGGCTCACCGGGGTTCATCGAACGACCATGATGAAACTTCTAGTCGCTTTCGGTGAAGGCTGTCAGAAGCTTATGGACCAACGGTTCAAGGGGCTGACTTTGAACCACTTGGAGGTCGATGAAATCTGGACGTTCGTGGGAAAGAAGCAAGCTCGACTCACTGTTGAGGAGAAAGCCTTGCGTCACGATATCGGCGACGTGTACCTTTGGACCGCGATCGACCAAGAGACGAAGCTCGTTCCAGCGTTCGTGGTCGGCAAGCGGACTGGCGACAGCGCGCGGAAACTCATGCGACAACTCGCAAGTCGGTTGACGTTCCCGAATCCGCACGACAGCGACAACCATCTATTCGAGAAAGGCACGTACACGCCGGTCACGCAGATCAGCACCGATATGCTGGCAGCTTATCCCGAAGCGGTCGACCAGTTCTTTGGCCCGCACGCTCGGTACGGCCAGCTCAAGAAGGAATACCGAAACGCGACCATGCAGTACACGCCAAGTGAAATGGTTGGGACCGAGCGAAAGAGCATCTTCGGGATAGACCCCGACAAGCTGTGGTCGATCTGTACCAGCCATGTTGAACGGCACAACTTGACCATCCGAACTCTGTTGAAGCGGTTCACTCGATTGAACCTTGGATTCAGCAAGAAACTGGACAACCTCGTTGCGGCCTGCCAAGTTTTTCTGGCCTACTACAACTTCGTTTGGCGAACTCGGTACGAAGACAATAGCGGGCGAGCCGGACTGCTTCGACCACCGGCCGCCATGCTGGCAGGCGTAACGAATGAGCTATGGGATTTCGAGCGGCTGTTCGATGAGACGATGGCGGCGTGAGCCATCAATGAACTTGAAGCGTCTCCATCGCCCCGAGTGAATAACTTGGGGCGTTTTCGTTTGATACGCCCTCCAGTAGCGGCAGCAGGCAACAACCATTTAGAATGCCGACGTTAGAATTCGACTGTCAGCAATCGCAAACCCATCGGAAGTCGTCATGCTTGGACTCAGGAGAGAGCGGCTTGACGAGTTCGTCAAATGGACTTCCGATCACATCAAGGGCAACGAAAAGAGCGAAGCTCAAGTATTTCTTGACCGCCTCTTCCGAGGATTCGGTCACAAAGGATTGATGGAGGCTGGCGCGACGCTAGAGGAACGCATCAAGAAGGAAGACGCCAGGGGGACAGCGTTCGCCGATCTGGTCTGGAAGCCTTACGTACTGGTCGAAATGAAGAAGCGCGGCGAAGACCTGTCCAAGCACTATCGACAAGCCTTCGACTATTGGACCCGGCTTGTTCCGGGACGACCACAATACGTTGTTCTCTGCAACTTTGACGAGTTCTGGGTTTACGACTTCAACACCCAAATGGATTCTCCCGTCGATCGCGTGAGAATCGAACAACTGCCGACTCGTTATGGGCCGCTTGCGTTCTTGTTTCCGTCACCAGAGAGGCCCGTATTTGGTGACGACCACGAGGAAGTTACTCGCGCCGCCGCCGACAAGTTAGCAACATGCTTTAACAAGCTGGCGAACCGACTGGACCGCTCGCTAGCTCAGCGATTCATCCTGCAAATGCTCGTGGCGTTGTTCTCAGAAGACATTGGATTACTGGACCAATACTTCGTTACGCAATTGCTCGACGAATGTAAGTCGAAAGCTGACAGCTACGATCTGCTTGGCGGGTTGTTCGTCGAAATGAACACGCCTGGAAAGGCAACAGGCGGACGCTTCAAGGGAGTGGACTACTTCAACGGCGGACTGTTCGCCGAACCCGCTCGCATCGAGTTGTACGACGACGAACTAAACCAACTCAAGCAGGCAACCAAGTTCGATTGGTCGAAGGTCCGTCCCGAAATCTTCGGCACGATCTTTGAGCATTCGGTCGGAAAAAGCGAACGTCGCGCCTATGGGCAGCACTTCACCAGCCACGTCGACATTATGAAGATCGTGGGGCCAACCATTGTGCGTCCGTGGCGCGAACTGATCGCCGACGCGAAATCGATCAAGCGGCTGTTGGAACTGCGCCAGCGGTTGACCCACTTGACGGTTCTTGACCCAGCGTGCGGAAGCGGCAACTTTCTCTACATCGCATACCGCGAGATGAAACGGTTAGAGAAGTCGATCTTTGAACGAATCAGTGAACTCTCGACGAAGGAAGAGACGCAGAAGTTGATCGGCTTTGTTACGGCAAGTCAGTTCTACGGCATCGAAATCAATCCGCTGGGAGTCGAGCTTGCCAAGGTCACCATGATGATTGGCCGCAAGTTGGCAATCGACGAATTAAACATGCCGGAAAGGCCGTTACCACTCGACAACCTAGATCGCAACTTCATCTGCGGCGATGCTCTCATTCAATCAGAGTCGATGGGCTTGACTGGGGCAAACAGCAATTGGCGTCGACCCATCCTGAACGAAGGCAAGCCCGTCTTGAGCAAGTGGCCGAAAGCTGACGTGATTATCGGCAATCCACCATTCAACGGCGCTAAGAAGATCAAACCCGATCTCGGTCCAGACTACGCCAATGCGATCCGCGATGCATATCCAGGTGTGCCTGGAATGGCCGATTACTGCGTCTACTGGCTGCGCAAGGCTCACGATCATCTGCCGCAGTGTACTGCCGACGATCCGGTCGCCGGTCGTGCCGGACTGGTTGGAACGCAAAACATTCGCAACAACAAATCCCGCGTCGGCGGGCTAGATCACATCGCCGACAGTGGAACGATCATTGAAGCGGTCGACAATCAGCCGTGGTCTGGTGAAGCCAATGTCCACGTCTCAATAGCCAACTGGGTCAAGCATCAACCGGAAGGAAAGCGGCTTACCGTTCGCGAGAGAGCCGTCATTCGCGAGCAATTATTGATTCCCGAACTGAAGAGATTCTGGTTCAAAGTCGATGCCGAGCCGGGAAAGAAAAAGATCCGCAAGAAGGGGAGCGGGCCAGCCTCGAAAGAATACGAACTTGCTTACCGCGACTGTGACACGATCAGTCCATCGCTGTCCGACGCGACGGACATAACCGGAGCGAAGACGCTTTCTTGTAACACCAAGCCGCAACGAGTGTTCAACGGGCAGTTTCCTCGTCACGAAGGATTCGTTTTATCGCCGGATGTTGCTGCGCGACTGATCGAACAAGATCACGCCAATCGGGATGTTGTTCACCCGTTTCTGATCGGTCGAGACTTAGTAACGGTAGGATCACCAAGCCGGTATGTAATCGATTTTCAAAAGATGGAACTATTCGATGCGAAGCGATACAAAGAACCATTTCTGGAGATCGAGAGGACAGTTCTGCCTCATGTAAGCGAGTACGCTACGCGAGAACGAGAGATATCCGGCAAGGACGTTGGTCAGGACCAAACTTGGCTGCGTTCTTGGTGGCAGCATTTTCGATGCAGAAAAGAAATGGTCGATGCGATCGACGTACTTTCGCGGTTCATCGCGTGTTCGGGCGTTACAAAGCGTCCAACATTCGCCTTTGTCCGTCACGACATTCGGCCAGATCACGCTGTTTTCGCATTCGCATTCGAAGACGACTACAGTTTCGGCATTCTGCAATCGGACACCCATTGGCAATGGTTCATTGTGAAATGTTCAAAATTCAAGTCCGACTTCCGCTACACCCCTGAATCGGTCTTCGATACCTTCCCGTGGCCGCAATCGCCAAGCGTCAAACAAATCAACGCAGTTGCACAAGCCGGGCGCGAAGTACGACGAGTCCGCGACGAGGCGTTAACGAAGATTAAGGGCGGGCTACGTGCCGTTTATCGCACGCTGGAACTCCCCGGCAAGAATCCTCTCAAAGACGCTCACGCCGCATTAGACAAAGCGGTTCTGGATGCCTACGGATTCGCTGCCAAAAAAGACTTGCTGGCACAACTGTTGGAATTGAACCTTGCCGTGGCGAAGCGAATCGAGAACAAGGAAGACGTGACATCTCCCGGCCTGCCGTCATCCTATCCCGACCCGACCAAGCTTGTCACGGACGACTGTATCAGGCCATCGTAATCCAACTGCCCAATAACTAGGCACCGCAATTCCGCCCGCGCCGGTCAAGAAATCGAAAATGTACCACTACCTCGCCGCGGCGACGAAGAAGTCTCCGACGCTGAACTGGCGATCGTCGCGCGAGGCGCATTATAATGAACGGCCCGCCAAACTCACACTACCTGCGTTTCATGCCTGCAAATTCCTCTCGTGATTTCCGCCGATTTGTTCTTCCCGCGACGCTTGCCGCGTGCGCTCTTGCCGCATGCCTGACGCCTGCCGCCCGAGCCGCCGAGCCAACCGGTGACGAATTGAAGCGCAGCTTTGTTGAAACGATCGAGCCGTTCCTGAAGGCGCATTGCCTGGCCTGTCACGGCGCGGAGCGACACGAAGCGAAGTTGGATTTGAGTGTGTACTCGTCAATGGCGGATGTTACGAAGGCTCATCCAACCTGGCAGGTTGTGCTGGAGCGGCTGGAAGCCAGCGAGATGCCTCCCGAAGAGGCGAAACTCCAGCCCCAGCCGGCCGAACGAGCGGCGGTCGTCACTTGGGTTCGGGCCTTGCGAAAACACGACGCGAATGAAAATGCTGGTGACCCGGGCGTGGTGCTGGCTCGGCGGTTGAGCAATGCGGAGTACAACTACACGATCCGCGATCTGACCCTGGTCGATATTCAGCCGACGAAAACGTTTCCCGTTGATCCAGCGAACGAAGCCGGTTTCGATAACTCGGGCGAGTCACTAACGATGTCCCCCGCGCTGCTCAAGAAGTATCTCGAGGCCGCGCGGGATGTTGCCGAACATCTCGTGTTGACGCCGACGGACTTGTCGTTCGCACCGCATCCGGTCGTGACCGATACGGATCGAGACAAGTACTGCGTCAAACGGATCGTCGAGTTTTACCAACGGCAACCAACCGACCTCGCGCAATACTTCTTCGTGTGCTGGCAACACCGGCAAGACAGCAACCCCAAGTTGGAGAACCTCGCCGCGCAAGCCGGGATCAGCGCGGAGTACACAGCGCAAGTCTGGGACTTACTCAACGAGCAGGAGTCCGCTGGGCCAATCGCCAAGTTGCAGGACATGTTTCTGGCATTGCCTTTACAGGCGGACGCGGCAGGCGTGCTTCCGGACTGCGAGAAGATGCGCGACTACGTCCTGGAGTTGCGGCCAAAGCTGTCGCCGAAGTTTGAGAACCTGTACATCGAAGGCAACCACAAGGGCTCGCAGCCGTTTGTGCTGTGGAAGAACCGGCAGTACGCGGCGCATCGCCGAACATTCGATCGCGGCGTGCTTCCCATCGAAGGCGACGAGATTCCAGACGGCACTCCGCGCGAACTCGTGCTTCCCAAAGACGAAGCAGAACAAGCCAAACACCTCGCGGCAGTCGAACGGTTCTGTTCGATTTTCCCGGACGCTTTCTATATCTCGGAGCGCGGACGCGATTACCTCGATGTTCCACCGGACCAGCAGGAGAAAGGACGGCTGTTGAGCGCGGGTTTCCATAGCATGATGGGTTACTTCCGCGATGACGGTCCATTGGTCGAACTGATTCTCGACGACGACGGACGGCAGACGCTTGATCGCTTGTGGCAGGAACTGGATTACGTCGCATCGGCACCGGCGCGGCAGTACGTCGGCTTCCTCTGGTTCGAGCGGACCGATTCGCGCTACATGCGCGACGAGGTTTTTGATTTCGCGCGGCCCGAGAACAAGAGCGCGGCGGACAAGGCGCTGGTTGAAAAGTTGGCGGAAGCCTATCTCGACAAGGCTCGCGAGAGTGGCGGCAGCGACGTGGCGATCCAAGCCATTGAAGACTATTTCACGAACATCAATGACCAGCTTCGGGCGGTCGAGGCGCAGCGAGCGAGGGCCGAACCGGTTCACTCGAGGTTGCTGCTTAGCTTCGCCGAGCGCGCCTGGCGGCGAACGCTGTTGCCGGAAGAGGAGCAGGAGATCGCCGCGTTCTATAAGCTGCTGCGCGAAGAGGACCATCTCGACCACGAAGAAGCGATCCGCGACAGTGTCGTTTCGATTCTGATGTCGCCTCACTTCCTGTATCGCATGGATCTGGCGAGCGCCGGCGAAGGCACCCGCCGCTTGACGAACACGGAACTGGCCAGCCGCCTGAGTTATTTCCTCTGGTCGACGCTTCCTGACGAGCAGTTGATGCAAAAGCTAAAGTCGACGAACAGCGAGAACGTCGCGCGGCAAGCAAGGCGGATGCTCGACGACAAGAAAACTCGCGGGCTCGCGACGGAGTTCGCCGCGAACTGGCTCGACTTCCGGCGTTTCGAAGAGCACAACAGCGTCGACCGGAATCGGTTTCCCGAGTTCACGGACGAACTGCGGCAGGCGATGTTCGAGGAGCCGATCCAGTTCTTCATCGACCTCGTTCGCAGTGACCGCTCGGTGCTCGAACTGCTCGACGCCGACCACACATTCGTGAATCCTGTGTTGGCGAAACATTACGAGATCGAGAACCTCGACTTTAGGACCAGCGGAGTAATAGGTGGCTCATCGTGGCGGATGCTGCCAGCATCCGAACCGACGCTGGCAGCGTCGGCCACGACGGTTATTCCCGTCCCAGTCCTTCACGCCGACGAATGGGTGCGCGTCGATGCGGCACACCGATACGATCGCGGCGGCTTGCTGCCGATGTCGGCGTTTCTGACGATGAACGCGCCGGGATTGCGAACGAGTCCGGTGAAGCGAGGCTACTGGGTCGTCCGCCGGCTGTTGGGCGAACGAATTCCGCCACCTCCGCCGAACGTTCCGGAACTGCCCGCCGACGAAAGCACACTCGGCGATCTCACGCTTCCTGAACTGCTCGCCCGCCATCGCGACAACAAGAGTTGTGCCGGTTGCCACGATCGTTTCGATGCGATCGGGCTGGCGTTTGAAGGCTTTTGCCCCGTGGGCGAGCGGCGAGATCGCGACTTGGGCGGCCGGCCGGTTTCCATCACCGCGAACTTTCCCGGCAGCGGCGAAGGGAGTGGACTGGATGGGCTGCGCCAGTATCTGCGCGAGCATCGGCAGCAAGAATTTCTGGAAAACCTGTGCCGGAAGCTGCTATCCTACGGACTCGGACGGACTCTGATGTTGTCGGATGAACCTCTGGTCGAGAAAATGCAAACGAAGTTAGCAGCCGACGATTTCCGATTTAGCAGTCTGATCGAGTCGATTGTGTCCAGCCGCCAGTTCCTGGAAAAACGAGGCGGCGAGCAATTCGTGAGAGAAAACTGAATGAGCAACTCAAAACCTAATCATCCCGCCGTCTCACGCCGCATGTTACTTCAGGGTGCCGGTGTGGCAATGGCTTTGCCTTGGCTCGAGTCGCTGCCAGCAGGAGGGCCTCAGGGGACACCCATCCTTCTCGCCCGGCCATGGTAAGCGGTCACGATATTGGATGGGTGTCCCCTGGACCGCCCTTCTGCTGCGCGCTCTGCGATAGAGGCACACTCACTTCACGTCATCGCCATCCAGAACAGACGATGCGGTTACATCACCCACTTCCAACCCGACTTCACACTGCCGGAAGTGACATCCTCGCCGATGCCAAATGGACTAAACTGTTACAAATCTCGTGCCGAACAGTATTGGACCTGTCCCCGTTTCGTGTTCGGTGGCGAACAGAAACCGGAGCCACATCCACCGCCATTGCCGCTGCCTCCGTCCGCAGGACAGCATTTGTCCTGCCCTGCTCCGATCGGACTACCTCCGCCACTGCCGGGTACCCCAGTTCCCCACCCGCCAGCACCCAGATGAGGCTTGCCACGGCCGGGCCCGCCAGACGGCGGCCCTCCGCCCGGGCCTCCGGGGCCGCCACCAGGGCCCGGGGAGCCGGCCTCGGGACAGCACCCCTCCGGTCTCGTTCGTTCACAGGGTCGGGTCGGCGGAGGTAACGGGTGCGGGTAGGGAGTGCTCGTGACGGCGACACTGATTGCCGCGGCTACGTCGGTCAAGCAGTCCGAATCGAGCATGCCCCACGAGTAGATGAGCATAAGAGGATCACAGGTACAGCCGTCCCCAGGCCGCTCGCCAATACTCGAACTGCCGGAGGAGATCTGGTAGTCCATCTGGAGATCACGGCAGAACCCGATACCCCCGCCACAGTAAAGTTCCAGCCCAATTGTGCTCCCACAACTCCCCATGGGCGCACTCCCTACCCACCGCGATCCGTTCCAGCTCAGACGCACTACGGTACCGAGTGCACAAGGACAGTCGGCCTCGTTGAAAATCGTGGCGTAGAGCTCCTCGGGCAGTTCTCCTTGCGGACAACAATCTACTAACACCATGATCTTGCTCCTCTTATCTTTAATCAGCCTGTGGTAATCGGAAAGTAGTTGTCACAAGTGTCGCAACAAGCGACGTTTTCAAGCGTCCGGCTGAGCGTACACTCGCAGTGAATCGAACACCGGAAAACTTTGATGCGGACTTGACCATTGCACGACGCGCACGGTTCGGCTCGCAATTCTCCTTGACGATGAGCGCAAGCGGCTTTGAGTTTGGATCTCCTTGACTCGACTTGTTGTCCCGGCCCCTTTCCCTCCTCCCAAAGTCGGAAGTAAGCGAGTTGGCTCCGACAGAGTAAAAACATTGGCGCGGGTTTGTGGCACTGATGGCGCTCACACCAGCCTGGCCCCGTGCATTCGCAGTCAGTCAGTTGCATTGAGTATTCCCCTTTGTGACCGTCTATTTTTCTATTGGGTTCTATGCGTTGATCGCCTCGTTCTTGTCAGGCAAACACTTCTCTTTCTGAATGCTTTCGACAATCTCTGTTGTTGAGCCGGCATGAATGGCTGGCGTCGTGCAAACTCTCCCTCCATAGGCTTCCACAACTTCTCGGCCGATGACTTCGTCCGTCGTGCCGCCTTTCACCAATACATCGGGGCGTAGCTGCCGCAACAATTCGTGCGGCGTGTCGTCGTCGAAAATCACGACATGATCGACGCAGGCCAGCGCGGCCAATAGGGCCGCTCGATCGCGCTCGCCGATCACCGGCCGATCCGGTCCCTTCAGTCGCCGCACTCCCACGTCGCTGTTGACGGCCACCATCAGCACGTCGCCCAGCCGCGCGGCCTCCTGCAAATATCCCACGTGACCCACATGCAGCAGGTCAAAGCAGCCGTTGGTGAAGACGATGGACTTGCCGCCCGTGCGATAATCGGCGACCAACTCCGACAATGCCTCAGGCGTCACGAGCTTGGAGTTCACTCCGGCCGTACGCGGCGAGTTCGCCGGATAGGGTGTGAGTATCTGATCCCAGGTGAGGGGCGCGACGCCCAGTCGTTCGATTTCCAAACCAGCGGCGGCGTTGGCAATCCTCGCGATTTCGTCGAGTGGCCAGCCAGCGGCTTGACATAGCCCGGTGATGGCAACGACCATGTCACCGGCTCCCGTGATGTCGTACACCTCCCGAGCCTGGGCCGAAACCACGTACTGCTCGCCGCGTCGAGCGTCGACCACGGCGATCCCGTCGGCGTCGAGCGTGATCAGCATCGATTGGAAGTCATACATGTCGCACAGCGTCACGCCGCAGCGACAGCCATCTTCCGGGACGTGGATCTTCCGGCCAGCCGCCAGTTCGGCTTCGATCCGATTCGGCTTGACTATCGTCGCCCTGCGGTAGCGGGCAAAGTCTTCGATCCGCGCCGGATCGACAACGACCGGAATCTGCCGTTCACAGGCGGCCGCGATCACGGCCTGTAATAGCGGCTCGGTGCAGCAACCCTTGTCATAGTCCGAGATGATGATGACACTCTGTTCCGCGATGCGCCGCAAGATCCCATCGAGCAAGCTTGACACGGTTTCAGCATCGATCGATGCGCGTGTCTCGTGATCCACACGCAGTATCTGGTGAGGATGCCGATTCGCGGCCCGCCCCATAAATCGTTCTTTCGTGGTTGTCGGCCGACCTGGAATACAGCAGACCAACTCATGGTCGATTCGCTCATCGTCCAGAATCCTCGT
>Ga0326597_10004710_pt1 | contig 19097 bp, 12 predicted proteins | sample RVTome_12_FD_203789 | JGI IMG/M metagenome (GOLD analysis project Ga0326597, IMG submission 203789) | Soil microbial communities from uranium-contaminated site in the Upper Colorado River Basin, Wyoming, United States - RVT100D185 | ecosystem: Environmental > Terrestrial > Soil > Contaminated >... | reverse complement strand
CGTCCTCATCGCGGCGGCGGGGGTCTCCCTGGCACTGGGGCTGGTGGACGACACCCTCTTCATCGGCGCCGTGCTGCTGCTCAACGCGATAATCGGCTATATCCAGGAATCCAAGGCGGAAAAGGACATCCGCTCCCTCGGCCGCATGTTGGTCACGCGGGCCCACGTCCAGCGCGGCGGCCATACGCGGGATGTGGACAGCAGCGCGCTGGTGCCCGGCGACGTGGTGTGGCTGGAGTCGGGGGTCAGGGTGCCGGCGGACCTGCGCCTGATCAGCGCACATGGTCTGCGCGTGGACCAGTCCATGCACACGGGCGAATCCATGCCCGTGGAGAAGCTGCCCGGTGAGGCGCTGCCGCCGGAGAGCCCCCCCAGCGACCAGACCACCATGGTCTTCTCCGGAACGACGGTGTTTCAGGGCCGGGCCCAGGGGCTGGTGGTGGGCACGGGGCTGGAGACCCAGGTGGGCAAGATCGCCCAGCAGCTTCAGCGCCCCCACCAAGTCAAACCACCCCTGATCGTGCGCATGGAGCGCTTCAGCCGGCGCATCGCCGTGCTCGTGCTGGGCCTGTGCCTGCTCATGTTCGCGATCGGCATGGTGCGCGGCGACGCGTGGGGCGAGCTGCTGATGGCTGCCCTGGCCCTGGCCGTCTCCGCGATTCCGGAGGGGCTGCCCGTGGCGCTCACGGTGGCCCTGGCCATCGCCGTGCATCGCATGACGCGGCGCAATGTGCTGGTGCGGCATCTGGAGGCGGTGGAGGCGCTGGGGAGTTGCTCGGTGATCGCCTCGGACAAGACCGGCACCCTGACCACCAATCAGCTCACCGCCGTCGCGGGCAGCCTGGCGGGGGAACCGTTCACCGTCTCCGGCGCGGGCTTTTCCCGGGACGGACAACTCCAGACGGCCCGCCGGGAACTGACCGTGGAGGATCACCCGGTGCTGCATGCGTTCCTGCGCGCCGGGGTGTTGTGCAACGAGGCCTCGCTGACCGAGGAGGACGATCAGCTTGCCTTCCAGGGCGACCCCACGGATATCGCCCTGCTCGTGCTGGGGATCAAGGGCAATGTGCCGCCGGGGATGACCAATCAGCACTTTCCGCGCACCAACGCCATCCCTTTCGAGCCGGAACGGCGCTTCGCGGCGAGCTATCACGAGCTGCCCCACGGCCGCGGGCTGACCGTGGTCAAGGGTGCGCCGGAGAAGGTGCTGAGCATGTGCGATGCCATGTGGGCGCCGGGGGAGACAGCGCCCGTGCCGCTGGACGGGGAGCGCGTGGCCACCTGGGTGGAGCAGCTCACCGCCGAGGGCCTCCGCGTGCTGGCCCTGGCCGAGCGGGAGGACCCTCAGCCCCTGGGACCCGATGTGACACCGGGCGAGCCCGCCGGGCTGGTGCTGCTGGGGCTGGTGGGCATGACGGACCCACCGCGGGAGGGCGTGGCCAACGCTATCGCCACGTGCCACCGGGCCGGGATTCGCGTGGTCATGGTCACCGGGGATCACCTCAACACGGCGGGCAGCATCGCCGAGCGCATCGGCCTGTTGCGGTCCGGCGATCAGCTCATCGACGGCGCGACGGTGGAGACGTTGGACGACGCGGCCCTGGAGGCCCAGGCACCGCAGTTCGCCGTGATCGGGCGCGCCACGCCCACGGCCAAGCTGCGCATCGTGCAGGCATTACAGGCCAATGGTGACTTCGTTGCCGTCACCGGGGACGGGGTCAACGATGCACCGGCCTTGCGCATGGCGAACATCGGCGTGGCCATGGGCCGCTCGGGTACGGACATCGCCCGCGACGCCAGCGACCTGATCATCACCGACGACGACTTCTCCTCCATTGTGGGCGGCGTGGAGGAAGGCCGGGTGGCTTACGACAACGTGCGCAAGGTGATCTTTCTGCTCGTCTCCACGGGCCTGGGCGAGGTTACCGCCGTGTTGCTGGCCATGATCACGGGCATGCCCGTGCCCTTTCTCCCGGCACAACTGCTGTGGCTCAACCTTGTCACCAACGGCATGCAGGACAAGGCCCTGGCCTTCGAGCCGAAGGAGGGCAACGAGCTGGCGCGAGAGCCGCGCCCGGCGCGGGAGGGCATCTTCAACCGCCTCATGCTGGAGCGCACCGCACTGGCTGCGCTGGTCTTCGGCGGGGTGGGTTATGCCCTCTTCCACTGGCTGGTGCTGAACGGCCGTCCCGTCGAGGAGGCGCGGGGCATGCTGCTCAACCTGTTCGTGGCCTTCGAGGTGCTGCATCTGGGTAACTGCCGCTCGGAGACGCGCTCCCTGTTCCAGATCAATCCGTTTTCCAACCGGTTCCTGTTCCTGGGCAATCTGGGGGCGATCCTGGTGCATGTCCTGGCCCTGCAATTGCCTGTCATGCAGGGCATCCTGAGCGCCACCATCCCCACCTGGCGCGAGCTGGCCCTGCTGCTCGTGCTGGCCTCCAGCGTGCTGGTGGTGATGGAGCTGCACAAGCTCACCTGGCGCCTGCGCTATCCGCCGGCGGCCATCACAGTCTGAGCCGTGTCCGACGTTGTGGCCGGCGCCGCAGGACGCAGCCAGCCCAACGCAACGCAATCCCGTCGAATCATCGCACGTGGCCGCCCCCCCCCTGGCCGGAGGCCCGGTGCCGGACGCAAGCCGCGCAGCAGCAGCCCTTGAGGACAGGGGGTTCTCAGGCCGCGCCGAGCAGGCGGCGGACTTCCTTGTGCAGGGTCATGGGGTCGAAAGGCTTGGAGATCACCCCCGCCGCGCCCAGGGCCAGGTAGCGCTCGACTTCCAGCTTCTGCACCTTCGCGGTCATGAAGATGATCGGCGTGGTCCTGGTGGCGGGCAGGTCGCGCAGGCGCTCAAAGGTGGTGGGACCGTCCATGCCGGGCATCATGACATCCAGCAGAATTGCATCCGGCCGCTCGCGAGACACCTTCGCCAACGCATCGGTACCGGAGTCGGCCAGCACCACGAGCCAGCCTCCCACCTTGCTCAGGCTGATTTCGCCGATCGTGCGAATATCCGCGTCGTCATCGACGAGCATGACCTTTTCCAGCTTCATGCCAGTGCCTCCGGCGTGTGGATCCGCATGCGCTTCCCAGGCGACCGCCGCACCATCTGCCGCCGCCACACCATCCGCCGCCACACCATCCGCCGCCACACCATCCGCCGCCTCCACGGCCATGGGCGACATGCCTCCGCTCAGCGCTAAATCTCGAACAGGTCCCCGGCCGCCGGGGCGACGCACTGGACGGCGCTGTCGGCCTGGACCAGCAGCTCCCGCGCCGAGGCGAGCTTGGCGTCAATGGCGGCATCGTCCTGATCGGGATCATGGTGAAACAGGTGCAACTGCTTCACGCCCGCCAACCGTGCCACCTCCACCACCTCGCTGACCGGGGAATGGCCCCAGCCGATCCTGCTCCTGTACTCATCGTCAGTGTACGTGGTGTCGGTGATGAGCACGTCAGCGCCCTGGATGAATGCCACCAGCCGCCGGCGGTAGCTGTCATTGTAGAAGCTCGTGCTGCGCGGAAACAGCTCATTGTCCGTGACGTAACAGATGGCGCGCCCCCCGTAGCTCACCTTGTACCCCAGGCAGTAGCCGGGGTGGCTGAGCAGCATGGTTTCCACCCGGATGTCATCTACGGAGAACGCCTCCTCCTTCAACTCCCGGTAGGAGACATGCGCGGCGAACTCACGCACCTTGATGGGAAAGAAGACGCCGTCCATCTGGGCCGAGACCAGCTTCTCCATGGTGACTTCCCCATGGGTGCCGCCCATGATCTCGAAGGCATTGCCCGGCTGGTACAGGGGCGCGAAGAAGGGTAGCGCGTTGATGTGATCCCAGTGGGGGTGGGACAGCAAAATCTTGGCGTCGATGCGGGACTGCCCGGTGCTCAGCAGGTGATTGGAGAGGCGCTTGATGCCCGTTCCCGCGTCGAAGATGAAGACGTTGCCACCGCTGAACTGCAGCGTGACGCAGGACGTTTCGCCCCCGTAGCGCAGCACCTCCGCGCCGGATACGGGCAGGGTGCCCCGCACTCCCCAGTACTGCAGCGCGATGCGGTCGCGGATGACCTTGCTGATCGACGCCAGAAACCAGTCGGCCTGGAACGGCTTGACAACGAAACCGTCCGCGCCCAATTCGAATGCCCGATGGCGGTCGTACTCGAAGGGCTTGCCGGACACCATGACGACCTTGGTGTGCTGGAGATGCTCGTGGCGGCGGATGGTGCGCAGCAGTTCCATCCCGTCCACTTCCGGCATCATGATGTCGAGAATGATGCAATCCGGGCGGCGCTGCTCCAGTTCGGCCAGCGCCTTGCGGCTCGACGTCGCCACGGCCACCGCGAAGCCCGCGGACTCCAGGATCAGCCGCTCCATGTCGATGGCGTCCTGGTCATCGTCGACGATGAACACCGTGGTTGGCTTGTCTGTCATCTGCCCTGGTGCGTGATTAATGCGCGGCGCTCCCATTGAGGGGAGCCCGTTCCCGTCGGGCGCAGTGGCTGCCATGCCCGGGCCCCGCTAGATGGATTGCCGCAGATCGGCCAGGCCACGCTTGAGGCGGCGGATTTCCGGTTCGTCCGGCCGGGTGGCCGCCGCCACATGAGCGGCGATGCGCTCTTCCAGATCCCGGGAGGCGGTCTGCAATTCGTCCAGGCCGAACAGGCCGCTGGACCCGGCCAGGTTGTGGATCAGGCGCAGAAACTCCTGGAACGGCGCTTGCGGAAATTCCTCATCGATCAGACGGGTCAGGTGCTGCTCCAGGGCATCAAAGCGCGGCGTCAGGTCACGCAGGTAGTTCTCCCGCAACTGCTGCAGTTGCTGATCGATGTCGCTCATCCCTCGTCTGGCGCTGTCACTTGCTGAACCTCTCGGCGGCAACGCGGGTGCCATCGCACCCAGCAGACCGCATCCACCGTGCTGCAAACCACCCATTTCCGCCAAATACGTGCCACTACCACAGGAAACAACTTAGCAGGCCATTTCAATAAGTTATAGATGTTTCTGGCGACACTGCAGGAGCCCATGCGGGGGCCCGGCCGGGCCATGCGGCTGTCGTGGCGGGGACCGCGCGGCGCGACCTCATGCGGCGCACGGATCATGGCTGCGGGTTGCTCTGCCATCGCCGGTCGTCCGCGGCCACTGCCGGTGCCGGATTGGGAATCCGATTTCGTACAGGCCGGCGGGGATGTGCGGCCGGCGGGACATGGGCCGTCACTCGCTGGTCGGACGGACAGCGCCGCTCGTCACGTCACGCCTGGGACGCGGGCGCGCCACGGTGTACCGCACGCCAAGGTGCTCCGTACGCCACGGTGCTCCGTACGCCACGGTGCTCCGTACGCCACGGTGCTCCGTACGCCACGGTGCTCCGTACGCCACGGTGCTCCGTACGCCACGGTGCTCCGTACGCCGCACAGCCGGCGCATCGGCGGGAGCCGGGTCAGTCGCCCTGGGACACCGGAATCTCGAAGTAGAACAGGCTCCCTGCGCCCAGTGTGCTCTTCACCCCGATCTCCCCGTCGTGCGCCATGACGATGGCCCGCGAAATGCTCAGCCCCAGGCCCGTGCCCTGGATGCTCCGCGTGTCCGAGGCATCGAGCTGCTCGAAACGGTCGAAGATGCGGCTCTGGTCGTCGTGCGGAATGCCCTGGCCCTCGTCCCTCACGCCGAAGCGCACGGTGCGCCCACACTGGATGGCAGACAGCGTCACCGTGGAGCCGGTCGGGGAAAACTTGATCGCATTGGAGATCAGGTTGGCCAGCACCTGCATCAGCCCGTCCTCGTCGCCGAGCACGCGGACGCCGGACAGCCTATCGCTGCGGCGCAGCGTCACATCGAATTGCTGGGCGTAGGCCGAGTGGGCTTCCAGGGCGGCATTGAGCAGACCATCCACATCGACCGGCCAGCGCTGGAAATGCATCCGCCCCGATTCGATCTTCTCCAGGTCCAGAATCTGGTTGATCAGCCGGGACAGCCGGTCGCTGTTCTTCTTGGCGATGGCCAGCATGTCCCGGGCCGTCTGATCCACCTCACCCGCCATGCCCGCATGCAGGAGACCGAGGGCACCCACGATGGAGGTGAGCGGCGTGCGCAGCTCGTGGCTGACCACGGAGACAAACTCGTTCTTCATGATGTCCACCTTCTTCCGTGCGGTGATATCCAGCACGATGCCCCGATACAGTCGCGGCCGGCCATCCGGGTCACGCAGCAGCTCCGCCCGCTCGAACACATGGGCCTCGCTGCCGTCCTGGCGAATGACGCGGTGCTCGATCTCCAGGGGCACATGCTCCTCCTCCGCGCGCTGCAGCGCCTCGCGCACACGGGCCACATCGTCGGGATGAATGCTGTCGAAGAACATTGCCGCGGTCACCGGCGGGCGCTGGGTCTCGTAGCCGAAGATGCGGTAGGTCTCGTCCGACCAGCGCCGCTGCCCGGTCACCAGATCCGTCTCCCAACTTCCCACATGGGCGATGCGCTGGGCCTCGGCCAGCCGGTCGCGGCTCTGCTTGAGCTCGATTTCGGCCAGCTTGGCCTCCGTGACGTCGTGCACGACCCCATGGAACACAGTGGGCCTGCCCGTCGCGTCCCGCACGATCTCGCCCCGGGCTACCACATACCGCTCGTCGCCGTCGGGCCGCATGATGCGGTAGTCCACATCGTAGGGGGCATCATTGAACATCGCATCGCGCACCGCCTGCTTGATGCGGGCCTGGTCCCCGGGATGCACCGCCTGGAAGTGCAACCTGGCGTCCACCTGCACCGCATGGGGTTCGTAGCCGAAGATGCGGTAGGCCTCATCCGTCCACGTCAGGGTGCCCGTGGCCAGATCGTTGCGCCAGCTGCCGACATGGGCGATGCGCTGGGCTTCCGCCAGGTGCTCCTGACTGATGCGCAGGGCCAGCTCTGCCGCGAGCTGTTCCGTGATGTCGATCACCGTGCCCTGGAGGGCCGTCGGTCGTCCGCTGTTGTCCAGCAACACCTCGCAGGCTTCCAGCACCATGCGCTCGGTGCCATCGGCCAGGACGATCCGATGCTGAACCTCATAGCCCTCACCGCGTTCGGCTGCGGCATCGCGGGCTGCCAGGAGGGTCGCCAGATCTTCCGGATGCACGAGGGAGAAGAACCTATCCTGATCGATCGCCGGGCCGGCGGGGTCGAGCCCGAAGATGCGGTAGGTCTCGTCCGACCAGGTCAGGTGGCCCCCGGGCAATGCGGACTGCCAGCTTCCCACATGGGCTATGCGCTGGGCCTCGGCCAGGCGTTGCTCGCTGAGCCGCAGGGCCAGCTCGGCGGCCCGCCGCTCGGTGATATCGATCAACACCCCTTGTTGCGCCACCCACTGTCCGGCCTTATCGAGCACCGGCTCGCCCAACTCGCGCACGTGGCGCTCGGTGCCATCCGGGCGCACCACGCGGAAATCCATCTCATAGCGATGTCCCTCGCACGCGCTGCGCATTCGTTGCGCCATGCAGCGCTCCCAATCGTCGGGATGCGTCACCTGCTGAAAGGCGGGCGGCGTGATGCGCTCGCCGAGGGGATCGAGCCCGCAGATGCGGTAGGTTTCCGCGGACCACGTCAGCTCCTCGGTCAGCAGGTTGAAGTGCCAGCTACCCATCTGCCCGATGCGCTGCGCCTCGGCCAGCCGCTGTTCGCTGACGCGCAAGGCCTCCTCGGCCTCGCGCCGCACGGTCACGTCCTCGGAGATGCCCACCAGGCCGGTGACGCGGCCGTCGGCATCATGAATGGGCAGCTTGACGGTGTTGAAGATGCGCACGACGCCCGAGGGCAGACGGATCACGCGGTCCGGGATGAATTCCGGCTCGCCGCTGCTGAAAAGCCGTTGGTTTTCCGCCTGCACATCGGCGAGCACGGCAGGGTCCACGATGTCGTGAACCCTGCGGCCCACAATCTGGTCCTTCGTCATGCTGATCTGCTCGGCCTGGGCCGTATTGACCATCACGTAGCGCTGCTCCAGGTCCAGCATCCAGATCCAGTGGGGAATCGTATCCAGCACGGATTGCAGCATGGCCCGGTTGGCTTCCAGCTCCTCCTGGGCCCGCCGCCGCTCGGTATCGTCAAAGACCACCCCCTGCATCGAAACCACGTCGCCGGCGGCATTGCGTATCCCCTCGCCCTGCCCCACCACCCGGCGCTCCGTGCCGTCCTGGCGCTGGATGCGGTATTCCACATAGTAGGGTTGGCCGGATGCCAGGGTCTCCTCCACGGCGGCCCGCACCTGCTCCCTGTCCTGGGGATGAATGAAATCGAAATAGCGCCGTCCGCTCGCGGGCTCCGCCTGCGGCGCCAAGCCGAGGATGCGGCAGATTTCGTCGCTCCATTCCAGCCGGCCCGAGGGAATGTCCCACACCCAGCTGCCCACATGGCCGATGCGCTGGGCTTCGGCCAGCCGCCGCGTACTTTCCTCCAGCGCCAGGGCGATTTCCTGGAGTTCGCTCACATCCTCGGAGACCCCCAGCAGCCCGGTGACCGCGCCGGCCTCGTCGCGCAGCGGGATCTTGTTGCTGGTGCGGTACACCACGCCGCCGCCGGGCAGCTCCGACTTGCGCGCGCGCAGTTGCAGGGCCTCGCCGGTGTCAATCACGCGCTGCTCCTCCGCCTCCACCAGCTCGCCGTAAGGCGACTGGAGGAAGTCATTGACGCGCTTGCCCAGCATGTCCTCGACAGAGACCTGGTACGAGCGCGCCAGGGCCGCATTGACCACCACGTAGCGGCGCTCCCGATCCTTGACCCAGATCCAGTGGGGCACCGTGTCCACCACCGTGCGCAGCAACTGGCGCCCGGCCCGCAGCTCCTGCTCCCGGGCGACCTGCTCGGTCACATCTTCCGAGACGCCGACCAGGCCCACGATCCGGCCATCCCGGTCACGGATCGGAATGCGTGTGTTCCGGCGTACCAAGGAGCTTCCATCGGGCATCGCGATGCGACGCTCAGCCAGGTAGATGTCGGCCCCCTCGGTCAGCACGCGCCGTTCCTCCTGCTCCACCGTCTCGTGCAGGGGCCCGGGAAAGAATTCCTCGCGCCGCCTTCCCTCCAATTCCGCCGGCGAGCGCCCCACGGATTCGGCCAGGCTGCGGTTGACCATCTGGTAGCGCAGCGCCTCATCCTTGAGCCAGATCCACTGGGGCACCGTGTCCAGCACCGTGCGCAGGAGTTGCCGGCTCATCTCCAGCGCCCGCTCCCCCTCCACCCGCTGGGAAATGTCCTCGGAGATGCCGACTAGGCCCATGATGGCGCCGTCGGTGCCCCGCAAGGGAATCTTGGTTCGGCTGCGGATGGTGCTTCTGCCGTCGGGCAGCGGCACCTCCCACTCCGGGTCGATGACCCTGATGCCCTGCTCGATGATATCCCGGTCTTCCGTGTTGACCTTCTGTGCCACGGCGCCGGTGAGAATGATCGCCGCGTCGTGGTCTTCCATCTCAGCGGGCGTCTTGCCGTAGTCATCGGCCAGGCTGCGGTTCACGATGACGAATTTCTGGTTCCTGTCCTTGACCCAGATCCAATGGGGCACCGTATCCAGCACGGCCCGCATCAGCTGCCGGCTGGCCCGCAGCGCATCTTCCGCCTCCCGCTGCTGCGTCACGTCCACGGCCAGGCTGTCCCACACGATGTCGCCATTTGCCATGGCGCGGGGATCGCCGAGCAGCCGCGCCCAGCGCACATCCTTGGTCTCGCTGCGCAGCCGCACCGTCACATCGAAGGGCTGCATGGTGCGGCGGGATTCCAGCAGGGCGGCCTGATAGGCCAGCCCATCCTCCGGAACCACGACGCTCTCCAGGTAGTTGGGGTCGTGACGCTGCGCGCTGGCGGCAAGGCCGAAGATTTCCCCGATACGCTCGCTGACGATGGGGAATTCCTGGGTGCCGTCCGGATGCACCACATGGCGGTACAACACGCCCGGAATGTTGTTCATCACGGCGGCGAGCTGCTCCTGGCTCTCCCGCAAGGCCATGCGGTCCTGCACCCGCTCCGCCACGACGCGGGTGAGGGAAAAATAGTGCTGCCGGCCGAGGGGAAAGTAGCGCACGTCGGCCCACTCCGACTGCCCCTGGATGGTCAGCCGCTCCAGCGTCTCCTGGTGCGCGCCGCTTGCCTTGAGCTGCTGCACCAGCGGCGCGCGCAGGCGCTGCGCGTTACGCGACAGAAAGGCGGAGGCCGGATCCCCGATGCGGCTGCTGTCCAGGCCGAGCCATTCCGCGGCCTGCCGATTGTAATCGACCAGCCGATCCGCGTGGTCGAACTTCAGGTAGGCTTCCGGCAACGCATCCAGAATGGCGCGCAGCTCCTCGGACTGCACCGACAGCCGCGCCTCCACCGCCTTGCGCCGCGTGATGTCCTGCACGATGCCCACCACGCGGCTGGCCCGGCCGTCGCCGTCCATGATCACCACGCCGTCGCTGGCGAGCCAGCGGTAGGCCCCGTCCATGCCCCGCGCCCGGAAGTCGCCGGCGGTGAACGTGCCGGACACCAGTGCCGCATCGATGGCAAGCTGGAGTTGCTGCCGCTCTTCCGGGTGCACCGCCGCGATGATCTCGGCGAGACCCACCGTCAGCCCTGCCGCGGGGTCATGCCCATACAGCTTGGCCACCTCCGAGGTCAGCTGGATCAGATTCGAGGCCAGGTCCCAGGAGAAGAAGCCCACGCCGGACACGGCCCGCCCCTGGAGCACCCCATCGTGCTCCTGCCGTTCCGCCGGCAGCACGGTCACCGTGGCGATGTAGCCGCCTTGCGCGCGGCCATTGAAGTGATAGGCCAGGGTGCGCCCGTCGCACAGCTTCTGCTCCACGTGCCGCTCGCCCGCCGCGCGGAACTCCGCCAGATGCGCCAGCGCACTCCCCGCGCCCTCCGCATCGGCGAGGCGGCCCGTGGCGCGCAAGGCGTCCAGCAGTGCCGTGACGGGCCCCGCCACCGCGCAGGCCTCGTCGCTCAGCCCATGCAGCAACCGAAAGGCCCGATTGCACGCACGCACCGAGCCCTCCCCATTCACCACCAGGTGGGCATGGGGGAGGTCCTCAAAAACGGCCTGTAATGATTCGAAGCCTTCCATCGCCTCTTCGCCGATGCCATTCAATCCGCCGCCCGGCGGGCAGTCGTCCAGCAGGGATCAGGCAACGTATTCGCGGACCGCGCTGACTTCAGTAAGGTACGCCGCAATCCTTGAACCTGCCAGCCGGCGCCAAAAGCCCATTGGTCAAGCTCGGTAAATCGCGCTATAACGTCCCCTCGATGGCGGAAAGTTGCGCACCCGGCAAGCCGGGCAGCGCGGCAGGCATGCCTGGATGCCGCAAGGTGCCAGTCACGGAAATCCGGCATGGCATAACCATCCGGATACGGATGCGCCGCCCCGTGTGCGCCGCCCCGTGTGCGCCGCCCCGTGTGCGCCGGTCGGTGTGCGCCGGCCGGCGACGACGGAATCAGGCGCCCATTCAACCCCCCAACGCATTTGTCTTACTGAACGAGTCATGGACAAGCAACGGATTCAGGATTTCTACCCCAAGGAGTTTCATGAGTGCTTCGGCTGCGGCCCCCGCAATCCGGACGGCATGTGCGTGACGAGCCATCTGGAAGGCGATGAGGTGGTCACCCTGTGGCATCCCCATCAGCACATGCAGCTGCGCGGCGCCGCCAATGTGCTGCAGGGCGGCGTGACGGCAGCCCTGATCGACGAGGTGGCCGGCGCCGCCGCATTCGTCCAGGGGCACCGCAATAAGGGCGTGGCCCTGGGCGACCTGCCCCCATTCGACTTCGTGACGGCCTATCTCAACGTGAACTACGTGAAGCCGGTCTACATGGATCGTCCCATGCTCCTGCGCGCCAGGGTCACCGAGGCCGTGCGGCGCAAGGTGCGTGTCTCCTGCACGGTGTATTCCGGCGAGGAGGAGGCCGCCAATGCGGACGCCCTGTTCATTCTGCTGGAGCATATCCGCCGCGACGAGTCGGCCTGAGCGGCGGGCCACGGTGGCGGTGCGGTGCCCCGCGGGCGCTCCGGCCGACAAAAATAGTGTACAAACGTTTATGTTTATGCGAAGGTGTAGCGCAATCCGCCTTCAGGGAGCGCGCAGGCATGGCGGAGCACACACGAGCACAGCCGCCCCCGCGGGGACGCGGGGCGACGGACAATCCCACGGGCCGCTTCGAGCCGTTGCAGGTGGAGACGGTGGACGACGGCTGGGAGACCCCGCCGGACGAGGCGCCGCTGCGCACCCGTTTCTTTCACGACACCACGCGGGATGCCCTGGCCCGCAACGACAGCCCCGACCTGGGCTTCGATTACAGCGTGAATCCCTACCGGGGTTGCGAGCATGGCTGCAGCTACTGCTATGCCCGGCCCAGCCATGAGTACCTGGGCCTCTCTGCCGGGCTCGACTTCGAAAGCCGGATAATGGTCAAGACCGAGGCCGCGGCGCGCCTGGCCGAGCGCTTCCGCTCGCCCCGCTGGCAGCCGCAGATGATCATGCTCTCGGGCAACACGGACTGCTACCAGCCGGTGGAGCGGCGCCTGGGCATCACGCGGGCCTGTCTGGAGGTGTGCCTGGACTTCCGCCATCCGGTCGGCGTGATCACCAAGAACGCCCTGATCCTGCGGGATCTCGATCTGCTGGCCGCGCTGGCCCGGGAGGGCCTGGTGGCAGTGACCATCTCCGTGACCAGCCTGGATGCGCACCTGGCCCGCACCATGGAGCCGCGGGCGTCGGCGCCGCACAAGCGCCTGGAGGCCATCGCGCGGCTCGCCGAGGCGGGCATACCCGTGACGGTGAATGCGGCGTCGGTGATTCCGGCCCTCAACGACCATGAGCTGCCGGCGATCCTGCGCGAGGCAGCCCAGCGGGGCGCCCGCGGCGCGGGGTATATTCTGCTGCGGCTGCCCCACGGGGTGAAGGAGCTGTTCGTGGAATGGCTGGCCACCCACTTCCCGGCGCGCAAGGACAAGGTCCTCGGCGCCATCCGCGAGTCCCGCGACGGCCGGCTCAACGATCCGGCCTTCGGCAGCCGCATGAAGGGGCGCGGCCCCCGCGCCACGGCCGTGAAGGAGCTGTTTCATCTGCATTGCCGGCGGCTGGGCCTGGACACGACGCCGCCCGTCTTGAACACGGGGGCATTTCGCCGACCCGCGCCGGAGAGCCCGCAGTTGGCCCTGCCTATTTGACCTCGGTCTTGCTGCTGGCGTCCTGGTCCAGGATCCAGCGGTAGCCGCCCTGAATGCGGATGCCCCCCACGCTGGTGTCGGCGGCGGCGGGCTCCTTGTAGGATACGTTGTAGCCTTCGGTGTTGATGGTGACGAACCAGCCGGATGCCGTCTCCCAGCCCCCCACGAAACCGATGCCGATGCTGCTGCCGTTGAGCGGATCTGAGCGCTCGTCTTCCAGCACCACGTTCTCCGTGTTCAGCGCAATCTGTCCGCCCAGGAACCAGGCATCCCACCAGTAGCGTATCTGCGCCCCGATCGAGCCGTGGCTGGCGGTGGCCACGTCCAGCTCGTCGCTGGTGGCCGATTCGCCGGAGGTCATCAGGATGGGATTGAGTGAGAGCCGGTCGCTCAGGGCGAATTGGTAGTCCGCGCCGATACTGTAGCCGCTGGTCTTGATCTCGAAGGTCTCCCCATCCAGCAGGCCATCTGTGAATTCGCCCCGCGACGTAAAGCTGGCAAAACCGCCCATGGCCGACCACCCCTCATGGGGACGTGCCTGCGCCGCCTGCCCCGTCAGCAGGAGCAGCCACACACACAGCCCGACTCCCAACACGCGCTTCATCTCGCCTTCCTCCTCTGGTTTCGCCGATGGCTCCCATCCCCGCATCGTTGCATGATTCCCGGCACATAGCATAGCCTCAGGGGCCAGGCACCGCCTGGCCCCCGGGAATTCGCCCGCGCTGCGGCGGACCCGGCGCATGTCCACCCCGATCAGGAGCTTGGTGCTGCATGGCCCGTGAAAAGGACCCGCGTCTGGAAGGCGCCGATATCCACAAGCTGCGCCTGCCGCCGGGACTGAGCAAGGCCAGCCGCCAGCGCCGCGCCGACCGCCTGGCCGAGAAGATGAAAGCCCGCGGCTACAGGATCGTCAAGTTCGATGACGGGGGCCTGCTGGGCAATTCCTATCTGTACATCGAGGGCCCCGGCCCAGGGCCGCTGGACGTGTGGGGCATCGCGGAGCGCTTTGTCACCGCCTGTGTGCTGGCCTACGCGGTGTACTACTTCTATACCCATTTCATAAACTGATGCCGCCCGGCATCCAGCAGGAGAGCACCAGCATGTGGGGATGGCGCGTACCCGAGTATGGCCCCTACCGGGAAGTCCTGGCATGGGGCGATGACCTGCCCCGGCCGGCGGCGCAGCCCGGCCTGCCGCTGGTGCGCGTGCGGGCCGCCGGGCTGTCCTTTGGCCTCATGCTCAAGATCGCGGGCAAGTATCAGGTGCGCGACCCACTGCCCTTCACGCCGGGACTGGAGGTGGCCGGGGAAGTGGTGGAAGCGCCACCCGGCAGCCGCTTTGCGCCCGGCGACCGCGTGATGTCCATGACCAACCACGGCGCCTATGCGGAATATACCCTTGTGCCGGAGCGCCGCACCTACCTCATGCCCCAGGGCATGCCCTTCAGCATGGCGGGGGGCTTTCTCAACGGCTATCAGACCGCCTATGTGGGGCTGGTGCGCTGCGGGCGGCTGCAGGCGGGCGACACGCTGCTGGTGCACGGCGCGGCGGGCGGCGTGGGCCTGGCCGCCGTGGACATCGGCCGCACCCTGGGCGCCACCGTCATCGCCACCGCGAGCAGCGCGGCCAAGCTGGAGGCATGCCGCGGCCAGGGCGCGCACCACGGCATCAACCTCCGGGAGCAGGATTTTCCCGAGGCGGTGATGCAGCTTACCGACGGGCACGGGGCGGACGTTATCCTGGATCCGGTCGGGGCGGACGTGTTCGATGCGAGCCGCAAATGCCTCGCCTTCGAGGGCCGCATCGTCGTGGCCGGCTTTGCCGGCGGGCGCATTCCGGAGATTGCGCTCAACCGCCTGCTGCTGCGCAATTTCGGCGTGGTGGGCTTCAACCTGATCGGCTACTGGAACGAGCGCCCCGACCTGATCGATGCCGCCCAGGCCCAGCTCAGTGCCTGGTACGAGGCGGGGCAGATCGCCCCGGTCATCTCCCGTGTGCTGCCCATGCGGCAATTGATCGAAGGCATCGCGGCCGTGGAGGCCCGCGAGAGCATCGGCAAGATCGTCATGATCCCCGACGCCGATATGGCGTCCACGGAAGCACCTCCTGCCGCCGGCGGCTGACCATGACCCGCAGTTGCCCCCTGGACTACCACCATGCGGCCGCCGACCTGGCCGGGCCGGCCGGCTTGCAGGCCGAGACGCTGTACGTGATCGGCGGGCTCTACGGCAATCCGGAGGCGTTGGCCGCCATCGAGCGGATGCGGGATGCCGAGGCCGCGGCGGGGCGGGATGTGCGGCTGGTCTTCAACGGGGACTTCAACTGGTTCAACCGCGACCCGGAGAGCTTCCGCCGCATCAACGCTGCCGTGCGCTCCCATGTGGCCATGCGCGGCAACGTGGAGGCCGAGCTGGCGCGGGAGGAGAATGCCGCCGGCTGCGGCTGCAACTACCCCGCATACGTGGACCCGGGCGTGGTGCGGCGCTCCGACGAAATCTTCGCCATGCTCTACGAGACGGCGGGCGAATTTCCCCAGGTGCGTGCCTGGCTCGCCGGGCTGCCCGGGCAGCTCGTGGCCCAGGTGGGTGGGCAGCGCATCGCCATCGTGCATGGCGATGGGGAATCCCTGGCCGGCTGGCAGTTGGCGGCGGAGGCGACGGCACAGTGGGGCGCGACCGCCGCCATGGCGGGTGTGCCGCAGACCAGCGCGGCGCGCATCGCGGACTGGTTCCGTGCGGCGCGCGTGATGGCCATCGCCTGCACCCACACCTGTCTGGCCCATGCCTGCGACATGCCGGTGGACGGTAGGTCCCGCCTGATCCTGAACAACGGCTCCGCCGGCATGCCCAACTTTCGCGGCGACTGCCGGGGGCTGCTGACGCGCATCTCCGCCCATCCCACGCCGCCGCCGGATGCCCTGTATGGGTGCAGCCTGGACGGGGTGCGCTACGACGCAGTGCCCATCGCCTACGATCATGCCGCGTGGCGCGGGCGCTTCGAGCGGCTGTGGCCGCCGGGCTCACCGGCCCATGTGTCCTATCACGAGCGGATCGTGGCCGGGCCGGCCCATGAGCTGGCCCAGGCGGCGCGGGGCCGGTTTGCGGCGGCTGCCGGAATCGCGGGTCAGGTCGGTCCCGCGGATCAGCTCAGCACACCGGGCACCGCCAGCGTAAAGACGGGAATCTGAATGTCGAACTGCTCCCCCGCCGCATTCTGCATCTGGTAGGTGCCCTGCATGGTGCCCAGCGGGGAGTGGAGCTGGCTGCCGCTCACGTACTCATACTCCGCGCCCGGCTCCAGCAGGGGCTGTTCGCCCACCACGCCGATACCCTTCACTTCCTGCACGGTGCCCCGGCTGTCGGTGATGATCCAATGCCGGCTGATGAGCTGCACCGTCTCCGCGCCGTGATTCTTCAGCCGCACCCGATAGGCGAAGGCGTGCAGCTCCTTTTCCCGGTCGGATTGCTCCTCCAGATAGAAGGCTTCAACGGCCACTTCCACTTCCCGTGTAATTGCTGTTTCCATCGCACTTTCCTCAAGCACATCGCCCCCGTCTGCCCGCTGCCGGGCTGATTTCATGACGTGGCTGCGGCCGCATGCCGCTTACCGCCGCCGGCTACTGGGTTTCCGCCGTCAGGCTCGCCACGATACGGCGGATGGGCTGCACATGCATCAGCACGTCCAGCAGTGCCTGGCGTTCCGCCGGGGACAGGTCGCCCCACAAGTTGACCTGCTGTGCGGGGTCCGTGTCCAGATCGAAGAGCTGGGTATGCATCCGCGCATAGATGCGATGATGCAGAAAGCGTCGCTGCCCCTGAATCACGGCGAAGCCTTCCGCCGCCGCGGTGGCCTGGTCGCCGTTCTGTGCCAGGATGGTGCGCCCCGGCGGCAGGGGCCGCACGAGGCTGCTGCCGCGCAGCGTCGCCACCACTTCCGCCACGACGGGCACCGCATCCAACCCCAGCAGATCGATCAGCGTGGGCGCCAGGTCCACGTTGGAGGCAGGCAAGGCGGCATTTTCCCGCAACACGGCACCGTAGCGCCCGGCCAGCTCGGACGGCAGGAGCATCCACAGGGGCACGTTGAGCATCTCCTCGAAGAAGCCCGAGCGGTGCCCGTTGATGCCGTGCTCCCCGAAGCCCTCCCCATGATCCGAGGTCATGATGACGACCGTGTTGTCCAGCCGCCCGTCAGCCCGCAGCCGCTCAAGCACCCGGCCGATGTTGTGATCCTGGTACAGGATCGCATTGTCGTAGTCATCCAGGGGCGTGCCACCGCCCCATTGCCGGAATGCCGGGGGCACATTGTAGGGATAGTGCGTGCCGTTGAGATGCAGCACCCCGAAGAAGCGCTGCTCCGGCGCCAGAGCGGCCATCTCCGCCTCGAAGGCCTCCACCACGTAGCGGTCGTCCATGCCCACGCTGTTGTAGGCCGGATGCCCGGACATTTCCTGGTAATACAGCCGGTCCAACTGCGGCGAGTCGAAGAAGAAGCGGTAGTTGGCCACATCGTAGGCATGGGCGGCCAGCAGAAAGCTGCGCGTGTCCCAGAACATCTCGCCGTACTGGTACAGGAGCGGCATGCGGTGCAGCAGGCGATAGTCCTGGGACGGATGCACGCCGGTCAGCATGGAGGGCACCGACTCGGAGGTGGTGGTGCTGTTGCTGTAGAAATGGTCAAAGCGCACGGTACGCGCCGGATAGCGCGTGAACAGCGCGGACTGCGCGGGTGTGGTCTCCCGACCGTAGCCGCTGAAGCCCGTGTTGTGCCGCCGCAGGGACTCGCTGACGATGAGCAGCACATTCACCGGCTGCTTGTGCGGCTGGGCCGGCAGCTCGATGCGCTGCGCCACCTGGAGCCGCCGCACCGTGCCCTGCGTCTCCTGCGCCGCCGCGATGGCGCGGGCGCTGGTGAGCGCCAGGTTCACGCTGGGCAGCACGTTGCCCGGGCTCATGGGCACGTTGAGATACAGCGCCGGCGTGAGCAGCACGATGAATCCGGCCAGCCCGGCCAGCCCCGGCCAGCCCAGCCGTCGCCGCGCGCCACTCAGCGTGATGCGCCAGGCGAGCGCGCTGAGCAGCCACGCCATCAGCAGCCCGGCCAGCACGGATGCGTTGGCCGCATCCCGCAGCATCAGCCAGCCCTCCGCCGGCTCCTCCAGCAGGTAGCCCACGTTGATCACGGTGGGGTGCGTGCCGAAATACAGATAGTGCACCCCGTGACTGACGAGGGCGAAGGCCGACAGCCCCCCCGCCAGGGCGAGCAGCGCCACGCGGCGCCGGCGCGGCAGGGACATGCGCAGGCCGACCTGGCGCAACAGGGCCAGCCAAGCGTACGCATAGAGCAGGGAGATGCCGTAGAGCAGCCATTCCAGCCCACCCCAGGTTCCGGCCATGCGGTAGCGCAGGGCAATGTCCGCCACCGCGATCAGCAGCAGGGGCAACATCCAGCGCCGTCTCTGCCAAAGCGTGTGTGCGACGGGTGCAGCGTGTGGCGAATGGCTCATGGTCGGTTCTGTGGCACCGGGGTGCCTGGGCTGCCGTCGGCATGTGCGCGGGTGCCTTGCGACGACGCCCCGGCGACCGGCGCTGCGTCAGCCGGCGGTGGTGGAGGCATCGCGCTCCTGGATCTGCTTGATCAGCACATGGCGCTGCAGCTTGCCGGTGGGCGTGAAGGGCAATTCCTCAACGATTTCGAGCGCCTCCGGTAGCTTATAGTTTGCCACTTCGCCGCGCAGATAGTCGACAATTTCCTCCAGCGTGACGGTCTGTCCCGCCTTGGGAATCACGCAGAGGTGGTTGCGCTCGCCCAGGCGCGGATCGGCCACACCCACGATGGCCGCATGCATGACCTTGGGATGGGTGTAGAGAATCTCCTCGATTTCGCGGGGAAAGAACTTCTTGCCGCCCCGGTTGATGATCTCCTTGAGCCGCCCCACGA
>Ga0326597_10004708_pt1 | contig 19101 bp, 12 predicted proteins | sample RVTome_12_FD_203789 | JGI IMG/M metagenome (GOLD analysis project Ga0326597, IMG submission 203789) | Soil microbial communities from uranium-contaminated site in the Upper Colorado River Basin, Wyoming, United States - RVT100D185 | ecosystem: Environmental > Terrestrial > Soil > Contaminated >... | reverse complement strand
TCTCCCAGCAGGGGAGAAGGGGGAGCAGATGAGTTTGTCCCCCACTTTGAAGACGGACTCTAAGGATCCTTGCAGCATTTCCCCGCCATCGAGTATCCTGGCGCAAGTCAGGAATCATCGCGCCAAAGGAGTTCTTATGCGAAAGAAAGTGACCGTCGTCGGCGCCGGCTACGTGGGCGCGACCACCGCCCAACGCTTGGCCGAAGGCGACCACGCCGACGTGGTGTTGGTCGACATCCCGGAGAAGGAAAACCCCACCAAGGGCAAAGCACTGGACATGATGGAGTCCGCGCCGTTGCTTGGCTTCGACGCGCGCCTGACGGGAACGTCCGACTACGCCCTGATGAAGGGCTCCGACATCGTCGTGATCACGGCCGGCATCGCGCGCAAGCCCGGCATGAGCCGCGAAGACCTCATCGCCGTGAACGCCAAGATCGTGAAAAGCGTCAGCGAGCAGGTCAAAGTGCACGCCTCGGGCGCCATCGTGATCATGGTCTCCAACCCCTTAGACGTGACCACGTACGTGGCCAGCCAGGTGACGGGTTTTCCGAAGCAGCGCGTGCTGGGCATGGCGGGCGTGCTGGACTCCGCGCGCTTCCGCTGCTTCATCGCCCTGGAGCTGAACGTGTCCATGAAGGACGTGCACGCCATGGTGCTGGGCGGCCACGGCGACCAGATGGTGCCGCTGCCGCAGTACTCCACGGTCGGCGGCATCCCGATCATCAAGCTGATGGATCAAGCCACGATTCAACGCTTGGTCGAGCGCACGCGCAAGGGGGGCGGGGAGATCGTCAACTTGCTTGGCGACGGCTCGGCGTACTACGCGCCGTCGGCCTCGGTGGTGGAGATGGTGGATTCGATCCTGTTCAACCGCCGCAGGCTGCTGCCCTGCGCCGCATATCTGACCGGCCAGTACGGCCTCAAGGACCTGTACATCGGCGTGCCCGTGTACCTGGGGCCGGGAGGCGTGGAGCAGATCCTGGAGCTTGAGTTGTCCAAAGAGGAACTGGCCCAACTCCATGCCAGCGCCGGCGCGGTCAAGAAGACAGTGGCTGAGGTGAAGCTGTAGGCGCCCCTCACCCTGGCCCTCTCCCGCGGGGAGAGGGGAAAAACCTGACGGCTGTGCGTACCCTGGCCCTGCGCGGCTTGATGTGCCCGCACACGTTCGTGCGCGCTAAGCTGGCGATGGAGGCGTTGCAAGCGGGGGAGCAGCTGCGGGTGATCGTGGACAACGCCTTGTCCAAGGTGGACCTGCCGCGCTCGGCGCAGCTGCACGGCTATGCCGTCCTGGGTGTTGAAGAGATCGAGCCCGGCGTCTGGGCCATCACGCTGCAGAAATGAGGGGCTTTGCAGGAGAGCGCTAGCGCAGAAAACTAGAACACGATCCCTACTTGGAGCACAGAACTCGTCACGCCCGCCGGGGTGTAGGCAAACCCCGCTCTGAGCACGACGCCGTTGGGCACGGACACGCTCATGTTGAAGTTGGTGTTGGCCCACTGCAGCACGCCGCCTTGCGGGGAGAAGGTCGTCGTGCTTTGCCAGCTGAAGGGGCCCCGGCTGATGCTTAGGGTCAAGCTCTGGCTGGTCACGCCAAAGCCCTTGGAGAACGACGTAATCGACAGCAGCGAGGCCGGATTCTGGTTGGGGTTGAGCGTGAACTGAGCGAAGAGCGATCCGCTTTCGAACACGACATCGGCATCGGCGTCGAACAGCGTTAAGGTCATGTTGCCGGATTGTATGCGCAGCGAAATGCTCTTTAGGTCTAACTGGGTGATGTCTTCCAGCTCCAGCGTGCCCCGCACGTTTGCGAAATCGAACAGGCTGAAGCGGAAGTTCAGTCGGCCCGCCACCGGTTCCAGCGGCTTGAAGGTCGCCGTCACGTCAAAGGTGAAGCCGCCGAACGTGAGATTCGCCAGGGAAAGCAGTTCCTCCACGAACATGAGCGGCGTCTTGGCGCCGTCCTCGATCACGAAGTCAGGGTCATTAAACCCGAAACCGGCCGTGCAGGCGGGGTTGACCGACTCGGGCCAAGCGCGTTTCTTGATCGTGTTGGCCGTGCGCGACGCGCACAGGAACGTCTCGCTCGTCACGCGAATGCCGCTGACGGTCTCGCCCCGGAGCGTGATCACGTCCCCAAAGCCAAAGGTCGGAGTTTGATCGCCCACGACGTTGTTGATTTGATTCGGAAAGTAGACCGGGCTGTTGTTGCCGATGCCGCCAATGCCGTCTTCGTCAACTTGGCCGTCGCCGTCGTTGTCCACACCTTCCAGCGGGTCTTCGTCCACGAGGCCGTCACCGTCGTCGTCGATGCCGTTCAGCGGGTCCTCGTCGACGAGGCCGTCGCCGTCGTCGTCCGGCGGGTCTTCGTCCACGAGGCCGTCGCCGTCGTCGTCTACGGGTTCAAACGGGCTGGGGAAATCCACGTCCTCGAAGATGGCTAGGTTGGAGAGCGTAAAGCCGGCGATGTTGGCCTCGGTGCGCACGCGCTTTTTCACGAACGTCAGCCCGTTGGGCTCCCCGTCGGCGTTGAAGGTGGGATGGATGTTCTTGGGTCCGCCGCCGGAGTTGTAAAACGGGGTGCCGAACACGAATTCGTCTGAGATCGAAAGCGCACCCAGGCTCGTTTGCAGCCCCAAAATGGCGTACTCGGAACCGGTCACGCCGTAGACAAGATCCGGGCTCAGCGTGATCCCGCTGAGCGTGAGATTAAGCCTCAGAAACGTCTGAAGATCGATGAAGTACTTGGTGGACTCTGTCTGAACGCCCTCCGGAATGAGGGTGAGATTCAGGCTGAAGTTGCCAGTGACATCGGCATGGACGGGACGAGCAAACGCGACAATCAAAAGGACCAAAAGAGTGACGCAAAAACACCCCGACTGCCTCCGCATGGTGTTCCCCTTCCGCTCTGGCAGATTTGTGCCAACCTCTGGCAGCTAATACTAGGCCAGCTCCAGCGAATTGTCAAGTGATTTAGAACACGCACATACGTTAGTCTGAAACTTCCAATATAAGGTATACTAGTTTATACCGTCGGATACTGGGTAGAATGTGCTAGAATACACTTATGGGAGGTGGATCGGCCTCGAACGGGCAAACCGCGCGAAAGCGCGGGACGCAAAGCCACAGGCCTAAAGCATCGTGCACGCGCACGAACGCTATGGCGGCTGGGTTGCCGAAGGGTCATGCGCTACCAACGAATTCTCGCGACGTGTTTCCTTGTCATGGTCATGCTGTTTGTATTGGACGTTCGTCTAAGTATGGAATGGAGGCCGCCAGTCCCGAGCGCGCTGGGAACCGGTGCCGATACGGGAGAAATCTCAGCGGTTGAGCCGACGGCGTTCAGTTGGAGCTTGGAGCGGATTCATGCGCCCCGCGCCTGGGAGAAGACTCAAGGCGATGAACACGTGGTGGTCGCCGTGGTCGACAGCGGCATCGATTGGACGCACCTCGCCCTGCGCGATCGCATCTGGACGAATCCTGGGGAGATCCCCGACAATGGTTTGGACGATGACGACAACGGTTACATAGATGACGTTCACGGTTGGGATTTCATCGACCAGGACGCCGATTCGCTGCAGGGAAGCAAGGCCCAGGCCCACGGGACCCACGTGGCCGGCGTGATCGCCGCCCGCATCGACGATTCCGGCATTTCCGGCGTTGCCCCCCGCGTCAAGCTGATGGATCTGCGCGTGCTCGACGGAGCCAAGCGTTTGAAGGGTTCTCAGGACCTCGTGCAAGCCATCCGTTATGCGGTCGAAAACGGGGCTAAAGTCATCAATTTGAGCATTCAACTGGATGCTCCTGCCTCTGCCTCGCTGAAGCAGGCCGTCGCCGAAGCCGTCGGCAAGGGCGTCACCTTGGTCGCTGCCGCGGGAAACAACTTCAATCGGGTACAGGCTCCGGCCAACCTGGAGGACGTCATCGCCGTGGCGGCCACGGACAGCGACGACCGATTGGCTTACTTCAGCAGTTATGGGCCTGAGGTGGAAGTGGCCGCGCCCGGCGTGGAGATCGCGACGACGACGCCGGGAGGGGGTTTTGGGCAGGTCTCCGGCACCTCGTTTGCCGCCGCCCACGTCAGCGGAACGGTCGCCCTCCTCGTCTCGCTGAATCCGAACTTGCCCGTGAGCCAGATCCGCCAGCGCCTGGGGCAATCTGCCCATGATATCGGCAAGGTTGGGCGCGACGATTGGTTTGGGCACGGATTGGTGGATGCAGCCGAGTTGGTCAACGCGGGACCGTGAACTCAAACGCTTGAGGCTTTTAAAACGAAAGCAGGGCCGGCGTCCGCCGGCCCTGCTCGCTTTGCTTCCTGGTTCACAGGCTCGTCAGTCAATTTGGATGCGAACGAGCCTCACCTTCTGACCGTCGCCGTAGTCCACCCACACATCGTAGGTGCCAGATGCCAAGTCGCCCGTGTTCAGCTCCACGTAGTACTCGCCCACCGTGGCATCGTATTGGAACGGGATCTCGATCGGGTCTGTGCTGTAGGTCTCAACGCCCCCGCGCACGGTGACCAGCACCAGGGACAACGTCGGCTTGGCGTTTGCGACAATCTGTCCGCGATGGTCCTTGAGCTGGAAGCGCAGCAACTCCTCGACGCGCACCGAGTTGGGCGACCTGGGCGTGCCCAGGATCGGGTTGCCCGCTGCATCGTGCCCGTTGCGCAGCTTGCGGTTGTTCGCGTTCCAGTTGCGGTCCACGTCTTCGATCGAGGGGTTGCGCCGCTCGATGCTGACGAACTCCGGATCCCGCTCGCTGGGGTCCAGCACCGGCTGTCCGGCGTCCACGTTGGCCGTATCCACAAGCTCGCCCGTTTCATCCCGCAAGATGAGCGTGCCGTTGACGTCCGGCAGTCGCGGCAAGAACACCAGATCGGCCGTGATGTCGCGGATCGTGCGGTCGTCCTCCCGCTCCAGCAGGAAGAACCCTTCAGGCTCTATCGAGCCAGATAGGGCAATGATCTCGCGGTGCTCGACACCCTCCTCAACGGAGACCACTTCCAACGTCCAGCCGCTCAGGTCAACGTTGTGATCGAGGTTGCTCTTGAGCTCGATCCACTCGTGTTCCGCGTTGGCCTGCGTGCCGGACCAAGCCACTTCGTTGATCACGATCGAGCCATAGATCGCCAGCGTGGAGTTGACCTCCCGCGGCGTGCCCATGATCGGATCCCCATTGGCATCGAGCCCGTTATGGACGAGGCCGGTGTTGTCGTGCCAGTTATCGTCCACGTCCGACGCAGTTGGGTTATTGCGTTCCATGCTGGCCAACTCCGGCACTCCCGCTTCGGTCGTGCCCGCGGGCCAGTTTCCGGCATCGCGATTGGCCGTATCCACCAATCGACCGTCCGCGTCGCGCAGGATGATCGTGCCCTCGAAGTCGGGCAGCCCATCCTCGAACAACAGATCGGCGAAGATGTTGCTGATGGTGAGATCGTCGCCGCGCTCCAACAGGAAGAAGCCTTGCGGGTCAATGATCCCTTCCAGGTCGATGACCGTGCGTTGCTGCGTCTTCTGATCGATGATCTCGAGCGTCCAGCCTGTCAGGTCGATTGCCTGATCGCTGTTGTTCTTCAATTCGATCCACTCGTCGGCGGCGTCGGCGCGCGTGCCCGACCAAGCCACCTCGTTGATCACGACTTCCAGGGTGGGTTCAGGCAGGTCGGCTGCGTTGCCGTCGTTTTGCACGACGTTGAAGACCACGTTGTAGCGGTGCGTCAGTTCGGCCGCGTTGCCGCAGGCGTCGGTGGCCGCCACCGTGAAGCTGTGCGTCCCAGGCGTGCTCGTATCGATCGGCTCGCCGTTGTCCGCGGTCGCCGTGACCGATTCGATGGCGCTCTCTGTGTCGCTGACCGTCCACACTGCAAGCACAAGCTGATTCAAGGTGAACGTGGCCCCGTCTTCCGGCGACTCGATCACGATGAAGGGCGAGAACTCATCCACCGCGCAAACGTTGGCCACGGTCTCGTCGTCGCTGGCTTCAGTCGTGTTGCCTTCATCGTCCTCGGCTGTCACCGTGACCACATCGGTTTCACTGTCCTCGGGACCCGGCACGGTGAACGCGCAGCTCAGAGACCCGTTGCCCGGCAGCGTTTGACCAAGCAGCGCCGCGCACGCCGTCTGGGACAAATCGTATGTGTCGTCCGAGATATCCGTGATCGTCAGGTCTTCCGCGGTGTTGTTCACGATGACGACCGTGATGGTCACCGGCTCTCCCGCTTCGCGCACGGTGTTCTTGTCCGCCGTCTTGGTCACCGTAATGCTGGGCAGGAGGTCGTTTACCGTCAAAGTGGCCGTATCGCTTGCCTCCAGTGGCTCACCGTCGTCATCCGTTCCGCTAGCGGTCACCGTATCCGTTTCGGCGCCCACGTCGCCGGTGAACGACACCACAAACGCACATTCGTAGGAATCTCCCACGTCCAAGCCCTGTGGCACGACACAGGTCGTGCTGACGATCCCATCGTGTCCGGATACCGTGATGTCGCCGTAGATGTCGTCTGTCAACTGCTCAATCGTGACCGCGTCGGCCTGCGAGGCGTTCTCGACGGTGACGCTGAAGGTCACCGTCCCACCCGGTTCGTCAACGCTCTCGGGGAAGACCCGCTTGTCCACTTCAATGGCCGACGGCACGTCACTGAGTCGCACGGTGGTGTCGTCGCTGGCGGACGCTGTGGCGCCGTCGTTGTCCTCGACTGCCACGCTCACGCTCTTGGTCACCGTGTCCCCGGCATCGCCGGTGACGTTTTCGGAGAACGTGCACGTGTAGCTGGCTCCCGGCACAAGGGTCGCGCCCGTGGCACACGTCCCCTTGCCTGCGTCGCTGAGGCTGATGATGGTCACGTCCTCATTGCTGGTGTTGGTGACCACGACCTTGAAGGGCACGCTGCCGCCCGGCTCATCGATGCTCTCGTCGTCCGTGTAAACCGTGTCACCATCCGCATCGTTCGTTTTGCTCACTGCCACTGTGGGAGGCGTGTTGGTCACCGTCACCGTGGCATCGTCGCTGTCGCTGACGGGGTTGCCCTCGTCGTCCGTGCCCGAGGCCGTGACCACGTCCGTCTCACTGTCCCCGGCATCGCCACTCACCGTCGCCGTGAACGAGCAGCTGTACGTGTCCCCTGGCTGGATCGTTTGCGGTACAGAGCACGTCCCCTGCCCGTCCAGGTTCCCGTGAATCGAGTCGCTCAGGGTGTCAATCGTCACCGGGTCACTGCTCACCGAGTTGTTCGTCACCTGCACCGAGAAGGTGACAGAACCTCCAGGCTCAGATACCGAGGTTGGGTTGGCCTCTTTGACCACCGTGATGCTGGGCGTCACATCCGTGACCGTCACCGTGGCGTCGTCCGTGTCGCTGGCAGTGTTGCCTTCGTCGTCTTGCGCCTGCGCCGTCACAACGTTCGTGTGCGTATCACCCGCATCGCCACTCACCGTCTGGCTGAAAGAGCAAGTATAGGTCCCTCCATTGGCCGCGATCGTCCCACCCGTGGCGCAGCTGCCTTGACCGTTGAGGTTCCCAAACACGTTGTCGCTCAATGACGTCAACGTCACCGCTTCAATGCTCGTGTTGGTCACCGTCACCGTGTAGGTGACGCTGCCCCCCGGCTCTGACACCGAGATGGGACTGGCGCTCTTGACCACCGTGATGCTGGGCGTCACATCCGTGATGGTGACCGTCGCCTGGTCGGAAGGCGTAATGGTGTTTCCCTCGTTGTCTGAAAGGGTAGCCGTCACGGTGTCGGTTTCGCTGTCTCCCGCGTTCCCGCTGACCAGTGCGCTGAACGAGCAGTTGTACGTGCCGTTGTTCGCTGCAATCGTCTGTGGCACAGAACACGTGGTGCTCACCAAATTGACGTTTCCGTTGTCTGCAATGTTTCCATAGATGTCGTCACTCAGTGCGCTCAGCGTCAGCGATTCCACCGTCGAGGTGTTGGTCACCACCACACTGAAGGTGACCGTGCCGCCGGGCTCGTTGATGCTCGTAGGCGCGGCGGTCTTGTCGACGGTTGCCGTCGGGTCCACGTTCACGATCCGGACCAACGTGTCGTCGCTGGCAGACGCTGTGGCGCCGTCGTTGTCTTCAACCGTCACGCTTACGCTCTTGGTGAACGTGTCCCCAGCGTCGCCGGTTACGCTTTCAGAGAATGTACACGTGTAGCTGGCTCCCGGCGCTAGCGTGGCGCCGGTGGCACACGTCCCCTTGCCTGCGTCGCTGAGGCTGATGATGGTCACGTCCTCATTGCTGGTGTTGGTCACAACCACCTTGAACGGCACGCTGCCGCCCGGCTCATCGATGCTCTCGTCGTCCGTGTAAACCGTGTCACCATCCGCATCGTTCGTTTTGCTCACTGCCACTGTGGGAGGCGTGTTGGTAACCGTCACCGTGGCGTCGTCCGTGTCGCTGACGGGGTTGCCCTCGTCGTCCGTGCCCGAGGCCGTGACCACGTCCGTCTCGCTGTCGCCTGCGTCCCCGCTGACCGTGGCCGTAAACGAGCAGCTGTACGTGTCCCCCGCCGCAATCGTCTGCGGCACCGCGCACGTGCCCTGTCCGTTGAGGTTCCCGTGGATCGAGTCGCTCAGGCTCGTGATCGTCACCGGATCGCTGCTCACCGAGTTGTTCGTCACCTGCACCGAGAAGGTTACCGATCCCCCCGGCTCGGACACCGAGGTGGGATTGGCGCTCTTGTCCACCGTGATGCTGGGCGTCACGTCCGTCACCGTCACCGTGGCGTCGTCGAAATCGCTGACGGGATTGCCATCGTCATCCGTGCCCGAGGCCGTGACCACGTCCGTCTCACTGTCGCCTGCGTCCCCGCTGACCGTGGCCGTGAACGAACAGCTGTAGCTGTTTCCAGCTGGGATCGTCTGCGGCACCGCGCACGTCCCCTGTCCGTCGAGGTTCCCGTGGACCGAGTCGCTCAGGCTCGTGATCGTCACCGGATCGCTGCTCACCGAGTTGTTCGTCACCTGCACCGAGAAGGTCACCGATCCCCCCGGCTCAGACACCGAGGTGGGGCTGGCTTCCTTGACCACCGTGATGCTGGGCGCCACGTCCGTCACCGTCACCGTGGCGTCGTCGCTAGCGCTTGGGTTGTTGCCTTCTCCATCTGAAGCAGTGGCGGTGACGATGTTCGTGTGCACATCGCCTGCATCGCCTGAAACGGTGGCCGTAAAGCTGCATACGTAGCTGCCAAGCGACGCGATGACTTGGCCCAGCGCGCACGTCGTGCTCGTAATCCCGTCATGGCCAGTGGTGGTGATGTTTCCGAAGACGCTGTCGCTCAGCGAAGTGAGCGTTAATGATTCCGCAAGGCTCAGGTTAAGGACCGTCACACTGTAGGTGACCAAACCTCCCGGCTCGTTCACCTGATCGGGAGTCGCTGTCTTGACCACCGAAATGTCAGGTTGCTTTTCGTTGCTGAACGCACAGTTCACTGAGCCGCCTGAGCCAAGCGAGATGACCGACGGGTTGGCATCCGTGGCGCTGCTGCCCAGATCGGTCGTACAGAACACGCTGTTCAGATCCCAACCCGCAGGCACGACTTCCGAAAGCGTGTAGTTGCCGGGATCAAGATTCGTGAAGCTGCCGATGCCGCTGCCGTTGATCGTGAGGCTGTCGCTGGCGGCGCCACCGAGGTTGAACGTAAACGCCGTGCCATCGTTGGGGCTGGCCACCTTGGTGACCGTAATCGTCCCCGTCGCGACCGCGGTGCGAGTGTTGGTGAATGTACACGTGATAGCGTCTTCCGTGGTCGTGAACTGGCCGAAGCGCTCGACCGAACCGTCGAGTGAGTCGTTGACGTTCGTGCAGTCCGACGTGAGCGTGGTGCTGTAGTCGTCCAAGTCTGTGCCCACGCCGGTTTCCTTGACCGTGATCGGATAGCGCTGCAACACCAAAATATTGGCTAGACTCCCACCGTTGCCCACCGGCGATGGGGTGGACTCCGTGCCCGCCGAAGTGGTCACTGAGAGGTTGAACTGCCCGCTGTCCGAGCCGGGGATGAGCACCTTGACCACGGTGACTTCAGCCAGGTCGCAGGCCGGGCCGGGGAAAAGCGCGCTTGCTCCACCTGTGCCCGCTTTAATTCCTAAGAAGACCTCATTATCCAGAATAGGATAGATGCCCTCGTAGCGGATCGTCATCGTGGCGCTGCCGCTGGCGTCGATCTTGTAGCCGTACACGCCGGTGAAGCTGTCCGTGGCAGGCCCGCTTACGTTGCTTGGCGAAGCGGACTCCACTGAGGTGTCCACCCCCGTACACGTGTTGGCGATGCCGAACACCGAGTGGCTGATCGCGGGGGAGCCGAGATCGGTCACGCTGTAGGTGCACAACGTATCTCCGCTTGAGTAGCTGCACCCTGACCACGTGCCTTGATGGGTAACGGTATTGGGGCCTTGTGTGAAGGGGCCGATGCTGCGCGTGATGCTTGGCGTTGGCGCGTCGGGCAGGGTGTCATAGCCCAACTGCTCCGCTTGCACCAAATGGCCAAAACCAACCATGAGAACCAAGAGAAGCCCCAAAACGGCCAGGACGCTACCACACCCTATGGTGCGCCCTCCTCTCTGAACGCAAACACATCCTGCCTGCATGAGAGTTCCTCCTTGAAAATCCTTTTTTGACGCTGGTGCATGACAAAAATGTCGCAGGGCCATACAACAAACGCCGTAAACCGGTTTTGTAATTCGATAGAGAATGGTGGAAAGACGAACCCAAAAAAAGATAGAACCTCGACTTGAGTGGTTCATGACGCTCCTCAAGCGAGGCTTTTCGGCAACCCGGCCATCTCTTCTTAGAGAGATCCGTGGGCTTTGCGCCCCTGTCTCGCGACAGGTTTACCTTTTCGAAGCTCTACGCTGTAAATTCGTTATTAAAGTTATCTGACTATAGACTATTCAAGAACCCCTGTCAAGAGCGAGGGTATCTTTGATCACACCCGCTACCCGTTGTTTCTCATACTCAGGAGTTATGCTTCCCGCCCATTCCAACTCAACGTCGTGAAGAACCGGACTTAAGCACCTCGCCACACTCGGGGCAGTACACCGGGTCGCCGGTGTAGGGACGGCCGCAATGTGAGCAACGCCGCAGTTGCCCGGCGCGCAGCCGCCGCCGCTGAATCACCCAGCGCACCGCCAGGACCGTCAGCACCCCAAACAGCACCCACGCAAGGAACTTCACGCTACACCCTTACCGAGCCGGCTTTGGTGCGCGCCTGAACCAGGTGATCCCTTGCAAGACCAGCAAGATCGCCACGCCGCCCAGCGCGATCCACATCCACAGCTGCATGGAATCCAACTGCGCTTGAATGGCTTGCTTCTCGGATCGGGTGGATTGAATATCCTGTTGCAAGCTGACCATCTGCGCCTGCACTGCGTCCAGACGTGGGTCCGCGCTCGAGGCGCCCAGGCCGGCGACCGCCTGCTGCAGTTGGGCAAGTTTCTGGAGTTGATCCGACAACTGGCCCTGCAAAGTGCCAAACGTCTGGGCCATCTGCTGCACCTGCGGCCATTGCGCCAGCAAGGGCGCCACCTGCGACTCCAGCCCCGGCACTTTCTCGATGAGCTGCTGCGCCGTCCCCCATTGCTGCGTCAAGGCGCCCACCTGCTCGTTGAGGCCGCTGACCTGTGACGCCTGGTCGGTAAAGGACTGCTGCAGCGATTGCATCTGATTCTTCAAGTCTTCCAACACCTGCAAGATGTTGGCCAGATCCAAACCCCCTTGGGCAAAGGCAAGCGACTCCAGGCAGAGCGCCAACGCCATTGCCGTCCATGTCCCTCTATGCATCGTTCCTCCCTTGTATTTATCCGTTAAGGCTTTTTGTTCCCTCTCCCACTGGGAGAGGGTCAGGGTGAGGGGTCCCCCTCATCCCCGCCTTCTCCCCAGGGGAGAAGGGGTTGACTTCCGTCAGTTGGAAATTCACTCCATCTCAATGATCGTCGCTTCGCCTTGTCCCACGCCCACGCACAGCGTGGCCAGGCCGTGGCGCATGCGGGTTCCCTCCCGCGCGCGCCGGCGCATCTCGTGGATCAAGGTCGTCAAGATGCGGGCGCCGGAACAGCCCAAGGGGTGACCCAGCGCGATCGCCCCGCCGTTGACGTTGGTGATCTCCTCGCCCAAACCCAGCTCGCGCAGCACCGCAAGCGCCTGCACGGCGAACGCCTCGTTGAGCTCCACCAGATCGACGTCTTCCAGCGACAGCTTCGCCCGCTGCAACACCTTGCGCACGGCCTCCACGGGGCCCAGCCCCATCACGCGCGGATCCACTCCGACCGCCGCCGAGGCCACCCAGCGCGCCAAGGGCTTGATGCCCAGCGCGTCCGCCTTTGCCTTGGACATCAGCACCAACGCGCAGGCCCCGTCGTTGAGGCCGCTGGAGTTGCCCGCAGTGACCGTGCCGCCCGCCCGAAAAGCGGGTTTCAACGCAGCCAGCTCTTCCAGGCTCGTCGCCAGTTCGCAGCCTTTTTCGGTCTTGCGACAGCGCGGGTGCTCGTCCGTGTCAAAGACCAGGGACGCGCCTTTGCGCTGCGGCAAAGAGACGGGGATGATCTCGCCCTTGAAGTACCCTTGGTTGATCGCGTGCACCGCGCGGCGCTGGCTCTGGAGCGCGAAGCGGTCTTGTTCGTTGCGCGGGATCTCGCCGCCCTTGATGTCCCCAGCGCAGCTCATTCGGTAGATGTTCTCCGCCGTCTCGCCCATCGCCTCCAAGGGAAAAAGTGCCTCCAGTCCGGGGTTGGGATAGCGCCAGCCCAGCGAGGTGTCATACGCCGTGACGTTGCCGGAGGGGCCAAAACCCAAAGCATTCTTGGGCAGGGAGTAGGGCGCGCGCGTCATACTCTCCACCCCGCCGGCCACAAAGGCCTCCCCTTCGCCGCACGCGATCGCGCGCGCCGCCTGGTTCACGGCGTTCAGGCCGCTTGCGCACAGGCGGTTGACGGTCACCGCCGCCACGCGCTGACGTAGGCCCGCAAGCAGCGTCGCCATGCGGGCCACGTTGCGGTTGTCCTCACCCGCCTGGTTGGCGCAGCCCAAGTACACCTCTTCAATCAGGGCAGGATCAACTCCCGCGCGCTCCACCGCCGCTCGAATCACCAAAGCAGCCAAGTCGTCCGGTCGCACGCCGGACAGCGCGCCCCGGATGCTGCCGATGGGCGTGCGCACCGCGCTGACGATCACCACGTCGTTCATGAATTTGTGTCCTTGCGTGCTGATTTAGACTTCCTCTCACTCGAACGGCCATCGTACTTTTAGCAGCCAATTGAAGTCAAGTAGGGCTGGCTCTGCCAGCCACTTCACAAAGGCCGTTCGGCCGGCACAGCCGGCCCTACAGAAGCGTGTTCGTGCACCTGCCACACCGATCTAGCACTCCACGAAGCGCCAAGCTATAATTATGTGGGGAAGGAAAATTGTATGATCAGAATCATCGCCCACGTGGACATGGACGCCTTCTACGCGTCGGTGGAGCAGCGCGAGGATCGCAAGCTGCGCGGCAAGCCCGTGATCGTGGGCGGAACGCCGCAACAGCGCGGCGTAGTGGCCGCCGCCTCCTACGAAGCGCGCGCGTTCGGGGCGCGCAGCGCCATGGCCACCTCCAAGGCATTGCACCTGTGCCCCCATGCAACGCTGGTCGCACCCCGCATGTCCTATTACAAAGCTGTCTCAGCACGGATTTTCGAGATCTTTCAAGCGGTCACCCCGTTGGTCGAGCCGCTGTCCTTGGACGAGGCGTTTCTGGACCTGAGCCATAAAGTCAACTCCTTTCCCGAAGCCCAGCGCCTGGCGCAGCGCATCAAGGCGCAGGTCCTGCACAAGACGCAGCTGACGTGCTCGGTGGGGGTGGCGCCCAACAAATTCTTGTCCAAGCTCGCCTCGGAGCAGAACAAGCCCAACGGCCTGTTCATGATCCTGCCCGCCGCGGTGGACGATTTTTTAGACCACCTCCCGCTTTCCAAGTTGTGGGGCGTCGGACCTGCCACGTACCGGCGATTGGAGCAGATGGGGATCCAAACGGTGAGGCAACTGCGCGCCTCTGCGCTGAACGCGCTGGTGCGCCAGTTGGGCAGCCAGGGCGCGTTGCTGTGGAAGCTGGCGCACGGGCAGGATGAGCGCGCCGTGGTGCCCGATCGGCCGTACAAGTCGCTGAGCCGCGAAACCACGTTTGCCGAAGACCTGACGGACCCGCAGGAGATGAAGACCGTGCTTAAGGAGCTGTGCGAAGCGACGGTCAAGAGCCTCAAGCGCCACGGGCTGCAGGGCAGGATCGTTCATTTGAAAGTGCGCTTGGCGGACTTCACCACCCTGACGCGAAATGCCACCTTGAACTGGCCCACCCAGGATGAAGCCGTGGTCTGGCGCGCGGTGGAGCAGCTGTTCGACCGGCGCCTGCACTTGCAGGGGCGCGGCGTGCGCTTGCTGGGCGCGGGCATGGCGGGCTTGAGCGAGTGCAACAGCGGCCAGCTTGCTTTGTTTGCCGCCGACGAGCTGGTCCGTGGATGAATCGAGAGAACTTCGGGCAAGGGGGGTTGACAAACCTTCCAAACGTTGCTATGGTGAATGCAATTATTTCCCAAATTTGGGAAAAGGGAGGTGATCCATATAAAGCGTTACGACAAATAGAACCTCCTGGTGCAGACGAAAGTCTCGCCAGGAGGTTTTCTATTTTTCCCTGCCAGCGACATCGCCATCAAAGTACTCCTTCAAAGTTTCCTTTAAATCGTGTTGCGGAAGCCAGCCCAGCACCTCACGCGCTCGCGCGGTATCCAGTTCCAGATGTAGAGCAACCCCATCGGACGGATGCTTGTCAACTTGCACCGGAGGCAAGCCCACTGTCCGCGCGCTTTGGGCCAGCGCCGCCACGAGGTCGTTGAGGCTCAGGCTTCCCCCCGCCCCCACGTTGTACACCGTATTCCAATGCGATGCCGGCGCCCGCAGCAGCTTGACCACGCACGCAGCGGCATCGGCCACGTGCAGCAGATCCATCCGCTGCTCGCCGTCGCCATGGATGGGCAAGGGCTGCCCCAGCCGCGCCAGCCGGGCGAATTTGTCGAGCAGCTCGCCCGCGTGGCGGAAGGGCGTCACCCCGTAGAGGCGGGAGAGCCGCAAGACGGCCCAGTCGAAGGCTGCGGCGAACTCAGCCACCAGCCGCTCTCCGCAGAGCTTGGTCAGGGCATAGACGCCGTCTGGCAGGGGGGTGAGCGTTTCCCTCCAGGGGGCCGGCTGCGCCCCGTACACGCTCTGTGAAGAGACATAGACGACGCGCCGCACGCCGCGCTCGGCAGCCAGCCGTAGCATCCGGTACGTGCCCTGCACGTTGATGCGCACCGCGGCCGCAGGATCCTGCGCGCACTGCGGATCCCGCAACGCGGCGGCGTGGATCAGCACATCAACGCCCGTAGGCAGATCTTCAAGCGCGGTGAGGTCGGCGCACAGGCTTTCCAAGCTCACCGCGTCGGCCCCGCACCATGCCGACAGGCGCTCAATCGCGGCCGGGTCTCGGCCGAGCGCCATGACCGCATGCCCGCCGGCCAGCAGGGCGCGCGTCAACGAAGCTCCCAAGTAGCCGGTGGCGCCCGTGATCAGAACCTTCATGGAGCGTTCTCGGGCGCCCCCCCGCTTTTCGCTGCCACTTGGCCCGTATTTTGCAGCGTGCTCAGCAGGGCGCGCGGCACGAGCAGTTCGTCGACGAAGCGCATGCTCACCCAATCCCCCGTACACCGCAGGCTGCGCCGCACGCGCTCCAAGGGCTCATCCAGCACCAGGCGCCGCAGCACGGCGTCCACTTCGTTGAACCCCATCGCCGCGCGCACCCCCGTGATGCCGGTGAAACGGGGATTGACCTCGAAGCACAGCGGCCCGTCCTCGGTGATCTTGAACTGCAGGTTGCAGGGACCCATCAGCCCCACGTCCGCCAAGCGCGAAGCCATTTCCAGAGCCACGGACTCCACCGGGTCCCCCTGCCGGGGGTCCACAAACATCGGAATCCCCGACTTGAGCACGTTGCAGCTCGTGAAGCGGCCCAGAGTGTGCCCCTCGTGGTCGAACACGATTTGCACGGAGAACTCCTCCTCCTGGCGCAGCACGCCGGCCCACAGCACATCGTCCTGAGTGAGCGCTGCGCGCGCCTTGCCCAGGCTGATGGGCGCCAAGTAGGGTTGCACAATCCAGCCTGTCTGTCGCACGACCTGGCTCAGCTCGCGCTCGTCGAACACCACGCTGGCCCCCCGCGAGGCAGATCCCCCTGCAGGCTTGACGAGCAGGGGAAATCCCACTGCTTCAACCAGGGCGCACGCCTGTGCGGCAGGCACGGTCTGCACGAAGGGCAAGCCTGCCTCCCGAAAGAAGTGGAACGTGTGCAGCTTGTCGCGGCAGACGGCGACCGCCTCAGGACTGCCGACCACCGTGCGCACGCCCGCTTCGGCCAGCCGGGATTGCAGCGCGGCAAGCACGGGCAGCTCCTGGTCGGAGCCCGGGATGAGCGCGTCCACCTCCTCCGCTGCCAGCACCTCAAGCAGGCGCGAAGCGTAATCGACGTGGTTTGCGTGGGGAAGGCGAAACCCCTTTGAGCAGGTGTACAACCCCGCGCTGGCGGGCGCCACGTCCAGCCCGATCACGTCGGGCTCGAGGGCCGAGCATTGCAGTGCGCGCAGCACCGCTTGGCCGACCCCGCCGCCCACCCCGGTGACGGCAATGCGCATCATGCGCCCGCGCTCCGCGCCGCCCCATGGGAATGGCTGGTGCGGGAATGGGCGTGGAAACGGGCGGCGGCTATCCAACCGTTGTCGTGTAGCATGATGATTTGTCTCTTTCAGGCCGCTTTCGGGCTGGGAGTTGGGCGGCCTTCTGTTTTCTGTCCATAGTGCATGATGGCTGGCGAATGTGTCAACCCAGCGTTTGCCTAGAACCACCCCAGCAGCACGTACCGCACCGCGTAATACGCAAGCGACACGTACTCGTACAGCACCCGCCCCAAGGAATAGCGGTCGCGCCACCAGTGCGCCCGAAACTCGCTTTGGCCTCGTGGCACTGCAGCCATCGTCAGCTCGGCCGCATCGCCGACGACACGCTGGAAGATCATGCGGGCGCGGCGCATGTGCTCGGGAGAGGTCACGATCAAGGCGGAATGCATCCCGTGCGCTTGCACGTAGTCGCGCGCCAGGCGCGCTTCGTCGACCGTGCTCTCGGCCTCGAGCACGGTGAACTGCGCTTCGTTCACGCCTTTGGAGATCAGATAGCTGCGGATCAAGTCCGCGTTGGTCTGGATCGTATCGGTGCGAAACAGCATCGGCACTTCGCGCGTGCCCAAGCTGAGCACCAGCCGCTTGCCGAACCCCTTTTGAAACAGGTCGAGCCCGTAGACGTAGCGCTCGTCGCCTGCGCCGGGGATCATCGAGCCCAGGATCCAGATCACATCCGCAGGCTTCGGCTCATCGCCGACGATCAAAAACTCGCCCGCGCTGGTTAAAATCGGCTCGTGAAAGGCCATCGTCGCCAGCACAACGGCGGCAAGCGCCCCTGCCAACGACAGCCGCCCTGCTAACCAACCCAACAACAGCCCCGCCCACAGCATCGCCATCAACGCCGGCCCGCTGGGCAGTTGATCCAGATGGCCCAGGAACGCGAGCCAGGCCACCGCGGACAAAAAACCCAGCGTCATCCCGGTGAAAGCCGTAACCCAATCGAAGGCGCTTATCAAACCCTTTCGCATAGTTCCGTTAAGAAACCTCAGCAATGAAATTCTGAATTGCGTTATTATGACTTACCCTCGCCCCCTTGAGGGGGAGAGGGCTAGGGTGAGGGGGTAATTCAACCCACCTCACAGATGTTCCCCTCATCCCATCCTTCTCCCTGAGGGAGAAGGGGTTCTTAAAAATCCTCATTGGATCAAGCTTACCGTTCTTTTTAACGCCACTTGCTACAACATTGCAGCATTCGACTAGGATGATCTCTGCATCTGCTGGTGATACACGTGCATTTGTCGATCCAGCGCCAAGCGCTCGTCGAACTGCTCGATCGCGCGGCGCTGGCCTTCCTGCCCCATCCTGCGCGCCTTGGCAGGGTCTTGCAGCAACTCAAGCAGCGCCCGGCCAAGCGCTGCCGCATCCCCCACCGGCACCAAACGGCCCGTCAGGCCATCCACCACTTCCTCCCGACACCCGCGAATGTCCGTGACCACCACCGGCAAGCCGGCGGCCATCGCTTCGAGGATGCTGCGCGGCATGCCCTCGCGATGGGAAGGCAAGGCAAAGATGTGCATGCACTTGAGTAGCTGCGGGATATCGTCGCGATGCCCGGTAAAGACGATGGCGTCTTTCAACTCGAGGGACCGGATGAGGCGCGCGATATCTGTCTTTGCCCTGCTATCACGATCACTCTGAAGCGCCTCGCCGATCACCAGCAGCTTTGTCTGCGGCAGCACGCGGCGCACCTGAGCCAGCGCCTGCATCAACTCGACGACGCCCTTTTCCCGCACCAGGCGTCCGATGAAGCCGATGACCTTCTCGTCGGATTGAATGCCCAACTCCCGGCGCAAGGCTTCATCCGCCCTGGCCTGCACGAAACACTGGGTCTCGACCCCGTTGCCGATCCAATGCACCCGCTCCGGCAACACGATGCGCTCGCGCAGGGCGGTTTGCACGTCCTCCCGGCTCTGGCTGAACAACTGGTCCGTGCAGCAACGTCCCAGCCACCGCTCCACCCAAAGGATCAAACGATACGGTGCAGGCTGCATGCGGTCGTGAAAGTAAAACCCGTGCGCGGTGTAGAAGATGTGCGGAACGCGAGCCAGCTTTGCTGCGATTCTTGCCAGCGCGGCGGCCGCCGGCGTGTGCGCGTGAACCACGTCAAAACGCTCTTTGCGCATCAGTGCGAACAACATCCACAACGCCTTGAAGTGAGACAAGGCCAACAACCGGCGCGCGATGGGAACGGCGTGCATGCGGTATCCCTCCCGTTCCAGCGCCGGCGCGCGCGGTCCAGGCGAGCAGGCGACGTGCACCTCGTACCCTTCCTGGCGCAACCGTTCCATGAGCGGATAAAGCAGGTGCTGGACGGTGGTCTCGATGGCGGCCACTTGCAGAACCTTCGGTTTTTTCATTCCTCAGGCACAGATAT
>Ga0326597_10004707_pt1 | contig 19102 bp, 22 predicted proteins | sample RVTome_12_FD_203789 | JGI IMG/M metagenome (GOLD analysis project Ga0326597, IMG submission 203789) | Soil microbial communities from uranium-contaminated site in the Upper Colorado River Basin, Wyoming, United States - RVT100D185 | ecosystem: Environmental > Terrestrial > Soil > Contaminated >... | reverse complement strand
GCCATCACTGCGCCACTCCTTGAACAATCCGGGGCGTAATGAAGATCAGCAGCTCCGTGCTGACATCCTCCACGTCGTCCCGCCTGAACAGCCACCTGAGCAGCGGGATGCGGCTCAACCCGGGCGTGCGCCGGGTCGTCTGCGACTCGCGGCTCAGGTAAATGCCGCCGATGACGGTCGTCTCGCCGTCCTTCACGAGCACGGTCGTGAGCGCGCTCTGGGTGTTGATGGGCGGGATGCCGTTCACGGCCCGCGCGAAGTCGGGTTCCGAATTCTCGAGTTCGATCGCCATGATGACGGTGCCGGCGGCGCTGATCTGCGGCGTCACCCGGAGCTTGAGCGCCGCGTCCTGGAACTGCACGGTCACCGTGTTGTTCGAGACCGTCTGGATCGGGATCTGCGTGCCCTGCATGATCTCGGCGGGCACGTTGTTCTGCGTCGACACCCGGGGTGTCGACAGGAGCCGGCCGTTGCCGCTCGTCTCGAGGGCGCTCAGGGCGACGTCGAGGTCGAATGCGCCGTTGACCGATCCAAGCGCGAGGTCGAGCACGCTTTCCGTCGTCCGATCGACCCCGATGTTCGTGTCGCCCGAGAGCTGTCCGCTGTTGGGAAACGCCAGGTTCGTGGTGTTGCCGAGCGCCGGACTCACACGGCCGTTGAAGCCCCACTGCACGCCGAGCGCACGGGCGAAATCGCGCGTCGTCTGCACGATCCGCGCTTCAATCTCGACCTGCGGCTGCGGGACGTCCAGCGTGCTGATGAGAGAGGCCGTGGCCTGCAGGCGCTCATCGACGTCGGTGATGATGAGCGTGTTGGTTCGCGGGTCGGTGAACGGCTGCCCGCGCGCCGATATCATTCCGGCGCTTTCGAGCAACCGCACAAGATCTTCACCTTTCGCGTAGCTCAGCCGCCAGGTTCTCGTTGTGAGCGGCGCCTCTCCTACCTGAGCCTGCGCCAGGGCAATCCGCTTCTGCGCCTCCGCCTCAAGGGTCTCGACCGTCGCCACCCGGACGATCGTGCCGTCAATCGTGCAGTCAAGCCCGTTCGCGCGCAGGATCTGATCGAATGCCTGATCCCACGGAACCTGCCGGAGCACGACGTCGACCGAGCCCTGGATCGTGGGATCGATAACGATGTTCAATCCGCTGATCTCGGCGAACGTCCGGAGTACCGCCCGAAGGTCCGCTACCTGAAAGTCCAGGCTGACTGGATCGCCGGTATAGGGCCGCGCGCCGCAGCCCGACGTGGCCGGGATGGCTGAGGTCGTCTGAATCTGTGCCTGGGCGGGCGCCAGCGTCTGGGCCTGCGCCAGCGAGGCGAACAGTGTCCCCGTCCGCTCGAGATCGACGATGATGCTGTTGCGCTCGCTGCGCACGCGATGGGCCACCGGTTCGGTCAGCGCGAGACGGACGCGCGTAGTGTCGGCGTCGGCCGGCTCGACGGTCACCCGGGCGATCGCCCCGCCACGAACCGCAGACGCCGGCTCGACGACGCCGGCTCCGTCGACGTGCCTGAAGTCCACGACCACGGTCAGCGGGTCGGGGCGCGTCGTCACGTACGCGACGGGCTCGCTCGCCTCGATCGTCAACGAGACCCCCGTCGCGTGCACGCGCGACCGGATGGCCGTCAGCTGAATCCCGGCTCCAGCGGCCGCGCCCGGAAGGTCGAACAGGCCCCCGCCGATCGCCAGCGATACGAGCAGGACCACGCGCCGCGTCACAGTCATTTACTTCCCGGCCTCCACCGACCGCAGCAACCGACGGACCTCCCGCTGCTTGACGAGCGACAGGGGATCGGTGACGTCCTGAACGATGATGAGCCCTTCGGGCGTCACGGCCTTCACGGTGCCATCGAGCAGCTTGTCTCCCTGCCGGACGATGTGCGTCCGGTTGTCGGGTCCCTGCACCATGGCGATGAGCGCCCCGCGGCTGCTGACCACGCCGCGCACCGAAATCTCCGCCGTCGCGAGGCCCGCGGGGCCCTCCGGGCGCTGGGCGGCCAGGTTCGTGTCGGCCCCCGCCGCAAGGAGATTGAGGAACGGATCCCGACGGCCCTCCGGGTCGTAGGTGAACCCCTCGCCGGGCGGCGGGAGAGGCGCCGGCGCCTGCGCCGGCACCACGGCCGGCAGCAGACAGACGCCGATGATCGCGCCCCAGAGGCGCATGTCAGGACGACCTCTGGGGGGTCCGCGAGGCCGGCGTCCGTGAGGCGGCTGGCCGCGCAGGAACGGGGTTCTCGAGCAGGACGAACGTGGTCGCGACACACCTCGCCGTGATGGTCGAGTTCGCGGTCGGCTGGTCCTTCCCCGTGATGCTGAGGTTCGTGATGTTCACGATGCGGGTGAACTTGCCGAGGCGGTCGAAGAAGATCGCCAGGTTGTGATAGGTGCCGTCGAGCTCGAGCGCGATCGGCCACTCGGCGTGGAGCTGCCTCGTCAGGATTGGCTGTGGCCTGAACCCCCGGATCGTGAGGTTGGACTGCACGGCCACGGTCTGCATGCGCCGGAGGAGATCGGCGGCGTCCTTCTCCTCCGGCAGCACGGCCCGCAGGCTTGCCAGGCGGCTGCCGAGCTCGTCGACCTCGGCGCGGAACTCCGGCAGCTTTTTCGCGGTCTCGAGGCCCTTGGCGATGTCCTCGTGCAGCGCGGTCAACTGGTCCTGCCGCACCGCCATGTCGTCGCGCGTCGGCCGCTCGTAGTAGTAGTAGAACGCCCCGACCGCTCCCACCGCGAGAGCGGCGAACGCTCCGATCTGGGCGTACCACGGCAACTTCGTGAGGCTGATGTCCATCCGGGTCCTGCCGCTGCACTCGGCCTATCGGGGCCTCGACTCCTGCGCTTTAGCGGGCATCCCTAGTTCGCCGTGCCCGGCCGGGGCCCGGCCTGCGCCCCCCCCGCCACGCGCGGCTGTTCGAAGGCCGCACGAATCGTGAACTGGATGACCTCTCCGCCGTCCCTCGACGCCGGCGCCGTCTCGCTGTTCACGATCTCCACCGATCGGCGGAAATACCCCGACGCTTCGAGATTGGCGACAAAGTCCGACAGCCCCGTGAGCGTGACGCCCCGACCCTCGATCGTGACGCTCGTCGCATCCTCGTCGTCCTGCTGCAACGTCCGCAGCCACACCATCGGCGGCAGCGCGCGGCTGATCTGATCCAGCATGTGCACGGGACCGGTCTGGTCCCGGCGCAGCTGCTCGATGAGGGCCACGCGCTGCTGCAGCTGCGTGCGCCGCTGTTCGAACTGCTGGACCTGCTCGATGATCGAGTGGAGCCGGGCCGTCTCGTTCTGCGCGCTGGCAATCTCGGCATCGAGGCGGGCCGACTCTTCACGCAGGGCCCAGTACCGCCAGCCGATGGCCAGGGCCGCCGCGATCAGGATGAGACTGCAGGCAACCGTCAGCTTCTGCCCGAGCTGCAGGGGCGTCGCCTTCCGGGACTGTTGGCGCTCCTCAGTCAGGAGATTGATCCGAATCATCGATCCCCCGCCCGACGCAGCGCGAGCCCGACCGCCACGGCCGCCGTCTGCGCCAGTCCTTCGCTGCCAAGCGCTCCGGCCCTGGCGGGGTCGAGCGCGATCTTGCGGAAGGGATCGAACGGCTCGACGGGCGCCCCGAACCGATCCTCGAGCGCCTGGGCCAGACCGTCGACCGCGGATGCGCCACCGCTCAGCAGGATCGAGTCGATCCGATCCCAGGACGCTGTCGCCTTGAAGAAGTCGAAGGTCTTCTGGATCTCGAGCAGCAGGTTCTCGGTGACGGCGTGCAGGACCGACCGCACGTCTTCCGACCTCACACCCTCGACCGGCTCGCCCTTCTTCGCCCGCTCGGCAACGTCGAACGACAGGCCGAGCTCGCGCTGGATGGCCTCGGTGTAGGCATTGCCGCCCGTCGAGATGTCACGGGTGAAGAGCGACTGGTCGCCGCTCATGATGTTGATGTTGACGGCGCTCGCGCCGGCGTTCAGCAGCACAGCGATGCCGCCGCTGCGCGCGCCGTAGTTGACCTCGTAGGCGTTCTGCAGCGCGAAGGCGTCGACGTCGATGACGACCGGCACGCGGCCGGCCTGCGCGATGACGCCCGCGTAGTCGGCAATCCGGTCCTTCTTGGCGGCGACCAGGAGCACGTCCATCGATCCCTTCGAGTCGGCTTTCGTGCCCGGGTCGAGGATCTGGTAGTCGAGGTTGACGTCCTGCACGTCGAAGGGGATGTACTGCTCGGCCTCCCAGTAGATGGACTCGGCGAGTTCGGCGTCGGTCATCACGGGCAAGCTGATCTTCTTGGCGATGACCGCGCTTCCCGACAGCGACGCCACGACGTCCTTCGTCTTGAAGGCGCCGGCCTCGAACAGGCGCCGGATGGCGTCTGCCACCGCACCGCTGTCCACGATCGCGCCGTCAACGATGCTGTCGTGGGGCACGGGTTCGGTGGCGAAGCCGACGACCTTGAATCCCTTGCCCGACGGCCTGAGCTCGACGGCCTTCAGGGCGCTCGACCCGATGTCGAGCCCGACCGCCGCGCGCTTGCGTCCTAGACGGAACACGATGTGATGTCCTCTGCCGGCGGTCAGTTTGGAAACCCGGAGGTCACGATCCGCAAAGCCGGTGCCACGCGCCAAACTGCGCCATTGCGGGCGCATTCGAGGTCGCGACCGCACAATTTGCGATCCGGCCGACCCTGCCCGGCCGCAACCGTCTCACACGTTGGTGGGCCGATGACGGTTCCGGGGCGAATTCGCCGGGAGGCGCGATGGGCGTGCACGAGAAGGTTATCGGCTGCAGGGCTGACCTGCTTGACAGTGCCCAGAAGGCCTCGTATGATTTGGGTTTACGGCTGTCAGGACGAGCCGAACCTACGTGGTCTGACTCCGCGTCGCATCCGGACGCCAGCGGACTGGGCGGCGCCCGTGAAGGCACGGAAGCCCCGGCACCACGTCGAATCCCCCGCAACGGTCTTGGCCCGCCAACCCCAGGTCTGGCGGCGAAGTGGGAGACAGGCAAGAGAGGCGTTTTCGGAACATGGCGACGTTCATTCCATCGGCGGCACAGGTGGCGGCCGGCACGCGCTGGCACGTACTCGATGCCGACAACCGGGTCCTCGGGCGCATCGCGACCGTGGCCGCGCGGCTGCTCCAGGGCAAGCACAAGCCGACCTACACGCCCTTCCTCGACGACGGCGATCATGTGGTCGTCGTGAACGCCGCGAAGGTCCGGCTGACCGGGCGCAAGGAAGATCAGAAGATCTATCGTCAGCACTCGGGCTACGAGGGCGGGCTTCGCGAGCGCCGGGCCCGGCTCGTTCGCGAGCGGCATCCCGAGCGGCTGGTCGAGGACGCGGTGCGCGGCATGCTGCCGAAGACCAAGCTCGGCGACGCGATGTACCGCAAGTTGAAGGTGTACGCCGGTCCGGATCACCCGCACACGGCTCAGAAACCCGTCAAGCTCGAGGTCGCGTAACGTGGCAGCCGTCCAGTACTATGCAACGGGTCGTCGCAAGACATCGACCGCCCGCGTGTTCCTCCGCCCCGGGACCGGGGCCATCAGCGTCAACTACCGCACGTTCGACGCGTTCTTTCCGACCCAGGCCCTCCGCACGCAGATTCGCCAGCCCCTCGTGCTGGCGGAAGTCGCCGACCAGTTCGACATCCTCGCCACCGTCGCCGGCGGCGGCGTGTCGGGGCAGGCCGGGGCGCTCCGGCTCGGGATCGCGCGGGCGCTCGTCGAGTACAACAGCGAGCTGCGCAAGCGGCTCAAGGGCGAAGGGCTGCTGACGCGCGACGCGCGCGCCAAGGAACGCAAGAAGTACGGCATGGCGGGAGCGCGGAAGCGCTTCCAATTCAGCAAACGGTAACAGGAGGACGCTTGGCCGGAATTGCGATGAAGGACCTGCTGGAGGCCGGGGTGCACTTCGGCCACCAGACGAAGCGGTGGAATCCGAAGATGAAGGAATTCATCTTCGGCGAGCGGAACGGCATCTACATCCTCGACCTGGGCAAGACGGCCAAGCTGTTCGGCGAGGCCGAGGAGTTCGTCAGCCGGCTCGCGGCCGAGGGCCGCACCATCCTCTTCGTGGGTACCAAGCGTCAGGCCCAGGACGTGGTCGCCGAGGAGGCGCAGCGCTCCGGCATGTTCTACGTGAACGAGCGGTGGCTGGGCGGCCTGCTCACCAACTTCGCGACGATTCAGCGCAGTCTCGGCCGGCTGCGCGACCTCGAGACGATGGCGACTGACGGGCGGTACGACACCCTGTCGAAGAAGGAGATCGCCCGCAGCGAGAAGGAGCGCCGCAAGCTGCAGAAGAACCTCGAGGGCATTCGCGGGATGACCCGGCTGCCCGACGCCGTGTTCGTCGTGGACACGCGGAAAGAGAAGATCGCCGTCGACGAAGCCCGGAAGCTCAAGATTCCCGTCATCGGCATCGTCGACACCAACTGCGATCCCGACGAGGTCGACTTCGTCATCCCCGGCAACGACGACGCGCTGCGCGCGATTCGGCTGATCGTGTCGCGCATCGCGGAAGCCGCCATCGAGGGCCGCGACGTGAAGCAGGGCGAAGACATCGAGGTCGCCCGCGACGGCGCCGCCGAGCCCCAGGCCGGCGAAGATCTGCGACGGGCCACTCGTCCCACCCGCCGACCGCGCGAGACCGCACCGGCCTCCGCGTAGGGCCGTCACAGGCAACACATCCACGCGCCGGCCGCAGGCCGGCGTCTTGCTGTACGGCGAGGCTCCCCGACATGGCGACAATCAGCGCAGCGGACGTGAAGAAGCTCCGGGATCGCACCGGAGCCGGCATGATGGACTGCAAGGCCGCCCTCGAGGAGGCGGGAGGCGACTTCGAGGAGGCGACCACCATCCTCCGGAAGAAGGGCCTCGCCTCGGCGGCGAAGAAGGCCGGGCGCGCCACGACCGAAGGCCTCATCGGCCAGTGGATTGCACCGGATCATCACGCCGGGATCCTTGTCGAGGTCACCTGCGAGTCCGACTTCGTCGCGCGGACGGACGATTTCCAGCGCCTCGTCGCCGAGGTGCTCGCCGAGATCGCGAAGGCCGGCGACCGCGCGACCGACGCCTGGCTGAAGGACCCGGCGGAGCCCGTCCATCAGCTCGTCGCCGCGGCCATCGGGAAGCTCGGCGAGAACATGGCCGTGCCGCGGTTCGTCCGCTACGCCGGACAAGGCCACGTCGGGCAGTACATCCACACCGGCGGCAAGATCGGCGTCCAGGTCGAGTTCGCCGGGGTGCCCTCGGACGTGGGGGCCCGGCCCGAGCTCACGTTGTTTGTGAAGGAAGTGGCGATGCAGATCGCGGCAGCGAGCCCGCTGTACGTGACGCGGACCGCGGTCCCCGCGGACGTGCTCGAGAAGGAGCGGGCGATCTACCGCGCGCAGATGGAACAGTCGGGCAAGCCGCCCGCCGTCATCGAGAAGATCGTCGAGGGCAAGCTCGGGAGCTTCTACGCGCAGGTCGCGCTCGTCGACCAGGCGTCCATCCGCGATCCCAAGATGACGGTGGCCGAGGCCATCAACGCCGCTGCGAACGCGCTCGGCACGCCGATCACCGTGACGCGATTCGCCCGCCTGAAGATCGGCGAGACGGCGTGACCCGGGCTATAATTCCGGCCCGTGGCATCGCCTCCCGCACCAGTCTATAAACGCGTCCTGCTGAAGCTGTCGGGCGAAGCGCTGCTCGGCGAGCAGGGCTACGGCATCGATCCCGCCGTGGCGACCCAGATCGCGATCGACGTGGCCGAGATTCAGAGCCTGGGCGTCGAAACGGCCATCGTCATCGGCGGCGGCAACATCTTCCGCGGCGTTGCGGCCAGCGCCCGCGGCATGGATCGCGCAACCGCCGATTACATGGGCATGCTCGCCACGGTCATCAACGCCCTCGCCCTGCAGGACGCCCTCGAGCAGCAGGACGTCGTCACCCGCGTGGTGACCGCGATCGAGATGCGGGCCGTCGCCGAGCCCTTCATCCGGCGCCGGGCGATTCGGCATCTGGAGAAAGGGCGCGTGGTCGTCTTCGGAGGCGGCACGGGCAACCCGTACTTCAGCACCGACACGGCCGCCGCCCTGCGCGCCATGGAAATCAAGGCCGAAGTCATCCTGAAGGCCACGAAGGTGGACGGCATCTACGATGCCGACCCGATGCTCCACCCCACGGCGACCCGCTACGATCGCATCTCCTACCTGCAGGTGCTCGAGCAGGGCCTCAAGGTCATGGATGCGACGGCGATCTCGCTGTGCATGGACAACCGCCTGCCGATCATCGTCTTCAACCTGCGGACGGCCGGCAGCATCAGACGGGCGATAGCGGGAGAACCGGTCGGTTCCGTGGTCACGGTATGACCGGCCTGCCGCTCCCCGTGGAGACCGCGCCATGGACGTGACGAGCCTGAAGGCCTTGTACGCGGAAGCGAACTCACGCATGAACACCGCCCTCGAGCACGTGCGCCACGAACTGGCCGGCGTCCGGACCGGGCGCGCGTCGGTCACGATTCTCGATGTCGTGCACGTCGATGCCTACGGGTCGCGAATGCCGCTCAACCAGCTGGCCGGGCTGTCGGTGCCGGAGCCGACGCTCATCGTGGCCCAGCCCTTCGATCCGTCGCAGCTTGGCGCGATCGAGAAGGCGATTCGTGCCGCGGGTCTCGGCCTCAATCCGTCAAACGACGGCAAGGTCGTGCGGGTGCCCATTCCCACCCTGACTGAGGACCGCCGCAAGGAGCTGTCGCGCCTCGTGCACAAGCTCGCCGAGGAGGGCCGCAACAGTGTCCGTCAGGTCCGTCGGGACGCCAACGACCGGCTCAAGAAGCTGCTGAAAGACCATGCGATCTCGGAGGACGAGGAGAAGAAGGGCCTCGACGAGGTGCAGAAGCTCACCGACAGCCATATCCGGCAAATCGACGAACTGCAGAAGAAGAAGGACCAGGACCTGCTCGCCCACTGACCCGCTACGGCCCCCGGATGGTCCGCGTCAGTCGCCGAAGGTCACGCCCATGGCCCTCGCCGTCGTGATGAGGTCGAAGTCCGGGGGCACGGTCTTGGTCCGGCCCACGACGTCCTCGAGACGCCGGGCGACGATGTCGGGCGGCGCGAAGGCGACCATCGTCCCGAACTCACCCCGCTTCACCAGCTCCACGGCCTTGCCCCCGAAGCGCAGCGCGAGGACGCGATCGAAGCTCGTCGGCGCGCCTCCGCGCTGCAGGTGCCCGAGTACCACCGACCGCGTCTCCTTCCCCGTGAGGCCGGCGAGCGCCGTCGACACCTGGTGGCCGATGCCGCCGAGGCGCTCGACCCGCGCACCCTGCGCCTCTTCGACCAGCGAGAGCTTGCCGCCTTTCGGGAAGGCACCTTCGGCGACGACCACGATGCTGAACCTCGCGCCCCACGCGTCGCGCTCCCGAATCCGCCGGGCGACGGCCTCGAGATCGAACGGGATTTCCGGAATGAGAATCGCATCGGCACCGCCGGCCACGCCTGCGTACAGCGCAATCCAGCCGGCGTAGCGGCCCATGACCTCGACGACCATGACCCGGCGGTGGGCTTCGGCCGTTGTGTGCAGGCGATCGATGGCGTCGGTGGCGAACGCCACTGCCGTGTCGAACCCGAAGCAGTTCGTCGTGCCGACGATGTCGTTGTCGATCGTCTTGGGGACGCCAACCAGCGGGATGCCCAGTCCGGAGAAGCGGTGGGCGATGGCGAGCGTCCCGTCGCCGCCGATGACGACGAGGGCGCCGAGGCCCATCTTGTGGAACATCTCGACGACGCGGTCTGAGTAGTCCCTGGTGCCGTCCGAGGTGACGATGGGGTACGCGAAGGGATTCCCCTGGTTCGTGGTGCCGAGGATGGTGCCGCCGAGCCGCATGATTCCGCGGACGTCGTGCGGCGTGAGGACCCGCGACCGGCCAGGCTCGATGAGCCCGTCGAAACTGTCCTCGAGGCCGACGCACTCGATCTTCGAGTTGAACGCCGACTTGACGACCGCCCTGATGACGGCATTCAGGCCGGGCGCATCGCCGCCGCCCGTGAGTACACCGAGGCGCTTGATGACTGGCACGCGACGACTATAGCAAATGCACCGCGGGCACGACCGCGCATGGCTTTGCGGGCCGCGGAAGGGGCATGATAAGATTTCCGTTCGGCCAATGGGCGGCTAGCTCAGTTGGGAGAGCGCCGCGTTCGCAACGCGGAGGTCACGAGTTCGAGCCTCGTGCCGTCCACCAGATTCCTCTAGCAATTCCTTCAAGTCTCGCAACTCGTCATCGGTCGCGGTCGGCGATTGTGACGCCGTTGTGACCGGCGACAAGCGGAACGACGCCAGCGCGTCGGTCTTCGCCTGCTCGGTCGGATGCGTGTATCGCTCGAGCATCCGCGTCGAGCTGTGCCCGCTGATCGCCATGACGGTGTAGTCGTTGTACCCGCCTTCGACCATCCGGCTGATGGCCGTGTGCCGCAGCGTGTGGAGCGTCACGTCGCCGGTCAGGATGCCCGCCCGGATCACCGCGCGCCGAAAGACGTGCAGCGCCCCGTTGACGGTGTACTGATCGCGGGTGCGAGGATTCGTGAACACGTAGGGACGCCCGGGCACGCGCGGCAGGGCCCCTAGGACGGTCTCCGCCGCCGGCGACAGGGGAATCCGCCGCGGCCGGCCGTTCTTCGTGTAGAGCAGCGTCAGGGCCCCGTCGGCGACGTGTTCCCAGCGAAGGCCGAGCAACTCGCCCGCCCGGGCCCCGGTGATGAGGGCCAGGGTGACGAAGGCCCGCATCTTGCGGGGCGCCGCTTCGAGGATGCGCCGCTGCTCGTCCGCCGTCAGGATCCGGGTCCGCCGGTTGTCGACGCGCAGCCGCTTGACCCCGCGGGCCGGCGAGGCGATGAGCTTGCCCCACTCGACGGCCTTGGAGAGCACCGACTTCAGGCAGTCGAGCTCTCGGTTGACCGTGGCCGGCTTCAGCGGCTTCGGCGCGCTCGTGTAGCCCTTCCCCCGCCACTTCCCGGCGAGGCGCTCCCGCTTGAACTGCTCGATCCGATGGGCCGTGATCTCGTGCAGGATGAGCGACCCGAACGCACGATGCAGGGTCTTCAGGATCTCCCGATCGCGGTCGGCGCTTCGCTTGTGCAGGTCCGCATGGTCGCGGAGGTAGGTGTCCGAGAACGCCCGAAACGTGATGTCCGGCTGCCGCCGGATGCCGTGCAGGCCCTCGAGGATCCGCGTCCGTTCGGTCGCCTCGATGTCGCGGGCCCGCTGCTTGTCGGCGGTATCGGTGGTGTTCCGGTACCGCCGACCGTTGACCGTGAAGTCGTAGTGCCAGTGATGATCACACCGCGGAGACTTCGAACAGTGCAGCGGGTTCAGGCTCCCGCCCGCCAGCGTCGCGGGTTCGTCTGAACTGCAGCGTTTCCTCAGGGCCATTGCGTGACCCGCCCGCGCTTGCGAATCTGGCCCATCAGGCGCCCCCGCACAGTCTGAACAGGCGCCGCCGCACGCGCCAGCGGCGCCACACCCGCGCGATCATGCGCTGCCCTTGCGGCGCCGTGCTGGCTTCGCGTCCTCCGTCGCCGGGCGTTCCCAATTGACGATGTCCCCGGGCAGATCGTCGAGGAGGCTCCGCACCCGCTCGGCACCCTCTCGCGCCAATTGCGCCACGGCATCGAGCACGCTTTCGTTCGCGTCGAACCCGCTCGCGAGTTCCCCCTGACACGCGGCGTGAATCAGACAGAGCGCGCGGTGACAGTCGCTCAGTTGCTCTTCGAGCGTGCCCTGGTGTGTCTCAACGGTGAAGGGCCCACTCATCGCGCACCTGCCTTGCGCCCGCGCATGACGCGCGCCCGCGCCTCGGTCGGGTGTTCGAGGTCATAAAGCCGATTGTCGATGAGCACCGCCTCGTCGTGCATCTGCTCGACGTTCGTGCGGAGCGCCTCGACGACCAGGGCAACCCCGCCCCAGAAGTCACTCGTACTGGAGTCCTCTGCCTGCTTCGCCTGGGCGAGGCCGAGCAACAGCTCGACGCGATTACTTGCACAGGCCCATGCGTGTTCTTCATCGTCTTGAACCGGCACGAGGGGTGGAGCGATGGCAACGGGTTTCGACATTTCGGCCTCCGAGGAGAAGGCCAGCAGGCTGAAGCAGGGGTAATATCTGCGGCAGCCGTCTGGCAGTTGTACGCTGCTCGACGGTCAGGGGTACGGGTCCGAGTTTACGCTCGGCCCGTGCCCCGAACTATGCGCCTGCCTAGATCCCCCTGTCAAGTCCGGCGAGATTCTTATGGTTCGGCCCGAGTACGTCCTCAAGGGAGATCGGGTTTGACTGCAACCCGATCTCATCCTTCGGTCCGCCCGCTTCCCTTTTCCGACAGCTAACCAGCCGGCCGGGTCCGCCTCTCGCCCCGCAGGGCAAGCCGTCAATGCACGCGCCCTTTCGGCTGAAACCGGATCAGGATGCGCGTGGCCCGGAGCGCCGTGCGCGTGTCGGCGATCGTCGCGTTGAGTCGCGCGATCGTGCCGAGCACGGACTGATGCGCCGCCACGGTCACCGGCTGCGGTTCCGTGCGTGCGCGGACCGCCTGCTCGAACGCGGCCTTGAACGCCCGCTTGAACTCGCGTCGGACGCTCATCGGATCACCCCCAGCGCGCGCTGCTGCCGCACCCGAAAGCTATCCGTATTGCTGTGGGTGTCCTGCAGATGCGCTTCGCGCTGCCAGCGTCGCATCTCCACGCCGTCGATGATGATGTGGTTGTCGACCACGATCGGCCGCTTCGACGCCGCTTCCACGGCCGCGAGCGCCGCCTGCGTGAGGCTCCGATCTGGGACCGAGGTCACTTCTTCGCCGACCGTCAGCATGGCCGGGACGGTGTCGGTCCCCCGCGGTTGGAAGATGGACGACGGGGCTACGATCCCGCCCGCGCCGAAGTGCTGCACCCCGGACGGTGTGACGAGCCCGCCCATCGCCGCGGTATCCGCGTTGGTGGAACCTTCCGTCTCGATCGTGTTGCGGTAGGTCGTCTGTCTGACGTTGACCGTCGTGTCAACAGTGGTGCCGTCGAGGGCTTCCAGCCGGGCAATGATCAGGTCGAGGGCCTGGATGACGCGGTCCATCGCGGTCTCGATCTGGTCGCCGGCGGCCTCGAACGTGTCCCCGAAAGACATCGCCTCGACTTCCGACCGGGTGATCTTCTTGCCGTTCGCGTCGATCAGCACGCCGAGGTCGGCGGCCTGGAGCAAGGTCGGCTTCAGATGGCGGGGAATCTCGGTCCCGGTCTTCTCCGCGGTCTGCACCAACTGGGACAGCTCAGACCCGGCCTTCCTGATCGTGAAGTTCAGATCCGCCCCGCCCTCGACGGCGAGGTTGATGTACTTCTGCCACTGGTCGAACTCGGCCCCGAGCTTCTGGTCGCGAATCGCCTTGGGGAGTTGCGCGAACGTGAACCCGAGCGCCTGGAAGGCGTCGTCGGTGTCGCGCTGTTTCTTGAGGGCCTCATCGACTTCGTCGTTGACGCGCGCCATCGCGTCCGCGTATTCCTCCGGGGTCTGGGCGTTGTAGACCGTCGCCAGGGCCGCCTCGAGGCCGGGCGTCATGGCCCGGAGTCCCCCCATCTTCCCGGCGGTCGTCTCCGCCGCGCTCCGCAGATCCGTCAACCGCTGATCGAGGTCGCCGAGCGCCGCGTCGATGTCGCGAATCGCGGCTTCGTATTCCTCCTCCGTCTTGGCATCGAGGAGCCGCTGGAAGAGTTCCTGTGACCCGGTCGCGGCGTGAATCTTCTGCGCGAGCCCGTCGAACCCGCCTTGGAGCCGAATCACCTCCCCGGTCATATCCCGCACGCGCTCGGATTCGCTCGTCCCGAACAGCTTCCCGAACAGCCCGCCCGCGAGTCCGCCAAGCAGCGTGCCCAAGCCGGGAATGACCGAGCCGATCAGTGATCCAAGCTTCCCGCCGATCGCCTTCGTGATCCCCGTGGCGATGTTGGTGCCGATACTCCCGCCGAGGAAGCCGCCGATGGATTTGCCGACGTCCCCGCCGCCTTGGAAGGCGCCGAGAATGGACGGGCCGAGGCCCTTCGCCAGATCCGCGCCGATCCGCTGCAGCAGACCCGGTCCGCTCATGATCGGATCGAGCACCGACGTGCCGACATTCCGGAGACTCGCAGCCGTCGCGATCGCGGCATTCTCAATGTCCGCGAGGCGACCGCTGACGGCGATGGCTCCAGGGATCACGCTCTCCCGCCACGCGCCAGCCAGCGCAAAATTGGCGTCGGTCAGGCCGACCGTCGCATCTTCCACGGCCGCGACCTGCAGCCCCAACGCCTCCATCGGGTCGATCGTCTGTACGACTTGGTCGTGCGTGAGCGTGAGGCCCTGATCGAGCACCTTTACGTCGGCGTTCACGGCCGCTACCGCCGCGGCGAGCTTCTTCGCTTCGTCGGTCAGTTCGCCAGTCCGCGGGATCGTGACAGCCAGTTGGCTATTGAGCAGCGCCAGCGACGTCTCAAAGTCCATCGTGACCGTGGCTGCGTCCTGTTGCTCGAATGCCTTCAGGGCTGCGTCGAGGTCCATCACCGGGCCGACCGCATTCCCGGTGGCCGTCGCCACAAGCTCGATTCCATCCGCCACACGGCCGAGCCCGGCCTTGGTCGCCTCTCCCAGCCGCTTCGCTTCGTCGCCGACGTTCTTCAGCCACTGGTCAATTCCAGTCGCTTTGGCGATGCGCGCGGACCAGTCGATGACCTCCTTGGCGGCATCGACGTAGCGACGGAACTGCGCGACCACGACGTTCCTGATGACCTCAGCCACCCCTCGGAGAATCCGGCCGAACTCCTCCCACGCATTCGCCGCCGTCAGCACACTCGCCCCAATGCCGACGATCCATCCCACAGGACCTGTCAGCACGGCGAGGGCACGCCCGAAGACACTCGCGGCGCCGGCCGCGGACCCGAACACCTTGGTGAGGGCCGTCGTCGCAACACCCGTCCCGGTGAACAGCTTCGCGATGGACGCGGCGGAGAGCGCCAACTGACCGAGGATGTAGATCGCCGGCCCCGCCGCCGCCACAAGCGCGAGCAGGCCCACCCCGATCATCTGCACCGGCCCCGGCAGGGACCCGAACCCTTGCGCCGCCTTCTCGAGAATCGGCACCAACCGAGTCAGCATCCCGACGGTCGACTGAATCGCGGGGAGCAACGCATTGCCCAACGTGATCCCGACGTCTCTGTCGCGGCCCCAGAGCCACGTGCGTTGCTCGGCCGGGCCACCGAAGCGCGTCAGAGCCTCATCGGGGAGTGCCGTGTTCTTGCGCCACTCGTCGGCGCCCAGCGCCATCGCCTCGGTCAACTTCTCACTCGCGCCCGACAGCGCCAGGAAGGAGCGAATCAATCGCTGATCGGCGAGGCCGAGTTCATCGAGCACATTGATCGCGTTGTCGCCCTGTTCCCCAAGCCCCACAACGAAGGCGGTAAACGCCGCGCCGGCATCCTCCCGGAAGGCCGCCGAAAACTCGGCCGCGCTCATCTTGGCCGTCTTCGCGAACTTCTCGAGATCCTTATTCCCGGTCTGCACGGCCTTCAGCATGTTCAGAATGACCTTCTGAACTGCCGTGCCGCCTGCTTCTGCTGGTACACCCAACGAAGACAGCGCCGTGCCGATCGCGAGAATCTGGGGTTGTGTCATCCCAGCCGCGGCCCCGGCGCCGGCAATCCGCAACCCGAAGTCCACGATCTCCGCTTCGGTCGTCGCGAAGCTGTTCCCGAGGGCGACGATCGTGGAGCCCAGGCGGTCAAACTCGGTCTGTGGCATGCCCGTGATGTTCGCCAGCCTCGCCAGGCTCGTCGCCGCCTGCTCTGCGGACAGGTTCGTCGTCACGCCGAGCTTGGCCATCACCTCGGTAAACCCGAGGATGTTCTCCGTCTTGATCCCCAACTGCCCCGCGGCTTCGCCGATCTTGTTGAGTTCGTTGACGTTGATCGGGATCTCTTTCGAGAGGTCCCGCATCCCCTGCGCCAGCAGGGCGAACTCGGCCTCGGTCGCGTTGACGGTCTTCCGCACGCCAGCAAACGACGACTCGAAGTCAATCGCCGCTTTCGCCGACGCGACGCCCAGCCCGACGATCGGCAACGTGAGGGTCTTCGTCAGCGCCGCCCCGACGGCGGTCATCTGCCGGCCCGCCGACGCCATCGATTTCTCGAAGGCTTTCGCCTGCTTCGCCGCCGTCTGCGTCGCTTTCGTGAACTCCGCGGCGTCCATGCTGAGCAGGACACGGAGCATCCCGACGACGCCGCTGTTGCTCGCCATACGTTTACCTCTGACTTCCGTGGTCAGGCGTGATCGTCGCCGTCAACTGTTCGAGAATCTGCGGGCGCGCGTCGGCCAGCCGCGCGTCTCCGAAGGCGAGCGCCTCATCGATCTCATCCGGGTCGACGCCAGCCAGGAGCATGTCGGTGTGCAGTTCCCGCTGCGAATCCGCGTGAACATCCTCGATGAACTGCTCGAGGAATCGCGCGATTCGCGCGGGCTGCTCGTCCGGAGGAATCGTTCGCAGGTTCAAACGGAATGTCGGCATACGGCGTCCCTCCTTATCAGTTCGAGCGCGCGACCCGCGCCCGCCCATCCGTCGCCGGCTGCGACCTCCCAGTGACAGCCGACACAGACGACGAGCCAATCGCCCCCGGTGACATCCGGGCCGCGCGCTTCGTCGGGGCGATTCACTTCACGAGCGCCGGCGCGATCGATCGGATGGCGTCCGCCGAGACCGGCGTTTTAGGCATGGGTCAGGAGCGGTTGAGGCACGCTAGCCGCGCGGGCACGTCGCGACGCATCGTCGCGTGGTCCGCGCGCGCGCGACGCTCAGCCTCGTCCCATACGTCAGGATCAAAGGCGCGACCGGCGCCGACGATCGCCTCGGTCTGTTCCGCGCGGAGGCGGTGCTCGAAGAGGCCATCGATCCAGCGGAGCACTTCGGCCACCTGCTCATCGAAAGAGAGTCCTGGTGTCGGCGTGAAACGTTCGGCGTCGGCTCGACTCATCGCAAGTCCTTTCCGTCAGCGCCGCGTTTCGCGGCGAGTCGCCAATCGCGGCAGTCCACCGAGCCAGGCTTGCCGCTCGTGTCGCGAACCGCGATCCACAGTGATCCGGCGTGTGTCACGCCTTCATCGCGCGCATACCGTAGGTTCTGTTCCCAGACGCCGCGGTACGCCAAACCGAGCGGTCGCGCCTCGAGATGCTCGAGGCGCTTCACCGTAAGCGCGACTTGCTGATCGATGTATTCCTTGATGCCGTCGGCGACGCCTTCCACGACGGCTTGGAGTTCTTCGTGTGTCACGACGGCGACCCTCCGATCGGCAGTTCACAGAACGCGACGCAATCGCCGCGCAGCTTCGTCCAGTCGGCATACCGCACGAAGCGCCAAATCGCGGCGTTTGCTTGGAACGCGCTAACCTGCTCGGCGGCAACGCCAGGGTCGTCATCCATCACCACGCTCGCCTGCGTCGACGCGGCGACGCCGAGTCCGTTGTCGGTGTTCGCGATGCGGCTCGCATCCACGAAGATCAGCTTCTCGGCCGCGGCACGGCTGATCAGCAACGGCACACCCGCCAGGCGGCCGCCCGTCAACGTCACCTCGCGGAACAGCGCGGCGTCCTGCGCGAGTAGATACGCGGCGCCGCGCATGCTGCACACAAAGTACGGGCTATCGGGCGCGCCGTCGCTCGTCGACGCGACCAACTCTTCGATCGTGTCGATGATGGTGCTCGGCGACCCGCTCCCGATCGAGACCAAGCCGTGCAGGAGCCCGGCCGGCTGATCAGCGCTGCCCGCGTCTGGACTGAGAAACGCCGTGTCGTCGGCCCGTACTAAGCGCCGCGTCGCGTAGCGCAGCACGATGTTCCGGGCGCGGCCGTCGCCGACGCGCAGCACTTCGTTCGTGAGCACGAACATCGTGCCGTAGCGCTTCGCGGTCGTTTGGAGCCGTGCGCTGGTGAACCGGCTCAGGGGCAGTGGCGTGTCTTCCCCCCAGACGATCGTGACGTCGCGATCGTCGGGCACAGGGATCGGAAGATTCGGCGGGACGTCGAGCAGGCCGGTCATGCGGCCTCGGACGGTGCGGGCGTTGACGAGCTCCACGAGCGGCTGCGCGAGCCGCGAGCCCAGGCCCGGCATATCGGCGACTGCGGTACCGGCGACTGCGGCCTTCAGGTGCTCCGGATATTCGCCGGGATGTCGGCCCAGCCCTCGGAGCATGATCACGTCGGCAAAATCCGCGAGCCGCTGATTCTGTTGAAGCTTGCGATTGAGGTCTTCCATGTCAGTGTTCATGCCTCAATCGTCAGACCTGGTGACGATGGACGATGCATCGTCAAACCGCCAGACAATACCGCTCCCGTTCTTGCCCACCCGGCCCAGTCCCGCCACGCCGACGCAGCGCCGCAGCAGGTACCCGAGATCCGCGGTCGTTTCGATGTCGGCGTCCTCGAGCAGCCCGCGAAACTCGCGGTCCAGCCGGCCGCGCTCGATCACGTCCTGGGCCGAAAACGTGCCGCCCTGGACGATCGAACGGAGCGCCCGGAGCAGTGCCTCGTCAGCCGCATCGCGCGGGCCGCGTCCTTTCTGTTCCAGGACCAGAACCCTCGCCGTCAGGGCGGCCACCTCGGCCCGCAGGGCGGCGAGCGCGTCGAGCACCGCGGCCGCGTCTTTCGTCGGCGCCTCGACTACCGCGTGAGCGCCCATTGGAGAACGGCCTCGACGGCCAGTCGGAAGCCCTCCGGCGTCCGGGGGGGACGGTTGCGGATCGGCGGGTCGCGACGGTGACGCTTCGGGCGCTCGGTGCGCTCAGGCGCGAAATTGCGAAGGGGGGTCATTGGGCAAGCCAGGGAGAACATTGATTCGCTGACAGCACGTGCAGGCATGGCGCGGGGCGTCTCCAAATCGCAGCGGCGAATCTCTCGAACGCCCCCCACCCGGGGGGACCGATGAAGCTGCCAGACGGCTGCCGCGACAGCGCCTCTCGGCTTGGTGCGTGGACTGTCAGCGAATCAACCCTCATGCCGGCCTCCCAGCACGAGCGGCCCAGGCGTCAGGGCTGATGCCCATCGGATCTATGTGTCCATGTGTCCGCAGGCC
>Ga0326597_10004706_pt1 | contig 19103 bp, 20 predicted proteins | sample RVTome_12_FD_203789 | JGI IMG/M metagenome (GOLD analysis project Ga0326597, IMG submission 203789) | Soil microbial communities from uranium-contaminated site in the Upper Colorado River Basin, Wyoming, United States - RVT100D185 | ecosystem: Environmental > Terrestrial > Soil > Contaminated >... | reverse complement strand
GTGGACGCGCGGCCCTGCGTCGTTCGGCGGCCGCCCTGTGGACCGCGCTTGCCGTGGAGACGCTTGGCCAGCGTCGCTATCGCGACGACTGCGATGCGGATGCCGGCGCGCAGCCCTGGTACCTGCGTCGCTGGTTCATCCATGCCGCCACGATGTGGGGCTTTCTGGGCCTGCTCGCCGCGACCATCCTCGACTACGGGCTGGCTCTTCTCGGGATCAAGGAGACCGGCACGCCGGTCCCGATCTGGTATCCCGTCCGCTTGCTCGGCACCATCGCCGGGATCCTGCTGGTGTACGGCGCCACGATGCTCATCAGCCAGCGCTATCGCGGCAGGGAGCGCTCGGTCGGCCATTCGACCGGCGCCGACTGGACCCTGCTGGCGCTCATCTGGATCACCGGGGTGACCGGCTTCGCCCTGGAACTCGCACTCTACCTGCCGACTGCACCGGGCTGGGGTTACTGGATGTTCCTGTTCCATGTCGCGATCGCCATGGAACTCGTGATCCTCGCCCCATTCATGAAGCTGGCTCATGCCGTCTACCGGCCGGTCGCCCTCGTCTTCCTGGCGCTCGCCACGGAGCCGACGGATGTGTCGCACAAGGAGGGCGTCAGTGCCTGAGACGACGTGGACGCCATCACCCACCAGCAAGGAGGTCTGACATGACCGCGAGCCTGCCCCAAGTCTCCCTCGAGCACCACGATCGGCTGATGCGTCACCTGGACGCCATGCCGGCGGTCGGCGACATGATCGGTGCCGCTCCAGTCGCCGAGCTCCGCCCACGCGTCGACGAGGTGGCCGCGTTCCTCGACGGGCTGCTGCTGCCGCACATGGAAGCGGCCGAGCGCACGCTCTATCCCGAGCTGGAGCGGATGCTCCAGAACCGTCACTCGATGACGCCGATGCGGCGTGAGCACGATGACATCCGGAAGCTGGTGGCGGAACTCGTCCGCCTCCAGGGTCGGCTCGACCCCGGGCCCCTTCATACGGGTGAGACGGTCGCGCTGCGCCGGGTCATCTTCCGCCTCTACGCGATGCTCAAGGTGCACCTCGCCGAGGAGCAGCTGTACCTCGGGATCATCGAGCACGAGGTGTCGCCGGAGACTGCCGAAAGGCTCGCCGCGGCGCTGGACCACAGCGGCATCACGGCGTTCTGAATGCCGAGCTGATCGCCCACGGCGACGAGCCCGAAGCGCCTATGCTCTCGAGGCATATGGATGCATCGAGCGAGGGGCGAACGAAGGCGGGCGCCTTGGACCCGGACAGCCTCGCATCGGACCGCGATGATGCCGGGGTCCCGGTGCATCGCGGATGGGCGCCGCTGGGCGGACGCCATCGTTGGATGGAACCGTTCGTCCTGGTCCTCTTGGCGGGTGGTGGAGCGCACGGCTACGCCATCACCGCTCAGCTGGAGGAGATGGGCATCAGCGGCGGAGCCGTGGACATCGGCCAGGTCTACCGGACCCTGCGCGATCTCGAGGAGTCCGGCCAGGTCACATCGTCATGGTCGGCCGAACCGGTCGGCCCGCAGCGTCGCGACTACGAGCTGACGGACGCGGGCTACGCCGCGATCGACGCGTGGGCGGCGGTCATGAAGGAACGCGCCAGACTCATCGGTGAGTTCAACGCGAGGTACCTCGAGGCGGTCACGGCGCCGCGTACGCGCGCCTGATCGCGGGCCTGGAGCGATACGGCCGGCTACAGCGGCTCGGTGCCGGCGTGGTCGATGCCCTGCGCCAGTGCGTCCTTCTCCTCGGCGCTGAGGTTCCGGTCGAGGACCCCGAGGTAGAGCTCCTCCTCGGCGAGGTGGACCTTCAGCATCGCGTACAGCCGATAGAGCACTCGCCGAAGGCCGATCTCGTCGCCCTCACTCATCCGTTCTTCGGCCACGAGCTCGCTGTATCGGCAGAGCGATGTGAACAACCCGCGCAGCTCCTCGTGTTCCCGACGCATCGGGGCCATCGAGTGGCGCTTCCCCATCACCTGCTCGAGACGTCCGTAGAGGGTCGTCTCGATCGCCTCCATGTGCGGCACGAGCCGGCCGATGATGAAGCTGCATTCCTCCTGGAAGGTGGCGGAGAACGCCTCCGGTGTGACATGGCCGATCATCTCCGCGAGCTCGGGCAGGCGGTCGACGTGCGGCTCGATCCGTTCGTGGTGCTCGTGGGACGTGTCGGGGAGTGAGCGCATGGAGCGGCACCGTCTTGCAGCGGACGCGGCGGACGAACGCGCGTTGCCGCGAGTCTGTCGATCACCGATCGTGGGCCGGAAGGGCCGTGTAGCCCGTTTTCCATGACCTCGGGATCGGCGGTCGACGGCGAGGTCAGCGCGGTGACACCGTCGACAGTCCGAGGAGCCTCGCGGCCTCGACCATCCGCTCGTCGTAGGTCACGATCGCCTCGAGATCATCGCCGACGGCCAACACTGTCGCGAGGTGGATCGCGTCGAGCGTTCGGAGCACACGGGGTTCGAGGGTACCGGCCGCATCGAGGATCCGGTCGTCGATCCCGATGAGGTCGATGCGCCGCAGACCCTCCCGGACCGTCGCCAGGGCATCCGGCCCCAGATGGCGGACCGCACGCAGGGATTCCGTGCGCAGCAGGGTCGACGAAACGCGACGCGAGCTCTTGTCGGCCAGGAAGGTCCGGACCGCCGTTGACTCCGCCTCCTCGACGACCAGCTTGACGAAGGCCGAGCTATCCAGGTAGAGCGCGCTCAATCGGCCCGTCCGTCGGACACGAGTCGCGACGGCATCGTCGCGTCGGGCGGGGGTCGGACGGGCTCGAGGTCAAGGAGATCGGCCTCTGCTCGCCGCAGGAGTCCCTCGCGTTCCAGTCGGGCCAAGCCGCTTGGCATCGCCTTCAGGAGGATGGCGACGGGACGCCCACGGTCTGTGACCTCCACGGTCTCGCCCGCGGCCACCCGTCGCAGGATGGCACTCGCCTGGCGACGCAGCTCGCGGACCCCGACGCGCTCCATGTGCGACATGGTAGCACATGGAAGTCATCAACTGGCGCGAGTAGTGCTCGTGTGGGAGGAAGCGGGGCGCCTCTCGATCGCCGACGCGCCGGCCAAGCAGTTCGTCTGTCCCGGTCGGCGGGCGAGGCTGATCGAGCGGTCCAGACACCCCGGGTTCGCCACGGCGTCGCAACAGGCCCGCCGGCGAGCCCGCCTACCGTCAGGACGTCGCGTTGCCGGCCGAGCAGCAGGCACATCGGCCCTCGACGCTCCCGACGACGGCCTCCGCGGCCTCGCAGCACGGCTCGCCAGGATCGGCGAGTACTGCGAGGGGGCGTCGGGCGCTGCGGAGGTGGCGCTCCAGATCGGCAAGTCGCTCGTCGAGGGCGTGCAGACCGGCGATGCGCTCGGCGATCGCGTCCCGTCGATCCGTGATCAGGGCCGGAAGGGCGGCGTTCGCGTCGAGGCAGTGCCCGGAGTGACACCATGTCGCGATCCGGGCGGCGTCCTCCAACGGGATCTCGAGTCGGCGCAGGTCGATGATGAGCCGGAGGTGCTCGACATCCGCCAACGAGTATTCGCGGTACGAATTCCCCTGGCGCGTGGCACGCGGGAGCCAGCCCGCGCGCTCGTAGAACCGGACGGTGTCGGTCGACACCCCGACCTGCTCGGCCAGCTCCCCGATCCTCATGCGCGCAGCAGACTCCCGGAGGCGATGCGTGTCAAGAGGCGGACCGCGAGCCCGCGGCCCAACATGCCACGCAGGCGCTCGGGAAAAGTCCTCAACCTCGAGCGGCCCGTACGTCCGCCGGCACCGTCGGCATGACGGTCGGCGGGCCGGATGGCCCTTGCCGCCCACCTGGAGAAGCGGTCATCGTGGCGAGGAGGCGGCGCCCATCACCATCCGGAACAGCTCGAGGTGGCGCAACAGGCCGAGCTGACGCGGATCCTCGCCGCCGCCGACCGGGAGATCGTGTGATGACCAGCACGAAGGACGCAAGCGCTACCCCCGTGACCCACGCTCCGAGCGTCACCCCGCCGCTGGAGCCGTTGCGCTCACGGCATCGGATGCGCAATCTCGACGACGAGCAACTCGACCGGCTCCAGGACGCGACCCTCCGGATCCTCGAAGACGTCGGCGTCAGGTTCCCCTCGGACAGGGCCCTCGAGATCCTCGGCGACCATGGGGCGCATGTCGACAGGGCGACCCGGATCGTCCGTTTCCCGCGCGACCTCGTCCGGCGGGCCGTGTCGACCGCGCCGCGCTACTTCACGATGGCGGCCCGGGACCCACGGTTCGACCTCCTTCTCGAGGATGGTGTCAGCTACTTCACGACGGACGGCTGCGGCGTGGCGACGATCGACTTCGACACCCGCCAGGAGCGACCGTCCCGCAAGGACGACGTGGCGGAGATGGCCCGCATCGCCGACTCCCTGCCGTCGATCGGCTTCATGTGGCCGACGGTCAGTGCCCAGGACTACGGCCTGACGTCCCAGCTCCACGAGATCGACGCCGCATACAACAACACGGTCAAGCACTTCCAGGCCATGGTCATGGGGGCCGAGCCGGCCCGTCGCGCGATCGAGATGGCGACCGTGCTGGCCGGCAGCCGCGAGGCGCTCCGTGAGCGGCCGATGCTGTCCGACCTCATCTGTTCCATCGCTCCGCTCGCCCAGGATCACGCCGGTCTGGAGGCGGCGCTCGTGTTCGCCGAGGCCGGGATCCCGGTCGGGTTCCTGGCGATGCCGACGCTCGGCACGACGGCGCCGGCGACATCGGCCGGCGCCCTCGTCGTCGGCGACGCCGAGGTCATCTCCGGGATCGTTCTCCTGCAGCTGGCGTACCCCGGCGCCCCGGTGTTCCACTCGATCATGAAGGCCTGGGCGGACCCGCGGAACGGCGATTACGTCGGTTACTCCATCGACAACCGCGCCCGCTACGCCCCGGTCGAGATCGCCCATCACTGGGGCCTCTCGTCGATGGCCGCCTGCTTCGGTACGGACTCGCCCGCGGCCGGCACCTGGCAGGCCGGCGCGGAGGTGGCCCTCGACCCGCTCCTCGGCGGCCTGGCGAGCCCGGAGCTCGTGACGGGGCTGGGCCTGGACCGGACGTACACGCTGCTGTACCCCGAGGCGATCATCCTCGACGACGACATCTACCAGCGAGCGCGCCATGCCCTGTTGGCGGAGGACGTCAGCGACGAGACCCTCGCCCTCGACGTCATCGCGGACGTCGGGCCGGGCGGTCACTTCCTCGCCGAGCGGCACACCCGGACCCACATGCGGACCGCGCTCAAGCGCGGGCTGACCCACGAGCTGGCGCCCGAGGGTGGCTACCGGGATCCGGTCGAGGTGGCACGCGAACGGGTGGCCTGGATCCGCGCGAACCATCACCCCGAGCCGCTGGAGGCGGCGAAGGCCGCCGAACTGACCCGGATTCTTGCCGCCGCCGATCGGGAGGCCGAAGGCCTGACCGCCGGACAAGATCGATGACGACCCTCGTCGAGGTCCTCCCCGCGGCACGGCGCGCCGAGGTCCATGAGCGTGCCCTTGCGGTCCTGGCCCGGACCGGTCTTCGCGTCGAGTCGGACCGGGCCAGGGAGCTCTTCGGAGCCGCCGGGGCGACGGTGGACGAAGGCGAGCGCCGCGTCCGCCTGCCGCGATCGCTCGTCGAGGCGGCCCTCGCCGCCGCTCCGCGGACGTTCACCCTGGGTGGGCGCCGGCCGGGCTGGGAGCTGGCGCTCGACGGCACTGGCTGCAGCCTCGTCGCGGACGGCGAGGCGCTCCAGACGCTCGATTCGGCGACCGGTGTCCGCCGGCCGGCCTCCAAGCTCGATTGGGAGCAGTCCACGGACCTCCTCGACGCGATCGAGGAGGTCGGCGTCTACTGGCGGATGGTGAACTTCGACGGCGCGGACCCACCGCCCGGCGCCGCGGTCCGCGGCTGGGTCGGGGAGTTCACCCGGTTCTCCCGCCACGTCCAGGATTCCGCGGCCGACCCGGGTGAGGCGGCCTGGCTCCTCGAGGTCCTCGACGTCGTGTTCGGCGGCCGCGAGGAGGTGCGGAGGCGGCGGCCGTTCTCGTTCCTGCTGTGCCCGCTGACACCCCTCGTGCTGGAGGGCCGGTACACCGACGCGTGGCTTGCCACGGCCGACTGGGGGCTTCCCGTGGCCGCCATGCCGATGCCGATCATGGGCCTCTCGGCGCCGGTCGGGCTCCTGGCCACGACCGTCCTGGGCACGGCCGAGACGCTGGCGACGCTCTGCCTCGTGCAGGCCGCGGCGCCCGGCACGCCCTTCATCTTCGCGCCGGCCCTTGCCGTGATGGAGCCGCGCACCGGGCGCTGGGCCGGCGGCGCGGTGGAGCACGCCCTGCTGGGTGCGGCGACGACCGAGATGGCCAGGTTCTACGGCCTCCCGGCTCAGGCGTCCACCGCGGGCACGGACGCCCACGTGCCGGGAGCCCAGGCCGCTGCCGAACGGGTGTTCGGCTGGCTCCTGCCGTCACTGGCCTGGCCCGATCTCCTCGTCGGCCCGGGTCTCCTCGGCGGTGCGACGGTCCTCTCGCTCGAGCAGCTCGTGCTGGACGTCGAGTGCTTCCGCCGCTGCGTCCGTCTTCGGCGTGGGATCGACGCGGCCCTCGAGGAGGCCGTGGAGGATGTCCTCGAGGAGGTCGGGCCCGGCGGGGACTTCCTGGCTCGGGCGGCCACCCGGCGCGCGACCCACCAGGGGGAGTGGTACCTGGACCGGTTGGGCGTTCGCGACACCTGGGAGCGCTGGGAGGCGGCCGGCCGGCCGGACATCGTCGAGGAGGCTCGGGGCGCCGTCGCCGAGATGCTGGCGGCCCACCGGCCACCGCCCATGGATGAGGCGATGGCCGACCACCTCGCCGCCCTCGTGGACCGGGCGGCCGGGACCGGCGTTCGCGCTACGAGCGGGCGCTGAACGGTGCGCTACGCGGCGGGCTTCCTCAGCGAGACGGACCAGGACCGGGTTCACGAGGCGAGCCTGCGCATCCTGGCCGAGACCGGCGTCCGCTTCCACGGCGAGCGGGCCCTGCCGCTCCTTGCCGCCGCCGGGGCCCCAGTCGACGCCGACGCGGGCATCGCCCGGTTCCCGCGGGCGCTCGTGGAAGCGACCCTGGCGACGGCACCCCGCGAGTTCGTCCTGGGGGCGCGTGACCCCGCCCATGACTACGCCCTGCCTTCCCCGGTGACCCGCTACGCGATCGATGGCACGGCCGCCTTCGTCATCGACTTCGAGACCGGTGAGCGGCGCTACGGCACCCGCCGTGACTCGGAGCTGGCGCTGCGCGTCTTCCAGGTCGCGGACATGGGGGTCATGGCGTGGGCGCCGGTCACGGCGTCCGACGCGCCGGCCGGGACCCGTGCGCTCCACGAATTCGTGGCGATGCTGCGCGCGTCGTCCAAGCACGGCCAGCACGAGCTTCACACGCGCGAGCAGGTCCCGTACCTCGCCGATGCACTGACGGTCGTCGGCGGTGGCGCCGAAGCCGTCCGGGGGCGGCATCCCTGGTCGCTGATCTACTGCCCGGTCGCCCCGCTCGTCCACGACGGGCCGATGCTGGATGCCTACCTCGACCTGGGCTCGCTCGACCTCCCGGTGATGATCATGCCGATGCCGGTCACCGGCACCACGGGACCGGCAGGGCTCATGGCCAACGTCGCACTGGCCAACGCCGAGGCGCTGTCATCGATCGTCGTCTACCAGCTTGCCCACCCGGGTCGTCCGGTCATCTACAGCAGCGCCACCGGATCCATGGACTTCCGGACCGGGGCATATCTCGGGGGAACGCCCGAGATGGGGATCATGTCGGCCGCCCTGGTGACCATGGGCCGCTTCTACGGCCTCCCTGCGACCGCCGCCGGCTGCACGTCGGACGCCCTCGAGCCCGGCCCGGAGGCGGTGATCGAGAAGCTCGTCACGATGCTGCCGCCGGCCTCGGCCGGGGCGGACATCGTCGTGGGCCTCGGCGAGATCCAGGGAGACCAGGCCCTCGTCCTCGAGCAGATCCTCGTCGACAACGAGCTGGCTCACTACGTCGAGCGACTGGTCGAGGGGATCGCCCAGCCGGCGGACGGCGATCTCGTTGCCGAGATCGCCGCGATCGGTCCGGGCGGGAACTTCCTGGCCGACCCCGCGACCCGCCGCGCGGCGCGCAGCCGCGAACACCTGGCCCCCGCGCTCATCGGCCGCCACGCTTACGAGGCCTGGCGCGACCTCGGTTCGCCGTCCATGTACGGACTGGCTCGCGAGAAGGTGCAGGAGATCCTCGCCGGGCCCGTGATCGATCCACTCCCGCAGGCGGTCGAGGCCGAACTCGAGCGAATCCTGGCCGCCGCGGACTCGGAGCTCGCATGATCGATACCTGCCGGCGCAAGGCCCGGCTCTTCCCGTCCCGCTCACGGCGTCGCCGCGACGGAGCGCTCCCGACACCCCACCCCCGGAGGATCGAGCCATGACCGAGAAGCTGTTCACAGCGATGCGCCAGAGCGTCATCGATGGCGATCCTGACGTCGCGATGGAGCTGGCCAGACAGGCACTGGCGTCCGGCGTCGATCCGCTGGCCGCCATCGACGAGGGGTATGTGCCCGGCATCCACGTGGTCGGCGACCAGTTCCACACCGGCGAGCTGTTCCTGCCGGACATGATGGCCGCCGCCCAGGCGATGCAGAAGGCGATCGCCGTCCTCGAGCCGGAGATGGCGGCGCGAGCGGCGCACAGGCATGTCCTGGGCCGGGTGGTCATCGGCACGGTCAAGGGCGACATCCACGAGATCGGCAAGAACCTGGTGGGGATGATGCTCATGGCCAACGGCTTCGAGGTCCACGATCTCGGCGTCGATGTCGCGCCCGAACGCTTCGTGGAGGTGGCCCGCGAGGTCGGCGCCAACGTGGTCGGGGTGTCCGCACTGTTGACGACGACGATGGTCGGCCAACGGGCGGTGATCCAGCAACTCGCCGACGCCGGTCTCCGTGACGGCGTGAAGGTCATCGTCGGGGGTGCCCCCGTCACCCGGGCGTGGGCCGACGAGATCGGCGCGGACGGCTTCGGGGAGGATGCGGTCGGCGCCGTGGCGGTCGCACGGACGCTGGTCGGCGCCTGACCTTCAGACCCTCCCGGTCGCGACCCCCGGCGTCAGCGTGCGACGGTGTCGTCGGCGGTCAGGCGTCCCGCCCGGAACGCGGCCACGTAACTCCCGCCGAATGGATCCCGGCCCAGCAGCAGGTCCGCGGCCAGGCGATAGGCCTCGCCATCCCGGTCCGCGCTGAACACCCGAGCCAGATCGGAAACCACTGGGTCGATGATCCCGCCATCGATGCCGGCTTCGGCCGCGAGGTCGATGAAGACGTCGTTGAGCAGGCGCCGCTCCGGCAGGCCGAAGGAGACGTTCGAGAGCCCGCCGATCAGGTGGACGGTGTCGCCGTACTCGGCGCGCAGACGGCGGGCGCCTTCCAGCACGTGGCCCGGCGCCGCGGGTTCCACCGCGACCGGCAGGACGAGCGGATCGATGTAGAGCAGCTCCGACGGGATCCCGCGGGCGAATGCCTCGCCGATGAGCGCGGAGGCATTGACGACGCGCTCCTCGGCATCGGTGGGCATCCCCGACCGTCCACTTGCGGCCAGCACCACGGCGCAGTCCGACGCCGCGGCGAGGTCCAGGACGTCGGGCCGATCCAGCGAGGCGGAGTTGAGCAGCAGGCGCCCGGCGGGCTTCGTCGAGGCCGCGGCGCCTGCCGCGAGCACCGCCACATCCGACGAATCGATCGCCACGGGCACCGCCGCGGCCGCCTCGACGACCCCCACCAACCAGGCCATCGCCCGCCTCCGCGTCTCGGAGTCCGGCGCGATCTCGTCGGCGTTGAGGTCCAGCCAGTCGGCGCCGGCGGCCTCCTGCTTCGCGGCCATGGCCCGGACGTAGGCCGCGGCGGTGTCGGCAAGGGCACCCTGGTCCAGGCCCCATCGAACGGCGCTGGCGACGTGTTTGATCCGGCCGGCGGCGAAGTCTCGGCCGGCCGTCACGTCAGGGTGGACAGGCAGGACGTCGCGCGATCCATCGGCGGCCTCGAACGCGATCCCGACCGTGCCGTCCTCCATCTCGGAAACGTGCCGGCCGGTCAGCTTCAGCACGCGCGTCGTGTGGATGTTCTCGCCGACGACGAGGAACGGGGAGCCGGCGCGGTCAGGCCTCACGGGTGGTGTCCTTTCTCGGGGCTCTCGGGGGTCGTGGCGGTGGTACGAGCCGCCCGGGCGGCGGCAGCGCCGAAATGGTCGCGGCCGAGGAACGTGTTCGCCCACGCGCTCGTTCGCCGCAGCCCGTTGTCCACGATGACGGGCGGTCGGTCCAGCATCGCCAGCTCCTCGCCGTACGGCTTGAGCCGGCGATACGCCTCCGCCCAGACGCACGGTCGGTCGCCCACCTCGCACCGCCCATCGTGCGAGCCGCCGCACGGGCCGTTGCGCTGGTTCTTGACACAGTGCGATTCGGGGCACAGATAGGCGACGTCGGGGAGGGAGCAGTCACCGCAGTCACGGCAGTCGTAGAGCGGGACCTTGACGGCCTGCTCGAGCACGTGGAGCGGACGCCCGACGTGGGCCGCCTCGATCTTCCCGTAGGCGCGTCTCCACGTTCGGAAGCCCGGCGAGTCGGGGGCGAATACCCGGTCGTGGGCCGTTCGGTTGACCTTGTACGTCAGCGGGACGCCGCGGCGGGCACGACGCCGCGCCGCCGCGGTCGACGAAGCCGCATAGGATTGGCTCAGTTGGTCCGTATCGAGGCCCGTCTCGGGGTCCGCCTCGAACAGGCGAAACGCCCCGGGGATCCCGAACATCACGTCGCGGGCGAGGGCTCGCCAGTGGGGAGCGAACGCCTCGGCGAGTTCGAGGACGTGGACGATCTCGGTCGCATCCCGGTGCCCGGACAGGTAGACGCCGCGGTAGCCGAGGCCCTGTGCGACCGCCGCCTGTTTCGCCGCGAACTCGAGGAAGAACGCGCGCCCTCGATCGGGCGAGCCCGCCTGGCGTTCGACCAACGCGAGCAGCTCGTCCGTGACGACGCAGCCCGGGATCCTGCCCGCGTGGAACGCCCGGGCGACCCCCCGGTCGAGGATGTACGCATTCGCGATCGCAGGGACGGCGATCGCGGCGCGGTGCATCGCTCCGATGAGCGTGCCCTGGGCGCGGGCGTCGTAGCTGACCTGGCCGATCACGAAGTCGGCGCCGACCCGGACCTTGAGTGCGAGCTTCAGCAGCTGCGGGACCAACTCGCGCTCGTGACGCTTGGTGACGTCCACGGCCACGCCCAGGTACAGCGCACGACGATCGGCCGCCGGACCCCCGCTCGCAGGGACGCGGGCGATGGCCGCGTCCGAGAGCTCCCGGTACAGCCCGACCAACCCGACGGAGTCCACATCGAACACCGGCTTGGACAACCCGTTGAACCCTTCCACGGGGTAGTCGCCGGTGACCGCGAGGATCGTCGTGAGCCCGCGGCTCAGGAGGTCCCAGCCCAGGCTCTGCAGACCGTTCCGATTCCGGTCCCGGCAGGCCACATGGACGATGACGTCGTGGCCCAGGGCGACGAGCGCCTCCGCCGGAGCGTCGGGGCTGAGACGGACATGCCCACCGGCGTTGTCGGTGACGCTCAGCGCGGTGATCCGCGGTTCCCCGGCGAGGTCCGCGGCGGTCCGCAGCGGCTTCTCGCCGCGGCTGTCGGTGAGCTCGCCGGCCCATGGGACGAGCTCGACGACGGTCGCGAACCCGGCTGGGCTGGCAAGGACGCGGCGGAGGGTGCCCGGGCCACTGGTCGGACCGTGCATGTCGTGGCGCCTCCCTGGACCGTTCAAAAAGGTGGAGCCCAGCCTGCCGGCCCGGCTTCGGGCTCTACCAGTGCCGCCCAGCCCTTTTTGTCGACTCGAGGTCCCGCGGGGAGCTGGGTCGCTGGGCCGGAACCGACGTGGGCCAGTCAAGGGGCCGTGGGACTGTGCAACATTCAGTATTGACTGAACATTCGAAACATCAGTAGAATCGACCCGTGACTCCGGAAGAGGCCGCGTTCGTCGAGGAGATGGGCCAGTTCCTTGGCTCGAGCGGCATGACGCCGATGGCGGGCCGGATGTGGGCCTGGCTCCTCATCTGCGATCCAGCGGAGCAGACCGCGTCGGACCTGGCCGGGGAACTCCATGCGAGCCGCGGTGCGATCAGCGGGACCGCGCGCCTGTTGACCTCGGCCGGGATGATCCGGCGGTCGAGGCGGCGCGGCGATCGCCGCGAATATCTGTCGGCCCCGCCGGGGGCACTCCAGGCGCTCCTGGCCGGGGCGGGCACGTCGTTCCGGCGGTTCCGGGAGATCACGGAAGACGGACTTGCCGTGCTCGCCGACCGACCCGCATCCATGAGCGCCCGACTCCAGGAGATCCACGACGCCTACACGTTCTTCGAGCGGGAGTACCCCGCGCTCATCGATCGGTATGTCCACGAGCGGGCCCGAACCATGCCGGGAAAGGGATCCTCATGACAGCCATCATCGAGATCGAGAAGCTGACCAAGTGGTACGGGCCGCACCGTGGCATCGTCGATGTCGATCTCGTCATCGAGACCGGCGAGATCTTCGGGTTCCTGGGTCCGAACGGCGCCGGCAAGACGACCACCATCCGCCTGCTCCTCGACCTCATCCGGCCGACGAGCGGGCGCGCCACGGTGTTCGGCCTCGACAGCACGGCCGACGGGGTCGCGATCCACCGCCGGATCGGCTACGTGCCGGGCGAGTTCGCCCTGTACGATCGGCTGACCGGCGAGCAGACCCTCGAGTACTTCGGGAACCTGCGTGGCGGTGTCGACCGGGCGTACCGGGCACAGCTGGTGGAGCGCTTCGATCTCGACCCGACGCGCCGCTTCAAGGAGTACTCGAAGGGCAACAGGCAGAAGGTCGGCATCCTCATCGCCCTCCAGCACCGACCCGAACTGCTCATCCTCGACGAGCCGACGGCCGGTCTGGACCCCCTCGTCCAGCAGACGTTCTTCGAGCTGCTGCGCGAGGTGATCGGAGACGGCGGGACGGTCTTCCTGTCGAGCCACATCCTGAGCGAAGTCGAGAAGTCGTGCGACCGGGTGGCCATCATCCGCGAGGGCCGACTCGTGAAGGTCGACCGCGTCGATGCGCTCCGCGATCTCGCCCATCACCAGGTGGAGATCCGGTTCGTGGGGCCGGTCCCCACGGCCGAGTTCGAACAGCTCCCCGGTGTGAGCGACGTGACGGCCGGGGACCACGTCCTGCAGATGCGCGTCCTGGGCTCCATCACCCCGGTCGTCCACGCGGCCGCCCGCTACGAGTTGCTCGACTTCGTCAGCCGCGAGCCGAGCCTTGAGGACACCTTCCTCGCCGAGTACGGCCGCGAGGCCGTCGAGGTGGACCATGGCAGTTGACGCCGGCGCGCCGCGCCACGCGGCGACCTTCCCCTCGATCCCGCTCCACCGCCGCCTCTACGGATTCGGCAGCATCTACGGCAAGACGATCCGCGACTCGCGGCTCGCGTTCATCATCGCCGCCGGCCTCCTCGGCGGGATGGCGCTCGTCATGGGCCTCGCCGTGTCGACTGTCTTCCCGACGCCCGCGGCGCGCCTCGAGGTGGACAAGCTCGTCGGGAGCATGCCCGCCTCGATGGTCAACCTGTTCGGGAAGCCCGTGGAGCTCGGCACCCTCGGCGGTTACATGACCTTCAAGTACGGCGCGATCTTCGCCCTCGGCACCGCGCTGTGGTCGATCCTGGCCCTCTCCTCGACCCTCGCCGGCGAGGCCAGCCGCGGCAGCCTCGACTTCGTCGCCGCAGCGCCGTTCGGCAAGCGCAGGATCGCGCTGGAGAAGCTTGCGGCCCACCTGACGATGCTGGGCCTTGCGATGGCGATCCTCGCCGTGACCACCACGACCAGCTCCACACTGTTCGGCGACGCCGCCCTCGGCGACCAGATCCCGCCTCTCTCCTCCGTCGGCTTCGCCCTGTGGGCCGGCTTCATCGCCCTGTTCTTCGGCGGCCTGGCATTCGCCCTGGCGCCGATCCTCGGCCGCGCCGGTTCGGCGGGCGTCGCCGGACTCACCATGGTCGTCCTGTGGGTCGCCAACGGCCTCGACGTCGGCGGTCCCACCGTGCTCCTGAGCCCGTTCCGCTGGACGGCCGACCACGTCGCGCTCGTCGGCCAGTACGACTGGACGCCCCTGGCGCTCGTGGGGGTCGTGGGCGTCGCCTTCCTCGCGATCGGGGTCGAGCTGTTCATGCGCCGCGACCTCGGGGTCACCGCCGGGCTCTCCCTCCCGGGCCTGCCGGCGGCGGTCCTCGGCGTCCACGGGCCGGTCAGCCGGGCGTTCGGCGACGAGCTGCCGCGGGCGCTCTCGTGGGGGATCGGCCTCGGCTTCATGGGCGCGCTCGTCGCGTCGCTGGTCGGGCCGATGGCGGACCAGCTCGGGAACGACCCCAACCTCATGGCCACCTTCTCCGCGATCTTCCCAGGCTTCGACCTCTCGTCGGCCGGTGGCTGGCTCCAGATGTACGCGCAGCTGTTCTTCATCGCGGCCGGGTTCAGCGCGGCAACGTTCGTCTCGAAGTGGGCGTCGGACGAGACGGACGGCCGCCTGGAGACGGTCCTCGCGACGCCGACGGCGCGCGCCCGGTGGGTGATCGCCGGCGGCCTCGCCGCGATCCTGGCGATCGTGGTGATGACCGTCCTGTTCGCGGCCGGCATCGGGCTCGGCGCGGCGTCCGGGGCGGTGGCCGCGGGCGATCCCATGGTCGGATCGGCCGCCCTCGGTCTGTATGCCGCCGCGATCGTCGGCGTCGGCGTCGCGGTCGGCGGCCTGTGGCGGACCTCGCTGGCGGCCGAGATCGCGGCGCTGGTCGTGATCGCGACCTACCTCATCGACCTCATCGCGCCGCCCCTCAAGCTGCCGGACTGGGTGCACCAGCTGGCCCTGACGGCCCACTTCGGTCAGCCGATGACCGGCACCTGGGATCTCGGCGGCGTCGTCGCCTGCGTCGTCATCGCGGTCGGCGGCATAGCGCTCGGTGCCTGGGGGATGGGCCGTCGGGACGTGAACGGCTGAGGGTGGTCGCGTCGCCCTCCGGCCTGACCCGGATGGCCTCAGGTGGGCGACTCGCCGCCCGAAGGAGTCTCCGGCTCGACCGGCGAGGCGGGCCTTGCTGCACCGGCTGCCGGGACGGTCTGCGCGAGGATCTGCTCTCGCGTCGCCGTCATGTTGTGGAGCCGCTGGCCGTGCTCGATCGTCGCGGTCACGACGTCCTCTGGCGGACCGGTGATCTCCCAGCCGCATGCGCAGCGGTTCGTGAGTCGCTCGTCCATCGGTGCGCCTCCGTGATCGGTCATCCGAGTGCCCGGAAGGGTTCCGGGACGTAGTCCGCGAGGGCATCCGCCCAGGCGTCGGACAGCTCGGCGGCGACGACCGGGTCGTCCTGAACCAGCCAGGCGAGGTGCCGGAGCCCGTGTTCCACGACCTGGGCGGAGGCGATCGATGCCGGCGCCGCCGTTGCCCCCGACCGCGCGAGGTCGATGCGGGTGATCGCGGTGCTCTCCATCGAGCCGACGAGCGAGCCGTCGATCACCACCACGAAACTGAGGATGACCGCGTCGCGGTCACGTCGCCAGGACGTCGAATGGACGAGGATCGGCTCACCGATCGCGCCCCGGACGATCCGCCCGACGACGTCGACCGGATGCTCCGATGCGCCGACTTCGAGCATCCAGGGCCCGCTCCCGCAGGGTCCGGTCGATTCAAGGCGGCCATCGTGCAGCCAGACGACGAAGACCTCGGCCTGGACCGGGCCCTCGACGTCGAAGCTCTCGTGGAGGTGGGTCATGCACGGATGGTACGGCGCCCGCGATCGCCGGAGCGCCCCGGGGTCAGACCACGTCGCGACGGATCGTGAGTGATGCGATCGTCGCGAAGAACACGGCGAACGCTGTGAGCACGAGCAGGTCGAACTGGAGTGCCGCGGTCGCGAGGTCGGCGCCCGCGATGAACACCTGGCGCAGGCCGTTCACCGTGTAGGTGAGGGGCATGAGCTTGACCAGCGGCTGGAGGATCTCGGGCAGGCTGCTCACCGGGAACAGGACCCCGGACAGGAGGAACTGCGGGACCAGGACCAGGGGGATGAACTGGATGATCTGCAGCTCCGTGCGGGCGAAGGTCGACAGGAAGATCCCGAGGCTGACCGCGCCCAGCGCCGTCAGGACGACAACCAGGAACGCGTACAGCGGGCTCCCCGCGATCGGGATCCCCAGGCCCACCCAGAAGTCGGGGAGCGGGCCGATCGCGGGCACGTGCACGCTCGACAGCGCCCAGGTCATGAGCAGCGCCACCTGGATCGTCGCGAACAGCCCGAACCCCAGGATGTAGCCGATCACGACCTCGCCGCGCGCGACCGGCGTCGCCATGAGGCGCTCGAGGGTGCCGCCCGTCCGCTCGCGGAGGAAGCTGACGCCGGTGAGGATGTAGACGAAGAAGTAGGCGAAGAAGCCGACGATCGCCGGCGCGAAGTTCGTGATCGGGTCCGAGCTCGGCGTCCCGTACACCGTCGTATGCTCGATCGTCGGGAGGCTCGCCCCGGTGATCGCGGTCGCAGCGGCGACCAGCGCCTTTCCGACGGCGGCGACCTGGGTGCCCTCGCCCGCCGGATCGAGCCCGTTGGTGAGGATCGTGATCGTCGGGGAAGTCCCCGTGCCGAGTGCGGCCGGGAGGGTGATGGCCACCGATGCCGTCCCGTCCTCGACCATGGACGCGGCCACGGTCGCGTCGCTGACGACGGTGACCGTGCCGCCCTGGCCCTCGAGGGTGACCCGCAGGGCGTTCGCCACGACGAGGCCCGCTGGCCCGGCGTCGTTGACGACGACCGCGTCGACCATGGGTGCCTCACCCTCGCGGAGGATGAACGTGACCAGACCGGTGACCAGGATGGGGGCGATGAACAGGAGGCCGAGCGACGGCCGATCGCGCCGGATCTCCTGGACGATCCGGCGGAACAGGGCCAGGATGCGACGGCCGCTCATCGGGTCACCGCCACGTCGCCGCCGAGGCGCAGGAACGCCTGCTCGAGGTCGTCGGTCCCGGCCTGCTCCCGGACCTGTCGCCCGGTGCCGCGCGCGATGACCTTGCCCGATCGGATGAACAGGAGCTCGTCGCAGCGATCGGCCTCGTCCATGACGTGGCTCGACACGACGATCGTCGCGCCGGCGTCGGCGAGCGCCCGGAAGTGCGCCCAGAACTCCTGGCGGAGGAGGGGATCGATGCCGACGGTCGGCTCGTCCAGGAAGAGGATCGGCGGCTTGTGGACGAGGGCGCAGGCGAGTGACAGGCGTCGCCGCTGCCCGCCGGACAGCGTGCCCGCCACCGAGTCGATCCGGTCCGAGAGGTCGACGAGACGGACCGCATCGAGCACCGCCTCCGACCCCTGGACGCCATAGGTGGCCGCGAAGAAGCGGGCGTTCTCACCGACGGTGAGCGCGGGGTAGATCCCGTCGCTCTGGGTCATGTAGCCGATCCGGCCGAGCGCCGCGCGAGACGGCATCGGGACGCCGAGGATCTCGGCGTGACCGGACGTCGCCCGGGTCAGGCCGGTCAGCAGGCGGATCAACGTCGTCTTGCCGGAGCCGTTCGGGCCGAGCAGTCCGTAGATCCGTCCCGGGGCCAGCTCAAAGCTCACGTCATCGACCGCCCGGATCGGCCCGAACGCCTTGACGAGCCCCGTCGCCCGGACCGCCGGACCGCTGCTCGTGACCATCGCGTGTCGAACTCTACCGCGCCGCTACACTCGTCCGTCCCAACGGAGGACCACGATGATCGACGACCCGACCAGGACGCTTCCACCGGACAGCCCGGCCGCCGCCGCGCTCGAGCACGGCTCCCGGACGACGATCCTGGTCAGGCGATGGTGACGGGTCGCTCGATGCTCCGGTGATCCGGGCTAGATGGCCGGCGCGGCCTCGGGTCACCTGCTCTCGAGGTCTTCGAGGCTGCCGATCACCCGCTCGAGGCGAGCCTTCGCCTCCTCTGCGACGACATGGATCGCTGGGGTGTCGATGAGGCCGAGGGCGGCCATCGGGTCCATCGCCTCGACGATCGTGTCAGCCCCATCCTCGCGGAGGACGACATTGCACGGCAGGAGCGCACCGACGGACGGGTCGGCCGCGATCGCCCGGTCGGCCAGCGGCGGGTTGCACGCCCCGAGGATGACGTACGGCGGACGGTCGAGACCGAGCTTGGCCTTCATCGTCGCCTGGACGTCGATCTCGGTCAGGACGCCGAACCCCTCGGCCTTGAGCGCCGCCTCGACGCGTGGTCGGATCTCCTCGACGGACCCGTGGACACGGGTCCCGAACGTGAACCTCGTCGACGCGATCGGTGTGACCATGCGAGTTGCCTCCTTCCGCCCGCTGCGACGGACTACAGCGGTCCGCTGGCCCTGCCGCCGAAGCGACATGTCCGGAAGGCCTGGAGCCGCGCCCGCGGATCGCGCCACGCGTCCCCGGGCAGGCCCGCCTTCCTGCAGACGGCCTCGAACATCTGGACGGCCCCCCACGAGAATTCGGTCGCGACCTCCGGGAGCAGGAGTCCGCGTCGCCCATCGCGCTCGATGATGACCCCGTCGAGGCCGGGTTCGAACGCATCCGGGCCGTCGATCGGCCGGGGCGCACCGAGGATCGAGACCGCGATGTCGATCGTGGGCAACTCGGCCGCGGTCAGCGGCAGGAACCGCGGGTCGTCGAGTGCCGCATCCAGGGCCGATGCGGCGACGGCCGCACGCAGGCCCCGGGTCAGCGCGAGCCTGCCCATGCAGCCGCGCAGGGCGTCGTCACTGGTGAGCGTGACGAAGACACCGCCGAGTTCGTCATCGTCGCACTCCTGCCCGAGGGCCCGGTCGAGCGCCGACACGTCGGCGCTCCGCGTCGCGACGGCCAGGACCACGCGGACGAGGTCGAGGAGCGACTGCTGGACGTCGGGCGCGACGAACGGCGACGGTATGGCGACGCGAGGTTCGCGGGAGGCTTCTGGCGTGATGGCGGTTCGCATCGGATCGCAGTCATGACAGGGCGTCGGGGTGCGCCATCCAGATGCTCGGGC
>Ga0326597_10004705_pt1 | contig 19109 bp, 14 predicted proteins | sample RVTome_12_FD_203789 | JGI IMG/M metagenome (GOLD analysis project Ga0326597, IMG submission 203789) | Soil microbial communities from uranium-contaminated site in the Upper Colorado River Basin, Wyoming, United States - RVT100D185 | ecosystem: Environmental > Terrestrial > Soil > Contaminated >... | reverse complement strand
TCTCGCGGGGGACCCGCACGTTCGTGAACTTGATCACACCGTTCTCGATGCCGCGCAGCCCCATGAACTCCAGGCGGTGCACGGTCTCGACGCCCGGCCAGTCGTTCTCCACGATGAACGCCGTGATGCCCTTCCGCTTGCCATCCTTCGACGGCGTCCTCGCCATCACGACCATCACGTCCGAGATCGTGCCGTTCGTGCACCACAGCTTCTCGCCGTTCAGGATGAATGCCGTGCCATCCTCCGTCGGATCGGCCGTCGCGCCCATTCTCGCCGGATCCGAACCGACATCGGGCTCGGTCAGCGCGAACGCCGATATGTCGCCCTGCGCGAAACGCGGCAGGTACTTCTTCTTCTGCTCCGGCGTCCCGAACATCTTGAGCGGTTGCGGCACGCCGATGGATTGATGGGCGGAGAGCAGGACGCCGATCGCGCCGCAGCACGTCGAGATGTGGGCCAGTGCGCGGTTGTAGCTGGTCTGCGAGAGCCCGAGACCGCCGTATTCCTGCGGGATCTTGATGCCGAAGGCGCCAATGCGCCGGAGTCCATCGATCACGTCCGGCGGAACCTTGCCCGTCCGTTCGATCGCCGCGCCATCGACCGTGGCGCCGAACACCTTCAGCTTCGCCATGAACTCGGCGGCGCGCTTCTGCTCCTCGGGATCGGGCTCGGGTGGAGGATCGATCAGATCCAGTCGCAGTCGGCCGAGGAACAGTTCCCGCACGAAGCTCGGCAGGCTCCACTCGGTTTCGCGCGCGGCTTCGGCGACCTGCCTGGCCTCCGTTTCGGTGACTACCTTCGGTGCCGACTGGCCGGTCGGGTCGGACGCAGTGACCGTGCTCATGTATGCCCCCTGGGATCCCCTCTCGTGCAGACTCTGCCCAACCTGATCTGTTAGCCCCTCCCCCACCGTTCGTTCCCGCGCTTTGCCTGACACCGGCGAGGCGGCCGGCCTTCCGACTCGAATCCCCGATCGAGGGGCTCGGCCGGACCCCCCTTTTTCCATCTCCTCGACCATGGTTCCGACGGACGGCGCGCTCGCGAGAGGCCCTCTCGGCCAAGCTGCCGAGGTTCTACCAGATTCCGGCCGCTGATTCCTTCGACGCCGAACGCGTAACGCTTCTGGCCGGGGACCGGATCGCGACCCGGTCCCGCATGCTGATCCGGCACGGGCCGGAATTCCATCAATCCAGCATGAACTTGGCGATCGTCTGCATCTGCATGTTGCTCGTGCCCTCGTAGATCGTCCCGATCTTCGCGTCGCGGTACAGTTTTTCCACCGGGTACTCCCGGGTGAAGCCGTAGCCACCGTGGAGGTCGATGCACTGCGATGCGATGACCTGGGCGACTTCGGATGACAGCAGCTTGGCCATCGCGGCCTCGACGATGAACGGGTGGTTCGCGTCCTTCAGGCGGGCCGCGTTGTAGACCATGAGACGGGCGGCCTCCAGGCGAGTCCGCATCTCGGCCAGCTGGAACTGGACGCCCTGGAACTGCGAGATCGAACGGCCGAACTGCTCGCGCTCCTTCACGTACCGCACAGTATGGTCGAGGGCGCCCTGGGCGAGGCCGATCATCTGGGCGCCGATGCCGATGCGTCCTTCGTTGAGCGTCTCGATCGCGATCTTGTAGCCGCGGCCGACCTCACCCAGCACGTTCTCCGCCGGCACACGGCAGTCATCCAGGATCAGTTCGACCGTCGACGAAGCCCGGATGCCCAACTTGTCTTCCTTCTTGCCGATCGCGAAGCCGGGATATTCGCGTTCGACGATGAAGGCCGTGATGCCGCGGTAGCCGGCTGACGGGTCCACGTTCGCGAAAACGATGAACACCCCGGCCTCGCTGCCGTTCGTGATCCACAGCTTCCGGCCATCCAGCCGCCACTCGCCGCCCACCTCCTCGGCCCGCGTCTGCAGCGCGAACGCATCCGATCCGGAGCCCGCCTCCGAGAGAGCGTACGAGCCCACGATGTCCGTCGCGAGCCGGGGCAGATACGCGCTTCGCTGTGATTCCGAGCCGAAGCGCATGATGCAGTTGTTGACCAGTGTATTCTGCACATCGACGAAGACGCCGACGCTCGGGTCGACCCGGGACAGTTCCTCGACGATCAGCACCGCGGTGAAGAACGAGGCGCCTGCGCCGCCGAAACTGTCGGGCACCTCGACGCCCATCAGCCCCAGCTCGAAGAGTTGCGGGATCAGGTCGTCATCGATGTGGGCCGCACCGTCCATGCGGGACACCCGAGGTCCGATCGTCTCCTCTGCGAACTGCCGCACCGTGTCACGGAACATCTGCTCCTCTTCCGTGAGCGTGGTCAGCGGCGGACGCGCCGTTTCCGGGAGAATGGCCGGCATGCGCACTCCTTGTGGGTTCAGGCTTCCCCTCAGGGGACCCGGTCGCATTCTACTTTCGGCGAAGGCGCGGGACCAGTCTGCAGCGGGGCCGGTGAGGATGAAGAAGGAGCGCCAACCGGCTGGCCGGTGGCGCTCCCCGTCTTCCGCAACCCGACGCGATGCCGTATACGCGACGGTAGGCGGACAGGCTTACGATCTGAAGGTTGTGTCTCGACTACCTGCTGGTGCGGCGATCGCTTGCCCGTGTCGGGTTACGGGAAGTACTCGGACTGGCCAAGGATCACCTCCTTTGTTGAGTGGAAACCAGGGCGTTTCACCAGCGGGCTCGTGGCCCGCGGTCCATCATCGATCCGCCTCGCTTCACGATGACGGCCCCTGCCCGTGCCTCTGCACGAGCGCACGACGGAACTCTAAACGAGCCCGGCGAATCGTGCAAGGCGCATGTCGGCCGAGTGACGCGTGCCGCTGCCCGGCCCTTGTCTACAGTCGGGATGCGGGCCAGACTTGCTCATCTTTCGAGCGGTGACCGGCAAGAGCCGATTCCGCCCCGGACTGTCCTGTGCCCGATTGCCATCAATCGATGAACGACGAACGCCTGCGTGAATACGTCGAACTCGTTCGCAAGGTCAGACACGACGCGAACGGCCCGCTCACCGTGGCGCTCGGCCACGTGCAGCTGCTGCTCGAGGACCGGACCCGCCTCGATGACGAAGTACGCAACAGTCTGACCGTCGTCGAAAGCGAGCTGCGCCGCCTGATCCTGGCATTGCGGGGCCTCGACCGGATCCGTGTCGATCCGCCCACTGGAGGAACCACCGGCTCCGACGCTTGAGCTTTGCCTTCGTCCTGCCTATTCTCTCCGGCATCACGAACGTCGTCAGCGCACACGCGCGGGGGGCACGATGTCGGAAATCCCGGCCGGACTTCTTTACACTGAAGAACACGAGTACCTCAAGGCTGCCGGCGCCGCGGGCGAGTACTTCGTCGGCATTACCGACTACGCTCAGGGCGAGCTCGGTGACATCGTGTTCGTCGAGCTGCCGAAAATCGGCGCGAAGTTCGCTCGCATGGACACGTTCGGCACCGTCGAGGCCGTGAAGGCCGTGAGCGATCTCTATATGCCGGTCTCCGCCGAAGTGCTCGACGTCAACGGTGAACTCGCCGACAATCCGGCCGTCGTGAATTCGGATCCCTACGGCGGCGGCTGGATGATCCGGATCCGGCTGACCGAGGCGAGTGAGCTGGACAGCCTGTTCAGCTCCGACGAATACGCGAAGCACATCGAGGGATAGCCGACGCGGGACCGCTCGCCCTGATCCGCACGTTCGAGGGCAGCCTCGACTCCGCCCTCGCGCAGCCTTTCGATCCGGCACGGGATCCATCGACTCGCGAAGCGCGGGGATTCACCGACCGTGAAGGGAAGGGAATTGCCCTGGCGGCTGATCGTTCACGGGGCGCACGACGGTGCGTTCAACATGGCCATGGATCAGGCCCTCTTCGAAGGCGTGCAGGCCGGTGGTCGCCCCGTCCTCCGTCTGTATCGCTGGCACCCGGCTTGTCTCTCCTTCGGCCGCAACCAGCCGGCCCGCGACCTCTACGACGCGGACATTGCCCGCGACCTCGGCATCGACATCGTTCGCCGGCCGACCGGCGGGCAGGCAGTCTGCCATGACCGCGAGCTGACCTACGCCGTCGCGGTCCCGCTCGGCATCCTCGGCGGCCCACGCCAGGCGTACGTCACCATCAATCGCGTTCTCGCCAACGCGCTCGGCCGTATCGGTGTACCTGCCCGGTTGAGCGACGCCGGCGGCCGGCGGCGCCTCGCGCCACGCGTTCCCGCCGCCGCACCACTCGCCTCCACTCCGCCGGCCGATGCTGACAACGGGGGCGGCATTCGCCTCGCCGCGCTCGGGCCGGGACCCTGCTTCCAGGAGGCGGCGCCCGGCGAGGTCGTCGTCGCCGGCAGCAAGCTGGTCGGCAGTGCTCAGCGCTTCGAGAAGAAAACCATTCTGCAGCATGGTTCGATACTGATCGATGGGGACCAGTCGGCGGTGGTCCGCATCCAGCGCGGGCAGGGTGTCGCGCCCGGTTCGACCGGCATCCGCCAGGTCATCGGTCGCGAGCCCGCCATCGCGGAGCTGTGTACGGCTGTCGCGGAGGCATTCGCCGAGTTCGCGGCAACGCGGCTCGATCCGGAGATGCCGGATGCGGCCGAGACGGTCAGGGCCCGCGACCTCGAAGCCCGATACAGGAGCGATGAATGGACGTGGAGGCGATGACGGCGAAGGCTTCGGCCGCGAGACGTCAATTGCGGGTGACGCCGGTGCCGGGCGAACGGTGGGCCGTCCTCGGTTCGGCTGGTCGTTCGGTGCCGGTGCAGTGCTGGCTCATGTGCGTTGCCGCCGCGCTCATGGCGTGCGGCGGAGCCGACTCCGGCGGTACGGCGACGGACGGCGGAACGGCGGTCGTCGGCATGCGATCGGACTTCGGCGGCTTCAATCCGATCACCAACTCGGATCTCTACACGGGCGAGATCATCAACTTCGGTCTGTTCACGCCGCTGATCCAGTACGACGAGAACCTGAAGGTCTCGCCCTGGCTCGCGCAGTCCTGGGATGAGCTGGGCGACACGGCCGTGGTCTTCCATCTGCGTCACGATGTCCGCTGGCACGATGGCCCGCCGGTGACGGCGGAGGATGTGGCCTTCACGTTTGATCGTGCGAAACAGCCGGAGTCCGCCTCGCTGCTGGCTTCCGTCTTTCTCGCCAATGTCGCGGCCGCCGAAGTCATCGACAGCTTCACCGTGCGATTCCGGTACGCCCGTCCGCACGCGCAGGCGCTCGAAGATTTCTGGTGGGCCCCGGCGCCGAAGCACAGGCTCGAGAACACGGCGGCCGCGGATCTGCGCAACGCGCCGTTCAACCGTGAACCCGTCGGCAGCGGCCCGTACCGTTTCGTCGAGTGGCGCGCGAACGAGCGTCTCGTCCTCGAGCGCAATCCGGCTTTTCCCGCGGGCCTCGGCGGGCCGCCCCTGCTCGATCGACTGATCCTGCGTATCATCCCGGATGCCTCGACGATGCTGACGGAGTTGATCACGGGCGCGATCCAGGTCGATGTCCCGGTGCTGCCCGATCAGGTCGAGAGCATTCGTGGAGACAGCCGCCTGAAGTTGATCGCGTATCCGGGCCGAACCGTGTACTACCTCGGTTGGAACGACGCGCGGCCGCCATTCGATGATGCGCGGATCCGTCGCGCGCTCGCCCTGGCGATCGACCGCCGCGAGGTCATCGACGCGCTGCTCCACGGCCAGGGCGTGATCGCGACCAGCCCGATCCCGCCGTGGTCGCCCGTGTATCCGGCTGATGTCGAGCCGGTCCCGTACTCGCCCGACGAGGCCCGCCGCCTGCTCGACGACGCCGGCTGGCAGGATCGCAATGGCGATGGGATCCGCGAGAACGGTGCGGGCGCGCCGCTCCATTTCACCTTGCTCTCGAGCGACGACCAGCTGCGCCGGTCCGTCGTCGAGGTCGTGCAGAGCCAGTTGCGTCAGGTCGGCGCCGACGTCGACGTCCGTGTCGTGGAGTTCCAGACCATGATCGCCGATCACCGCAATCGCGATTTCGATGCCATCTTCACGAACTGGATCCTCGACAACTTCCAGGTCGCCGCCTCGCCCTTCGCGTTGTTCCATTCGAGCCAGGCCGCGATCCCGCGTTCGGCGAACCGCAGCAGCGTGCGCGATCCCGTACTCGACCGCCTCATCGATCAGGCGGCGGCCGCGACCGATCCGGCCGAGCAGACCCGCATCTGGCGCGACTTCATCGCCCGGCTCCAGGACCAGCAGCCCGTGACGTTCATGTTCTGGCTCAACGAGCTGGCCGGCGTGAGCGCATCGCTCGCCGGCGTGACCATGGATCCGCGCGGCGAACTGCTGACCGCAGGAAAGTGGACGCGGTCTCGTTGATGGATCGCGCGGCGTGACCACACGACGGCGGGCGCTCCGGCCGCCATCCGGCTCGGGCTCCGGCCCTGGCCCGATCCGCTGACCGATGGGCTCGTACGTCCTCCGCCGCCTGCTCGGTGCGATCCCGCTGCTGCTCGGCATCGCGACCCTGATCTTCTTCGTGCTCCATCTCGCGCCCGGCGATCCGACCGCGTTCCTCTTCGGGCCGGGCATCCCGCCCGAGGTCATCGAACAGACCCGCAGGAACTACGGCCTCGATCAGCCGCTCGCGCTGCAATACCTCCACTGGATCGCGGCCATGGCGCGCGGCGACTTCGGCTGGTCGCTCACGCAGGGCCGCACCGTCTCGGCGATCCTGCGCGAGGCGTTGCCCAACACGATCGTGCTGTCGCTCTCGACGCTCATCCTCGTCTTCGTCCTCGGCGTCCTGACCGGCGTCTACCAGGCCGTTCGCCAGTACACGATCGGCGACAACATCCTCAGCGTCGCAGCGCTCTTCTTCTACTCGATGCCCTCGTTCTGGCTCGCGATGATGCTCGTCCTGATCTTCGCGCTCAAGGCCTACCAGTGGGGCTGGCCCTTCGCCCTGCCCGCCACCGGCATCACGAGCGTCGATTACGAATTCCTCTCGACAGCCGCCAGAATCGGCGACCGCCTGAAATACCTCGTACTGCCCGTCACGACGCTGACGCTCGCCCTCGTCGCCGGCGTGTCGCGCTACGCGCGCGGCCAGATGCTCGAGGTCGTACGCCAGGACTTCATCCGCACCGCGCGCGCCAAGGGACTGCCCGAGAGCCGCGTCATCCTGAAGCATGCACTGCGCAATTCGCTGATCCCCGTCATCACGCTGCTCGGACTGTATCTGCCGTTCCTCTTCAGCGGCGCCGTGTTCGTCGAATACATCTTCGCGTGGCCCGGCATGGGCCGTGTCATCGTCGATGCGATCCTGCAGCGCGACTACCCGGTCATCATGGCGACGAGCTTCATCTTCTCCACACTGACCGTGGCCGGCAGCCTCATTGCGGACATCCTCTACGCGTGGGCCGACCCGCGCATCCGCTATGACTGACGCGCGGGCCGCGAGCAGCGCGAGCCGGCTGGCCGGCTCGATCATTCCCGGCGCCGGGCACCTGGCCGCCGGCCGCGCCGCCCGGGGACTGACGTTCCTCCTGCCCTGGCTGGCCTGCGCGAGTGTCGCCGTCGGAGCCCGTCACCGAATCGCCGCCATGCCCGCGACCGGCTCCCTCGATGACCGCATCGCCGTCGTCACGCTCGGCTTCCTCCTCGTCGCGATCTGGGTCGGCGCCGCCTTCGATCTGAGGTCGCCGCCCCGCGTGCCGGGGCCCGGCGACTCGCAGTGGCTCATCGCCGCGCGTCACTTCAACCGCAATCGCCTCGCGGTCGCCGGATCCTGGCTCATCCTCGCCTTGTACGCCGCGATGCTGCTCGCACCCCTGCTCTCTCCGTGGGACCCGATCGCCCAGGCGAACATCAGCCAGACGACGTTCCTCCCGCCCTCCGGCCAGCACCTCTTCGGCACGGACCGGCTCGGCCGCGATATCTTCAGTCGCGTCCTCTACGGCTCGCGCATCTCGCTCACCATCGGGTTCGTCGCGACCGCGATCAGCGTCACGCTCGGCACGCTCCTCGGAGCGATGGCCGGTTATGCCGGCGGCAGGGTCGATTCCGTGATCATGCGCTTTACCGACCTCGTCCTCTCGTTCCCTCGCCTCGTCCTCCTCATCCTGATCGTGGCCCTGTTCGATCGCTCGCTGCTCGTGCTCATTCTCGTGCTCGGCCTCACGCAGTGGCCGACCACGACCCGCATCGTGCGCGGCGATGTGCTCAGCCTCAGGGAACGCGAGTTCGTGCAGGCCGCGATCGCGCTCGGCTACCGCACGCCGAGGATCCTGTTCCGCCACGTGATCCCGAACGTGCTCGCGCCGGTCATCGTCTCGGCTACGCTCGGCATCGGCAACACCATCGTGCTCGAAGCCGGCCTGTCTTTCCTGGGCCTCGGGCCGCCCCCGCCGGCCCCGACCTGGGGCGGCATCGTCAATGATGGCGGCAGCTCGTTGATCAATGCCTGGTGGGTCGCCACCTTCCCCGGCCTCACGATCGTCCTCGTCGTACTGGCCTTCAACCTCGTCGGCGACGGATTGCGTGATGCGCTCGATCCACGACTCCGGTAGAGGCAACGGTCGCGGCCATGAACGGTGACTCGCCGCACACGAATCACGAGGGCGTCGCTTCGCCTCCGGCTCCGGAGGCGGATCGCGGGCTTCTCGCCGTGGACAACCTGACCACGCGCTTCGCGACCGATCGCGGCATCGCGACTGCCGTCGATGGCGTGTCCTTTCACGTCGATGCCGGTGAAACGCTCGGGCTCGTCGGCGAGAGCGGCTGTGGCAAGTCCGTCACTTCGCTCTCCCTGCTTCGCCTGATCGCGAAGCCCGGCGAGATCGACGCGGCCGGCTCCGTCCGCTTCAAGGGTCGCGACCTGCTGACGCTGAGCGAGGCCGCCATGCGCGCGGTGCGCGGCAACGATATCGCCATGATCTTCCAGGAACCGATGACCTCGCTCAACCCGGTGTATCCGGTGGGCGAGCAGATCGCCGAAGCCATCCGGCTGCATCGCCGGCTCGGCCGCAAGGAGGCCTGGACCCGCGCCGTCGAGATGCTCCGGCTCGTCGGCATTCCCTCACCCGATCAGCGCGCCCACGACTATCCTCACCAGCTCTCCGGTGGACAGCGCCAGCGGGTCATGATCGCCATGGCCCTCTCCTGCGATCCGGACCTCCTCATCGCCGATGAGCCGACGACCGCGCTCGATGTCACCATCCAGGCGCAGATCCTCGAGTTGCTTGCCGATCTGCGCGCGCGGCTCGGCATGGCGATGATCCTGATCACACACGATCTCGGCGTCGTCGCCGACGTGTGCGATCGCGTCGCCGTCATGTACGCGGGCCAGATCGTCGAGGAAGCCACGACCGATGACATCTTCGACAACCCCGGCCATCCCTACACGCAGGGATTGCTCAAGGCGATACCGCGCATCGATGCGGCCTCCGAATCGCTGGCCGTCATCCCGGGCCAGGTCCCGAGTCCCACCGCGTGGCCCGGCGGCTGCCGCTTCCACCCCCGCTGCCCCTTCGCCTGGGAACTCTGCGCGGCCGAGCCGCCGCCACTCTTTCAGATCGGACCCTGGCACCGCTCGCGCTGCTGGCTCGAAAAACACCCCGAACGCCGCTCGCCCGCGGCGCCGGACGGAACCGTCACTGCCGGCGAATCATGAGCGAATCCCGGGAAGGCTCCCATGCGCCCGACCGCGCTCCGCTGCTCGTGGTGCGCGACCTCGAAAAACACTTCCCCCTCCGCCGAGGCATTTTCGGACGGGCCTCCGGCAGCCTGCGCGCCGTCGATGGCGTTTCCTTCGACGTCGATCGCGGCGAGACCCTCGGCCTCGTCGGCGAATCCGGCTCCGGCAAGACTACCACCGGACGGGCCACCCTCCGCCTCATCGAGCCGACCGCCGGCCAGATCTTCTTCGATGGAGCCGATGTCCGCGCCCTCGACCACGACGGCTTGCGTCGGCTCCGACGCCGCGCCCAGATCGTCTTCCAGGATCCGTTCGGCTCGCTCAATCCCCGCATGACCATCGGCGAAGCCATTCGCGAGGTCCTCGACGTCCACCGCCTCGCCCGCGGCCGTGTCCGACAGCGAGTCGACGAACTCCTCGACCTCGTCGGCCTGCCCGCCGAACACGCCACGGGCTACCCCCACGAGTTCAGCGGCGGCCAGCGCCAGCGCATTGGTATCGCTCGCGCACTCGCCGTCGAACCCGACTTCATCGTCTGCGATGAGCCCGTCTCCGCTCTCGACGTCTCCGTTCAGGCCCAGGTCCTCAATCTCCTCAGCAGCCTCCAGCAACGCCTGGGACTCGCCTATCTTTTTATTGCACACGACCTCGCCGTCGTCCGTCACGTCAGCGACCGCATCGCCGTCATGTACCTCGGCCGCATCGTCGAGGTCGGTACCGCCCTCGCCGTCACCGCCGCTCCCGCACACCCCTACACGCGCGCCCTCCTCTCCGCCGTGCCCGAGCCCTCCGCCCCCTCCCGCCGGCCCGCACGCTCCCGCGTCCTCCTCTCCGGCGATATCCCCGATCCCGCCTCGCCGCCTCCCGGCTGCCCCTTCCATCCTCGCTGCCCGCACCCACTTCGGGACACCGAGTGTACGCGAGTCCGGCCCGGCCTCGAGGAAAAGGCGCCCGGCCAGTTCGCGGCTTGCATCAAGGAGCCCAAACGATATTTATAGTGGATGCCTTGACACCCGCCGGGCCGGGCCGGTAGGTTCCTCCGCTCGTTTCCGGATATTATCGCGCGCAACCTAATGCCCCACGGCAATTTCCACTGACGACGGAGGTAACCTTGGGTAGCCTGAGCACTCTCACGCTCGCCGTGCTACAGATCACGGGTCTGGAGGCTCCGGACCAGACATTCAGCGAGGCCGCAGTCCAGATGTTCCGGGACGGCGGATTCATGATGTGGCCGCTGCTGGCGTGTGCCGTGCTGGGTCTTCTGATCATCGTGATCAAGCTGTTCGACCTGAGCACGAAGGCAGCCCGCACCGGGAAGTTTCTCCGTGCAGTGGACGGCCTGATCGCGGAGCGCAAGCTGAAGGAAGCGCTCGCGCTGGCGCGGGACTCGAACGCTCCGGCGGCCCGGATTCTGGCTGCGGGACTCGAGCGCCAGGGTGAGGGTGCGGAGCGTGTGATGAAGGCGATCGAGAACGTCGGCCTGATCGAGCTGGCGAGCCTCGAGCGCGGATTGGTCTGGCTGGCGACGGTTTCGAACGTCGCGCCGTTGCTCGGGTTCCTGGGAACGGTGATCGGGATGATCCAGGCGTTCCAGGCGATCGAGTTGGCCGGTGAGGTCGAAGCGACCCTGGTTGCCGCGGGCATCAAGGTGGCGCTGATCACGACGGCGGCCGGTCTGACGATCGCGATTCCGATCAACATCGCGCACAACTACTTCGTGACCCGGGTGGACCGGTTGGTGATCGACATGGAGGAATCCGCGCAGAAGATGATCGACGCGGTGCACGCCGTGGAGCGCGCCAACGCATGAACTGATGAAGCAGGGCAGTAGCCGTGCAGTGACTGGGGGCTCCTTGCACGGGAGCCCCCTTCGTTTTGTCGGTTCGCCGGGTCGCGCCGTGCGCGCGCGGGCGCGGCACTGCATCGGTCTGCTGCCGGCGCTCGTGATCGGCTTCGCGTGCGGTGGCGGTGGTTCGGGATCCGAGGAGCCCGAGCCTCGCGGCGGCCCGGCCCTGGCCGGTCCTCTCGAGACGTACAGGCAACTCGGCTTCGTGACGGGACCCGGCTACTTTCCCGCGGTCGCCGCTTTCACGAGTCTCGCCGGGCCTGCGGATTCCTCCTTCGTTCTGTTCGGCCTGTCCCTGCCGAACAGCGCACTCCGATTCCAGCGCGAGGCCGACGGATTCGTCGCGCAGTACACGGTCGCACTTTCGTTCATGACGGCGGATTCCGGGCTCGTGAAGCGGGTGGATCGGACGGAGACGGTCCGGATTCCGTCGTTCCAGGAGACGGGTCGTTCGGATGAGAGCTTGGTCTTCCAGCATCTCATCAGTCTGGCACCGGGCCGCTACATCACGATTCTCCAGGCGGGAGACGCGAACAGCTCGCGAGGATTCCGCGCTCAGGACACGATCGAGGTCGCGGACTATGGCGTGCGCGGTCTGCGTTACTCGCCGCCCATCGTGGTTTACGGGGGTCAGGGCAGGCGGACGCGAGGCGAGGCGCCGGAGCTGATCCTGAACCCACGCCATACCAGCCCCTACGGTGGCGCCGATCCGCGCGTCTATATCGAGGCCTACGGTGCGGACGCACCGGCGCCCGTGGTGGTTTCCGTGCTGGATGAGGTCGGCGATGTCGTGTGGAGCACGCAGGCATCGATCGCCGACGGCGACAGCCTGTTACGCCACGCGACCTTCGAGCTGCCGGCCAACCGGCTTCCGCTCGGTCGCCTCTTCGTCGAGGTCGGGGCTGCGGCGGGCGTGAAATCCGTGCCGGCGCCTCTCGTCATCAGCTTGTCAGACCAGTGGATCGTGGCGAGCTTCGACGAGGTGCTCCAGTTCATCGGATACATTGCGAACCGCGCGGAACTGGATTCGTTGCGTCAGAGCAACGCCGCGGATCGCCGTCTCCTCTGGGATCGTTTCTGGGAGCGGCGGGATCCGATCCCGGCCACTCCGGTCAATGAATTCCGCGACGAGTTCTTCGAGCGCGTCCGTTACGCGACGGATCAGTTTTCCGAGCCGCCCGGATTCCCCGGGTGGCGGACCGATCGGGGTGAGGTCTACATCGTGCTCGGGCCACCCACGTACATGCAGGAACGCTTCGTGGGCCGGGACGACCCGCTCGGCCGGCCCAACGCCTGGGAATGGCTGTACGCGAGCGCGCCCGGCGGCCGGCTCGTTCTCCTCTTCCATGACCGGACCGGTTTCGGCCGTTTCGAGCTCACACCGTCATCAGCCGCTGCGTACCGGGCGGCCGCGGATCGCCTTCGGCCCAGACCTGAAAAGTAGTCGTTCGTCCCGACCCGCTGTCACAACGAGCGCGCTCGGACCATTGATGGATCAGGGGTGACTCCGGAGCTCACGATCCGATCCAATCCGGCTGTATTGGTCACGGTGCTTCTGTGCGTGCCTGCAGGCGCGAGCGCCCAGGCCCTCCTCGGACTTGTCCGGGAAGATTCTTCGCGCATGCCCGTCGCCGGCGCGGAGGTCACTCTCTTCGACATTGACGACCGGCAGGCCGGCACGACCCTGACGGACAGCGTGGGTCGATTCCGGATCGGGGCTCCCTCCTCCGGCAGGTACACGATCCATGTGACTCACGTCGCATTCACCCGTTTCGTGTCGGATCCGGTCGAGATCGGTACGAGCGAAACGGTCGAGATCGAGATCCGTCTCGGTCGCGCCGTGATACCGATCGAGCCGCTCGTCGTGACCGCGCGCAACCGCGAGACCGGCCGCCTCAGCGAGTTCCACCAGCGTTTGCGGCAGCGCAACTTCGGGCATTTCGTCACGCGCATGGACCTCGAGCGTCGGGCCCATGCGCACGTAACTGACGTCATTCGAACGATCCCGGGAGTCACGATGCAATCCGTCCGGGCTCGAGGTCGGTCCGGGCCGGAACGCTACATCGTCGCCATGCGCGGATCGCCGGGCCTGTGCGAGCCGGCCCTGTTCATTGATGGCGTGCGCGTTCGCCAGCAGATCGACGGGACCATCGACGAGATGCTGACCCCGGACATGCTCGAAGGTGTAGAAGTCTACACATCGACGGTCGGTGCTCCCTCGCAGTACGTTCAGTCGGGCACGTGCGGCGTCATTCTCTTCTGGACGCGCCAAGGCGATACCGGTCCGAAATTCAGCTGGAAACGACTGCTCGCCGGCGTGGGCGCCATCGCCGCCGTCATCCTGATTCTCCACTGATCGTCCGGTCCCTGCCGGGGCCCGTGTCACACGAATGCCAATGCCCGTTCTCGATAGCGTCCTCCGCGGCGCCAAGCCGTTCGCCGGGTCGGCACGACTCCGCGGACGAGTGCGCCGGCTCATTCCGCGCGTCGGTGCGGCGGGCCTCGTCGCCGCGGGCCTGTTCACGGCGGTGTCGGGCCGCCCGCTGCGCGCGCAGATCGTCGTTGGCCACATTGTCGCCGAGACGACGAGGGAGCCGGTGCACCGCGCCGAGGTCCAGCTTCTCCGGTCCGACGGCGAGTCCCTGGCCACGACCACGTCGGACAGCACCGGCGATTTCCAGTTGCGCGCACCCCTGCCCGGCGCCTTCAAGCTGAAGATCAACCACATCGCTTACGTCGCGTTCGTGTCCCGGCCGATCGAGATCGGTCGAGGTGAGACCATCGAATTCGAGATCCGGCTGGGCACCATGGTCATTCCCCTCGAGCCGATCATCGTCACTGCGCACAGCACCGATCGGCGTCTGGCCGAATTCAACGAACGCCTCGAACGGAACGCGTTCGGCAAGTTCATCACGCGCGAACAGATCGACGCCTGGCCTGCGTTCCAGGTCACGGACCTGTTCCGCACGCTGGCCGGCGTCCGCGTCGTTCCGATCGCCGGGTCCACGCGCAGCCTCGTCACCATGAGGGGCACGACCGGCCAGTGTCTGCCTGCCATCTACCTCGATGGCGTGCGCATCGAGCAGTCCGTCGATTTTCCGATCGACGATCTGCTCGCACCGGAGTTTCTGGAGGGAGTCGAAGTCTACACTTCGGCCGCGATGGCGCCCGTCGCCTACCATAGTGCGAATTGCGGTGTCGTCCTGTTCTGGTCGAGGTCGTTTCAGAACGGCCGGCCGTTCAGCTGGAAGCGGCTGATCGCCGGAGTCGCGACCGCCGGCCTGATCATCCTGATCGCGCGCTGAGATCGCTCGCGCGACAGGCTCCCTGACAGCCACGGTCGCGTACACTATATTGTGGGCGTTGGACCAGCCTCGCCCCTTCCCCGGGGTGGGATCCGATCGGTCTGCGCTGTGTACGACCGGGTGAACCCACGGCCGTCCGGGTGACATGGGCAATCGTATCAGGCAATCCTCTGTTCTCGCCCTTCTCCTCGCGTGCTTCGCGCTGTCCACCGCCGGCGCACGCGCGGGGGTCGCGACATCCGTCGAGCCGGACCGCCTCCATGCCTACCCCAATGCCGCCAGCGTTCCGGACGAGGCGCGCCGGGCGCTCCAGCAGAAGCGGTACTTCCACGCCAGCCTGATTCTTCGCGAGTACCTCGCGACTACGAAGGACACGACGCCGGAGGATCTCCTGCTGAGCGCCAGGGCCGAGGCGGGCTGGGGCGACTGGGAGCGCGTCGAATCGCTGCTCTCCGGCCAGAAATGGCTCGACCGGCTGGAAGGCGCGGATGGATGGAGACTGCTCGGCCGCAGCCTGTACGAGGCCGGAAAACTCGAATCCAGTGTACAGTCGTTCTCGCGATACATCGAGCTCGCGACGGAGGTCCCGCCAGCCGAACGCGGCATCGCCGAACTCTACCGCGCTCACGCGTTGCGTCGACTGAATGACCCGGCCGCCATTCCGGCCTACCGTCGGGCTGCCGCCCTGTTGCCCGACGCGGCCGACTGGATCGCGCTGAACGCCGTGGAAATCGCCGCGGAAGCCGGGGACACCGCAGGCGTTCGAATCGGCCTTGCCGCGATCGATCCGGAGCTCGCCCGCGAATGGGGCTGGAGGTCCCGAGTTCGCGCGTTCCAGACCGCTCTCGATCCGGCCGGAGCCTTGCGGGCCGCCGCTGACGCCGCAGCGGCGCTTCGCTCCGCCAACCGCCAGGCCGAAGCTTTCGTCCTCCTGGGTTCCCTCGCCTTCGAACAGCGCGACGTCGCTCGCGCGCGTGTAGCCTTCCGTCAGGCCATGAAGGCCGCTCCAGCCGGAACGGGCGGCGTCGACGGCGCCCGCATGCTCAGCGACATGCCGGGACTGACGCCGGACGATCGCCTGCTCATCGGCCGCACCTACGTCCGGCACGGCAACTATCCTCGGGCCATCGCCGGCATCAGTGCGTACCTCAACGCCGGCGGCGGCACCCCCACGGAACGGGAGCGCCTGCGGTTCGAGCTCGGCCAGGCCCAGTTCCGCAGCGCCCGCTACGATGTTGCGGAAAAGACCTTCCTCGGCATTGTCGAGCGGAACAGTGTCGCCTCCCTCGCCGCCGACGCGCTCCTGCTCGCCGGCCGCGCCCAGTACCGCGACGGCCGCGTCGCGCAGGGCCGCAAGACCTTCCTCGATGTCGTCGCCAGGTACCCGACGCAAGAGGCCGCGCCCCAGGCCCTCTTTCTCGCCGCGGATCTCGATCAGGATGAGGGCCGCTTCGAACTCGCCACCGAACGCTTCCGCAAGACGACCACGCTCTCGAGCGACGTCGAAGAAGTCGGCCTCGCCCACATGAGGCTCGGCGGCATGGCCTTCCAAAACGGTAACTTCGCCGGCGCGCTCCGGGAGTTCGATGGCTATCGCTCGCGTTATCCGAACGGTCGCCGTTACGTCCAGGCCACCTACTGGGCCGCCCTCGCCGCCCGCCGCTCCGGTGACGACGCCCGGGCCACCGACAGACTCGGGGAAGTGTTCCGCATGGAACCCCTCTCCTACTACGGAGGGCTCGCCGCAGACCTGCTGGGAAAGACGTTCGCCGACGTGCCGGTGAACGCCTCGCCGCCCACGCCACCCGCCCTCGCCGACGAGGTCCGCGCCGCCCTCGCTCGTGTCGACGTGCTGCGCGACATCGACCGCGATGATGCCGCCGAGTACGAGGTGAATCGCGTGCGACAGCGCTTCGCCGCGTCGAAGAGCGCGACCTACACGCTCGCCGAAGAGCTGGCGGCCCGCGGCTACACCGTCGCCGCGATCGGGATGGGATGGGACCTGTTCCGGCGCGATGGTGGCTGGAACGACCGCCTGCTCCGCATCATCTATCCGTTCCCGTTCCGCAACATCATCATGGCCGAGGCCGAAGAGCATGAAGTCGATCCCTGGCTCGCCGCCGGCCTGATGCGACAGGAATCCATGTTCAATGTCGCCGCCGTCAGCGGACCCGGCGCCATCGGGCTGATGCAGGTCCTGCCCGCGACCGGCCGGACCCTCGCGCAGCAGCTCGGCATACACCGGTTCGACAGCGAGCTCCTGAAGCACGCCGAGCTGAACGCCCATCTCGGAATGCGCTACCTGGCGGACCAGCTCGCCGATTTCGACGAACGGCTGCCTGTCGTGCTCGCCGCCTACAACGCGGGACCCAACCGCATCGACCGCTGGCAGCAGTTCCCGGAGTTCGGGGATGACGAACTGTTCGCCGAGCGCATTCCATTCGCCGAGACGCGCGACTACGTGAAGATCGTGCAGAACAACGCGCGTATCTATCGTACACTTTATCCGCCCACCGTTCAGTAATGAATCCATAAGTCGTTGTAAGTACGCCAGTTGCAGGCATGGCCCGATGCAGGCCGGCGGCGCGTTCCCGGCCACCGGACCGGCGGCTGGACCGCAACGGATGCCGCCCGACTCAAGAAAGTCCGTCCCGACTGCCGAAATTCGGTAACGGGCCCGCGCATTCCCAGCGCGGGAACGGGCACTCCGACAATCGGCTGGCGATGACAGCCACCAGCGCAGGTCGACAGGACGCGGTGATGGACGACGCGTCCGGCGAACGCACAGCGTTGTCGCCGGAGGCTTCGCACTTTCTCGTTCAGTTGTCGATCGCGCTGGCCAAGATCGCCACCTATCCAGCGGGTCATCCTTCTCTCGAGTCGGCCGTACAATCGCTCACGCTCCGGCTGGATCATCTACTGACGGAGCGGCAGACGATCGGCATCGGTGTTGCGAAGGATCGCCTGGTGATGGAAGGCGGCACGACCGATTCATCGAATGCGCTGCTCCGTGGCCTGGCGGAGGCGCTTCACCGGCATCAGATCGGCGCTGTAACATTCAGCCACGGGGTTTCGCCGGTCGAGGTGTCGTCGTTCCTTTCGGCGCTCTCCCGGGAAGTGCGCGGCGAGGCGCCGATAGGTTCACTCGACGCTGCGGACCTCGCGAGGTGGCCGAACATCGGGTTGTTGCCGGTTGCACTGGACGAGCTCGAGCTGGCGGAAGGCCAGGCTCGGTCGTCGAGGCTGGAGCAGCTCTGGTTGTCGATGGCGGCGGCGACCCTGCAGCGTGGCCCCCACGAGCTCGGTCATGAACGAGTCGGGTCGGGCGATCTCGCCCAGGCCATACGAGTCAATGCGCACGACGCTTCCTACGATCGCGTCATTGCAGACTACATGCGACGGGTCAGCCGGGAACTGGCCGAACTCGGCAATGCCGGCTCCACCGTCGCGCTCCAGATGGGCGACCTGCTGTCGTCGGTGGACACGGCAACGATGAGCATGCTGCTCGAGCTGGGCAGCGACACGTCGGCGCGCCTCGATATGGTCCGCGACATGGCTCGCGTGCTGCCGGCGAAGGCGGTCGTGTCGCTGACGAAGGCCGCCGCCGACGCCTCGAAGCGGACGATCTCCGAATCACTGCTTCGCCTCTTCTCGAAACTGGCGGCGAACGTCGAGGACGACGCCGGACCCGTTTCGGCCGCCTCCGATTCCGCGCTCCGCGACGCGATCGCCCAGCTGTCCGAAGGCTGGACGCTGGCTGATCCGAACCCGGAGCAGTATCGCGGCCTCCTGGTCGAACTTGCCCGACCCAGCCGCAACGGTCGATCCCTGTCCGAAAGCGAACCGTGGATTGACGCGATCCGCATCGTTCATGTCGCGCTCGATACCAGCTCCGTCGGACCGGCCGTCTGGCGGTGCCTGAATCGACTGATCGACTTCGGCCGGCTCGAGGAAGTCGTCGATGCTCTCGATCGAGCCGAAGCGGACGATGTCGCCGGCCGGATTCGAGAGTACCTCGCCACGCCGGCCACCGTCCGAAAGGTGCTCTCGGGCCATCAGTCCAGGAAGGCGGTCGATCGACTGCTCGACTGGACTCGCCTCGAATCCGCCCAGGCGCTGCTCGATTCTCTCGAGACCGCCGACTCGCGAGCGACCCGCCGCCAGATCATCGACCGGCTCAAGGACTTCGGCCAGCCACTCGGACCGATGCTGGTGGACCGCCTCGAACGCGGGCCCTGGTACGTTCAGCGGAACATGCTCTACCTGCTGGCTGAGATCGACTGGATTCCGCCAGACTTCGCTCCGGACCGCTGGCTCGAGC
>Ga0326597_10004704_pt1 | contig 19109 bp, 17 predicted proteins | sample RVTome_12_FD_203789 | JGI IMG/M metagenome (GOLD analysis project Ga0326597, IMG submission 203789) | Soil microbial communities from uranium-contaminated site in the Upper Colorado River Basin, Wyoming, United States - RVT100D185 | ecosystem: Environmental > Terrestrial > Soil > Contaminated >... | reverse complement strand
CTCCTCGGCTTCGGGATCAAACTCGACCGCCTCGACCACCACCGCCCGACCGAATGCCGCCAGACCCACCACATGACGCCATAGATTCTTCACCGGAGCCGCTCCTTGTTTCGCAGAGGTGTAGACACCCCGAAACGTAGACAGGGAGCGGCTTCTTGAATGACATCCCTGTCATCCGCGCCCACTCAACCGACAGGAGAGCCCGATTTCTCATCTCCCGGACCGCATGCGCGACGAACACGACCCGGCCTGGAAACGAGTCGTCGTAGACCATGTCTACTGCGCCGGCGTACATGGGAGCCAGTGGCGGAGCAGTGGAGTCGAGCCACTTCTTGAGCTCTATCCGCTGGGACGTCCACACGGTCTTGTCACCTATTTGGGGCACGGCTGGGCAAGATCGCAGGCTCAGACTCGCTCGTTCCAACAACGGACGCCTGGGATTCTGGGAGGCCATGCCGATCAGATGACATGATCACATTGGAGGCTCGCTACTCCTGATTGTCCTCGCGTTGGCATGTGGATGCCACGCCCAACCACCATCAGCACCGGCCTCGCTACGATAGATAGCAGTGCTATGTAGACTGGCCATCGCAAGGTCGCTTCAGCGCTCTGAGCGCTGCCGACTCCGCAACAACGCATATGACGGTGGCTCACTTCCGCTCGAAGTCGTGAGGGATGTCTCGAATTCGATCCATGCCGGCCAACAGAACAGGGACCATCTCCCACAATGCGGCCGCCGCCTGGTCGTCCAGGTCTTCGGTGATCACCGCCAAGCGGTCGAGCACCCGGTGGTGCGCCGATTCGAACGTCGTCCGCCCCAGGGTCGTGATCTCGAGCAAGGAGGCGCGCCCGTCGTCGGGATCCGGCGTGCGCACCACGAGATCGCGGGCCTCGAGGCTGCTGATGACTGTGGTGGCAGTGGGCTGAGAGACGTCCGAAAACGAGGCGAGTTCGCTCGTGCGAAGCGGTCCGGCCAGCAAACGCTCCAGGGTCCGATACTGGCGGATGGTCAACGCCACGGACGGATCGCTCTGCAGGGCGACGGCGATCACTCGCGCCAGCCTGGGAACGAATTCCGCCAGGGCCGAAACCGCGGATCGGTCGTCATCGGCCATGCCGTCGATTGTACCGGACCAGTAGGCCCTTCCCGATGACGCAGATTGCGACCTCCCGGCCCGGGGTGCTGCGACTGCTGCGCGACCCCACCGTCGGCTGGTACCTGACTGGCAAAGTGCTGTCGAGTTGCGGCATGTGGGTACAGAACATCGCGGCCGCCGTGCTCATGTTCGACCTGACCAGATCCGCGTTCATGGTGGGCATCGTCAGCGTCGCCCAGTTCCTGGGCCCGCTCGTGTTGGCGATGTGGGCAGGAAGCCTGAGCGACCGGGTGGACCGTCGCAAGCTCCTGGGGGCAGGGAGACTCCTCTCCGGGCTGGCGGTCACCACGCTGGCGGCGCTGCTGTCCATCAGGGGTGTCGCCGACTTCGGCGGCCCCGCCGTGCTCCTCGGGGCCGTGCTGGTACTGGGAGTGGGAATGGCGATGAGCGTGCCCGCCATGCAGGCGCTGATCCCGTCCCTCGTCGAACCCGAAGACCTCGAGTCAGCCCTAGCCTTGAGCTCGGCGGCGCCAAGCATTGCCCGCACAGTCGGTCCGGCGCTGGGTGCCGGCCTGCTCGTGGTCGGAGGACCAGCCATCACATTCGTCGTGGCGGGAGCCAGTCACCTGGTGTTCGCCCTGATCCTGGTGTTCATCCGACCGCGTCGAACCCAGACGCGGCCCGACCGCCGACCGAAGCTCCTCGGTGGCATCAAGTATCTACTCGACGACCGAAAGGCCGGCGCGCTGATGCTCGCCGTGGCAGGCCTAGGCATCGGCGCAGATGCCGTCGTCACCCTCGGCCCGTCGAAAGCCGACGAGTTAGGAGGCGGAGGAGAACTCGTCGGCCTCCTGGCCTCGGCTTTCGGGCTCGGAGCGGTCCTGTTCCTCTTCATCCTCGGCCCCCTGCGACGCCGGACAACGTTACGCAACGTCGGCTCAAGCGGCTACTGGATTCTCGCCGCAGGGATGGGACTGGCGGGCGTGGCGACGGTCACTCCCCTGACCACCCTCGGGATGCTGGTTGCCGGCGTCGGGTTCATGATGGGATCGGTGGCCTTGAACACCCGCATCCAGCGCCGCATCCCTGACCACTTGCGCGGGCGGGTGATGGCACTGTGGGTGGTGGCCTTCGTCGGATCCCGTCCTGTCGCCGCGCTGATCAACGGCAGCATCGCCGAATTGGTATCGGTGCGGGCGGCATTCCTCGCCGGAGCGTTACTCACCTTACTGGCCATCCCTCTGGTCAGGGTCCGGTACGACGCCGATCCAGCGACGTGACGCTCAGACTGTGCCGTTGCCCGTCCGGGTCGGCCCCGGCGGCGTCTCAGCAAGGAAGCCGGCCTGAGATTGATCGCCCTTATCCCTGGACGACGGCAGGCTCTCGGTGCTATCGTCCGTTTGCTGGAGAAAGTTTCCTACATCCGAAAAGGAGTTCACAGTGAGACGTTCACGCCGCGCATCCCTGACACTCGTTGCGACTGCCACCGCCGTTCTGATTCTCTCCGCGTGCGCGTCGTCGACCACCACGGACGGCCAGACCGACGAACCGGGGGCGACGGAGCAGCCGACGGCTTCATCCGAGCCGACGGCTTCATCCGAGCCGACGGAAGAGACGCCCTCCGAAACGCTCACGATCGCTTTGACGGCGCTCGGCAACCAGACCTTCGATCCGCTGCTATCGGACGTCGGCAACAAAGTCTTCTTGACCCTGATGTACGACTACCTAATCGATATCAACGGGGACAGCGAACTGGACCCCGAGCGCAGCGTCGCCGAGTCATGGGAGGTATCGGAGGGAAACACCGTTCACACATTTCACATCCGTGAGGGAATCACCTTCCACAATGGCGACGATCTAACAGCAGAGGACGTGAAGTTCAGCCTTGAACGGATCATGCGCGAGGACTCGCAGTCGGCCTACGCCGGCAACCTGCGCGAGCAGATCGCGTCCGTCGAGGTCCCCGATCCGTACACGGTCGTCATCACGACCAACTCGTCGTCGATCTTCCTCGAGTACGACCTATCGCAGTTGATCGGGAACGAGGGTGTGATCGTTCCCAAGGGCTACATCGAGGCCAACGGCGAAGAAGCCTTCCAGCAGAACCCGGTCGGGTCGGGACCCTACAAGTTCGCGGACTTCCGGGCCGACGACCACCTCGCGCTCGTGGTCAACCCGGATTACTGGAAGTTCACACCGGCCTACGAGTCCGTGGTATTTCGGATCGTCCCGGAAGAACAGACCCGCAGTGCATTGCTGCAACGCGGCGAGGTGGACATCATCAGTGCGAGTCCTCGCAAGGCACGCGAGCTTGAGGCCGAGGGCTTCACGCGCCACGTGAAGGAGGGAGCTTACGCGGTGACTGTGCTCCTCGACCAGCAGTGGGAACCGCCTCTCGACGATGCCAGGGTCCGTGAGGCGCTCAATATCGCCATCGACCGCGACGGGCTCAATCAGAGTCTGTTCGAAGGCCTAGCGACTGTCACCGGCAACTACTCAATCAACTCGCTGGACCTTGGGTACAAGGAGCAGCCGCTGTACGAGTTCGATCCGGAGCGTGCCCGACAGTTGTTGGAGGAGGCCGGCAACCCGAATCCGACGATCGTCGCGTGGTCCTACGAGCGCGCCGGCCTGCCGGAGGCGCAGCGGATGATGGAGGCGATTGCGAGCATGTGGCAAGACGTGGGTGCCGAGGTCGAGATACGGTCCTCGGACTACAACACGGTCCGGGGACTCCAGCAGGACGACGCACTGCCGGACGGATCTGTCCATCCGATCAACGCGGGTGGGCAAACGGTGGGCATCGGGCGGCTCAGTTCCATCTTCGGCTCCAACGCCCTCTTGTCTGTGACGCACGACCCGCGGATGGACGAGTTGATCGCCGAGGTGGCAGCCTCAGAGGATGTCGCCACCTACAAGCGACTTATGGGAGAGATCGCGGACTATATCCGCGAGAACCACATTAGCCTCCCGCTCTATGAACTCGGTAACGTCTTCATGGCGCAGGAACACGTCGGCTCGTGGAACTTCACCACGGCGGCGTTCTCCTGGGACCTCCTCAACCTCGTGGAACGCAACTGACGTAACGAAATCCCAACCCCTTCGCAGCCGAACTGTTACTGGGCCGGGATGACCGAAAGAAACGACGGCCGATTCGTGCGGGCGGCATCGCTGGCGCGAATCGGCCGTTTCCTCCTCGCCCGTCTCGTCGGAGGAGCGCTCGCCTTCGTGCTGCTTTCCGCCGTGATCTTTGTTCTCGCCCGCGCGTCCGGAGATCCCCTGATCCTCTTGCTGCCTCCGGAGGCGACCGCTCTGCAGATCGAGACCCTGCGCCACAGTCTGAGTCTCGATGAACCGTTGCCCGTCCAGTACGTCAGCTTCCTCCGGAACGCGGCACAGGGCGACTTCGGGCAGTCGCTGCGCGACCGGCGGCCGGCGCTGCGTTCGGTCGTTGACCGGCTGCCCGCGACCGCGAGCCTCGCTGTGATCGCGCTGACGCTCGCCGTGGTGATCGCCGTGCCTCTCGGCGTCGCTGCCGCCTACCACAAGGACACGTCCATCGACCTAGTGGCAAAGACCATCGCGCTTCTCGGGCAGTCAGCCCCAGCCTTCTGGCTTGGTCTGGTGCTGATCCAGCTATTCAGTGTGAACTGGCAAATTTTCCCAGTTGCGGGAATGGGCAGCCCCGCACACTTCGTGCTGCCCGCCGTGACTCTGGGTTGGTTCAGCGTGGCCGCCCTCATGCGCGTGCTGCGTTCCTCGATGATCGACGTCCTCGACAGCGAGTACGTCAAGTTCCTTCGCAGCCAGGGCTTTTCAGAGCGCTTTATCCTGTGGAAACACTGCTTGCGCAATGCTTTGATCCCGGTGCTGAGCGTCAGCGGGCTGCTGTTCGCCATATTCCTCACCGGTACGGTGGTCGTCGAGACGGTCTTCGCGTGGCCCGGTGTCGGCCGGCTGACCTACGAGGCAATTATCGCCCGGGACTTCCCGGTCATCCAGGCGGTCATCCTATTCACTGCCGGCCTAGTCTTCGCGGTCAACATGGGCATCGACCTGCTCTATCTAGCTGTCGATCCCCGGCTCCGCGCCTAACCATGCTCTAGGAGGGGTCACCCGGCTTACCGGGCCGGTCGCCGTCTACCGCCTCGCCGCTGAACGCGTAGTCCGGCGCCCGCACTTCGACTTCGGCCTTGCGCTCGCGGATTCGCCATTCACCGCCGTCCTTGATCAGGTGGTCCCGGTACCGACCAAAGCTCTTTACGAACGGCCCGCCCGACTGCTCATCGAGCAACGCCCAGTAGCTCTCGGCCCTCGCCGTATTTCCGTCCAGTGTTATCACAGGGCTCAGCAGCAGGTGCTTGTGGAAGTATCCGGGTGCCCGGGTGTGACTCTTCATGAAGCGCAGAAGCTCTTCATGGCCTTCTCGTCGAGCCGTCTCACCAGTCCGGCGCCGCACCTCGAAGACGCCATCTTCCGTAAACAGAGCCACGAAGTCACGCTCGCGCCCATAGTCGATGCAGTGCGTGAACCGGTGGAGGACGCCAAGGATTGCGCGCTCGTCCTCGAGACGACCGAGACGTTCCACCAGGTCCGCGATCGCCGAGGCCGTCATCGCATCGCCGCTCCTCTCACGGCTCGTCTTATCCCCCGTGTCGACCATGAGCCATCCTCTCGATCTCGGGTGTGTGAACTCGTACTCGAAGGATGCCAGCTCCTTTCAGAAGGTCTCGCCCCACGACTGTTCGCGGCCGCGATCGCCGAGGATCACGGAGGCCTTGGAGGCGCAAGCCGCCAACGCCTTGCCAGCGCGGTCGATCCCGATCTCATTCATGTGGTCGACGGGTGACATCATGGCGGCTAGGCCCTCGTACCCGTTCGCGCTCGTGACGCCAACCGCTACTGCTGCCACCCCTGTTACGAACTCTTCGAGATCAATCGCGTAGCCACGTTCGCGCGTGCGTTCGATCTCCTGCCGATACTCGTCCGGGTCCGTAATCGTGGTCTCTGTGAACCGTTCCAGCTGAGCCGGCGTCTCCGCGTCAGACCAGGCGTAATAGGCCTTCCCGTAAGAACCGGCTTGGAGCGGGACGCGGCTGCCGATACCCACCGCCGCGCGGGGGCCGTCGTGCTGGTTGACCGCGAGGATCAGGTGGTGGTCATCCCATGGCACCGCGATCGCGACGGCGACTTGTAACTGGTGTGCCACAGGAAGTACTTCGTTCCACGCTGCACGATAGATGTCGGTGTTGCGGGCGTACGACGCGCCAAGATAGAACAGCGCGGGGCCGAGACCGTATCGTCTATCGCGATCAAGTGTCACGATGCCGTGGCGGCGCAGGGTGTTCAGGATCGCGTGCGCACTGCTCGGTGCTATCTCGACACCGCGCGCGATCCCGGTCAGGTTCAGTGGAGTGGGAGTTCTTCGCAGCAGCGCGATGACCTCGAAGAGTCGATCCTGTGAAGTCGACACCTTGGTCCTAATGCGTGTCCCCTTTTCAGGCAGGACGAAATCGATTCAGAATAGGGAAAGCAGCATACACAGCTTTTGAGAGATGAGGCATTCGTCTCCCCCGGGATCGGGCGGCCAAGACCGAGCTCTCGGCACCGATCTCGTGATAGCGTGCAGTATCGTCCAATAAGCGCGCTCCCGGGCGCCGGCCCCGCTTGACGGCACCACCCGCGTTCCTCTACTCTGAACGGAGGTTCGTGAATCTGAAACGGATTTCGAGCAGATCGATTCGGAAACGGGATCCGACGCGCGACGGCGAGCTCGCCGACGTCGGAGAAGGAACAGGCGCTAATGACAGCCGAAGAACTCGTTCTCTACGACGTTGAGGACCGGTACGTCGCCACGATCACACTCAACCGGCCCGACAAGCTCAACGCACTTGACGACGCCGTATACGAGGCGATGTTGGAGGCCTTCGACCGCGCGCTGGAGGACGACGACGTCAAGGTCGTAATTCTCCGCGGTGCTGGCAGCAGCTTCTGCACCGGCCATGACCTGACGCAAGTATCTTCGGTGTACAAGGACTGGGTCGTGCCGCCCAGCGGTGAAAAGCCGAAGCGCCGGCCGAGCCAGCGATCGCGCCTCATCACCGACCGGCGCCGAATGCACGAGCGCTGGTACAAGATCTTCAACTTCCCAAAAGTGACGATCGCTCAGATCCACGGGTACTGCATCGAAGGCGGCGCAAATATTGCCCTCTTGTGCGACATCAGTATCGCCGCGGAGGACGCCGTGTTCAGCTACAAGGGACAGCGTCTCGCTGCCGGTGGGGCGTCGACCCTGATGATGCATCTGTCGAACCTAATTGGCTACAAGCGGGCGCGCGAACTCATCCTGACTGGCCGCGATGTAAGCGGCGCCGAGGCGGCCAAGATCGGGCTCGTCAACCAAGCCGTGCCGCCGGAGGACCTAGAAAACACGACCCGGAGCATGGCAAGGCGCATCGCCGGGATGCCGCGTGATGCGATCGTCGTCGGCAAGTTCTACACCTCTCTTGCCTACGACATGATGGGTTTGAACGGCTCCTTTAACGCGTTCTCCATAGGTCACACGCTGGCAACCAACCTGCGGTTCGAAGAGGACGAGTACAACTTCCACCGGGCTCGACGGGATAAGGGGGCTCGTGACGCGATCCACGACCTAGACGAGTTCTTCGATGGCGGGAAGGACAGTTGAATAGGGATGTCACCTCGGCGGGGCACGGACAGCGACCTCTGGCCGGCGTCAAAGTTCTCGACTTCTCCCACGGGGTGGCGGGACCGTTCGCCACGATGCTGCTTGCGGACCTTGGAGCCGACGTCGTAAAGATCGAAAAGCCGGGGCGAGGCGACGTCAGCCGATTCATGAACATGAGCGGTCGCTTCAACTCAGACATCCCGCGCAGCGGCGGCGACTACTTCCTGACGGTCAACCGCGGCAAGCGCTGCGTCGCGATCGACCTCAGTGTCCCCGAGGGCCGAGACATCGCCGTCGGACTGGGGTCGTGGGCCGACGTCGTTGTCCAGAGCTTCCGGCCAGGGGTGATGGGACGGCTCGGCCTCGACTACGACGTCTTCCGCGAGGTCAGCCCCGAGATCGTGTATGCGTCGCTGTCGGCGTACGGGGACAAGGGGCCGCTGGCCGGCATGCCCGGTATGGACGTCGCGGTGCAGGCGCGGTCAGGCGTGATGTCCGTCACCGGTACCAGGCGGGGCGAGCCCGTACGACCGGGCGCTTCGCTTGCGGACTTCTCCGGTGGGGTTCACCTCGCACTCGGGATCACCTCCGCGTTGTATATGCGACGCGAGCGCGGGATCGGGCAGCAGGTATCCGTCTCCCTGCTCGACGCGACCATGATCATGCTTAGCAACTACGCCGTCGCCGTCGTGGACGGCGGGATGGACTTGGCACCGATGGGTTCGGGTCACCCGCAACTCGTCCCCTACCAGGCGTTCCCCACGAAGGACGGCTTCGTCGTGATCTCGACAGGCACCAACAAGCTGTTCCGCGAACTGTGCGCCGTGCTCGGAACCCCGGAGCTCGCCGTCGACGAGAGGTTCGCGAGCAATCCGCTACGAGTCGACCACCGCGATGTACTCGTGCCCGTGATCTCGGAGAGGACGAGCCATCGCACCACCGCCGAGTGGATGGAAATCTTCGACGCGACGGGCATCCCGGCAGCTCCCGTCAACACAATGGCGCAGGCCTTCGCCGAGCCCCAGCTGCACGAGAACGATTCGATGATCGAATTCGACCACCCGATGTACGGGCCGATCCACCTTGTCGGCTCCCCCTACAAGTTCAGCGTGTCCGAGTCCCACCCCGACCGTCGGCCACCCCTGCTCGGGGAGCACACCGCCGAAGTCCTCACCTCACTTCTGGAGTTTGATGAGGAACGGATCCGCGACTTGGAGGAGCGCGGAATCGTCGAGTCGACCGTGGCCGGGCGAGCCGGAAGTCCGCAGGATGGCTGACGTGCGGATTGGCATGCACCTGCCGCGCCGCGGTGCACTTGCTACTGGCGATGGAGTGACAGCGGTCGCGCGCCTTTCTGAAGAACTCGGCTTCGACTCACTGTGGACCGGCGAGCATCCGGCGCTGCCATGGGAGCACACCTCCGACTACCCCTACACCGATTCGGGGCGTATGACCTGGGATCCCACGACTCCATGGGCCGACTCATTTGTGTCGCTCTCCTGGGCCGGCGCGGTCACGAATCGGATCCGACTCGGAACCTCCATACTGCTGCTGGCTCTGCGCTCACCGGTCTTGGCGGCGAAGTCCGCCGCCACCCTCGACAGCTTCTCGGGAGGCCGAGCAATGCTAGGCGTGGGCGTCGGCTGGCTGGAGGGCGAGTTCGAACTGGTGGGCCAGCCCTTTGCCAACCGCGGGCCGCGGACTACAGAGGCAATCCGGGTGCTAAAGACCTGCTGGGGCAACGAGAAGATCGAGTTCGACGGGGAGTACTACAAGTTGGCGCCGTTCGCGGCGAACCCCAAGCCCGCCCAGGGCGACCGTCTGCCCGTCCTCTGCGGCGGCTCAAGCGACGCGACCCTGCGCCGGGTTGCTGAGGTGGCCGACGGCTGGCTGCCGTCCCACCTGCTGCCGGACGAATACGCGCCCAAGCTGGAGAAGTTGCGTGAGTTCGTTGAACTGCGGGGCCGTTCGATGTCAGAAATCATGCTCACATCGATCCCCGGGAAGGAGCATCGCGTGGACCGCGAGATGCTGGACGGCTACGCCGAGCTCGGTGTCGAGTTGGTGATTGCCGACGCGGACTTCGACGGGACCCTGGACGACGCGCTCGCATCAATCCGCCAGGTCGCCGTTGAGGCAGGACTCCGGCGATGAGCCGATCCACAGCCAGCCTGGACCGGCTATTCCATGCCAAGTCAGTCTGCATCGTTGGCGCCTCCCGCGATGAACGTTCCATCCCCGGCCAGGCTCTGGAGCGGCTCGTGCGCCACGGGTTTCCCGGGGAAATACATCTAGTCAACCCGAAGTATGACGAGATCCACGGTCGTCCGTGCTATCCGTCCGTGCGCGACGTGCCGGCAGTCATCGACGCGGCGATGATCTGCGTCCCCGCCTCGGTTGTCCCCGCCGTCATCGAAGACTGCGGCGCCGTTGGTGTCCCCGTCGCCGTCGTTGTGGCCTCCGGATTCGAAGAGACTAGGGGCGGGGATGCGCTTGCGATCGAGCTCCGTGAGACCGCTTTGCGCACGGGTGTACGGATCGTCGGCCCCAACACCGAGGGGGTTTGGAGCCTCGTCGACCGGGTCATGCTGACGTACGGCAGTGCGTCGGCGCGGGAAGACCTGCTCGCCGGGCCGGTGAGTGTGCTGAGTCAGAGCGGAGGCATCGGCACCGCATGCATCCGTCATCTGCAGGACCGACGGGTCGGCTGCCGCTACTTCGTGGGGATCGGCAACCAAACCGATCTCACCTCCCTCGACTTCCTCGAGTATGTGGTCGATGAGGGCGGCAGCCCGGTCGTCCTGCTCTATACCGAGGTGCTGCGCGACGGCTGGCGCCTCACCGGCATCGCCCGACGTGCCGCCGAAAAGGGCGTGCGAATCGCGGTCCTCAAGTCTGGCTCCTCGGATGCCGGCCGGCGCGCTACGGCCACCCACACCGGCAGGGTCGCCTCAGCTGGGCGGATCTACTCGTCAATCTTCCGTCAGTCCGGCCTCCTTGAGGTCCACACTCCAACGGAGTTGTGGGAGGCCGGCGAGACACTCGCGATTGGCGGCAGGCCACCGCCGCGCCGGGATGGCACAGGGATCGGGATCATGAGCATTTCTGGAGGCTGCCGGAGCGTCCTCGCCGACGCCTGTGATCGGTGGGGCGTCGCAATGTCGACGTTCGACCCCGCGACGGAACGCAAGCTCGCGTCCGTGGTCCCTAGTTACGGTGTCATCGAGAACCCGGTTGACCCTTCCGGAGCCGTCATGACGACGCCGGGGCTCTTCGAGGGCGCGGTCCGTGCGGTCGCCGAGGACCCGAACTCGGACATGATCATCGTCCAGTACGGTAACGGCGCGCTCCGGATGGTCCTCAAGCACCTCGACTTCTACGCGGCCTTGCGCGAGCACGTCACCAAACCACTGGTCCTGTGCTCGCTGGGCGACGACATACAGCCGGACCTACGCGAACGACTGAATGGCATGAGTATCCTCTGGGCGAGCGACCCGGACGGTGCCGTGAAGCGATGTGCGTGGCTTTACCAGGCCGCCGGCACCATCCCGCAGGCCGAGGAGGTGGCATCGTGAAGAGACGATACGCCCGACAAGTCGCGATGCTCGCCGCTTGCGGGATCGACGTGCCCGCCTGGCAGGTCATTGAAGATGAGCAGGCGCTGCCCGACGCCGCCGCGCGACTGCAGGCCCCGCTCGTGGTCAAGTCGCTGGCGGAGTCGGCCCAGCACAAGACCGAGCAGGGTCTGGTCCACCTGCGTCTACGTGACTTAGATGAAGCTCTCGCCGCGGCGCGAGACGTCTGGTCGAAGATGCCCGGGGAGCCGCTCCTCCTTCAGGAGATGGTGGAGGATGTCACCGAGGTCCTACTCACCGTGCGGACCGATCCTGACTTCGGTCCCATCGCTGCCATTGGTACCGGTGGAGTGGCCGTTGAACTCCTCGACGACGTCGCCTATTTGGCGCTTCCGGCATCGCCCGATGAGTTCCGCGCTGCAATTGAGGATCTCCGACTGCACCACTTGTTAGCCGGCTTCCGCGGTCGCCGGCCCCGGGACGTCGTCGCCCTAACGGAGGGGGCGAGCCGTCTCGGCCAGTTCTACATTGATCACCGCAACCGGATCGACGAGTTCGAGATAAACCCTCTCGGGGTCCGTGCGGTCGGCGAGGGCGTGGTAGCGCTTGACGTCCTCGAGGTTCCTGCCTCCGCAACGACTGCCGCAGAGCCGGCGACGTGAGTGGCATGACGGCAGAGATCGCCGCGTGGATCGCGGGCGCGCGGTTCGCCGACCTGTCGGAGCAAGCAGTGCGGTTCGCGACCGACGCGATCACGGACTGCGTCGGCGTGGCGCTCGCTGGCTCACGCCAGCCGCTCGGGCCCCGCCTGATGTCAGCGCTGGACACCTGGCCAGCGGGTCGCGATGCGTCGGGTCACCACCTTCTGGGGACACTGCGACGGGCGAACGCCACCGACGCCGCCCTCTACAACGGCACCGTCGCCCACGCCCTCGACTATGACGACATCAACCACCCTGGCTACTCGCATCCGAGCGCGCACCTGATGCCGGCATTATTCGCCGCCGCCAAGGACGTGGACGCGACCGGTGAGGACGTGATCCTGGCGTACGCCATTGGATTCGAGATGCAAGGGAGGCTGGGTCTCGCCCTGAACGTCGGCGAGGGAATCCCGAACCTTCGAGGCCACTACGCGAGGGGGTGGCACGCCACAGGCACGTTCGGCACGATGGCGGCCGCGGCCGCTGTCGCCTCCCTGTTCGGACTCGACGAGCAGCGTATCCGGCGGACCCTCGGGATCGCCGGCACTAGCGCGTCGGGACTGCGTGCGACATTCGGGACCATGAGCAAGCCCCTCAACGCGGGCCTCGCTGCGCGCAACGGAGTCCTCGCCGCACGGTTGGCCGCGGCGGATTTCGAAGGTCCCGAGGACATCTTCGAGGATCGCTTCGGCTTCCTAGCAGTCCTGTCGGACGGCGCCTGGCTTGAGGAGCCGCTCCTGCAGATGGGGCGGCCCTGGCAGATCAGCACCGAGCACGGTCTGGCACTGAAGGCGTACCCGGCCTGTGGAGCGACGCATCCCGCGATCGAGGCGGCGCTTCGCGTGCGGGCCCAGGTTGGTGGCGACGATATCGTCGAAGTTCGGGTAGGTCACAACGAGGTCATGCCTGCGGTGTTGGTGTACGACGACCCGAAGAGCCCACTTGAGGGCAAGTTCAGCATGCAGTTCTGCGTCGCGGCAGCACTGGTCACCGGTCGGGTGAGAATCGACACGTTCGGTGACGAGACCCTTGCGCGACAAGACGTCCGCGATCTCATGTCTAGGATTGTTTTGCAGGTCGATGACCGCGTGCGCCTCAACTCCGAGCACGGTGCCGCGGTCTCGGTGCGTTGTCGCTCGGGGCGCGAGGTCGAGGAATTGGTCCCCCTGGCCAAGGGCAAGCCGGAGCGGTGGCTGTCGAGCGATGACCTGTTTGCGAAGTTCCTCGACTGCAGCAATGCCGTCCTGGGTGACGGCGGTGCGCGTCGATTGTTCGACACTGTCCAGGACTTGCCCCGACTCGCGTCCCTGACCCCGATCTTTGACGCGCTCGACAAGGAGACCACCGTCGGAGATTGAGCGTCCGGAGCGGTCAGCCGGCCTCGGCCAGTGAGGCGATCATCGCTTTGGACTCCGACACCGGAAGCCCGGGCCACTGCACCCGCAGCACAATCGGCGAAGCGCCTGCCCTCGAGAAGCGTCCCAGCGTGTTCAGGCACTGCCCGGCGTCGCCTACGACGACCTGGTCGCGCGCCAGCACATCATCGATATCGGCGTCCTTGAGTCTTCCGCTCATCCCCCACTCGCGGTACGCGCTCAAGCGGGGCCCGAGATACTGGGCCGCTTGGTCGCCCGCCCTCTCGGCGCGCTCGGCTACAAAAATGTCGCGACGAAGCGGGAGGGTCGCCGCCGGATTCCCGGTCGCGTCCCGGTGTTCGGCGACCCAGCGGTGGACCTGTTCCAATGAGGCTCGGGGTCCAATGAATGGCAAGTATCCGAGCTCGGTCGCCCGTGACACGGTCCGGTGTCGCATGCCCGCCAGCCACACCGGTGGACCGCCGGGCTGGGCCGGGGCGATCCCGGTCCGCACCCCGTGCAGGGTGAAGAACCTGCCGTCGTGGTCCACCGTTTCGCCGGCCCACAGTCGCCGCACGACGGAAAGGCACTCGAGCATGCGCTCCGCGCGTGAGGACCGTTCGACGTCGAACGCTTCGAACTCCTCCTGGCGGTAGCCGATCCCGACGCCGACAACCAGTCGTCCCCCACAGATGGTGTCGAGTGTCGCGAGTTGCTCCGCGACGTCCACGGGATGCAACAGCGAGAGCAGCAGGATCCCGGTAGCAAGCCGCATCTCGCCGCTGTCAACGCTGAGACGCGAAAGTAGGGGGATCGGCTGCAAATACTGGTAGGGGTGGCCGATGAAGTGCTGGCCGACGACGAGATAACTGCAGCCGTTCTGCCGCGCGGCGTGGGTGAGCGTGATGGCGTCGTCGAACTGCTGCGCCGGGCTTCTGTCGGCCATAGCTGCACCAGTCAGCACGATCCCGAATTGCACGTCGGTCCCTTTGGTCACGAGGCGGGCACGGTCAGGTCCAACAGCGGTTCGACCGTCGGCTGGCTATCAATGTCGGCGATCCAGCCAGAGAGTTCATCGAACTGGCCCACGCCAACGGCCATCCCGGGAACCAGCTCTCCGGTGCGGCGGACGGTCTCCTCGAGACTCCATTGGAACTCCGTGCCTGTCGCGGCGGCTTCTAGCGTCCCGTGCACGGTGTGGACCACGATGCGGGGCGACATCGGCCCGAGTTCCGTCGACGGAACGATCTCGACTCGTCGCATCAAGTCCATCACTTCAGGAGGATCGGGCTGGTCCTCATCGTCAAGGCCGACCATGTGACCAATCGGACGGCCGAGTCTGGGGTAGGCGCCGAGCGTTAGTCCCCAAGCGCAGAAGTAGTGGCTGCTCTTGCGTCGGGCGGTGGGAGGGGCGGCGGTGAACTCAGGACTGGGGTACCTGGTCGCCAACCAGTTCATGTGAATTTCGACGCGATCCACGTCGCCTGGACGCAGTTGCCCAGTCGTGGCCAGCTTGGCGGCGACGTCCACGAGCGGCTGGTTGTAACCGCCGGTCGAGTACGCCTTCTGGATCACCTCGAGCAACTCGAACTGCTCTCCAAGTCCGTCGCAGACCAACTCGAGGTCGGCGGTGGCCGGCCCGTCGGAGCCGTCGCCCCGACGCCCGACGCGGATGCCTGCATACGCTCGGTAGAATCCGGCGTCGCCCTCCAGGACCGTTCTCCCGCCCCGGAACCCCTCGCGGGCCTGTAGCGCGGCAAGTATCCCGTTACGTGCGGCGGTCGGTTCGTGCAGGACGGTCTCGTGTCCGCCGCTGCGTGCGCCTTCAAGGTTGCCGGCCGCGACGCTGACCCAGTGCGCGATCGCGTCGGTGATTTCGTCCGCGCTGGCGCCGAGTAGCTTGGCGGTGGCAACCGCCGCACCAACGCCGCCGTACACGGCCCCCGACCGGAAGCCGGAGGCCTGGGTGGAGGGCAACGCGACACTCGCGATGCGGACGAGAACCTCATAGCCGGCGGCGATCGACGCCAGCATGACTCGACCGTCGCTGGCCTGAGTCTGCGCCGTGGCGAGTGCGGCGGGGATCACCGTGAGGCCCGGGTGTACGAACAGTTTGTACGAGTCGGACTGGCCGGACACATGCATGAGCATGCTGTTTGCGTACGCCGCCCCCATCCGGGTCGCCCGTCCGCCATCTACCAGCACGGTGCAGCCACCGCGCTCAGTAGCAGACTCCTCCCGGCGCACGAATCGAATCGTCGAGGCGGCCGTCGGATATTGCGCTCCAACGAGTGCATTTGCGAAGTTGTGCAACAACAGCGCCTTCAGACGGTCCACAACGTTTTCGGGTAGCTCCTCGAACTTCAGATCATGCGCGAAGGCCCCGAGTCGCTGACTGAGTGACGCCACTGCTGTCACCGACCACCGGATCTCATCACAAATTCACCACCGCCGTGTTGGAATGCTTCTCAATTTCGAATAGGGATTCCGACTAACCATATAGAGTACCACTACCGTGTAATCGGTCGTCGAGTTGATCAACGCACGCTTGACGCCGCGTGACGGAAGCCATAACCTGAAGGAATGTTCAGTTATATGAAAGGTCATTCGGATGCGTGAGTTGGAGTGGTGTGACTACGCCGAAGACGCCTGAGCGGCCAGCCGATCCCACGACTGCGGTCCAGATCGAGCGCCTCGCACTATCAGTCGACGGCCTCACTGCTGCTGTGCTGTGGCTCAACCGTCCGCAGCGCCTGAACGCCCTCAGCTGGGACCTGTTGGGGCACCTCGAGGAGGCTCTGAAGCAGGTCGATCAAGATCCGACCGTCCGTGTCGTCCTGGTGACCGGTCGCGGACGTGCGTTCAGCAGTGGGGGTGACCTCAAGGACTACCTCGAGCTGCAACAGGATGCTGCAGCCTTCAGCCGCTTCCTGGAGGACTTTCATCGCACATTGAGTGCAATCAGGTACATGAAAAAGCCGGTCGTCGCCCTGGTCAACGGGTGGACCGCTGCCGGTGGCCTGGAGTTGCTGCTCTCCTGTGACTTCGCCTATGCAGCGGCGTCGGCCCGGATCGGTGATGCCCACCTGAACTTCGGGCAAATGGGGGGTGGCGGCGCACTGGCCCTGCTCCCGCGGATGATCGGCCCTCCCCGCGCCCGTGAGTTGTTCTTCTCCGGACGGTTCATGACCGCAGAAGAGGCGCTCAGGTGGGGGTTGGTCAACGCCGTACTGCCGGACGACGGGCTCCTGGACGCCGGCGTGGCCTTCGCCGAGGAGGTGGCAGCCAAGAGCGCGAGAGCGGTCGCAAATGGCAAGCTAACCATGAACCGTGGGTTCGCGGAAGGGACGGGGCTTGAGGCGGCGCTGCGGCTTGAGCGTAGCGACAACGCACACTACGTAAGCACTTTCCCTGACTCCATGGAGGGGCTCCGGGCCTTCGCCGAAGGACGCAGACCCGAGAACCGGAGCTCGACGTGAGGAGGGGGCCGACTTCTGACCGCCCGACCTACCTGGGGCAGACGGCCATCACCGGCGTGGGCTACACCGACCTCGAACGAGCGTCGCGGCGAAGCGTGCTCAGCCTCGCGCTGGCGGCGTGCCGCCGCGCGCTCGAGGACAGCGGGATCGATGCCGCCGAGGTCGACGGCATCTCCACATACAGCCTCTACAACGACTCCGTCGCCGGCCAAGCCGTGGCCAACGGTCTTGGGATCCCGCGCCTGCGGTACGCGCTGGACCTGAACCTCGGTGGTCAAGCGCCGTGCTTCGCCGTAATGCACGCAGCGATGGCCATCGCTAGCGGTGCTGCCAGCAACGTTCTGGTCTACCGGGCCCTGAACGGCCGCAGCGGAGTGCGGATCGGCTCGACCCGAGTGTCGTCACCGAGCGCACAGTACCGCTATCCAATGGGGCTCACGGCCTATCCCCAGTACGTGGCCATGTGGGCGCGCCGTTACCTGATCGAGTCCGGTCGGAGCCCCGATGACCTCGCCGAGGTCGTACTCGCTCAGCGCCGCTACGCGGCTCTTAATGACCGCGCGATGGTCCGATCGCAGATGTCGAAAGACGAGTACCTCGCCGAGCCCTTCATCGTCGACCCCTTTCGGACCCCCGACTGCACAATCGAGGTCGACGGCGCCTGTGCCGTGTTGGTTACCTCGCTCGACCGGGCCCGCCACATGAACCTGCGGCCCGTTATCATTCAAGGCGCGGCCTGGGCTACGGGACAGCGCCCCGGTACCGACATTGCCGATGTCTTGGCGTGGCCCGACTACACGACCAATTGCAGCGCCGCGCTCGCCGACGATCTCTGGGCGTCGTGCGGGATGGGGCCGGGCGATATGGATCTTGCCGAGCTGTACGACTGCTTCAGTTCCGTCCCGCTGATGGCCATGGAAGGACTGGGGCTCGTTGACCGGGGGGAGGCCATCGACTTTGTCAGGGCAGGCGAGACGTGGCTGGATGGCGCCCTCCCTGTGAACACTCACGGTGGACTTCTGTGTGAGGGATACTTGCACGGCATGAACACGCTGGCCGAAGCGGTCTTGCAGTTACAGGGACGCGGTGGCGCCCGCCAGGTGGATGGGGCCAAGACCTGCGTGGTCACGTCCGGCGCCCTCATGGATGGCTCGGCCCTCGTTCTGTCGGTGGACTGAACGATGCCCTGCCGCCAGCATGGCCTCATCCACCCCGAAATCGATGACGACAGTCGCGAATGGTGGGATCGCCTCAGGGACGAGCGCTTGTCCGTAGCACGATGCTCGTCATGCGGCCACCGTTTCTTTCCTCCTGCTCCCACGTGCCCCTCCTGTGGCCGGGAGGCCTGTGACCTAGAGGACGTCTCGGGGCGCGGGTCCGTGTACTCATGGGTGACGGTCCACCGCGCGCTCGACCCGGTATTTGGGGATGACGTGCCGTATACGGTTCTGGCGGTGGATCTTGACGAAGGCCCACGCATATTCGGGCGGCTTTGCGGGAACGCCTCACCGGAGGCAGGGCAACGCGTCCTCGCCGTGATCTACGCGGTGAAGGGTCAGCCGCTGGTGGGTTTCGGGCCGGATCCCCGGTCGTGACCCGCCGCGCTCTATTCCGACTCCTGCCGCTCGGGGTTATGGTTCTACTCGCTGTGTTAGCCGCGCTAGGCCCCTGGCTCGCGCCGGTAGACCCGCTGAAGGTCTCGCTGATGGAGTCCTACCTCCCGCCCGCCTTCGTCGATGGCGGAGTCCCGGGACACCTGCTCGGCACAGACTCGCTCGGTCGCGACATCTTCAGCCGGGTCGTATTCGGCGCGCAGACCACGCTGCGGGTGAGTGCGTCGGCGATCCTTCTAGGCGGCGCCGTCGGAACCCTCGCGGGCATCGTTGCGGGGTACGCCGGCGGGGTGGTCGACACCATCATCATGCGGCTCGCAGATGCCACGCTTGCCTTCCCCGTGATATTCATCGGCCTACTGCTGGCGATCACTGTGGGGGCCAGCCCTATGACGGTCATCACCGCGATTTCGCTCATCCTCTGGGCCCGCTTCGCACGAGTGGCTAGGGGGGAGGTCCTGGCTCTGCGCAATCGCGACTACGTCACGCTGGCCCGCATGGGTGGCTGTTCCTGGCAACGAATCATCCGTCGCCATCTTCTACCGAACATCGCGAACACGCTTCTCGTCGTGGCGTCCCTGCAGATGGGATTAGTCATAAT
>Ga0326597_10004703_pt1 | contig 19110 bp, 18 predicted proteins | sample RVTome_12_FD_203789 | JGI IMG/M metagenome (GOLD analysis project Ga0326597, IMG submission 203789) | Soil microbial communities from uranium-contaminated site in the Upper Colorado River Basin, Wyoming, United States - RVT100D185 | ecosystem: Environmental > Terrestrial > Soil > Contaminated >... | reverse complement strand
AGAAGCCGTGCCGCTGGCGCTGGACGGGATAGGCGAGGCGCTTCTTGCCCCACCGATCCACCTTGAGGACTTCCCCGCCCCCCGCCGTCACTTGATTGCTGAAGTTCTGGACGCTTTCCTCGACCGCTTCATCGGTGAGGTTCGGGGACAGCAGGACCATCGTTTCATATTGAGGCATTCGAATCTCCCCATGGACTGAGCGGCCCCGGCCCTTTTGGCCGGAGCGAGGAGGAACATCAAGGGCCGGAGCCTAGCACAGATCCGGCCCCCCGGGCCACCCCGGCCCGGGCGCCCCCTGGAGGCGCGCCGCGGGCCGGGGGAAGCGTGAGATGGATTCAGGCTTCTTGTTTTTTCTTCTCCTAGAACAGCGGAGCTACCACCAGGGCCACGATGGACATGAGCTTGATGAGGATGTTCATCGAGGGCCCGGCCGTGTCCTTCATCGGATCGCCCACCGTGTCCCCGACGACGGCCGCCTTGTGGGCCTCCGAGCCCTTGCCGCCCAGCTTGCCGTCCTCGATCTCTTTCTTCGCGTTGTCCCAGGCGCCGCCGGCATTGGCCATGAGGAGTGCCAGGAGGACACCCGAAAGAAGGGCCCCGGCCAGCATCCCGCCCAGCGCCTCCTTGCCCATCAAGAAGCCAACAATGATGGGCATGAGGACGGCCAGGATGCCGGGAGCGACCATTTCCTTGAGGGCCGCCTGGGTGCTGATGTCGATGCATCGGGCGCTGTCTGGGTCGGCCTTCCCCTCCATGATGCCCGGGATCTCGCGGAACTGGCGGCGGATCTCCTGGATCATCACGAAGGCGGCCCGGCCCACGGAGTTCATCGTGAGGGCGCCGATGACGAAGGGCACGGCGCCTCCGATGAGCATCCCGGCCACCACCTTGGCGTCCGTCAGGTCGATGGTCTGGAGCTTGGCCGCCTGGCTGTAGGCCGCGTAGAAGGCGAGGGCCGTGAGGGCCGCCGAGCCGATGGCGAAGCCCTTGCCGATGGCGGCGGTGGTGTTGCCCAGGGAGTCGAGGCTGTCGGTGATCTTGCGGGTCGCGGGCCCCAGGTGGCTCATCTGGGAGATGCCCCCGGCGTTGTCCGCGATGGGGCCGTAGGCGTCCACCGACATGGTGATGCCGATGGTGGCCAGCATCCCCACCGCGGCGATCGAGATGCCGTAGAGGCCGGCCATATTGCTGGACAACAGGGTCACCATCGCCAGCACCACCAGCGGAGCGGCCACGCTCTCGAGGCCCACGGAGAAGCCGCTGATGATGTTGGTGGCCACGCCGGTCTGGGAGGCCTCCACGATGCGGCCCACGGGCTTGCCGCCCGAGCCGGTGTAGAACTCGGTGAGCATGCCGATGGCGATTCCGCCGACGGCGCCCAGAAGGACGGAGCCGAAGACGCCCCCCTTGAAGCCCATGCCCGAGGTGAGGAAGAAGGAGAGGACGATGAAGGCGCCCGTGGCGATGATCGTCGCGCTTCGCAGGGCCAGGGCGGGGCTCTTGGAGGCGAGCACCTGCATCGAGGCGATGCCCACCACCGAGGACACGAGGCCGATCATCGCGAGAAGCATCGGAAGGGACATGGCGGCCGCGACGGTCGCGCCGAGGGCGGTACCGACGGTGGAGCCGATGAAAATCGTGGAGACGATGGCTCCGGCGTAGGACTCGAAGAGGTCCGCGCCCATCCCCGCGACGTCGCCCACGCAGTCGCCCACGTTGTCGGCGATGACGGCGGGGTTCCGGGCGTCATCCTCGGGGATGTTGGCCTCGACCTTCCCCACCAGGTCGGCGCCCACGTCGGCGGTCTTCGTGTAGATGCCCCCTCCCACGCGGGCGAACAGGGCGATGGAACTGGCCCCCATCGAGAAGCCGTTGATGATGGACGCATTGGCTGACATCTTGAGGACGTCGAAGTACCAGAACAGGAAGCCGATCCCCAGGAGCCCCAGGCTGGCCACGGAAAGCCCCATGACCGTCCCGCCGTAGAAGGCCATGGAGAGCGCGCCCGCCTGACCTCCCTCCCCGCTGGCGGCGGCGGCCGTCCGGACGTTGGCCTTGGTGGCGGCGTTCATCCCGAAGAAGCCCGCAAGGATGGAGCAGGCGGCGCCCACGACGAAGGCGAAGCCGGTGGAGAGGGAGATGGCCGCGGCAAGCAAGAGGAACACCACGACGACGAAAATGGCCAGGATCTTGTACTCGCGCTTGAGGAACACCATCGCGCCCTGGTGAATCTGGGCCGCCAACTTCCGCATGAGGTCGTTGCCGTCGGGCTGGCGCGAGATCCACTGATAAATGAAGCCGGCCAATGCCAAGCCGGCGAGTCCGAATACTGCCGCCCAATTGGAGAATGCGATCATCAGCTTCCTTTCCTCCTCCCTTTCCCGCTCCCGCGGCACGGGCGCGCCGGAGAAACCGGAGACTCCCTAGGAAAGGAGGCGCCAGCCCTAGGCGCCCCCTCTTGCCTCCTCCCTCACGAGCGCCACCGCGCGCTCGGCTGCCAGCGTCACCGATTCCTCGACTGCCTCGAGCTCGGATGCCTCGAACGGCGAGAGCAGCCAGTCCGACCGATCCCCCATGGCCACCGGCGGGCGCCCGAGGCCGATGCGCAGGCGCCGGAACTCCCGGCTGCCGAGCGCCTCGATGATGCTCCGAATCCCGTTATGGCCCCCATCCCCGCCGGTCGTGTTGAACTTCACCCGGCCCAGGAAGATGTCCATGTCATCGTGGAGAACGATGAGGCTCTCGGGCCCCAATCCTTCCGCCCGGAGGAGAGCCCGGACGGCCTTGCCGCTCAGGTTCATGTATGTCTGCGGCTTGGCGAGAACCACCCGCTGTCCGCCGATCGAGCCGGCGCCCATGAGCGAGTGGTGGCGCGGCGTGCGGATCGGAATCCGGTGCGCCTCGGAGATCCGGTCCAGCGCCCAGAAACCGACATTGTGGCGGGTGAGGGCGTATTCCGGCCCCGGATTCCCCAAACCCACCAGAACCAAAGGCGAGGCCATCGGTCCGGCCGAGACGCGCGGCCCTCCCCCCTACTTCTTCTCTTCCTTGCCAGACTCGGCCTTGGCCGCTTCGCCCGCGGGGGCCGCGGCAGCGCCCTCCGCCGGAAGAGCGCCCTCGGCCGCGACGGCGGCGGCCTCCTCGGCCGGCTTCTCTTCTTCCGGAGCCACCACCGTCAGGATGGGCTCCTCCGGATCGGTCATGAGGTCCACGCCCTCCGGGAGCGATATCTCGCGCACGTGGACGACGCCGTTCAGGTTGACGCCGGAAACGTCCACGACGATTTCCTCGGGGATGGCGATCGGAAGGCACTCCACCTCCAGCTCGCGGAGGAGTTGGGACAGCACGCCCCCCTGCTTGATGCCGGGGGCGTCGCCCTTGAGGATGATGGGCACCTCGACCTTGATCTTGCGGTCCATGCGGATTTCGAGAAAATCCGCATGCAGGATTCTGCCCTTCATGGGGTCGCGCTGGAGGTCCTTGATCAGGACGGGACGCTCGCCCTGGGCATCGCCCGTAACGTTCAATTGAACGATGACGTTGACGCCCGCCCGGGTGCCGAGCACCCGGTCGAGCTCCTTGGGGCTGACCGCCACCGAGGCCGGGTCATGGATCCCGTACACCACCGCGGGGACCTTTCCCTCCCGGCGGAGGCGGCGCGCGGCGCTCTTGCCCTTCCCTGTGCGGCGCTCTACTTCCAGATTGACTCTGTCCATCTCGGTTTACTCCAACGGTTGGCCCGCCGGGCGGGCCTTCTCAGACGAAGAGGCTGCTGACCGACGCGCCCTCGTGGATGCGGCGGATCGCCTCGGCCAGGAGATGACCCACGCTCAGCACCGTGATCTTGCCGGAGCGCGTCCCCTCCTCGGACAACGGTATGGTGTCGGTGATCGCAACCTCCGCCAGGCACGAGCCATTGATTCGCTTGATGGCGGGGCCGGAGAGGACGGCGTGGGTGCAGCTCGCGAAGACCCGCCGGGCGCCCGCATCCATGAGCGCCTGGGCCCCCTGGGTCAGGGTGCCCGCCGTGTCCACGATGTCATCCACCATGAGAACGTCGCGGTCCTTCACGTCTCCGATGATGCGGACCACCTCCGCCACGTTCGCCCGCTCCCGGCGCTTGTCGATGATGCCGAGGCCGGCGTTCAGCCGCTTGGCGTAGGCCCGTGCCCGCTCCACCCCGCCGGCGTCGGGAGAAACCACGACGAGGTCCTGCAAGTTCTTTTGGCAGAAATAGTCGATCATGATGGGCGCGGCATATAGGTGATCCACGGGAATGTCGAAAAACCCTTGGATCTGGCCCGCATGCAGGTCCATCGTGATGACCCGGTCCGCGCCCGCCGCGGCGAGCAGATTCGCCACCAGCTTGGCCGTGATGGGCACGCGCGGCTGGACCTTCCGGTCCTGGCGGGCATAGCCGTAGTACGGGATGACCGCCGTGATCCGTTCGGCCGACGATCGCCGGAAGGCGTCCATCATGATGAGCATCTCCATCAGGTTGGCGTTTCCCGGATGGCAGATGCTCTGGATGGCGAAGACGTCGGCTCCCCGGATGTTCTCCTCGATCCGGACGAAGGTTTCCCCGTCGCTGAAGTCCTCGATTTCGATCATCCCCGGCTGGACGCCGAGCGCCTTCACAATCTCGGTGAACAGGTCGGGGTTCGACCGGCCCCCGAAGACCTTGAGCTCGTAGTCCCTCACTTCGTCCGTCTCCATGCGCGGGGGCCGAAGTCAAAGAGCGGTTCTAAGTACTCAAATTTCCTAATGGGGTCAAGTCGCGCCGCCAGTCGGGCGGAAATGCAAAAAAGATATGATTTCGCTATTCATTCGTGTTTCTTCACGCCCGGCCGGGCATGTCGCCTCTCATTCTTTCCGGACGAGCCAAGCGGAAGCCGTCAGCGGCCGGGCGAGCCAGACCCTCCACCCCCGGCCCGGCCGGAATCCAGCCAGAGCCTTGAGCGCCTCTTCCTGGCTGGAGAATAAACCCCACAGCGCGGCCCCGCTGCCGCTCAGCATCGCCCGGGAGGCGCCCAGGCGGAGCATGCGATCGCGGGCCTTTTTCAGGCCAGGGTGGCGGGCGAACACCACTTTTTCCAGATCATTCCGATAGATGGGCGTTCTGTCGTTCGTCACAGGCTCTGCTGCCTCCTGACCGCTCCGGGCCCCCCGGATCCAGCCGTAAACCTCGGCTGTCGAGAGAGAGTAGCCAGGTTTGGCCAAGACGAACCACCCCCGCCGCAGGGGCGGCCGGGGCGTCACGCGCTCCCCCCTGCCTCGGCAGAGGGAGGCCGGTCCCGCCAGGAAGGAAGGCACGTCCGAGCCGAGAGAGGTCCCGACGCGGCGAAGGGCTGTCGGCGACAAGCCGAGGCGCCAGAGCCGGTTGAGGCCCCACAGCACTGCCGCGGCGTTTCCGCTCCCCCCGCCCAGGCCGGCGCCGGCGGGAATGTGCTTCTCAAGATGGATGCGGGCTCCCAGCGTCCGGTCCCCGGCCTCCCCCCTGAGGGCAGCGGCGGCCTGGTAGGCGAGATTTCCCCGCCCAGCGGGGACGCATTCTCCGGCCACCGTCAGATGAATGGAGGAGCATCGTTTTCCCAGCCAAATGCGGTCGGATAGGGACACTTGCTGGATCCAGGTGACAATCTCGTGATAGCCGTCGGGACGGCTCCCCAGCACGCGCAGCCCTAGATTCACCTTGGCGGGACTCGCCAGCCAGAAACCTTCAGGGGTGGTCACCGGAAGGCGCTTTCGTCGAGGGGGAGCACCCGGACGCCGGGCGGGGCGGCCAGGTCGAAAACGCCCTCCGGAAATTCCGCCGGGGAAGCGGAGGGCGGCAGTGTAACTTCCACCCGAAGCCGGCTGGCGCCCTTCGGGGCGGTCATCTCCACCCATTCCGGAAGATGCCCCCCGCCCCATTCGCGGAAGGGCCCGAAATGCACTTCCATCTCCGCACCGGCCTCGCCCAGCAGGGCCCGGCGGGGCCTCCAGGAATCCCGCTCCAGCCACACCACCTGCCGGCGATCCAGGCCCCCGCCCGGCGGAAGTTCCAGGCGGAAAGCGCTCGCTTCTTCATCCCAGCCGATCCGGCCTTGCTCCGCCTCCGCTCCCTCCGCCACCGGCAGCGCCCCCTGAAGTAGGCGGACGAGCAATCCGGTGCCGATCGGCACCCCGAACAGCCGAGCCATGGAAGAAGCATCCGCCCGCCCCTCGAAGAATCTCGCCCGCCCGGGCAGGTAAGCGCGCAGGGACTTCTCCCGGGCCACCACGACGGCGACAGGTGTCCCCAGCGGAGTCAGGGGCTCCAGCCGCAGGGAAGCCGGCGCGCGCCACAAGAGAATCGCCTTCCCTGCATAGGTGCCCCCGAGGCCCAGTTCCCGGGCGAGGAGCCCTCCCGGCTCCTCGGCGCTGAACCGGAGCTGAAAATTGGCGAGCGTCCGCAGGGAGCGCGGGCGGGGGCGGTTGCGAATACGCGCAAGGACTTCGGAGACGGCCGGCGGGACGGGGGGCGGAGCGGTTTCCCTCGCGGCGCAACCGGAGAGGAACAGCGCCAGGATGCCTAGGACGAGACGCCGCATGCGCAATGGTTTGATGGCCGCCTACCGGGCTTTCCGCCCCGCCTCCTCATGGCGGCGAATCTTCTCCTGCACCTCGGAATTCTTCGGATCCGCCTTCAAGGACTTCCGCCACGCGTCCAGCGCCTTGGGAACATCGCCCAGCGAGAAATGAATGTCGCCGAGATGATCGAGCATGACGGCGTCGTCGGGCGTCTGGTTCAGGGCATGGATGATCTTCTCCAGGGCCTCCTTGTACCTGCCCTGCCGGTAGTAAACCCAGGCCATGCTGTCGAGAAAAGCCGGGTTCGCCGGTTCGATGGCGAGCGCGCGGGTAAGGAGCTGCTCCGCCTCCGGGATGTTCTTGTTCTGCTCGGCGAACATGTAGCCCAGAAGGTTCAGGGCATTGGCGTGCTTCGGGTTGAGCCGGATGATTTCGCGCGTCGCGGCCTCCACATCGCCCCAGCGCTTGAGCTCGTAAAAGGCCGACGCCAAGTTGAAACGGTACAGGGTGGATTTCGGATCGAGATTGACGGCGACCTGGAGGAACTCCACCGACTCGGCGTATTTCTTCTGCCGCATCAGGATGCCGCCCCGCGCGAAGGGGATGCGGGCATCCTTCGGATTGACGGCCGCGGCCTCGTCCAAGACGGAGGATGCCTTGTCCCATGCGTTGGTCTTGGCATAGAGGCGGGCGAGCTGGACCCGGCCCTCCACCGTCTGGGGAACGAGCCGGATCAGGTCCTTGAGCTCCTTCTCGGCCAGGCTGGCCTGATCGAGCTCCTCATAGATGGCGGCGACGAAGCGGCGGACGGGCTCGTCCTTGGGGTTTTTCGCCAGCACGAAGCGAAATTCCCGCAGCGCCTCCTGGAAGTTCCGGCGCTCGAAGCGCAGGAAGCCGAGGGTGCGGTGGACATCGAGGTTGCCGGGCTCATCCTGGACGAGCCGCTCGTACTCCTTGAGCGCCCCTTCCAGGTTCTCCTTGCGGATGTAAACCTGGCCCAGCCGGGCGCGGGCCTGCCGATTGTCCGGCTCATACACGAGGATCTTCTTGTAGACTTCCTCGGCCTTGCCGAACTCGCCGCGGGTCTCATGCAGGCCGCCCAGCATCAGGAGGCCGCGCGTGAACTGAGGCTGATGCTCGATGAGGAACTTGAGCTCGCGCTCCGCCTCGTCGTACTTCTTCAGGCGGATGTAGCCCTGGGCCAGGTAGAACCGGGACAGTACGTCGCCTTGCTGGTTCTTGGCCAAGTTCTCCAGGATGTCGACCGCCTCTTGGTTCCGGCCGAGCTCCAGATAAGAGGTCGCCAGGAGAAGCTGCACCTCGTTCTCGTTGGGCTTGATCTTGAGCAGCTTCTCATAAATCGCGACGGCATCGGCCAGCTTGCCGCGCGCCGTATAGACCCCCCCGAGGATAAGATAGGCCTGCGTCTCCTTCCCGTTCAGGGCGACGGCTCTCCGCGCCAGCTCCTCGGCGCGGTCCATGTTCCCCTGGCGCACCATGAGGGACGCGAGCCGGGTCAGAAGGAAGGAAGATTTTGGGTCTCCCTGTACCGCCTGCGAGAGTTTCTCCCGCGCATCGTCCAGGCGGCTGTTCAATTCGTCCCGGTAGCCCAGGATAAAGTGGTAATAGGACTCCGCCGTGCCCGGAAGGCCGGTTTCGTCGGCCACATTGACTTCCACCTGCCCTTCCATGGACGACGCGCATCCCGCTCCCAGCCCGGCGAGCAGGCAAGCCCCCGCCAGCCAGAGCGTCTCTTTCCTCATTCCCCTTTCCCCCCATGCACGGCTTGCAACGGCCCGCCCGGCGGATTGCCGCGGCTCCGGGCCCGGTGAAGAAGGTGTTCGGCGCGTTCCCGAAGCTCGGGGTCGCCCAAGCCCTTGAGCGCAGCCTCGATCGCAGGCTCATCCTCCGCGGAGATGGAGGCGGGCGTGGGCCCGGGCGCCTCCGCCCGGGCCGCAAGCGCATCCGGCTCCCACTCCCCCAGCCGGAACGTCAGCGCCTTGAACTCCTCCGTCCCGAGCGCCGCATTGAGGCCGGCCAGCAAATCCTTCTCGCGGAGTTTCAGCTCCTGAAGCCACGCCGAATCGCTCACTTCCACGAAGAGCCGCGCGCCCCGCACGGCCGCCGGCCGGGCGACCCGGGCGAGCGACTTCCCCACGGCCCCCTCCCACACCTGGAAAACACGGTGGCGGAAGAGCTTCCGGCCCCAGGGCTCCTGGCGGCGCATGTCCCCCAGGAGACGGGCGAAATCGGCCGGCAGGGCACGGGAAGCCATCACCCGGCCCCGCCCATGGACGCGGCCCGGGAGCGCGCTTTATCCTCGCCGAGAAGGTGCCCGATTGCGGCCATCACCTTGTCTACGATGGCCTGGCTCGATTCCTTCGCGTTCCCGATGGCCATTTCCTCCCCGAGCGGCACCGGCGGGCCGAACATCACCTCGACAGTGGCCCCCGGGCGGGGCAGCGTCTTCCCGAGAGGGACCACTTTCTCGGTCCCCCGGATAGCCACGGGGACCACCATGGGGCGGGCGTCGCGGATGATCCGCCCCACCATCCGGTTGCCTTGTCCGAGCGAACCGTCGCGGCTCCGCGTCCCTTCCGGATAGAGGACCACCTTGTCCCGCCGGACATATTCCTCCAGCCGGCGGAGCGAAGACAAATCGGCCGCCCCGCGCTTCACCGGGAATGCCCGCCACTGGGTGATGACCCACCCCACGACGGGAATCCGGAAGAGATCATCCTTCGAAACCTGGCGAATCACCTCTTGCGGAAATTTCTTGTAGATGCACCAGGGGATTACGAGGACATCCAGCGCCGAGCGGTGATTGCTGAGGAAAAGGACACCGCCGCCGGCGGGAATGTTCTCCCAGCCCGAAACTTTCAGCCGGAGGAACAGGCGGAAGAAAATCCCGAGCAGGACAACACCCGCCCAGATCATCCACCGTTCTTTCCAAGGACCCGGACCGCCCATCTGTTTTCCTGGATACTCCCTCGAAATCGGGCAGGGGACACGGCGACCAAAGGATGAACCGAAACATTTCTCCCGTCGATGGATTATAGCGCTCCTTTTCAAGGATGGCATTCGCCATTCCGGCCCAAACGCCTCTGCCCCCCTTTCCAGGGAAACACCCTATTCCTTTTGTTCTTGCCGGGTCACCCGGCCAATGCAATAATTTGGCCCGCTGAACGGCCCAAATCGGCGCCCGCTTCTTACGGGAAGATGAAAACCATGGAAATGAATCCCCGCATTTTTCGCGAATATGACATCCGGGGGGTGGTAGGCCGCGATCTGACGCCGCCGGTGGTCCGGACCATCGGGCAGGCCATCGGGACCCACATGGGCGGAGCCAACGGGGCGCACGTGGCCCTGGGGCGGGACAACCGCCTCTCCTCCCCCGAGTTTTACCAGTACCTCCGGGAGGGCCTCTGCGCGGCCGGCTGCGCCGTCACAGGGGTGGGCATGGTCCCGACGCCTTGCCTTTCCTTCGCCACGCACCGGCTGGACGTCCGGGGGGGCGTTCAGATCACCGGAAGCCATAATCCGCCCGAATTCAACGGCTTCAAGATCACCAAGGACAAAGAGGCCATCCACGGGGAAGAAATCCAGGCGCTCTATCACCTCATCCGGGACAAGAAGCTCCACCAGGCGGCCCGGCCGGGCGATTTCCGGGAAATCGACCTCCAGCCCGACTACGTGGCGCGCGCGAGCCAGGGGCTCGAGCTCGAGCGTCCCGTGAAGGTGGTCATCGACGCCGGAAACGGCATCGCCGGCCCCCTGGCCACCCGGACCCTGAAGGCCATCGGAGCCGACGTGACGGGTATTTTCACCGAGCCCGACGGCACCTATCCCAACCACCATCCCGACCCCACCATCCCCCAAAACCTGCAGAGCCTCATCGCGAAGGTGAAGGAGACGGGCGCCGAGGTGGGCATCGGCTTCGACGGCGACGGCGACCGCCTGGGGGTGGTGGATTCCACCGGGCGGATCATCTGGGGGGATGAGCTTCTCATCCTCTACGCCGAACCCATCCTGGCCCGGCGGCCGGGCGAGGCCATCGTCTTCGACGTCAAGTGCTCCTCCCGGCTGGCCGAGGCCGTCCAAAAGATGAAGGGCCGCCCCGTCATGTCCGCGACGGGCCATTCCCTCATCCGGGCCCGCCTGGTGGCCGAAAAGGCCCCCCTTGGGGGAGAGCTTTCGGGCCACATCTTCTTCGTGGACGGCTACCTGGGCTACGACGACGCCATCTATGCCGCGGCCCGCCTCCTGCACCTGCTGGGCAGCGGCGGAAAGACGCTGGCCGAGCGGATGCGAGAAATCCCTCCGGCCATCGCCACCCCCGAGATGCGGGTCGACTGCACCGACGAGGACAAGTTCGCCATCGTGGAGGAGATCAAGGCCCATTTCCGCGGGAAATACGAAGTCATCGAGGTGGACGGGGCGCGAATCAATTTCGCCAAGGGCTGGGGCCTCGTGCGGGCCTCCAACACCCAGCCCGTGCTCGTCCTCCGCTTCGAGGCCCTGGATGAAAGCTCGCTCCGGGCCTACCAGCGGGAGGTGTTCGACCAGCTCAAGAAGTTCCCCTCCGTCCAGCTCCCGAATGCGTAGCGTCCGGCGCCTGTACGACTGGGTCCTGAGCTGGGCCCATTCCCACTATGGGACCACGGCCCTGGCCGGCCTCTCCTTCTCGGAATCCATCTTCTTCCCCGTCCCTCCCGACCCGCTTCTCATGGCCCTGTCGCTCTCCCGGCCCACGCGCGCCTTCTTCTACGCGGCCGTCTGCTCGGCGGCCTCCGTGGCCGGGGGCGTGGCAGGGTACCTCGTCGGGCTCTTCCTCTTCGAAACCGTCGGCAGGCCCATCCTCAGCGCCTACGGCGGGATGGAAAAGTACGCCCTGATCCAATCCTACTACGTCGCCTACGACGCCTGGGCGGTGGGCATCGCCGGCTTCACGCCCATCCCCTATAAGCTCTTCACCGTGACCGCGGGCGCATTCCACATCAGCTTCCTGGTCTTCCTGATCGCCTCCACCCTGAGCCGGAGCGCCCGGTTCTTTCTCGTGGCCTGGCTGATCCACCGGTTCGGCCACCCGATCCGCATCTTCATCGACCGCTACTTCAACGCGCTCACGTTCGTTTTCTTTTTCCTGCTGGTCGGCGGCTTCGTCCTTCTCAAGTGGATCCTCTGATGGCTTCCAAGCAGACCCTGTGGGCAGTCGTGATGGCGGGCGGGAGCGGCACCCGCTTCTGGCCCGTGAGCCGATCCCGCCGCCCCAAGCAATTCCTTCCCCCGGGCGGCGGCAGCCCCTCCCGGGAGAGCCAGGCGCGCGATTCGCTGCTCGCCCTGACGGTCGGCCGCCTGAAGGGCCTCGTCCCGGCCGAGCGCACCCTGGTCGTGGGCTCCGCCGCCCACCGGCGCCTCATCCGCGAGGCCCTGCCGGACGTGCCGCCGAGCCGCGTCATCCTGGAGCCCGAGGGCCGGAACACCGCCCCCTGCCTCGGCCTGGCGGCCCATCTCATCGAGAGCTGGGAGCCCGGCTCCGTCATGGCCGCCTTTCCGGCGGATCATTACATCGGCCGGCCCGCCGTTCTCAGGCGGCTGGTCCGCGCCGGAGCGGAGATGGCCCGGGAGCGGGACGCCATCGTGACCCTGGGCATCCCGCCGCAGTGGCCAGCGACCGGCTACGGCTACATCGAGGGAGGGCGGAGGTTCCGGAGCCCGGGCGGGACGGAGGCCCGGGCCGTGCGGCGCTTCATCGAGAAACCCCCGCTCGCCCAGGCGGAGCAGTACCTCGCGGCGGGCGGCTACTACTGGAACGCCGGCATCTTCATCTGCCGCCCCGAGCGCCTCATCGGCGAGATCAATCTCCACATCCCCGCGACCGGGCGGAGCCTGCGCCGCGCCGCCACCGCCCTCCGCCAGCGGCAGCGGGAGGCCTTCGAGCGCGCCTTCCGGAGCTGCGAGTCCATCAGCGTCGACTACGCCGTCATGGAGCGCGCGAACGGGGTGGTCGTCCTGCCGGCCGACATGGACTGGAACGACCTCGGGAGCTGGAGCGTGCTCCGGCGCGTGCTCCCGCTGGACGAGGCGGGCAACCTCTGGCTCATCCCCCGGAAGTCCCGGGCGGCGGCCGTGAACTCCCGCAATCTCATCGTGCGCTCCTCGAAGCCCCTCGTCGCGGCCCTGGGCGTGGAGAACCTGGTGCTGATCGAAACCGACGACGCCATCCTCGTCTGCGCGGGCGACCGCGACCAGACGGTGGGCGAACTGGTCAAGAAGCTCCTCGCCGAAGGGCAGGCGCGCTTCCTCTGACCGGGGGGATTTTCCAGGCGAGGCCATAACTTTCGGCCGTTTTGACCGATACGGCTTGGCGATTCGGCGAGTTACTTTTTCGAGGGATCATCCAGGAAATGGCGGAGATCAACGTTTTTTCATCGATTGTCCTGGGAATCATCGAGGGCTTTACGGAATTTCTCCCCATCTCATCCACGGCCCATCTCATTCTCACCGCCGAGCTGCTGGGCATCTCCCAATCGGAATTCACCAAGACCTTTGAGATATCCATTCAGAGCGGCGCGATTCTGGCCGTGGTCGTCCTTTACCGGCAAAGGTTCCTCCACTGGGAATCCCTCAAGAAAATTATCGTGGCGTTCATCCCGACGGGCATCCTGGGACTGGCGTTTTACAAGATCATCAAGACCATCCTGTTCCAGAGCATGCCGGTTGTGCTGGCCTCTCTCGCCGTTGGAGGCTTGATCCTCGTGATTTTCGAGTATGTCTTTACGGAGAGGGACGAGGCGCCCACCATCGAGGAAATCAGCTACACCAAGGCGCTGGGCATCGGGATTGCGCAATCCGTCGCCATGATACCGGGGGTCTCGCGCGCCGCCGCCACCATCGTCGGGGGGATGATCCTGGGCATCCGGCGGGAATTGATCGTGGAATTCTCGTTTCTCCTCGCCGTTCCCACCATGTTCGCCGCAACAGGCCTGGATCTGCTGAAGAATCTTCATGTGTTTTCGATCGCGGAGTTCCACCTCCTCGCGATCGGCTTCGCCGTTTCCTTTGTCATGGCGATCCTCAGCATCAAATTCTTCCTCAGTTATATCCAGCGTCACACATTCAGCGCTTTCGGCGTCTACCGGATTCTCTTGGTCGCGGTATTTCTGCTGATCATGCGGTGACGCCGGCCGAAAAAAAAGGGCGCTCCCTCGCGAGGGAGCGCCTTTTCCGCCTTCCGGCCTAGTGCAGCGGCGAGAAAGAGGCCGGCATCCATATCTCCGTGTTCTGGGACATCAGGAACGGCCGCGAGCCCGGGGGCCAGTTGGGCAGCTTCTGGGAGGCCGTTCGGGTCTCGTTGCGGTGGTTGAGGTCCTTGTAGGGCCAGACGTGGATGAACTCGTTGAGGGGCCCCATGTCGGTCGTGAAGCAGGCGGCGAGGGGCGAGAGCGCCTCGCGGGCGGGCAGGTGCTGGGTCCAGCGGCTGAGGATCTCGCCCATCTTTCCGGGGATGACCGTGTAGGTGCGGAATTCGTAGACGCCGCCCAGCGCGCCCGAGCGCGGCTCGGGCCGGAAGGCGGGGCATGTCGCGATCTTGGAAATCTGCTTCTGGATGATCGATTCGTTGCCCTTCGGGGGCCACCAGGGCTGCTTCATGGTCTCGGCCCGCACCCGGGCCCGGTGCGCGAGGTCCTCGTACTCCCAGATGTGCATGACGCGGTTGAGGTCGCCGATGTCGGAGTGGAAGAAGCCCACCAGCTTGGACATCTTCATCCGGTTCTCGACCACCGCGCCAAAGTTCTTCTCGAGCTCGGCCACCCCGCCCACCGTTAGGGTGTATATCCGAATCTCATAGATCATCCGGCAGCCCCTCCTCGCAAGAAATGTACGGGAAACGCGCGGCAAGTGTAGGCCCGGAAGGGGAAACGGGCAAGACGCTACTCCCCCAGGTAGGCCTCCCGCACGGCCGCCGAGCGGCGCAACTCCTCCGGCGGGCCGTCCATCACGATCCGCCCCGTCTCCATGACGTAGGCCCAGTCCGCGAAGGCCAGCGCGGCGTGGGCGTTCTGCTCCACCAGGAAGATTCCCGTCCCCTGCCCGCGGATGCGCTCCAGGGCGCCGAAGATGACCTCCACCATCCGGGGAGCGAGTCCCAGCGAGGGCTCATCCAGCAGGAGGAGGCGCGGCCGCGCCATCAGGGCCCGGCCGATGGCCAGCATCTGCTGCTCCCCGCCGGAGAGAGTGCCTCCCCGCTGGCGCCGCCGCTCGTGGAGCACCGGGAAAAGCGAGAAGACGTAGTCCAGGTCGCGGCTCACCTCCTCCGCGTCCCGGCGCAGGTAGGCGCCCATCTCCAGGTTCTCCAGCACGGTCAGGAGGGAGAAGATGCGCCTGCCCTCGGGCGCCTGGCTGATTCCCAGGCGCACGATCCGCTCGGGCGGAAGCGCGTGGATGTCCTGGCCCCCGAAGCGGATGGCCCCGCGCGCGATGCGGTTCACCCCGCTGACGGCCATCAGGGCGGTGGACTTGCCCGCGCCGTTGCTCCCGATTAGGCACACCACCTTGCCGGAGGGAACCTGGAAGGAGACGCCCTGTAGGGCGTGGATGCGCCCGTAGTAGAAGTGGATGTCCGCGATCTCAAGCATGCGCGCTGCCCAGGTAGGCTTCCAGGACTTTCGGGTCCCGCCGCACCGCCTCGGGCGTCCCCTCGCAGATCTTGACGCCGTGGTCGAGGACGACGACGCGATCCGAGATGCCCATCACCACCCGCATGTCATGCTCGATGAGAAGCACCGTCACCCCCCGATCGCGGATGGCCAGGATGAACTCGTTCAGCACTGTCTTCTCCCGGGGGTTCATGCCGGCGGCCGGCTCGTCGAGGAGGATGAGCCTCGGCTCGCTCGCCAGGGCGCGGGCGATCTCCACCCGGCGCTGATCCCCATAGGAGAGGCTGTCGGCCCGGGCCAGGGCGTGGCGATCGATGCCCGCGAAGCGGAGAAGCTCCATCGCGAAGTCCACCGCCGCCCGCTCCTCCTCCACCACCCGGCCGGAGCGGAGGATGGCCCCGAGCGGGCCCGTGCGCAGCCGCGCGTGGCGGCCCACGAGGACGTTCTCAAGGGAGCTCATCCCCCGGAAAAGGCGGATGCTCTGGAAGGTGCGCGCGATCCCCCGCCGGAGGACGGCGCTCGGCCGCAGGCCCACGACGCTTCGCCCCTCGAAGAGCACAAGCCCGGCCGTGGGCCGGTGGATTCCGGTAATGACGTTAAAGGCGGTGGTCTTCCCGGCCCCGTTCGGGCCGATGAGCCCGACCACCTCCCCCGGCCGCACCTCGAGGTGGAGCGAATCCAGCGCCGTCAGGCCGCCGAACCGCCGGGTGAGCCCACGGCACACCAGCAGGGAGGCGGTCACCGGCCCGTCCTCTCGGCCTTCTCGCGCATCTCGGGCGGAAGCGCCCCCTCGGCCAGGCGCAGCCCCCGCGCCTCGAGGAAGCCCTGCGGGCGGAGCGCCATCATCAGCACCAAGGCCCCGCCGAGCAGCATGGGCCGGAAAAAGGTGATCTCCCGGAGCATCTCGGGGAGGATGATGAGGATGAGCGCGCCCAGGATCACGCCCGGGACGCTCCCCATGCCCCCCAGGACCACCATGCAGAGGATGATGACGGACTCGAAGAAGGAGAAGCTCTCGGGCGAGACAAAGGTCTGCTTCGCCGCGAAGACGACCCCGGCGAGGCCCGCCCACGACGCGCCGAAGGCGAAGGCCGTCAGCTTCGCGTGGACGAGGTCCACCCCCATGCACTCGGCCGCGGATTCGTCCTCCCGCATCGCGGCCCAGGCGCGCCCGATGCGGCTGCGGTTCAGCCGGTTCACGATGAAGATCGTGAAAAGGCACAGGGCCAGGACGAGGTAGAAGAAGTGCATCGGCTGGGAGAGCCTGAACTCGCCGAGGAGGGGCCTCCCGATGCCCAGGATGCCGTTCGGGCCCCGGGTCACGTCGTCCCAGTTGTTGAGGACGATCCGGATGATCTCGCCGAAGCCGAGGGTCACGATGGCGAGATAGTCCCCCCTCAGGCGGAGCACGGGGATGCCGAGGAGAATTCCGAAGGCGGCGGAGAGCGCGGCGCCTCCCAGCAAGGCGGGCCAGAAGGGAAGCCCCAGCCAGGTGTTCAAGAGGGCGTAGGAGTAGGCCCCCACGGCATAGAAGGCCACGTAGCCCAAGTCCAACAGCCCGGCGAAGCCCACCACGACGTTCAAGCCGAGGGCGAGCATCACGTAGATGCCCGCGATGACCAGGACGTCCGTCTCGTAGCGCCCGAGCCACCAGGGCAGGGCCATGATGCCCAGCAGGACAAAGGGGGCCACCCGCTTGTCCCGCATTCCCCGCAGGAAGGACTCCCAGAGCTCCGCGACCGTCTCCCGCCCCTTCGCCACCCGCGGGGCGACCGCCTCGGCGCGCAGCACCACCCCGGCGAGCCGCGCCGCCCCCACCACGAGGGCGCAGGCGAGGCCGATCCGGAGGCTCCCCTCCAGGCCGGAGAATGGGAGCGCCAGGAAGGCGAACCACAGTCCCCAGAGGGGCGCGGCGGCCAGGCTCCTCATGAGCGGTCGGTCTCCGCCGCCGAGCCGCCCAGGATGCCCTCGGGCCGGAAGATGAGGACGACGATGAGCACGGCGAAGGCGAAGACGTCCTTGTACACGGCGGAAACGTAGCCCGCCCAGAAGCTCTCCAGCAGGGCGAGCAGGAAGCCGCCCAGGAGCGCGCCCGTCACGTTGCCGATGCCGCCCAGGACGGCCGCGGTGAAAGCCTTGATGCCGGCCACGAAACCGATGTAGTGGTTCACCACCCCGTAGTACATCCCCACCATCACCCCCGCCACCGCGGCCAGGATCGACCCGATGGCGAACGTCATCGCGATGACGTGGTTCACGTCCACCCCGACCAGGGAGGCCATGGTCCGGTCCAGCGCGGTCGCCCGCATGGCGCGGCCGAGGCGGGTCTTGTGGATGAAAACCTGGAGCCCCGCCATCATGGCGAGGGCGGCCGCGAGGATGAAGACCTGGAGCCCGCTCACGTGGGCGCCCATCAGCTCGAAGCTGCCGAGGTGGAGGAGGTTCGGGAAAGCCCTCTCCCGGGCGCCCTGCGCCACCTGGACATAGTTCTGCAGAAAGATGCTCATCCCGATGGCGCTGATGAGGGGGGACAGGCGCGGGGCCCTGCGGAGGGGCCGGTAGGCCACGCGCTCGAGCGTCACCCCGTAGGCCGCGCAGTAGACCATCGGGACGAGGAAGACCAGGAGGATGGAGATGGCGAGGCTCTGCTCCGTCACCCCCATGGCGCCCAGGACGGCGAGGACGGCGATCCCCACGTAGGCGCCCATCATGTAGATCTCGCCGTGGGCGAAGTTGATGAGCTGGAGGATGCCGTACACCAGGGTGTAGCCCAGCGCGATCAGCGCGTACACCGAGCCGACGACGATCCCGTTCACGATCTGCTGGGTGAGCATCCCGCGCTCCCGGCCACTTCCGGAAACCGCCTAAAAAAAGAGGGGAGGCAACGGCCTCCCCTCTCGTCCGCCTCCATTCATCCGAGCCGCATCAATTCACCTGGACGAACTTCCCCCCCTTCACCTGCCAGACCACGTAGGGGCTCTCGAGGACGTCGCCCTTGGCGTTGAACTGGATCTTGCCCAGGGCCGTGCTCCACGCCTTGCTCCGCAGATGGTTCGCGAGCCTCTGCCCCGCGGTGGTGTTCGTCTCCTGGATGGAGTTCAGGATGAGGTTCGCGGCCACGTAGGCATAGATGGTGTAGGCCCCCACTTCCTTGCCGAAGCGCTCCCGGTGCTTGGTGATGACTCCCTGGGCGGCCTGGATCTTCGCCTGGTCCGGCGTGAAAGTGACGTAGCTCCCCTCGGCCGCCTTGCCGGCGATCTTGAAGAACTCGTCCACGTACACGCCGTCCCCGGTCACGAAGGCCGCCTCCATCCCCAGCCGCTCGCGCATCTGCTTCACGAGGAGGATGGCCTCGGGATGGATACCCCCGAAGAAGACGACCTCCGGGTTCTTCTGCTTGGCCGCGGTGAGGACGGGGGTGAAATCCTTGTCGCCCTGGACGATGCCGCTGTAGAAGACCGGCTTGACCCCGAGCTGGCCCAGGAAGCGCTGGGTCTCGTCCGCGAGCCCCTGGCCGTAGGTCGTCTTGTCGTGAAGGATGGCGACGTTCTTCGCCTTCAGCTTGTTCACGATGAAGGCGGCCGCCACCTGCCCCTGCTGGTCGTCGCGCCCGCAGGCCCGGAACACCGTCTTGAAGCCCTGCTCCGTTAGCTTGGGATTGGTCGAGGCCGGGGTGATCTGAACGATGCCGGCCTCGGCATAGACAGTGGAGGCGGGGATGGAGACGGAACTGTTGAAATGCCCCACCACCCCGACGGCGCCCGAATTCACGAACTTATGCGCGATGGACACGCCCTCGCGCGGGTCGTGCCGGTCGTCCCCCCACAAGAGGTCCACCTTGACCTTCTTGCCCCTCAGGGTGACGCCCCCCTTGGCGTTCCATTCCTCCATGGCGAGG
>Ga0326597_10004702_pt1 | contig 19110 bp, 16 predicted proteins | sample RVTome_12_FD_203789 | JGI IMG/M metagenome (GOLD analysis project Ga0326597, IMG submission 203789) | Soil microbial communities from uranium-contaminated site in the Upper Colorado River Basin, Wyoming, United States - RVT100D185 | ecosystem: Environmental > Terrestrial > Soil > Contaminated >... | reverse complement strand
CCGACGTGGGCGGCACGCTGCGGGCGGACGTGCCGCAGGCGGCCGAAGTCAGAGGAAAAAATTTCGCGCACCGCGACTGGTTCAAGGGCGTCAGCCGCGACTGGCGGCCCTACGTGTCGCAGCTCTATCGCCGCAGCGCCGCGCCGCAGCGCAACGTGATCGCGGTCGCGGTCCCGATCCGCGGGCCCGGGGACGCGACCGCCGGGATCCTGGTCCTGCAAGTGAAGCTCGAAACCTTCTTCGATTGGGTGCGGCGCATCGATCTCGGCGCCGCGAGCCGGGTGCTGGTGGTGGATGCCGCGTGGCAGACCGCCTTCGATTCGCAATCGCCGGCGGGTGCCCGGCTCGAGGATGGCGCTGCCGATCCGCTGGTGCAGCGGTTCGCGCCCGGCGCGTCGCAGGCGCAAGTCGTGCGCGATACGCCGAGCGGCCGCGATGTGGTGTTGAGCTTCGCCCCGGCGGCGCACGGCTGGGGCGTGGTGACCCTGCAGGACGGCACCGCCGCGTTCGCCGCCCGCGATGCGCTGCTGCGCCAGATGCTGCTCGACGGCGCCCTGATCGCGCTGTTCGCGGTCGCGGCGATCGTCCTGGCGACCACGGTTGTGGCGCAGCGGCGGCGCGAGGAAGCCAATCGGGCGCATCGCGCCGCGCTCGAGCGGGCGCAGGCGGCGCTCGCCCGGCACGTCGAGCGCCTGAGGATCGTGCACGAGATCGACCGCGCCATCATCGCCGCGGAGGCCCCGCACGAGATCGCCGGCGCGGTGATCGGGCCGCTGCGCGAGCTGCTCGGCGTGCCGCGCGCGATCGTCAACCTGTTCGACCTCGCGGCCGGCGAAGTGGAATGGCTGGCCGCGGCCGGCCGCCATCGCACCCGGACCGGGCCCGGCGTGCGTTACTCGATCCGCCTGATGGGAGACTTGGAGGCGCTCAAGCGCGGCGAGCCGCAGGTCATCGACACGCGGACGCTGCCGCCCGGCCCGGACACGGCCGCGCTGCTCGCCTCGGGCGTCAAGGTGTACATGGCGGTGCCGATGATCGCCGGCGGCGAGCTGATCGGCGCGCTCAGCTTCGGCGGCGAGCAGGCGTCGTTTCCCGCCGACCAGGTCGGCATCGCCCGGGAGGTGGCGACGCAGCTCGCCATCGCCATCGCGCAGGCGCGCCTGTTCGAGCGGGTCAAGCGCAACGCCGAGGAGCTCGAGATCCGCGTGCGCGAGCGCACCTCGGCGCTCGAAGCGGCCAACAAGGAGCTGGAGAGCTTCAGCTACTCCGTGTCGCACGACCTGCGCTCGCCGCTGCGCGCGATCGACGGGTTCTCGCGCATCGTGCTGGAGGACTACGCCGCCGCGCTGGACGCCGAGGGCCGGCGCCTGCTCGGCGTCATCCGCGACAACGCCCGCAAAATGGGGCAGCTGATCGACGACCTGCTGGAGTACTCCCGCCTCGGCCGCAAGCCGCTCGCGAGCGCCGAGATCGACATGAAACGCCTTGTCGAGGAGGTGCTCGGGGAGCTGCCGGCGTCCGGCGGCAGTCCGCCCAGGCTGGAAGTCGGGGTACTTCCCCCGGCGCGCGGTGATGCGACGCTGCTGAAGCAGGTATGGGCGAACCTGCTGGCAAACGCGGTCAAGTTCAGCGCCGGGCGCGAGCCGCCCGTGATCGAGGTGAGCGGCCGGGAGAACGGTGCGCAGTGCGTGTACTGCGTGAAGGACAACGGCGCCGGGTTCGACATGCGCTACCACGAGAAGCTGTTCAACGTGTTCCAGCGGCTGCACCGCGAAGACGAGTTCGAGGGCACCGGCGTCGGCCTGGCCATCGTGCAGCGGGTCGTCTCCCGGCACGGCGGGCGGGTCTGGGCCGAGGGCATCGTGGATGCGGGCGCGGCCTTTTATTTTTCGCTGCCGAAAGAAAGACCCGATGGACAAATTTGAGGATGTGGACGTTCTCCTGGTGGAGGACAACCCGGCGGACGCCGAGCTGGCGCTGCGCGCGCTGCGCAAGGGCAAGCTGGCAAACCACGTCACCTGGGTCAAGGACGGCGCGCAGGCGCTGGAGTTCATCTTCCGCGACGGCGCCTACGCCGGGCGCCCCGAGGGGAATCCGAAACTGATACTGCTCGATCTCAAGCTGCCGAAAGTGGACGGCATCGAGGTATTGAAGCGCATCAAGGCCGACGAGCGCACGCGGGTGATCCCGGTCGTCATGGTCACCTCGTCGGCCGAGGGCCGCGACATCACCGAAACCTACAAGCTTGGCGTCAACAGCTACATCGTCAAGCCGGTGGCATTCGAGCAGTTCAGCGAAACCGTGGCCCGGGCCGGGTTTTACTGGATGCTGATGAACAGGGCGCCGGAGTAGGCGGGCCCGGATTCATGGCCGCGCCCAACCACATCCGCCTCCTGCTCGCCGAGGACAGCCGCGCCGACGCCGAGATCGCGGTGCGCGAGCTCAAGCGCGCCGGGATGAGCATCGAGCACCGTCTGGTCGACAGCGAAGAGCAGTTCCGCCTGGAGCTCGAGCGCTTCTCGCCCGACATCATCCTCTCGGATTTCACCATGCCGCGTTTCGACGGCATGGCGGCGCTCGCCCTGGCGCGCGAAACGGCGCCGGGAGTGCCTTTCATTTTCGTTTCGGCAACCATCGGCGAGGAGTACGCGATCCGCGCCCTCAAGAACGGCGCCACGGACTACGTGCTGAAGACGAACCTGATCCGCCTGCCGGCGGCGGTCGAGCGCGCGCTGCAGGAGGCGCGCGAGCGCGCCGAAAAGCGCGCCACCGAGCGCGCGCTCGAGACGACGCGCCAGCGCCTCGAGAGTATCTTCCGCTCGCTGCCCGACGTGGTGTGGTCGATCGCGCTGCCCGGGCGGCGGCTGATCTATGTCAGCCCGGCGGTGGCGCAGGTCTACGGACTGACGCCCGAGGAGGCGCTGGCGGCGCCCGGCTTCTGGGTCGACGCGATTCATTCCGAGGACCGCGAGCGGGTCATGGCGGAGTGGCCGGGGTCGCCGCCGGACAAGGTCCACGATACCGAATACCGGATCGTGCGACGGGACGGCGTGGTGCGCTGGGTCAACGTCCGCAGGCGTGTGTTCACGAGTGTCACGGGCGTCCCCGAGCGCGTCGACGGGCTGGTGCGCGACATCACCGAGCAGATGGACCAGCGCCAGCGGCTCGCGCGCCTGTCGCGCATCCGCGACCTGCTGGGCGCGGCCAGCGCGGCGTTCATGCGCATGCGCGACCGGGACGAGCTGTACGCGGCGTTCTGCCACATCGCCGTCACGCGCGGCGGCTTCGCGCTGGCGCGCGTCGTCGTGCTGGACGAATTTGGCCGGCTGCAGATCGCGGCCGTTGCGCCCGCGGAGGACGCCGGCGCTTTCGCGCGCATCGTCGCGGACTACAACCGCGACCCGCTGGGCGCGCGCAGCCTGCTCGCGCAGGTGCTGCGCACGGGGCAGCACGACGTGTCCAACGACGTGCGCGCCGACGAGCGCATTGCGTACCGCGCGGCGCTGACGGCGCATGGCAATTACTCCCTGGCGCTGCTGCCGGTGCGGGTGGAGAGCGCAGTGGCGGCGGTGGCGATCCTGCGCGCCCGCGAGCCCGGGACCTTCGACCACGCGGAGCTGGAGCTGCTGCGGGAGCTGATCGCCAACCTCGAGTTCGCGCTCGAGCTCCAGGGCAAGCGCGAGAGGATCGACTATCTGGCGCTGTATGACGCGCTCACCGGGCTGCCGAACCGCAAGCTGCTGCGCGAGCGGCTGTCGCAGGCGATCGACACGCCGCGGGGCATGGGCCGCAAGGTGGCGCTCGTGTACCTGGACATCGAGCGCTTCAAGGCGATCAACGACACCCTCGGGCCGGCGGGGGGCGACCGGCTGCTCAAGATCGTGGCGCAGCGCGTCGGCGAAGCGGCGGGCGACGGCGCGCGCGCGGCGCGCGTCGCCGGCGACCAGTTCGCATTCCTCGTGTCGGGGGTGGGGGACGCGAGCGAAGTCGGCCGCATCGTGGAGCGCATGACGCCGCGCCTGCTCGACACTGTGCTCGAGATAGACGGCCGCGAGCTGCGGGTCGCGATGAAGGCGGGCGCCGCCCTGTTTCCGGAGGACGGCGACGATGCCGATGCGCTGATCCGCAACGCGGAAGCCGCGCTGCGCATGGCCAAGAGCACCGGGGACCGGTTCCTGTTCTACACGCCGCACATCAACGCCCGGGTGGCCGAGCGGCTCGATCTCGAGGCGAAGCTGCGCCGCGCCGTGGAGCGCGACGAATTCAGGCTGCATTTCCAGCCCATCGTGAACCTGGCGACCAATCGCATCACGGGTGTGGAAGCGCTGCTGCGCTGGCACAGCGCCGAGGCCGGCGCGCGCGCGGTGTCGCCGGCGCAGTTCGTGCCGGTGCTCGAGGAAACCGGGCTCATCGGCCAGGTCGGCCTGTGGGTGATGCGCGAGGCCGTGAAGACGCACCGCGCCCTGGCGGAGCGCGGGCTCGCCGCACCGCGCATTGCGGTGAACGTATCGACGATCCAGTTGCGCGGCCAGACTTTCGTCGAGGACGTGCGCAGCGTGCTGGGCGGCGCCGGCGAGGCCGCGGGGCTCGACCTGGAGATCACCGAGAGCCTGCTGATGGAGAACATCGACGAGAGCCTGCGCAAGCTGCGCGCGGTGCGCGAGCTGGGCGTGCACATCGCGCTCGACGATTTCGGCACCGGCTACTCCTCGCTCGCCTACCTGAGCCGCCTGCCGATCGACACCGTGAAGATCGACCGCGGTTTCGTGCACAACATGGTGGACAAGGCCGAGGACACGAGCATCGTCTCGGCGATCCTGTCGCTCGCCCACGCGCTCGAGCTCAAGGCGGTCGCCGAGGGCGTGGAGACGCAGGAGCAGGCAGATCTGCTTCGGCTGCTGCTGTGCGACGAGATGCAGGGGTACCTCTTCAGTCCGCCGCTGCCGCTGGACAAGCTGGAGACCCTGCTGCACGCCAAGGGTTGATCCAGCGCAAGGCGGGGCGGGGGGTGCATCTATAATGCGCGCATTGCGCGCGCCATGACCCTCTTCGCCCTCGGCCTCAGCCACACCACCGCGCCGCTGCCGGTGCGCGAGCGCGTGGTATTCCACGTCGAGAAGCTGTTCGACGCGCTCGGCGAGCTGACGCGCGAGCGACGCGCGGCCGAGGCGGCCATCCTCTCCACCTGCAATCGCACCGAGCTGTACCTCTCCACGGACCACCCGCAGACTGCGGCCGAGTGGCTCGCGCGCTACCACAGCCTGCAGCCGGAAGAGCTGCGGCCCTACCTCTATACGCTGCCCGAGGACCGGGCCGTGCGCCACACCTTCCGCGTCGCCGCGGGCCTGGATTCAATGGTGCTCGGCGAGCCGCAGATCCTCGGCCAGATGAAGGAGGCAGTGCGCGCGGCGGAATCGGCGGGCACGCTCGGCACCGTCCTGCACAAGCTGTTCCAGCGCACCTTCGCCGTGGCGAAGGAGGTGCGCAGCACCACCCGGGTGGGTGCGAACAGCGTCTCCATGGCCGCCGCCGCGGTGAAGCTCGCGGCGCGCATCTTTCCGAGCCTGCGGGAGCAGAAGGTGCTGCTCATCGGTGCGGGCGAGATGATCGAGCTCTGCGCCACGCATTTCGCGGCGCAGGCGCCGGCGCGCATCGCGGTCGCCAACCGCACCCTGGAGCGCGCTCAGGGGCTCGCGCACCGCTTCGCCGGGCACGCGCTCGAGCTGCGCGCGCTCGCCGAGCACCTGCAGGAGTACGACATCGTGGTCTCCTGCACCGCGTCCTCGCTCCCCATTCTCGGCAAGGGCCTGGTGGAGCGGGCGCTGCGCGCGCGCAGGCACCGGCCGATGTTCATGGTGGATCTCGCCGTGCCGCGCGACATCGAGGCCGAGGTGGCGGAGCTCGACGACGTGTTCCTGTACACGGTGGACGACCTGCACGCCATCGTGCAGGGCAACCTCGACGCGCGCCGCTCGGCGCTCGAGCAGGCCGAGGCCATCATCGAGACGCAGGTCGGGCAGTTCATGCACTGGATGGCGGCGCGCGCCTCGGTGCCGCTCATCCGCCAGTTGCGCGAGCAGGGCGAGGCCGCGCGCCGCCACGAGCTCGAGCGCGCGCTGCGGCTCCTGCAGCGCGGCGACGACCCGAAGGCGGTGCTCGAAGCGCTGTCGCAGGGCCTTACCAACAAGCTGCTGCACGCGCCGACGCAGGCGCTGAACGAGTCCGCCGGCGACGAGCGCCAGGCGCTCGCCGCGCTCATCGAGCGCCTGTACCGCTCCCGGTGAAGCCGTCGCTGCGCGCCAGGCTCGAGCGCACGCGGGTGCGCCTCGAGGAGCTGAACGGGTTGCTCGCCGCCGAGGACGCGACCCGCGACATGGCGCAGTTCAAGAGCCTGTCGCGCGAGTACGCCGAGGCTTCCGGGCTCGCCGCGCTCTACGCGCGCTACCGCCGGGCCGAGGCCGACGCGCAGGCCGCGCAGGACATGGCGGGCGAGGCCGCCATGAAGGGCTTCGCCGACGAGGAGCTGAAAAGCGCGCGCGCCGAGATGGAGCGCCTGGAGGCCGAGCTGCAGAAGAGCCTCCTGCCGCGCGACCCGAACGACGAGCGCAGCATTTTCCTGGAAGTGCGCGCGGGCACCGGCGGCGACGAGTCGGCCCTGTTCGCCGGCGACCTGCTGCGCATGTACACGCGCTACGCCGAGCGCCAGGGCTGGCCGGTGGAGATCATCGCCGAGAGCCCCTCCGAGCTCGGCGGCTACAAGGAGGTGATCGCGCGCATCGGCGCGCAGGGCGCCTACTCGCGGCTGAAGTTCGAATCGGGCGCGCACCGCGTGCAGCGCGTGCCCGAGACCGAGGCGCAGGGGCGCATCCACACCTCGGCCTGCACGGTGGCGGTGCTGCCGGAGGCCGCGGCGCTCGACGACGTGGTGCTCAATCCGGCTGAGCTGAGGATCGACACCTTCCGCGCCTCGGGCGCGGGCGGGCAGCACGTGAACAAAACCGAGTCGGCGATCCGCGTCACGCACCTGCCCACCGGCATCGTGGTGGAGTGCCAGGACTCGCGCTCGCAGCACAAGAACCGGGAAAAGGCGCTCTCGGTGCTCGCCGCGCGCATCAAGGACAAGCAGCAGCGCGAGCGGCAGGCGAAGACTGCCTCCACGCGCAAGTCCCTCGTCGGCTCGGGCGACCGCTCCGAGCGCATCCGCACCTACAACTTCCCGCAGGGCCGGGTCACCGACCACCGCATCAACCTGACGCTCTACAAGATCGACCGCATCATGGACGGCGAGCTCGGCGAGCTGCTCGATGCGCTCGCCGCCGAGCACCAGGCCGAGCAGCTGGCGAGCCTCGCCGAAGAAGCCGCTTGAAGGTCGGGGAGGCGATGCGCGCGCTGGAGGCGCGCGAAGCGCGGCTGCTGCTCGCCGCCGCCACCGGATTTTCCGAAGCGAGCGTGCTCGCGCACCCGGAGCGCGAGCTGCCCGCGGACGCGGCGGCGAGGTTCCTCGACTACGCGGCGCGGCGCGAGCGCGGCGAGCCCATCGCCTACATCCTCGGCACGAAGGAGTTCTACGGCCTGCCGCTGGCGGTGAATCCGGCCGTGCTCATCCCGCGACCGGAAACGGAGTTGCTGGTGGACCTCGCCCTCGCCCACGCGCCGGCGTCGGTGCTCGACCTGGGCACCGGCTGCGGCGCCATCGCGCTCGCGCTCAAGCGCCACCTGCCGGCGGCGAGGGTCGTGGCGGTGGAGCGCAGCGCCGCGGCGCTCGCCGTGGCCCGCAGGAACGCGCTCAAGCTCGGGCTGGAAGTCGATTTCCGCCACGGCCTGTGGTTCGAGCCGGTGGCGGGCGAGCGTTTCGACCTCGTGGTGTCCAATCCCCCTTACGTCGCCATGGACGATGCGCATCTGCAGCAGGGCGACCTGCGCTTCGAGCCGCAATCGGCGCTGGTGGCGGGCCCGGAAGGGCTCGACGCCTTGCGCGACATCGTCCGCGGCGCGCCCTCCCATCTGAACCCGGGAGGGTGGCTGTTGGTCGAACACGGGCTGGGGCAGGACGCGGCGGTCAGGGGGCTGCTGCGGGAGGCGGGCTTCGATGAGATCCACACCTGGCCGGACCTTGCCGGCATTGCCCGCGTCTCGGGCGGAGGACTAGAATCGTGACCATGGATACCCAACAGAGAATCAAGGAACAGGTCGCCGGCAACCCGGTGGTGCTCTACATGAAAGGCACGCCGCAGATGCCGCAGTGCGGCTTCTCGGCGATGACGGTGCAGGCGCTGCAGGCCTGCGGCGTTGTGAACTTCGCTACGGTCAACGTGCTCGCCGACCCCGAGATCCGCGAGGGCATCAAGCAGTTCGCCAACTGGCCCACCATCCCGCAGCTCTACGTGAACGGCGAATTCGTGGGCGGCGCGGACATCGTGCGCGAGATGTACCAGTCGGGCGAGCTGCAAAAGCTGCTCGAAGGGGTCAAGCAGCAGGCGTAGGGTGGGCCTTCGGCCCACCACCTAGATCGCGGTCCGCGCGCGGTAATTGCGGCGCTCGCTGTACTCCCTTTCGCGGTAGGAATGCGTTGCTCGACGCATGCAAGGATGCTTGCATGCGCCGCAGAGCGTTCACCGTCACCGAGATCGCGCCGGCGAAGTAAAGCAGACCGGAATCGTTTGACCCGCCCACCCTCTCCGCGCGACACTGCCTTTCGCCGCTGCACGTCTGCCGTCGGGCACGGACGAACACAACTGGACAGGAGACACCATGGAAGCTCTTAGTTCTGCCCGAGCAGGGCTCAAAATTGTTGCCGGGACGCTGCTCGCTGCGGCGCTCGGCAGCACTGGCCCGGCGCTGGCCAGCAAGAAAGACGACACGATCCGCTTCGCCTACGACCAGGCGCCGGAGAACATCGACCCGTTCTTCAACAACGTGCGTAGCGGCGTGATCATCGGCGCCCAGGTCTGGGACACGCTGGTCGTGCGCGATCCGAAGACCAGCGAGTACAAAGGCAACCTGGCGACCAGCTGGAAGCAGATCGATGACAAGACGATCGAGTTCGATCTGCGCCAGGGTGTCAAATTCCACAACGGCGAGCAGTTCGACGCCGACTCGGTGGTCTACACGCTGAACTTCGTCGCCGACCCGGCCAACAAGGTCACGACCCAGGCCAACGTCAACTGGATCGGCAAAGCCACCAAGGTCGACAAGTACAAGGTGCGCGTCACGACGAAGCAGGTGTTCCCGGCCGCAATCGAGTACCTGGCTGGTCCGGTCGTGATGCACCCGGCCAGGTATTACGCCGAGGTCGGCCCGAAGGGGATGAGCGCGAAGCCGGTCGGCTCCGGCCCGTACAAGGTCACCAGCTACGTGCAGGGCAAGTCGCTCTCGCTCGAACGCAACGCGGACTACTTCAAGGGCGGGCCGAAGGGCACGCCGAAGATCTCCAAGCTCGAGATCCGTTTCATCCCCGATCGGCAGACGCAGATGGCGGAGATGCTGTCGGGCGGCGCGGACCTGATCATGCATGTGCCGAAGGACCAGGCCGACCAGGCGGGCAAGGTGCCGCACCTGCAGGTGGTCAGCGGCGAAACGATGCGCATCGTGTTCATGCAGTTGAACTCCACCGACAACACGCCGACGCCGGCGTTGAAGGACGTCCGCGTGCGCAAGGCGATCACACATGCGATCGACCGCGAGTCGATCGTGAAAAACATCGTCGGCGCCGGATCGCGCGTGCTGCACACGCAGTGCTTCCCGTCGCAGTTCGGTTGCACCGACGAAGGCGCCACGCGCTACAAGTACGACCCGGCGCTGGCGAAGAAGCTGCTGGCCGAGGCCGGCTTCCCGAACGGCCTCGATACCGAGATCTTCGCGTACCGCGAGCGCAACCAGACCGAGGCGATCATCAGCAACCTGCAGGCGGCCGGCATTCGCGCCAAGCTGACGTTCTCGCAGTACGCCGCGATGCGCGACTCGATCCGCGCCGGCAAGGCCTCGCTGACGCACCAGACCTGGGGCTCGTTCTCGGTCAACGACGTGTCGGCATCGACGCCGGTGTGGTTCGCATTCGAAGCCGACGACATCACGCGCGACCCCAAAGTGCGTGACCTGCTCATCAAGGGCAACAACTCGGTCGACCCGAACGTTCGCAAGGACGCGTACCGCGAGGCGCACAAACTGATCGCCGACAACGCGTACTCGGTGCCGCTGTGGTCGCTGCCGGTGTACTACGTCGCGACCAGGGACCTGAACTTCGAGGCGTATCCGGACGAGATGGTGCGGTTCTGGGAAATGACCTGGAAGTAAGGGGCGACGGCGGTAGCGGCGCGCTGAACCGCAACTGACGCGGAACGCGCATGTTCGCCTACATCCTGAAACGGCTGGGGCTGGCGATTCTCGTCGCCCTGGCTGTTTCGATGATCGCGTTCCTGCTGCTGCGCTTATCCGGCGATCCGGCGATCGCGCTGGCGGGTGAAGGCGCACGGCAGGCCGACATCGAACTCATTCGCAAGACCTACGGCTTCGACCGGCCACTGCCGGTTCAGTACGTGGAGTGGCTCGGCAAAACGGTGCGCGGCGACTTCGGCGAGTCGGTCTACTTCAGATCGCCCGCTGCGCCGCTGATCTTCTCCAAGCTGCAGACGACGATGATGCTGGGCGTGTTCGCGCTCGCATTTGCGCTCTTCATCTCGGTGCCGCTCGGCGTGGCGGCGGCGGTCTACCGCAACAGCTGGATCGACCGGCTCTGCCTGGCGCTCGCGGTGGTCGGGCAGGCGCTGCCGAACTTCTTCTTCGCGCTGCTGTTGATCATGATCTTCTCGATCTGGCTGCGCTGGCTGCCGGTGTCGGGCAGCGGCACTTGGCAACACTTCGTGATGCCGACGATCGCGCTCGGCTACTACGCGGCGCCGGCGTTCATGCGGCTGATCCGCGCCGGCATGATCGAGGTGCTGGAGGCCGACTACATCCGCACCGCGCGCGCCAAGGGATTGCCGGCGACACAGGTCATCTTCAAGCACGCGCTGAGGAATGCGGTGGTGCCGGTGGTGGCGCTCGCCGCGGTGCAGCTCGGCTTCCTGCTCGGCGGCTCGGTGGTGGTCGAGACGATCTTTGCGCTCGATGGGCTGGGCTACCTCGCCTACCAGAGCATCACGTTCAAGGACTTCCCGGTGATGCAGAACATCGTGCTCCTGCTGTCGGTGACCTACGTGGTGCTGACGCTGGCGTCCGACATCGCCAACGCGTGGCTCGATCCGCGCATCCGGGTCGCTTAGCGATGGCGAGCAGCATGGACGTCGCAGCAGTCGCGGTCGAGCCCGGCGGATTGACGACGCTCGCCGCGCCCGGCCTCGCGCGCCGCGTGTGGAAGAACAAGGCGGTCGTGGTCGGCGTCGGGCTCCTGCTGCTGATCGTGATTCTTGGCGTGTTTGCGCCGTTCTTCGCGCCGTATGACCCGTATGTGCAGAACCTCGAGAACCGCACCGTGCCCCCGTTCTGGTACGACGGCGGGTCGTGGGTGCACCCGCTCGGCACCGACCCGCTCGGGCGAGATTACTTGTCGCGGCTCTTCTACGGCGCGCGCATCTCGCTCTTGATCGGCATCTCGGTGGCGATCATGTCCGGGTTGATCGGCACCACGATGGGCATGCTGGCGGGCTACTTCGGCGGCAAGACCGACTTGGTGGTCAGCTTCCTGGTCACGACGCGGCTATCGATGCCGGTGATTCTGGTGGCGCTCGCCACCGTGGCCCTGATTGGCGGCTCGCTGTGGGTCGTGATCATGGTGCTCGGGCTGCTCAAATGGGACCGCTTCGCCGTGGTGATGCGCAGCGCGACGCAGCAGGTGCGCTCGCTCGACTACGTCGCCGCGGCGCAGGCGGCCGGTGCCTCGACGCCGCGCGTGCTGTTGGGCGAAGTGCTGCCGAACGTGCTGCCGCATCTGATCGTCGTCGCGACGCTCGAGGCCGCCAGTGCGATCCTGCTCGAAGCCGCGCTGTCGTTCCTCGGCCTCGGCGTGCAGCCGCCGCTGCCATCCTGGGGGCTGATGATCTCCGAGGCGAAGAGCTACATGTTCTTCTCGTTCTGGCTGATCGCCCTGCCCGGCGCCGCGCTCGCGGTGCTGATCTTCTCGATCAACCTGGCGGGCGACGGCCTGCGCGACCTGCTGTCGCCTGAAGGGCGAGCATGAGCGCAGTGCTGCGCGAGGAGCCGGTGCCGGACACGGTGCTGGATGTGCAGGAACTGAGCGTCGACATCGCGACGCCGCACGGCCCGCTGCGTGCGGTGCGCGAGGTGTCGTTCCAGGTCAAGCGCGGCGAGACGCTGTGCATCGTCGGCGAATCGGGCTGCGGCAAGTCGATCACGTCGCTGGCGGTGATGAGCCTGCTGCCTGCAGCAGCAACGCGGCGCGCGAAGAAGCTGTCGCTGCTCGGCGAAGACCTGCTGAAGGCGACGCCGAAGCGCGTCAACGCACTGCGCGGTAATCGCATGGCGATGATCTTCCAGGAACCGATGACGGCGCTCAATCCGGCGTACACGATCGGCGACCAATTGATGGAGGTTCATCTGGTCCACCGCGGCGGCGGCGCGGCGAAGGCGCGCGAGCGCGCGATTGAGCTGCTCGGCAAGGTCGGCATCGCGTCGGCGGGCGAGCGGCTCGGACAGTTTCCGCATCAGTTGTCCGGTGGTTTGCGGCAGCGCGTGATGATCGCGATGGCGCTGATGTGCGGCCCCGAACTGCTCGTTGCCGACGAACCGAGCACCGCGCTCGACGTGACGATCCAGGCGCAGATCCTGCGGCTGCTTGCTGACCTGCAGAGCGATCTCGGCATCGCGATGGTGCTGATCACACATGATCTCGGCGTGGTCGCGCGCATCGCGCATCGCGTAGCGGTGATGTACGCCGGCGAGATCGTCGAGGAAGGCACGGCCGAAAGCGTGTTCGCGTCGCCGCGCCATCCCTACACACGCGGGCTGCTCTCGTGCATTCCGGTGCCGGGGCGCACTGAACGCGGCGGCCGGCTCGGCACTATCGCCGGTGTCGTGCCGTCGCTGATCGGCGATATCCGCGGCTGCAGCTTCTGCGACCGCTGTGCGTACGCGCGGCCCGAGTGCGCGGTCGCGGTGCCGGTGCGCCACGAAGGCGCGCATGCCTGGCGCTGCATTCACCACGAATTGCCGGCCGAGCGAGCGGCGTGAACTCTTTTAGTTAATTGGACGCGCAGAGGCCATGATGGCGAATGCCCCGCTGATGCAGGCGCACGCGGTGACGCGCACGTTCTCGCTCGGCGCGACGTTCTTCCGCCGCGGCCGCAAGCTGCACGCGGTCAACGGCGTCGATCTCGTGATCGAGCGCGGCGACGTGATGGGCATCGTCGGGGAATCTGGCTGCGGCAAATCGACGCTCGCGCGGATGCTGCTCGGATTGCTGGCGCCGACGTCCGGCCGCATTACGCTCGACGGCAAGGATCTGACGGCGCTGGATCGAAAGGCGGTTGCGCGCCGCGTGCAGCCGGTGTTCCAGGACCCTTACTCGTCGCTGAATCCGCGCCGCACGATCGCGTCGATCGTCGCGCTGCCGCTCGAGGTGCACGGCATCGGAACGTCGTCCGAGCGGCGCACCGGGGCCGTGGCGATGCTCGAACGCGTCGGGCTGCCGGCGCGCTACGCGGACAACACCCCGGGGCAGCTGTCCGGCGGCCAGCGCCAGCGCGTCGCGATCGCGCGTGCGCTGGTGATGCAGCCGGAGATCGTCATCTGCGACGAGCCGACCTCGGCACTCGACGTCTCGGTGCAGGCGCAGATCCTGAATTTGCTGATGGATTTGCGGCGCGAGTTCAACCTAACCTACGTGTTCATCAGCCACAACCTGGCGGTCGTCGAACACATCGCGACGCAGGTCGCGGTGATGTATCTCGGCCAGGTGGTCGAGCAGGCGGACACCGAGCGGCTGTTCCGCGCGCCGCGCCATCCGTACACGCAGGCGTTGCTGGCGAGCGTGCTGACCCCCGAGCCCGGCCTCGGCGTGCCGGACATCGGCCTGGGCCTCGCGTTTCCCGACCCGCTGAATCCGCCGCCGGGTTGCCCGTTCCATCCGCGCTGCGCGCAGCGGATGTCTCATTGCGGCAGCATCGTGCCGGTGCTCGCGCAGCACCCCGGCGGCGCCGTGGCCTGCCACCTGTATCCGTCGCAGGAGCAGGCGAAGGCCGCGTGAACGCAACGCATCGTCCAAGGAAGAACCATGACCCGTACCTCCGCCATCACCCGCGCCGAGACGCAGTTCGACTCCGGCGAGTTCCGCGCGATGCTCGCGCGGCGCATCGCGATTCCGACCGAAAGCCAGAACCCGGAGCGCGGTGCCGAGCTCGCGCAGTATCTCGATGATGAATTGCAGCCGGCATTCGAGGCGATGGGCTTCGAGTGCCGCACGCTGACGCATCCGAAGGCGAAGGCGCCGTTTCTGTTCGCGCAGCGCATTGAAGATTCGAAACTGCCGACCGTGTTCGGTTACGGCCATGGCGACGTGATTCGCGGGCTCGAGCGCGAGTGGAACGAAGGGTTGTCGCCGTGGACGCTGACCGAGCGCGACGGCCGCTGGTACGGCCGCGGAATCGCCGACAACAAGGGCCAGCACTCGGTGAACATGCAGGCGATGGGCAACGTGCTCGCCGAGCGCGGCAAGCTCGGCTTCAACTCGAAGATGCTGATCGAAATGGGCGAGGAGACCGGCTCGCCGGGCCTGCGCGAAGTGTGCGAGGCGAACAAGGAGCTCTTCAAGGCCGACCTGCTGATCGCGTCGGACGGGCCGCGGCTGCGCGCGGACCGGCCGACAATCTTTCTCGGTTCGCGCGGCAGCATGAACTTCGATTTGTCGATCGAGGCGCGCAAGGGCGGCCACCATTCAGGCAACTGGGGCGGGCTGATCTCGAACCCCGGTCTGCAGCTCGCGCATGCGATCGCCAGCATCGCAGGCCCGAGCGGTCAGATCCGCGTGCCTGAATGGGTGCCGTCGGAGCTGCCGGCGTCGGTGCGGCGCGCACTGGCCGACTGCGAAGTCGACGGCGGCGCCGATGGCCCGACGATCGAAGCATGGTGGGGCGAGCCCGGCTTATCGCCGGCCGAGCGCGTGTTCGGCTGGTGCTCGTTCGAAGTGCTGTCCTACAAGACCGGCAACCCGGACACTCCAGTCAACGCAATTCCGCCGCGCGCGTGGGCGCGCTGCCAGCTGCGCTTCGTGGTCGGCATCGACGAGCAGCAGATCCTGCCGGCGTTGCGCCGCCATCTGGACCGCCAGGGTTTCTCAATGGTGAAGATCGAGAAGACGCGCGAGGACATGTTTCACGCAACCCGCATCGACCCGGAAGATCCATGGGTGCAATGGGCAATGGCGTCGCTCGCGCGCACCAGCGGCAAGAAGCCGGCGCTGCTCCCGAACCTCGGCGGTTCCTTGCCGAACGACGTCTTCACCGACGTGCTCGGGCTGCGCACCGTGTGGGTGCCGCATTCGTATCCCGGCTGCTCGCAGCACGCGCCGAACGAGCACCTGCCGCCCGAGGTGCTGCGCGAAGCGCTCTGCGTGATGACGGGGCTGTATTGGGATCTCGGTGCCGGCAACACGCCGAAGCAACCGTCATAACAGGGACCTTAGAGGATTCAAGCAGCAGGCTTAGATCGCGGCCGCCAGTTGCGCGCCGCATCCGCGCAGAACTCGGCGAGGCTCGCCAGCACGCTGCGCACCGCCTCGTTGGCGGCCACCACGCCACCGTAAGGATCCTCGCTCGGCGCCGTCGTGACGGCTTCGAATTCGCGCGTCGCGACCACCTCGCGGGTGGCGGTGTCCAGGAGCGTCGCGCGCAGCGTGAAGCGCACGCGGCTGGGGTTTCCCAGGAATTCGTGCTGCAGCCGCCTGACTTCCGTATCCAGTCGCAGCTCGCCTGAGGCGATGCTCGGCGTCAGCACGACGGCGCCGAATGCGCCGCTGCGCGCCGTCGCCGCGACGATGAGCGGCGCCAGCATGCGCGCCGGCGTATCGACCCATTCGTTGTGCGCGAAGTACTCGAGCGTGTGCGCCTTGCGCACGTACAGGATGCGCTGGCTGTCGAAGCCCGCCGCTGCGCCCGGCGGGCTGACGACCAGCGTCGGCGCGGCGCCCGGTGCAGGGACGCGCGCAGCCTCGGCCGCGGCGCCCTCGAGCGAGTAGCGGTTGGGATGCGGCGCGCTCGCCGGAGTCAGCGCCGCGCAACCGCAGGCGAGGCTCGCCGCCAGGCTTGCGGCCCAGCGCGCTGCGCGGTTCATTCGCCGGGTCCGGGCGGCACCGGCCGGCGGCCCCACAGCAGTCCGCCGGGGCTGCCTTCGACTTTATCGCTCAGCCTGCGCAACGAGGCCGATAGCACGTTCAACTCGCCCAGCAGGCGCTCCAGCTCCGGGAGCGCCTCCCCGGTGAAGCGCGTCATGTCGGCGCCCAGGGCATCGATGGTCTTGCCCGCGTTGGCGCTGGCGAGCGCCGTCTCGTTGCTCATGCGCTCGAACGCTTCGGCGCTGCGGCCCACCTGTGCCACGACCGGGCCGAGCTGGGCGCTCGCGCGGGCGCTGTTGTCGAAGGTGCGCGCGGCGTTGGCGAGGCCGGCGTCGATCGCGCCCTGGTTCGCTGCGAGCGTCCTGGCAACGGCGGACAGGTCGGCCAGCGTGCTCTTGAACGACGAAAGATTGTCGTCGCTGAGGATCTTGTTGATGTTTTCGGACGTGGCGTCGAGCTTGGCCAGCACGTTCGTCAGCACGTTTTCGAGACGCGCGCTCAGCGAGGGCTTGGTGCGGATCACCGGAAGCTCACCCGGCGCCGAGGCGCGCAAGGGCGGCGAGGCGAGGGTGCCGCCGTCCAGTTCGACGTAAGCGATGCCGGTGAGTCCCTGGGTCTTGAGCACCGCCTCGGTGTCTTCCTTGATCGGCGTGCCGCGATCGATGGCGAACACCAGCCGCACCTGCTCCGGGTTGACCGGATCGAGCCGGATGGCGCGCACCTTGCCCACGTCGACGCCGCGGTACTTGACCGGCGCGTTGACATTGAGGCCCGCCACCGATTCCCCGACCAGGGCGAGGTACAGGGTGGGTTTTGGCTGGAATCCGCCGCCGCTCGCGAGCCACAGCACGCCCGCGATCAGCGCGGCCCCCAGCGCGAGCACGAATCCGCCGACCAGCGCGTAGTTCACTTTGGTTTCCATGCCGCCGCCCTCCCGCGCGGGCCGTCGAAGTACTGGCGGATGTCCGGTTGCTCCAGCCGCGACAGTTCGGCCATCGAGCCGATGCCCTGCACCCTGCCTTCGCCGAGCACCGCGACTCGGTCGGCGACCTGCCACAGGAGGTCGAGGTCGTGGGTGATCATGACGACCGTCAGGCCGTAGAGATTGCGCAGCCTGAGTACCAGCTGGTCGACGCCGGCGGCGCTGACCGGGTCGAGCCCGGCCGTCGGCTCGTCCAGGAACAGCAGTTCGGGATCGAGCGCCAGCGCGCGCGCGAGCGAGGCGCGCTTGAGCATGCCGCCGCTCAGTTCGGCTGGATACCGGTTCCCGGTCTGCGGCTCGAGGCCGGCGAGCGCGATCTTCCAGGCGGCGATCTCGTCGATCGACGCTGCCGGCAGCGCGGAATGCTCGCGCAGCGGCAGGCCGACGTTCTCGCGCACATCCAGCGAACCGAACAACCCGCCGTGCTGGAACATCACCCCGATGCGCAGCCGCAAGGCTTGCGCGCGCGCCTCGTCGAGGGATTGCAGGTCCGCGCCCAGCACTTCGATCGAGCCCGCATCCGGGCGATGCAGCAGGATCATCTCGCGCAGCAGCGTGGACTTGCCCGAGCCGCTGCCGCCGATGAGCGCGAAGATCTCGCCGCGGCGCACCTCGAGGTCCAGGCCCACATGCACGACCTGATCGCCGAAGCGGGTCGACAGGTTGCGCACTTCGATGACGGTGTCGGCGTGCGCCATGTCAGAGGTCCAGCACGCTGAACAGGACGGAGAACAGCGCGTCGGCCACGATCACGAGAAAGATCGACTGCACGACGCTGCGCGTGGTGTGGCGGCCGACGCTGTCGGCGCCGCCGCGGGTGCGAAAGCCCTGGAAACAGCCGACCAGCGCGATGATCGCCGCGAACACGGGCGCCTTGCCGATGCCGATCGCGTACGCCGTGACGCTGACCGCCTTGGTGAAGCGATCCAGGAAATCCTCGAAGCCGACGCCCAGCTGGGCGCGCGCCATGACCATGCCGCCGAACACGCCCAGCACGTCGGCGAAGAACGTCAGCAGCGGCAGCACCACGAGCAGCGCGAGAATCTTCGGCAGCACCAGGAGCTCGAGAGGGGCGATGCCGAGGGTGCGCATGGCGTCGATCTCCTCGGTGACCGACATGGTGCCGATCCGCGCGGCATAGGCCGAGCCCGAGCGCCCGGCGACGATGATGGCCGTCATCAGCGGGGCGAATTCGCGCAGCATCGACAGGCCCACCAGGTCGGCGACGAAGATGTTGGCGCCGAATTGCCTGAGCTGGTCGGCGGCCTGGTAGGCGATGACGACGCCCATCAGGAACGAGAGCAGGCCGATGATCGGCAGCGCGTCGACGCCGGCGCTGCGGATGTTGTGCAGGATCGGCCGCCAGCGGATGCGCGCCGGCCGGGCGATGCTGGCGGCGAGCGCGGCCGCGGTTTCGCCGATGAAACTGAGTAGCGCGAACGCCTCTTCGAATGCCGCCACGGCCGCGCGGCCGGCGCGCTCCAGGGTGCCAGGGGCCGGTGGCGCAGGCGCCGGGGCGCCGGGGCGCTGCTCCAGAAGCTCGAGCAATCCGGCAAACCGGGGACTCCAGCCTCGCAGGGTCACGGCGTGCCCCTCGGCGCGCAGGCGCTGCAGCAGCCCCTGCAGCAGCCAGACGCCGACCGTGTCCAGGCGCTCGACCCCGGCGCCGTCCACGACGATCCCGGCCCGCGCGGGCAACTTGAGCGAATCGAACCGCCCCTCGAGGGCGCCTGTCCCGAGCACGGTCCAGCAACCGGACAGCGCGAACTCCCCGGGCGCGGGCTGGGCGAGCGCAGCGGGTGCGACCGACGGGAAATTCATGGGCAGCCTGCAGGCTGGACCAATT
>Ga0326597_10004701_pt1 | contig 19119 bp, 23 predicted proteins | sample RVTome_12_FD_203789 | JGI IMG/M metagenome (GOLD analysis project Ga0326597, IMG submission 203789) | Soil microbial communities from uranium-contaminated site in the Upper Colorado River Basin, Wyoming, United States - RVT100D185 | ecosystem: Environmental > Terrestrial > Soil > Contaminated >... | reverse complement strand
AAGAAGGTTGTTACAAACTCTGGCCCGCACGACGGAACCGTGGTATACTACTATGATGGCCAGCGGATCGTCCAGACGACGGATGGCTCGGAAAACCTGGTCCAGCAGTTCATCCACGGCACGCAGTACATCGACGAGCTGGTCATGATGCGACGGGCGGGCCACGGCGACTTGTACGTCCATCAAGACGCCAACTGGAACGTCATCGGCGCCACCGACCTCAACGGCCAGTTCGTGGAGCGCTACGAGTACACCCCCTACGGCGAGCTGACCGTCCATCAGGAGACGGGTTCCGGCGACTACGATGGCGATCAGGACGTGGACTCGACCGATCGAGCCGCCATCGAAGCCGGCGGAGATTGCCTCGGCGGCACGCCCCCGGCCGCCTGCCGCGTGCTCGACCTCGACTTCGACGGCGACTACGACTCCGCGGACGCCACCCTCTTCGACGCCCTCGACCAAGGCTACATGACCCACCCCGGCCGGCGATTGTCGAGCGTGAACCAGCCGTTCGCGCATCAGGGCCTGGTGTACGAGCCGGAGGTCGCGCAGTATCAGAACCGGGCGAGGCAGTATGATCCGACGTTGAGGCGGTTTATGCAGCGGGATGCCTTGGCGCTCGGGGCACTACCCGGGGCCGGGTTTCACGACGGGCCGAACCTCTATAATTATGTGCGGAACAACCCGGTCAGCGGCGTGGATCCAAGTGGCGCCGTATTCGCACGATGCGGGACCGTTAACTGCCAGTGTCCATCCAACTTCCGCTACAACTCGGTGAACGCGGTTCCGATCTACATCAATACGAATATGAGCCCCGATCGCGCCGGGCAATTCAACCCCTTTTTCTGGCGGATTGAGATCAGGACGGGCAGGTGCTGTGATCTGAATGCCGGAAGATTATCCAACACAATTGACCACGAGTGTATTCACGCCTGCCAATACCGTCATTACGGCTTCCTGCAGTATTCCATCTTGTATCAGGCCGAAGCGCTCAAATGCTTGCTTCGAGGGCTACCGCCATATGACCCGACGTGCAATGCTCTAGAGTGGCAGGCACAATTTGCTGCCACCTATGGGATTTGGTTTAGCTGGGGTCAGAGACCCGGCGCCTGTTCTGCATCTTCGATTCAGTCGCGTCCGGGCATCAGCAGCGGCAGGATGATACGATAAACGCGCGCGACCTATGTCATCAGCGTACCTTCTCGGCACTCTTCACCGGCTAATTGTCGGGGGACGCAGCTCAGGCCGCCATGGTCTATAAGTTGGCATTGACCCATTTGGGACTTGGGGTCGGTCGTTCAAGTGCTTCGCATCGGAGGGCCGAATGTTTCTGACGCCCTCGAAGCGCGATTGGATAATTGCATGCAGTACCTACGTTGCCGCGTCTATCCCTGGCTGTCTCATTGGCCCTCTCGTACCAACCACGACCGTCTTGGAGGTGCAGAATGCGGCAACCCGCGAAGCGGTCGTCGGCGCCGAGGTCTTCGTGGGGGGCGTTTCAGGTCTGCCGTTGGCCGCCACGGACGCCCTGGGGCGCACGCTGGTACCGGTGGACCCGCCGGAAGCGGGTTCGCTACGCCTAACGATTCGTACTCCTGATGCCTCGGAGTTCCTTGAAGTGGAGAATCGCACGGGGCTACTGGCCGTCGGCGAGCATTTTGCCCTGATGGTCATCGACGCAGATGCGCCACCACCGCCCCTACCGACGATCGGCGTGATTGCGGGCACGAAACCTCCGGAGCTACATGTTGGTGGTTACGTAGATATGATTGGCGTGTGCTCTGCCCGGACAGGTGATGTGATTTGGGAAGTCGCCGCCAACTTAGGGTTCTTTATCGACCAAGTCGCGGTTGGCTCGGTGCCCATCGGCTTCATGGACACGACCGAACTTCCGGTGAGCAGTGGGAGCGTCGCGAAGCCGTGTTATCTCTCGCTTTCCGACGTCAACCCGAATGCGTTTGTTGTTTTTGCGGGAGGACTGTACTTCGGCGACATCGTCGCCGTTGACAGCTACTGCCTGGGGACGACCGGTGGCGCTGTTGAGTGCAGCAACGAGTAGGACGCGGTACTCTTATGTCCTCGTGCATTCAGCCTTCGAGGCGACGCCAGTCACGTCCCATAGTCGGGTGTCAACGCCTGGGCCGGCGGCTCTGGAAGGTCGGTACAAACTCTGGCCCGCACGACGGAACCGTGGTATACTACTATGACGGCCAGCGGATCGTCCAGACGGCGGATGGCTCGAACAACATGGTCCAGCAGTTCATCCACGGCACGCAGTACATCGACGAGCTGGTCATGATGCGCCGGGCGGGCCATGGCGACCTCTAAATCCATCAAGACGCCAACTGGAACGTCATCGGCGCCACCGACCTCAACGGCCGCCTCCTCGAGCGCTACGAGTACACCCCCTACGGCGAGCTAACCGTCCATCAGGCATGCGGCTACGGCGACTACGACGGAGACGGTGACGTGGACGACATCGACGAGGACGCGATCCAGACCGGCGGCGCCTGCCGCGGCGGTAGCCCACCGGCCGCCTGCCGCGTCCTCGACCTGGACTTCGACGGCGACTACGACTCCGCGGACGAAACGCTGTTCGCCTCTCTCGACGACGGCTACATGGCCCACCCCGGCCGGCGCTTCTCGAGCGTTGGGCAACCGTGGGGGCACCAGGGGCTGCCATTCGATGCCGAGATCGGCCAGTATCAGAACCGGGCAAGGCAGTATGATCCGGGGATGAGGCGGTTTGTGCAGCGAGAAGCGGTCGGGCCAGCGCCCGGCCATATCGCCGGAAACCGAGATTATGCGCGGACGAGTCTCTATGGGTACGTAGATCAGAATCCAATCAGCATTACTGACCCGCTCGGCTGGACACGGGATCCACTCACGAGCCAGGTCCTGGCGAACGGAGTAAGCGCAGGAACGTGCGAATGCGACGGAGGCAAGCTGCGCGAATGCATGCGATTGGCGGATCAGGCTTTCTGGGCCCAGATGGAGTCATGCGACAACATCTTTTACATTTCCTCGGCCGTCTGTGCCACTAGCGCTGCAGCTGGATACGCCTGGTGCTTTGTGAAGTATAGGTGTCACGCCAGGGCTTTGGCAAGTTGCACCGCCAAAGTCGCTGCCGCGCAGCTGGCCTGTCAACTCGCTGCCGAGGCGCAGTACAGAAGCTGTGTGAGCGGCGCCATCACTCTAAAAGAAATCAACCAGAAGAGCTGTCGGGTTACCTGGTGTAAGGGGGCCGGGTGCTGACCTGCCCTCCGAGAACGGATCCGGCAGGAGCGAGAAGAATCGGCTCGGGTCCGGTGATCATTGGGCTTGGCCAGGAGCTCTCCGATTAAGAGTCCCTGAAACCACTCACGATTCGTGACTCCATACATTAACGGCTTCGATACCGCAGGGTGCGACAGATTGCATCAAGAAGGATGCCATGTCGAGAGTGCTTGTGGACGACGAGGTCTGGGCGCTGGTCGAGCCTGTTCCTCCCCATTGGGAGCCGAGTCCCAAGGGTGGCCAGGCACGCGAACTCGATCGAATCTCGTTCACCGGGTTTCGATTCGTGCCGAAAACGGGGATTCCGTGGGAAGACCTCCCGCAAGAGATGGGCTGCTGCGGGATGACCTTGTGGAGCCGCTTGGAGGAGCGGCAGCGGGCTGGCATCTAGGAAAAACGCGATCGGGTCTTGCTCACGCAATTGCAGGACGTCGACCGGGTCGATTGCGACCGTGCGTTGATCGACGGTGCCAGCATCAGTGCGGTTGGATGGGGAAAGCCAGCCCAAATCCCACGGATTGCCGCAGACCGGGGTCGAAACATCATGTCCTCACGGATGCACGAGGCGTCCTGCTCGCGCCTGAGCTTACGGCGGCCGACCGTCAAGACATCACCCGGCCGATTCCGCTTGTCGACGCCGTGCCACCGGCCAAAGGTAAGCGCGGGCGTCCTCGCCGCCGCTTTGACTTGCCGTACACAGATCGAGCGTACGACTTTCACGAACATCGACTGGCCTCTGGGCCGGCGGCAGCGCCCCGGCTATCCCTCATCGAATCAGCGAAAACGGGAGCGGGCTCGCCAGCGCAGGTGGGTCGTCGAACGGACGTGGAATTGGCTGCATCGGTGGCGACGATGGCGGACCCGCTTCGAACGCCCGGGCAGACCTCCACGAGGCGTTCTTCTTGCTCGGGTGCTGCGTGATCTGTTGTCGACGACTCAAACATGAGTACTTCTAGGCGCTCTAAGAAGTCGAGGTTGATGGAGGGAAAGGTCATCTTCGTCTTGACGCCGGCGGAGACCGGAACATCGATAGTCGAGGTCCGACGGACGGCGGGCATCAGCCAACAGATCCTCCGGCCTCTGGAAGAAGAAGTTCGCGCGCCCGGGTTTCGGCGCGTATGCCCTTGGAGACACGGAGCCAATGTTCATCCGCGCCACCTGTGACGGAACTAAGCGCAGATATGGCTGCGCACTCTCGACCCGCGCACTATCCTTGTGGGCTCTGTTGCTCGGTCTTCTCACCTTGCTCGGAGCAGAAGTGCTATTTAAATATAATACCAAAGTATCGATAGCCCGTCGCGATGTCGGAACTGTTGCCCACTTCATGCGCGAGGATATCGCGATGGCATTACTTGTGGCGGGAGGTTATCTTGTTACTGTAGGATTCGGGAACGTCGGGAAAATGCTACGCAGCTCCGGGCGAATGGCTCGATATGAGGCAATGGGCCTCGCACTGTCATTGCTCGCGTTCCCGCTTGCCTTCGGGATGGGAGCGATTCCGGCGCTTTTGTACGTTCTCTCCATCTACTCGACACAAGTGGAAGTTCCACCGGCGCCTTCGATCCAAATGCCGCTTTACATCGCGATGCGGGTGAGTCTGATCGGTGTCGGCTTCGTCACGGCGGCAGGCACCATGTGGCGCGTGCACGTATTCGTCAAGCGTCATAAATCCTCGTACGAGCCGACGTGCCACAACTGTGGGCACTCCCTTCGAGGGCTGAACGGCTTCATTTGCCCCGAGTGTGGCAGATCCTTCAAGGATGACAATGCATAGAGTCGTGCGTTGCGCCAGCCGCTTTGGACGCTTGATGACGCGGGAAACCTGGTTGTATTTGAGCTTCTCTGTAGCGATTCTGGTGTCACCTTGGTGTCAACGCGTCCCGAAGTCCAACGCAGGGCCACCGTAGCGCCAGGCGAGCGCCGGTGTGATGCGTTGGCATCTTGCCCAGATTCAGGCGAAAAACGGCGTTCTTGGCCTCAGGAAGGCGGTTTTGGAACAAGGCCGCCTGCTCGACACGCAGGAGGTCACAGGTCCAAGTCCTGTATCGCCCAGTCGTTTCGGTCGTCAGCCGCTACCGTCGCTGGCTCGCAACATCGAGGTGTGTGGATTCGACGGTACGGCCGACGTCGCAGGCGGCCCCGTGTTCCAGCGCGCGGTCGGTAACGGATTCGTGCAGGCGGGTGACGGACGATAGTCTGGGCCCGCGGCCACGACAGCGCGCCGCGGGCCGAGTGCCTCGATGCGGCTCGGTCACTTCTTCCAAAACGCTACGGGCAGCGAATCTGCATTCATCGCGCCGCCTCCTCATACACACCCGGACATTCACTAGTAATCATCATGCAAAGTGGACCCGGATCGGCCGAATGACAGGTAACCCAGCTCGTCGCAGATCAGCAGGTCGGCCTTGTCCAACTGGGCCAGGAAGCGATCGAGCTGATACGCTTTCTGGGCCTCCTCCAACCGCGTCACCAGGTTGGCGGCGGTGAAGAAGCGGACGCGTCGGCCCAACCGGCACGCAGCCAGGCCCAGGGCGATGGCCAGGTGCGTCTTGCCGGTGGCGGCGACGGCGCGACGAAGCCGTCGGGCAACAATGCCAAGTCGAACAAGCCCACAGGCGACAAGAGGCCCAAGCGGGTCAGCGCCCTTGATGCCGCGGCCCAAGTCCTGGCCGACTCCGGCAATGCGGCCCGCGCCCCGACGCTCGCTTGCGAACTCCGTCCGATGCCCCCGGGTCATGGGGGCGGATGATTGGGCCGTCCGCTGCCGCCAATAGTACGGGACCGTGCTGTGGAACCGCAGAAGCACCGCTCCGTCGACCCGCTTAATCGGAACGCTGCACCGCACGGACCAGTACCTCCTGTCTCGCCAAGTTCGCGGGAGACCCCATGTTGCCCGCCGATCACTAACGCTCATCACCCGTTACAAGTTGTTCCGGTTCAACTCCGCTTCATGGGTCGGTTCGGTCACGCCGCGCACCGTCCGGTGCCACCGGATGACATCGGGAACTTGCGGAATTCCGGGAGTTTCGTTGGGGTTTTCCCTTGATGTGTTCGCGGCGACTTGCCCTCATCGCCTGCTGAAGAACGCCGCGTCGCGTCGGCCTGCGCAGGCCGGTGGACACGGCACGGACCCATTCGAGGAGACATGCGATGAAGAAGAACCAAGTGAAGATCGGAGGGCTGTACGGGGCGAAGGTGAGCGACAAGCTCGTCACCGTGCGGATCGACAGCGCCCACAGCGGCGGGGGTTGGAACGCTACCAACACCGCCACCGGCAAGCGCATCCGTATCAAGAGCGCCCAGCGCCTGGGCGGGCCCGCGCAGGGCACGACCGAGGCCGGCGGCAGCGACGCCAAGCCGGCGTCCGGCGAAACGCCTGCGACGAAAAAGGCCAAGGCGTCGGGACCGGCGGCGCCGAAGTCGGATGCGAATAAGCCGGCGGGCGAGGTGAAGGCCAAGCGGGTCAGCGCGTTGGACGCCGCGGCCCAGGTCCTGGCCAAGGCCGGCAAGCCCATGCGGGCCCAGGAACTGGTTACCGCGATGGCCGAGCAAGGGCTGTGGAAGAGCCCGGCGGGCAAGACGCCGCACGCGACGTTGTACGCCGCGATAATGCGTGAGGCCCGCGACAAGGGCCGCGAGGCCCGGTTCAAGAAGGTCGACCGCGGGATGTTCGCGTTCGCCGGGAAGGGAGCGTGAGGCATGACGGCCCGGAACCAACGCCCGCCGCGCTTGGCTGACGGGACCCGGGTCGCCGTCCGCAGCGACCACTTCGTCGGCCAGTGCGAGGGCATCATCACGGCGGCCGAGTACGACGACGGCTGGCTCTACCTCATCGAGGTGACCGCGGGCGACCGCCTGGAGGACCGGCGGAACGACGGCGGCGAGCTGTGGGTTTGTCACTTCGAGATCCGTCCGAGCGGGGGAGTTGTCCGATGAGCGCGGCGACCCCGGGAGATGAGACCTTCGAGGTCGAGGGTGACCACCTCATTCGCCACGTCGTCCCGCGGCGGGGGAGGCCCTACGACCACCGCTGCCCGCGGGCGGCCTTCGAGCAGATCGCCCACGCGGCCGAGGAGCTCGGGGCCGACGGCTTCACGCTCGACTCGCTGCTTGAGTACGAACGCGACGCGGGCCGCGACGTGACCTTTACGAACGTCGCCCTCACGTTGGCGTTCCTCCGCGAGCGGGGCATCCTGGAGGTGCGCTAGCGCTCGGTGCGTACAGGATCCGCGACCACGTCCGGCGGATAAAATGACCGGCGGGACGAGAGCCTTGATGTCGCCCGGCACCGTGCTGTCCTCGCCGCTGCTTTTTTTGGAGTACAGCACCAGATGCCGCGTTTCGGACGGCGGTCGACCTCACCGGACGTGATCGTCTGGCCTCGCCAAGTTGGCATCTGCTTGTCAGGGTTCAACGGACTGCCACGCTCTAACCTCCGACGATACCTGACGTTGCGCGATTCTCGGGGGTTGACAAACCTGCCAAAACTGCCATCTTATCCGAGAGGAGTTCCCGTGTGCGGCGGACGCGGGGAGGTCGCCCCGCCGCCGCGAAATCCGGCGGCTTTCTTGTTGACGGCCCGACGCGGAATCGTCGCCGAACGCGATCGTCGTAAGTCCGCCAACGACGCGACGTTGCGCGCTACCCGCCAAGTGGCCGCGCTCTCTGTTCTTATCGCCGCATACGCCGCCCCGATCGTAACCCCCACGGTTACGACCGCGCCCCCGTCGAAAACTCTCGACCTCTCGCGGTTGACACCCCGATCTGGCTTACGCGGGGTTGCGTTCGCGGGCGGAACGCGACTCGAACCGTTCTGACATCTGCGATACTATGCTCGAGCCGGACGGCAGGCTGGCTGCCCATGAGCGGTGGCGATGGCTGCGGCGGAGCGTAGCCGTGGCGGCCGGGACCGGCCTCGGACAAGCCGATTCGCAATGCCCACGGATTCGCAAGCCGAACGCGCGCGACGGAAACGAACGGCCGCCTCGACGTTTCCTGCCTGGTTTCTTTCCAGCATTCGACGCTACCAGGTGTTTCTCGGCGTCCAGGTCCGGCGTCCGCCCGGCCCCTTTGGATGCCCCTGGTCCCTGTACTTTTCGGAAGTACCAGGCGTTCCGAATGCCATCATGCAGGCCGACCATTTGTGGACAGGGAAGGGTGCGTCATCCGATTGGGGACGCTGGATCGACGAACTCCGTCACCGCCGCCTGATCGTTGTGACCGAGGCAACCTTGGATTCGTTCTCCCTGTTTAAGCATCTGGACGCGAACGATTGGCCCGTCCACTACCTGACCGCGGACGGTCGGGTGGTAACAGTCGAGCGCACACTCTCGGTCCCATGGCGGCCTTCGGGCGAGCGCGAGCCGTACCTCCGTTTCACGGCCGATGGGCGGCTTGGGCCCGTCGCGTGGATGTCCGATGTGCCGAGTCCACACTTTCTTCTGGAGCCTGCGGGCTTTGAATGGCTCGATCGAGCGATGGCGACGAACGGCGGGGGTGCAAGACAAGCAAGAGGGGCAGCAGGCGGCCGTAAATCGAAGCCGGTGCAACCGGCCTGGGAGCGTCTACAGATCATCCGCTCTGACACCGGCGACGATCTGGCACGGCTCGACGGCGAGGAGTATCGACTGACCGGCGCGAACGACGCTGTCTTTCTTGAGGAACTCCAGAAAAGAAAGGGCAAGCCAATTCTCGCGCAATCCCTGGAGCGCGCGTGCGGCGAGAGGCCTTCCCGCATCTATGGCCGGTTGCCAAGGCCTATCCAACGTACCATCGACAAGCCCGGTCTGCGTACGGGCAAGAAGGGCTATCGAATGCTGTAGCCCCTGCCCTGCCGACAACTGCCCCTCAAGTGCCCGTCAATTGTACGTGGACTCCGATGGCAAGGCGCTCGTAGAGTCCGAGCGCCATGAGCATCAGAACGCCACGACTTCCCGACCCGGCGTCCATCCGACGTGAGATCGACGCGCTGAAGGCCCGCATTGGTGAGCTGCGGGCGCTGCTGCCGCTCGCCGAAGTTCAGCACCTTCGGCGATCGGTCGGAGCGAGCAGCCGCGTCGGAAAGGCGGTGCCGACGCGATGACCCGGACGGCTGCGAGCCCCGATGACGGCGTGTGCGACCATGCGGCCCCGGTCCCGCTGACCAACCCGACGGCACTCACGCTCCGATTGCATGACGCCGAAGGGCAAGAGGGTTTGGAGTGCGTTGGCTCCTTTGCGATGCGCGTTGCCACGGGTGAGGCGACACCGGAAAGCGTCGAGCGCTGGGCGCGTCGCGCCGAGGCGCTGGCTGCCTGGCTGGCGGCTGAATGGAAACCCCGAGGCTGGCCACGCCGCCCTCGGGAGGCGCCGGACGGGGCAGAAACCGGAGTGGATTCCCCGGCGCGTCGGAGGTAGAGGGTTGCTCGTCGGCCGCGAGGTCGACCGCCAAGTTTGGACATCGGCTTTGAGCGAGAAGCGAAACGAGAACCTGACCGCTGCGAACAACATCCGAACGCCCGCCGTTGGGTACCTGCGGCGGTCGACGGACCGCCAGGAGCAGAGCCTCGGCGATCAGCAGAAGGAGATCGCCCTGTGGGCCGCCGAGCACGGGTACGACGTTGTCCGCGAGTACGTCGACGACGCCATCAGCGGCACGTCCGCCGACAAGCGCCCGGGCTTCCAGCAGATGATCGTTGACGCCCAGCGCCACGAGTTCCGTGCCGTCATCGTCTGGAACTCCGACCGCTTCTCACGCGGCGACGTGACCGAAACCGAGCACTATCGCTACCTGCTGCGAAAGGCCGGCGTCACGCTGCTCAGCGTCACCGAGGACTACCTCGCCCGTGACGGCATCGACGGCGACGTCCTGCGCACCGTAAAGCAGTTCCAGAACCGCCAATACTCCATCAGCCTGTCGCAGAACACACTGCGTGGCCAGATCAGTTCGGTGATGGCCGAGTCCGATCCCGGGCGAGCTGCGCCGTATGGGTATGATCGGGAAATGCTCGCCCCCGACGGTGCAGTGCTGTTCCGTATCCGCTACTGCCGGGGCGGCGTGCGTGAGGTGTACGACAAAAACGGCAAGCTCCAGGCCCGCTACGAGAAGGGCCAGTCGCTGTCCAAGCCGGGCAAGGAGTGCAAGGCGCGGCTCGTGCTGTCGGACGCTCAGCGTGTGCAAATCGTGAAAGATATCTTCCGGATGTGCCTGGACGGCATCGGCTTCGCATCCATCGCAGCCGACCTGAACGCCAAGGGAATCCCCGGCCCGATCCGCGACATCTGGGGCTTCACGACGATCAAGGCAATCCTGGAGAACCCGACGTACCGCGGCGACCTGGTTTGGAATCGTCGGACCGAAGCCAAGTTCTACCGCGTTCAGAACGGGCGTACCGAGAAGCGGCAGCGGCAGGCCAGCGAAGCCAAGGTCGTCAAGACGCCAAAGGAAGATTGGATCGTCATACCCGACGCGGTGCCCGCCATCATCTCGTCAGCGGATTGGGAGAAGGTTCAGGTTCTCGTGGCCAAACGGCGGCGGGCCATCGGCGGCGCCGGCCATCGCAATCGCCGCTGGCTAATGACGGACGTGCTGGTCTGCGGCGACTGTGGTCACAAGTTCTGGGGCGACCCGCGGCGCAAGGGCCGCATCGAAGGTCGAGCACAGGTCATCACTAACTACTACACGTGCGCGGGACGACGATCACACGGCAAGACCATCTGCTCGACCCCGTCCACGCTCCGGGCTGAGCAACTGGAATCCTGGGTGCTCGGCAAGCTCCAGGAGATCGTTCTGCTGGACGAGGATGCAGTCGATGCAGCCATCAAGCGGTTCGTCGAGTCCGTCGCGCAGCAGACCTCATGCGCCCCAGACGCCGATCGTATCGCCCGCGAGATCAAGCAGATCAGCGACTTGGTCACGGCCCTCACCATGAACATCGACGCAGCCAACTTGGTGATGCTCAATGACCGGCTGACCCAGCTTCGGCTCCGCAAGGAGTGCCTCGAACATGAGCTGCACACGGCGCGGCGCCCGAAGGCCAATCCAGACGGCGGCGCGCTGAGGACATGGGCCCGAGCGCAACTGGCCGGCCTTCAGGCCGCAATGGCTGGAATGCGAAATGACCGGACGCGTGATGTGATCGGAACCTACGTGGAGCGGATCACCGTTTGGCCATCAAAGAAGCGCGGTGAAATGGCTCTGAATCCGGCGGCCTACGCGCTGTGGAAACAGGGTTGCCGGCGTCCTATGGAACGCGGTTGCGATGGGCGCTCGCAGCCGGACTGCGACTCCGCCGCCACCGCCCCGTCGGAATGCAGCCGCAGTGGCCGCTCGCAACCCGATCGAGAACTCGCCACCCACGCGTCCCGGAAACGCCACGACCGCCCCGAAAGACGGTCGTGGGCTAACCCAATCGGGGCGACAGGATTTGAACCTGCGACCTCAGCGTCCCGAACGCTGCGCTCTAGCCAAGCTGAGCTACGCCCCGCAGGGGGCCATGACGGTACGGCCCCGGCCGTGCGAAGTCAAACGTGTCCGCCGCGGTCGCGGCAGGCGGCAAGTCGTAGCCGCCGGCCCGCGCCGACAGCACCCGCCCGGGTCAGGCCACCTGTCCCGCGCCCATTGAAGGTCCGCCGGTGGACAGGCGGCGCGCGCGAGCGTATAAGTCCGCATGCGGGTTCGAGCCGCGTCGGTCGGGCTCGCACGCTCGCGGGGCCGTCGCTTTTTCTATTAGGTCGCATGCGGGCGCCGGCCGACTCGCCGGGCCGGTGCCGACGCCATGCCACGGAGAATCACGATGTCCGACCTCGCCGCCAAAGAGTGCGTTCCGTGCAAGGGAGGCGTGCCGCCGCTCGCCCCCGACCGTGTCGCCCAACTCCTCGAGGAGGTTTCCGGCTGGTCGACCGAACGGAACCACCACCTCACCCGCACGTTCGCGTTCCCCGACTTCGCCACGGCCCTCGATTTCGTCAACCGGATCGGGGCCGTCGCCGAACAGCAGGCTCACCATCCCGATATCTACCTCACCTGGGGCAAGGTCCGCGTCGATATATGGACGCACAAGATCGACGGCCTGACCGAGAGCGACTTCATCCTGGCCGCGAAGATCGACAAGCTGGCGGGCTAAACCGGCTCAGCGCTGGCGCACGGATGCGGCCGCGCCGGAAGTGCGCTCGCGGGCACGGATCGCCCCGATGCTGTTTCATCGCCTTGACTTCCTGCTCTTCTTCGTCGCCGTTCTGCTGGTCTATCCGCTTCTCCGCCGGCGGGCACAGAACGTCTGGCTGCTGGCCGCGAGCTACTTCTTCTACGCCATGTGGGACTGGCGGTTCCTCGGGCTGCTCCTGCTATCCACCCTCGTAGACTTCCTCGTCGGCGGAACTATCGAAGCGCGCCGCGGCCCGGCCAAAGTGTGGCTTGCGGTCAGCATCGTCGTCAACCTGGGCATCCTCGCAGCCTTCAAGTACGCCGGCTTCTTCGTCGAGAGCTTCGTGAACCTCCTCGCGTCGGCCGGGTTGGACGTGTCCGTTCACGTGCCGGCCCTGATCCTCCCCGTCGGCATCTCCTTCTACACCTTCCAGTCCATGAGCTACACGATCGACGTCTACCGCGGCGAGACGGGTGCTCAGTTCCCGTCCGACTTCGGTCCGACCGTCCGCAGCGCGATCGGACGGACGCTCTCCTGCTTCGTCGACTTCGCCCTCTACGTCGCCTTCTTCCCGCAACTCGTCGCCGGGCCGATCGAACGGAGCACGCGGCTGCTGGGGCAGATCGTCCGGCCCCGGCGGCAGACCGCGGCGCTGATCTCGCAAGGGTGTTGGCTGTTCGCGCTGGGGCTGGTGATGAAGATCGGCATCGCCGACGAGGTGGCGCCGCAGGTGGACGCGGCCTTCGCCCACCCGGCCGGGCACGGCTTGGCCGCGCTGTACGCTGCGACCCTCGGCTTCGCGATCCAGATCTACTGCGATTTCGCCGGGTATTCCTACATGGCGCGAGGCGTGGCCGCGATGCTCGGCTTCAACCTCATGATCAACTTCCGCCAGCCCTACCTGGCCCGGTCGTTCAGCGACTTCTGGCGACGCTGGCACATCTCGCTCAGCACGTGGATCCGCGACTACCTCTACATTCCGCTGGGCGGGAACCGGGTTTCGTCGGGACGAACGTACGTCAACGTCCTGGTGGTGATGGCGCTGGCGGGCCTATGGCACGGCTCGGCCTGGGCGTTCGTAATGTGGGGTTTGCTGCATGGAACGTTCCTCGCGCTCGAGCGCCGCTTCGCGCCCTCCGGCGTCAGCGCGGACGCCACAACACCGCAGACGCGGGGAAACAGCCTGCTGACGTTAGTTTACGGGCTCGTCGTGTTCCACGGCGTGTTGCTGGGCTGGTTTCTCTTTCGCATCGGCAGCCTCTCGGATCTGACATACTTCGAGTGGGACGTGGCGTCTGCCGCCGTCGCATCGAGCCCGCTGCCGTTCCCGTTTCCCGAGGCGCTGCCGTTCCTGAACTTCGCGGCCCTCTTCGTCGTGTATGAGTGGCCCTGCCGGCGGGCCGACCGCGAACTCGGTCCACGGGAGTTCCACTTCGGACATCGCCTCCTTCTTTACCTGACGCTGGGGGCGATACTCTTGAGCACCGGAGGACAGGCGGATGCACCGTTCATCTACTTCCAGTTTTGACGCCCGGATGGGCGTGTGCCGCCGCATCCGCCCCGTGTCCCGCCGCATCCGCCCCGACGCCGCCCTCACGCTGGTCTGTGCGTCCTTCCTCGTCGCGGAGGCAGGTCTCCGGCTGGCGGCCCGGTCGGCCGACGCTGGCGGGCTGATGACCGCGCTGCGCGACGCAGCGCCGCAGGGCTATTATCCACCACCGCACGTTTTCGACCCTGAATGCGGATATCGCTACCGGCCCGGACATCGTGGTCGGTTCCGGCGAACGGACTACGACGCACTGCTGGCAATCAACGAGCACGGCCTCCATGCCCCGTCGTTCTCCCTCGAAAAGCCGGCCGGTGTGTATCGCGTCGCCCTCGTGGGCGACTCGCTGCTGGCCGCCAACCAGGTCCCGGTCGAAGAGACGTGGGCGGTCCAACTACAGCAACGTCTTTCGCCGATCGACGGCCGCCAGGTCGAGATTCTCAACTTCGGCGTCGACGGCTACCTGCCCTGGAACATACGGAAACTGGTCGAGACGCGCGTCTTGTCCTTCCATCCCGACGTCGTCGTCCTCTGGTGCGACCACGAGCGGCTGGGTATCGGCGCCGAGCGTTTTCGGATGGTAACCAAGGACGATACGATCTGGGAAGCGAGCGACCCGCAAACGCTCCACGCACGCGCCGCCCGCGAATCGGGGCGCGCCCCGTCCCTCCGGGAGTTGATCCCGCGAGCCTCCTACGTCGCGCGGATGCTGAATCACCTTGTCGGCAAGGTAGGGCAGTCCAACATCCGCCGGGCTGAAGCGCAGGGAACGGAGAAGCACGACCCGGCCGACATCCTCGAAGCGATGCGCGTGGCATGCGCTCGGGCCGGTATCCCCCTCGCGGTCTTCTACAGGCGTCACTTGCCGCCGCCCGAGCGCGACCGGTGTCGGACGCTGGGCCTGCCGACATGGTCCGACGTCGGCGCGGTTGCCGACTTCGATTCATTGAGCTGGCCTCACGATGCCCACTTTGATGTTCGCGGAAACGCCGTCTATGCGGCACAGGTGGCACCCGTCTTCCAGACCATGCTCAAGACGCTGGCCGCCGATTACCGCTACGCCGGACCGGCCGACCACGGCGACGTACCCGAGCGCAAACAGGCCGGAAACGCATACAATGTCGCGCGATGGAATCGTGGGAGCTCGCCGTAACCTATCACGAAGAGACGAAGCATCACTTCCACCGCTTCGCCCGTTCGCTCGGGTACATGGACTGGGCCAACCAGCCGGACCCGTTTCGGCGGTACGAGCCGGCCCCGCTCCTTCGGCTGGAGCTGTCCGGCGCGGAACCCGCCGAGTTGCCCGCCTACGACGACCTCTACCAAACCGGATCCGTCGCAGCGCAGCCGGTCTGCTTCGCGACGATCTCGGCACTGTTCGAGTATTCGCTCGGCCTGTCGGCATGGAAACAATTCGGCAATTCGCGCTGGGCCTTGCGGATCAACCCCTCTAGCGGCAACCTTCACCCAACGGAAGGTTACCTGCTCGCCGGGCCGATCGATGGGCTGAATCAGGTGGCCGGGGTGTATCACTACGCACCGAAAGAGCACGCCCTCGAGCGCCGCACCGAGTTCCCCCTCGGAACCTGGAACCAACTCGCCACGGGCTTCCCACCCGGCACGATATTCGTCGGACTCACCTCGATCCACTGGCGCGAAGCGTGGAAGTACGGCGAGCGGGCCTACCGCTACTGCCAACATGACGCCGGACACGCTCTGGCCGCTGTCGCGCTCTCGGCCGCCGCCCACGGCTGGACCACCCATCACCTTGGAGGCATCAGCGATGCCGCGTTGTCGCGGCTGCTCGGCCTGGACCGCGCCGGTGATTTCCGTCACGCCGAGCGCGAGCACGCCGACGCGATCGTGGCGATTTGTCCGTGCGCCCGCTTGCCGCAGGACCTCCCCAACGACCTGCCCGGCGACGCCGTCGAACGGATCGCATCAGGATCGTGGGTCGGATGTGCCAACCGTCTCAGCGATTCACACGATGACTGGAGCCTGATCGACGACACCGCGGCGGCCTGCATCAAACCGAAGACCCGGAGCGTCGAAGGCCACGAAGCCGCCCATCGGGCCGAGCCGCTTCCCATCGATCGTCCACCCATCCCGGCCCGCAGGATCATCCGCCGGCGCCGAAGCGCCGTCGCCATGGACGGGCGAACTTCGATCACCGCGCGCCAGCTCTTCCTGATGATGGACCGCGTGCTCCCGAGGTTCGACCGGGCGCCGTGGGCCGCCCTCGGGCCGCCGGTATGCGTTCACCTGGGCCTGTTCGTTCACCGCGTCGACGGCCTGTCGCCGGGCCTGTACTTCCTCGTCCGCTCGCGGGACCAAGCCGAGCCGCTGCGAGCTGCCACGCGTTCATCGTTCGCGTGGCGGAAGCCGCCCGGCTGTCCGGAGTCTCTGCCCCTGTATCTACTTCTCGAGGGCGACGCCCGCCGCGCCGCAGCGCAGGTAAGCTGCGGCCAGGATATCGCCGCCGACGGTGCGTTCGCGGTCGCCATGATGGCCGACTTTGAGGCACCGCTTCGCCGCTACGGCGGCTGGTTCTACCGGCGCCTGCACTGGGAAACGGGAATGATCGGACAGGTGCTCTACCTCGAAGCCGAGGCCGCCGGTATCCGCAGCACGGGGATCGGCTGCTTCTTCGACGATCCGACCCACGACCTGTTCGGGCTCAAAGGGCGCGCGTACCAGACGCTCTACCACTTCACCGTAGGCGGCCCGGTCGACGACCTCCGCCTGATGACCTGGCCCCCGTACGCCGGACGTGAATGAGGAATCATGTCACGCGAGGATTACTTCCCTTGCGCTCTACGGACCGCCGCGTAATCCACCGGCCGCTTCTCGCCGAAGGCCTTGATTCCCTCGTGGACCTCGGGCGCGAGGTTGTGGATCGCCAGCCAGTCGCGAGCGTGCCCGATCGTCAGATGCCAAGAAAGATCTCGCCAGAAGTTGAGTTGCTGCTTGGTGTAACGCGTACACTCCGGCAGCTTGTCGATCAGCTTCGAGCACATCTCATCCACCGCCGCGTCGAGTTGATCGCGGGGGACAACCTGATTGACCAGGCCCCACTCCAGCGCCTTCGCCGCCGGAATCTCCTCGCAAAGGAACAGAATCTCCCGCGCCCGGCGGTCGCCGACGATGAGCGGCAGAAACTGCGTCGCCCCACCGGCCGCGACGCTGCCCCGCGCCGCGCCGACCTGCCGGATGAAGATGTCGTCTGCCGCGATCGCCAGATCGCACGACATGTTCATCTCGTTCCCGCCGCCGATCACCATGCCGTTGAGCCGGGCCACCGTCGGCTTGCCGATGTTGCGCAGCTTCTCGTGGACCTGGATGAAGGCCTCCATCCACTTCCAGTACGCACTGGGTTTGTCGAGGCATTCCTCGGCCTGCTCCTTCAGGTCCGCTCCCGTGCAGAACGCCCGATCGCCCGCCCCGGTCAGCACCATGACCCGAATCTGGTCGTCCCAGGAAACGTCGTCGAACGCCCGGTGCAGTTCGCGAAGCGTCGGCCAGTCCAGGCAGTTCAGCACCTCGGGCCTGTTCATGGTCACCGTGGCCCGATGCCCTGATTTTTTGTAGAGGATGTTCTTGAACTCGAACGACTCGGGCGGTTGTGCTCTTGGGAAGTCAGACATACCGTGATCCTCATCGGTTGGAGATCGAGACGTTGTGTCGAACGGCGGTTTCCGCCCCCGCCGCATGCCGGCGGGCCGGGCCGACTCGCTTCGCATTATGCGCGGCAGGGGCTTGTGGTTTGTCGGGGTCCATAGGCCGCCATCCTAGCAGAATTTACGCCGACTGTGAGTCGAGCTTGACCACTCGATCGCATGCGCCCCGGACCGATGAAACGCCCGAGTCGATCCGGCCGCCGCCCCCGCCGACACCCCCCATGCGCCATTGGAGGACTCCAAGCAGCTTGGTTGACCCGCACATCGTTGCATTCAACACGCAAAGGTCCTAGAATGCGGCCTTTGGCCGCCCGACCACCCGGCACATTGCGGTGCGGACGCGTTGTCCTGTCTGCGTGGTGCGAACGTCAACCGCGGGTCGACGGTCCGCCGGGACGTGAACGCGTCGGCGCAACCCCAGCTTTCCGGGACCGTGTCCGCGATCCGGCGAGGCCGAGCATGCATCCGGAAGATCGATCACTGTTGCACCAGGCCGTTGCCGGGAGCGAGGCTGCGCTGAGCGGCCTGCTCAAGCAGCACGGCGCGGCCGTGCGGGCCTCCATCTCCGGCCGTATTCCCGCGAAATGGCGCTCCGTCCTGTCCGAGGACGACGTGATGCAGCAGACCTACACCGATGCCTTCCTCGACATCACACAGTTCGATCCGGACGCCGACGGGTCCTTCTCCGGCTGGCTCTGCAAGCTCGCCCAATGCAACCTCCGCGACGCCACCCGCATGCTCGAGGCCGTGAAGAGGGGGGGGCGCAAGAACCGCGTCGATCTGGACCAGCCGATCGGCTCCGCGGAAGCGCTGGTGTACGCACTCAGTTCATCCGGTACCAGCCCGAGCGGACGGGCCGCCGGCATCGAAGCCCGCGCGCTCCTCGATCGGGCCATGGCCCGGCTGCCGGAAAGTTATCGGCAGGTCGTGCAGTGGTACGATCTCGATGCGCTCGACATCAACGTCGTTGCCGAGAAGCTGGCCCGCAGCACCGGCGCCACCTACATGTTGCGCACCAGGGCTCATCAGCAGTTGCAGAAGCTGCTGGGTGGGGCCGCGGATTTCTTCACCGACGGGGCGTGAGCCGGGCCGACACTCTGCGGGAAGACTAGGGGGTTTGGAAGAACCGGGCCGGCCGCACGCCGCGCCGCCGACCGACCGCAACGGAGAAGCACCCATGGACCCGACCGACCGGCCCGGCGCCGGTGAAGATCGCGAAACCCCGCTTATCGACGCGGCGCGGGAAGAGGCCCTCAGCCGCCAGACGCCCGAGACCCCGCGCACGCCGAACGACAAGCGAATCACGCAGGCCGTCCAGACCCTGGCCGCCAGCTTTCCGCGTCGCATCGCTCATTACAACGTGACCCGTGTCATCGCCTCCGGCGGGATGGGAACCGTCTACGAAGCGACACAGGAACACCCGCGACGGACGGTCGCCATCAAAGTGCTCAAACGCGGCGTCACCTCGGGCCGGGCGCTGCGCCGTTTCGAGTAC
>Ga0326597_10004700_pt1 | contig 19119 bp, 19 predicted proteins | sample RVTome_12_FD_203789 | JGI IMG/M metagenome (GOLD analysis project Ga0326597, IMG submission 203789) | Soil microbial communities from uranium-contaminated site in the Upper Colorado River Basin, Wyoming, United States - RVT100D185 | ecosystem: Environmental > Terrestrial > Soil > Contaminated >... | reverse complement strand
CGCGCGATTCTACAAGACCGCAATCGCTCAAATCCGCCGTTTCGGAGCGGATCGCGCGATCGGTTTCGATGAAGCGGGCGCGGCAGCCGGGCAGCGCATTCTCATCTTTGTCGGCGGCAGTCCCGTTTACTCGCCCCTTGCTTCGGATGCCTGGCGAGCGTGGAGCGGGGCGGTGCTCGCGATCATCGGCTCGCTTGGCGCACTGCTGCTCGTGCGCGTCATGCTGGTGAGGCGCCGGGCCATCGCAAAGCCGCAAGCGGCGATCAGTGCCGAGCCGGAGCAGTGGAACGACGCCAACCTTCCCCCCGAGCCGGCCGAGGCGCTCGCCGAACTTCGACGCCGCGCCGGCGATACGATGACGCATGAGCGATGACAGCCGCGTGCAGATCGACCTGGAGTTTCCCGCCGCGAGCCGCGCGTGCGCGATTCACATCGGCGGCGGACTGCTCAACGACTGCGGCGCGATCATCGCCAGCCTCGTCAGGAGCCGCCGCGCCGTCATCGTCTGCGACGCCGCGCTCGCCGACACTCACGCCCGCACCGCCGCCCACGCGCTCTCCGCCGCCGGCGTCGAAACGGCCGTCGTGCCGATGGACGCGAGCGAGAGCCGCAAGTCGCTCGAATCGGTCGCGGAGTTGTACTTTGCGTTTCTCGAGTTCGGCCTGGATCGCGCCGGCCCGGCCATCGCGCTCGGCGGCGGGATCATCACCGACACGGCCGGCTTCGCCGCCGCGACGTTCAAGCGCGGCGTGCCGCTCATCAACATTCCCACCACGCTGCTGGGCATGGTCGATGCGGCTGTCGGCGGCAAGACGGGCGTCAACTTCCCCCTGCCCGGATCATCGACGCTGGGCAAGAACCTCATCGGCGCCATTCACCAGCCCGTCGCCGTCATCATGGATGTGAACACGCTCACTACCCTCCCGCCGCGCGCCTTTCGCTGCGGCCTGGCGGAGTGCATCAAGCACGCCCTCATCGCCGATCCCGAAATGCTCGACTGGATGGAATCAAACCCTGAAGTGCTTCGACCCGAGCGAGCCGCCGACCTCGTCGGCTTCATCGCCCGCCACGTCGAGATCAAGTCCGATGTCGTGAAGCGCGATGAGCGCGAGTCGGGCACAAGGATGCTCCTCAACCTCGGCCACACCTTCGCTCACGCCATCGAGACGCGGCCGGAACTGAATCTCGAACACGGCGAAGCGGTGGCGCTGGGGCTGCTGTCGGCGTGCGCGGCGGGCGAGCACATGGGGATGACTCGGCCTGGGCTGCGCGCCCGGCTCACAGCGCTGCACAACCGCCTGGAACTGCCCACGCACCTGACGGCCCGCCCGCCGATGGAAGAAGTGCTCCTGGCAATGGCGTCGGACAAGAAGAGTCGCGCGGGTTCGATCCGCCTCATCATCCCCATCGACGCCGGCGTTGTCGAGGTGATCGAATCACCGCCGACCGCAGCCATCGAGGCCGGCATCGACGCTGTCGCCCCATGATCTTCCCCGGCCCGGTGCGTGCGCGTATCCTTCTCTGCGGCCCCCGCCCGCCCAGACAAGCAACCGGTCCAGCGGGTTCGCCGCCTCCGTCCGATGCGGCCGCACAGAGGAGAAGACCAGATGACCAAGCAAGGTCAACTTGCCGATCGATTCGTGCTCATCGTCGATGATGAGTCGGATATCCGCGAATCCGTGGAGACGGTCTTCAGGTCCGAGGGCGCCCGCACGCTCACGTGCAGCGACGGCAACCGGGCCGTGCAGACCTGCCTCGAGCAGAAGCCGAATCTGGTGATTCTCGACATGATGCTCCCCGGGCGGAGCGGGTTTCTGGTGCTCGAAAAGATCAAGGGCTACGAGGACTCGCCGGTGGTGATCATGATCACCGCCAATGAAGGAAAACGGCACCGGTCATTCGCCACGGGTCTGGGGGCCGATCTTTACCTTCAGAAGCCGTTTTCCATGGATGTGCTCGTGGAGAAGTCGGTCGAGTTGCTCCGACAGGCCGATGAAGTCAAGGCGCGGGCGGCCGCTCGCTCGAAGGACTGACCTTTTGGCCAAGCGGCAACTGGTTCTGGCCGGCCCGGCGGACGCCGACGCTGATGAGCAGCCGACTCTCGGCACGCGCCGGGAGGTGCTCGCCTCGCTGTCGAAGTTTAACACCGCGCCCGACGTGCCGGAAGGGGAGTTGCTCTATGGTCCGGGCCTGACGATGCAGATCCCGCCCGGCGCGGAGGAGATCTCTCAACTGCTCGTGGCAGTGATCGAAGAGGACATGGCGTGGTCGGTGCTCACTCGCATCTGCCGCGCCACCCACTGGCAGTTGCTCGATCTCGATTCCGGGCGGTCCCTCTCTCTCTGATGTATGGAGTTGTGCGATGACCGATGAGTCGAGGGAGGGCCAGATCGACGCGACTCATCATCATTCCCCCGAGGGTCGCACCTTCGACTTCTCCGGAAACACCGATGAGATCGAGCACGCCGTCGAACTGGCCTTCGACTACCGCGGCGACGTGACGCTCACGCTGGCGGACGGGCGGACCGTCGAAGGGTACCTCTTCGACCGTCAACCGGATCCCGAAGGTCGATTGGTCGTCCGACTCGTGCTCTCCGAGGGGGGCCATCGGGTCAGCATCGCCGCGCGTGACATCCGCCGTCTCGCCTTCACCGGCCGCGACACAGCCGCCGGGAAAAGTTGGGAGACGTGGGTGCGCCACTACGCCCAGCGTCTGGCGGAATCGAAGAGTGGGTAGGGCCAGGGGGAGGGGGATCGCGCTCTCGTCGTCATGCCCGCGAAGGCGGGCATCCAGCAACGTGGCAACGCTCATCCGTACTGATTCTGGCGGTTGAAACCGCAACGTGCAGCGCGACTGGATTCACGCCTGCGCGGGAATGACGAAAACGCGATCGCTCCGCGGGTAGGGCCGACCGATCCGATTGACCGTGATGGTGCAGGAGTCGCCGATCCATTGCCGATAAGCGGGATGGACTTTGAAGTCTCACCGGTATCGGTACGTCTCCGGGGAAGTGGACTCGACTGAGTGGCACAGGATTCTGCGAACAACCCGACTGACTCCCCTCCCGAGGCGGCTTCGTCTCGGGAAACCACCTGGCGGGAGGTGTGGCAGTTGCCCACGGCGGTGGCCAGCGTTGGGCTCATGGCCGTGGCGCTGCTCCTGATGCTTCAGACCCGTCCTGAGATCGACTTTCCGACGGTGCTCCAGAAGGCGCGCCAACTGGCGGAGGGGCAGGAGTTCGATGCGGCGTTCGATGTCCTCGTCGAGGCCGAGCGCCACGGGGCAAAGATGTCCAAGCGCGACGGGCAGATGTTTCTGCTGACGCGCGCGGACCTGTTCTACGAGCGGCAGTTGGTGCTGGGCGGCCATGCCGAGCACAATCTCAATGAGGCGGTCACGAACTATCGACAGGCTGAGGAGAATGGAGCAGCGCTCTCGCCGCAGCGTCTCTTCCAGATGGGCGATGCGCTCGTGCGCCTGGGAACGACGGATGCAGTGCCGGCGGTCATCGATCGCATTCCCGCCTCGGAATCCGCCCTGCGGCAGCGGCTCATCAAGGCGCTCATCGACCGCCAGTTGGCTCGCTCCGGCTCGGAATACGCCAAGACGGTCGACTTGCTGATGAAACTCATCGGCGAACCCGATCTCAAACCGGCAGACCGCATCTGGACCGTGGCGCGGCTCACGGAACTGCGCATGCGGCAAGGTTTCGTCGATGAAGCGGTTGACAAACTGCTCGTCGCCATGCAGCAGTTGCGTGCGGAGGGGATTCGCGAGTTTCCCGAACTCTATCTGCTGCTGGGCGCCGGCTTCTTCGAACTGGGCCGCTACGAGAACGCCCAGGAGCACCTTGAGACCGCGGCCGCGGGCCTGCCGACCAGCAACGCCCTGCGCGGCGAGGCGCTGCTCCTCCAGGCCAGGCTGGCCCAGCAGCGATTGGAGTGGGACGACGCCTATCAGATGCTCGACCACGTGGTCGTCACCTATCCCGGAACGAAGTCCTTCCTTCCCGCTCTGCTGGCCCGCGCCGAGGTCCAGGCTCAGTTGGGCAACACGCTCGAAGCGATGGACGACTACAACGGGCTCGTTCGGGCGCTCGCGGCCGCAGCGAAGCGAACCGACTCGACGCCGAGCGTAACGCCGCGACAGGTTACGAGCAGTCTGCTGGTGTGGCACGACCGACGCCGGGATGAGGCTTCCGCCGGCGGACGACCGCCCGATCTGGGACCGATGCACGAGGCCCTTCAATACACTCGCATCGCCGCGAGCCTCTACCCCAGCCTGAAGGAGATGCCCGAAGATCTCGTGCTTCGGATGGCGCAGACCAACTGGACCCTTGGCGACGGCACGCTGGCACAGGCGTGGAAGGACGCGGGGATCCAACTCAACGGCGAGGGCCTGCCGATCGAGCCCGACGACACCGCTCGAGTCGATGCCGCCACGCGCCGACAGGCCCAACGCCACTTCCTCGATGCGGGCGAGTACTACCGACGACTGGCGGAAATGGCGATCCAGTTGGATCCGGACGCCTCCGCGGAATCATTGCGCTGGGCAGCGCGTTGCTATGACCGAGGGGGCGAGTACCTCGCCGCCATGCAATCGCTCAAGGAGTTTGTGCGTCTCAGCCCAGGGCATCCGCGTGAACTCTGGGGCCTGTACATGCTGGGGCGCTCGTATCAGGCGCTGGGCGACTTCGATGGCGCCATTGAGCAGTTCAGCACGCTGATTGAGCAGCATCATCACGCCATCGAGGCGCACCGCGCGTATGTCCCACTGGCGCAGTGCTTTCTGCGCAAGTCGGACGGCCCCGATCCGGCCGAAGCCGAGCGCCTGCTGCTGTACATCGTGGACGGCGCGGCGGGACTGACGCCCGACGCCTGGGAGTTCGCCGACGCGCTGATCGAACTGGGAATCCTCTACAGCCGGGCGGAAGAGCATCCCATGGCTCGCGCGCCGGCGGAGTATTACCCCGAGGCCATCCGCAGGCTGACTGAGGCGATCGAGCGCTACCCGACCGATCCTCGCATCCACGATCTTCACTACCGCCTGGGCCACTCATACCGCCTGAGTGCCGCGTCGATCAAGGAAGAACTGGCGACGGAGCGGCCCGAGGCCGAGCGCCTGCACCTGAGCCAGACCCGCAGCGCCCATCTTGATGCCGCAGCGGCACACTATGCCAATGCCATCGAAGGCTACGAGGCCATCCTGCCACACAAACGATCGCCGGAGGTTCGGCAGAATCTCAAGTTCGCCACCTTCTGGCGGGCCGACTGCTCCTTCGACCAGGGCGCGTATCAGGAGGCCATTCGCCTCTACTCGAGCGTCGCCGACCGCTACTCGGAGGATGCGACGGCGATCGTCGCCCTCATCCAGATCGTCAACTGCTATGCCGAACTGGGGGACATTTCCGCGGCCCGCACGGCTCAGAATCGCGCCTGGCGCCTCTTGCGCGATCTCCCTCCCTCCGCATTCGAGAACAGCCCGCTGCCGCTGAACCGCGAGGCCTGGGAGCGCGTGCTGCGATCGAACCGGATGACCGATGGGAGTCTCACCTCGGCTCCAAGCCCATCGCCATGACCCTCTGATTCGGGGGTTGAAGTTTTCATGCCCGCGCTGCCGAAAGGATGATGAAGAAGAGGCCCTGAAGACGAAGAAGGCCCACTGAGGCAGATCACGGTCGGCGGAGCCGGCCGCAACGGAAGGTCAGGATGACCGCATCGCCCGCCCATTCTCACTCGCCGCCGTCGCGCCTGCCGTCGATACTCGATCTGCTCGCGGACCAGACTGAGATGTGCGAGAAACTCGAACAATGCTGTGGCGCGATCCTCGCGCGCCTCGAAGCGGGCGATCTGGAAAACCTCTCTTCCCTCCTCGCCGAGCGCGACCCGCTGATCCGAAGGCTCGATTCGTTCAATCGCCGGTTCATCGAGGCCTGCCCGTCGTGGCCGGGCTTCCTCGCGTCGCTCAGTGAAGCCCAGAGAGAGCAGGCCGTTGAAGGGGCGGGGCGATTCAATCATTCCCTCGCGCAAGTGCGCGATGCCGACGCCGCGATCGCGCGGCACCTGCGCCAGCGCCAATCGAGCATCAGCGAAGCGCTCGCGGAGATCGTCACTGTCAAGCAGACGCGGAGCGCCTACAGGGGCAGCGCCGCGAGCGGGCAATCCGTCATTGAGAACCGTTTCATGGACAGGCAGGGCTGACCCACGTGACTCGCGCCACGCTCGATTCACCGCCTGAGACGGCTCCCTCGCCTTCGCACATCGCGATCGGTCGCGGCGCCGATGACGCGGGTTCGCTGCCGTCGCTGGGCGCCCATGATCTCGCCGAGATCATGGGGGCGTTCACCCGCGTCACCGATCGACTCCAGGGCGCCCACCAGGCCTTGCAGGCAGAGGTCCAGCGCCTCAACCACGAACTGCACGAGACCAACGAACAGTTGCGGCGCTCGCGCCAACTCGCGGCGCTGGGACAGATGGCGGCGGGCATCGCCCACGAAGTCCGTAATCCGCTCGGGTCGATCCGGCTCTATGCGTCCATGCTGGCGGAAGATCTCAACGACCGGCCCGGATCGAGCCGTCTGGCGCAGCAGATCGCGCGGGCGGTGTCCGACCTCGACGCCGTGGTCGGAGACGTGCTCAACTTCGCCCGCGAGGTCCAGGTGCGTCCCTCGACGCTCTCCGTCCGCGCGGTTTTCGATCAGGCGCTTGAAACCTGCTGCGCATTGCTGCGCGAGTCGAGCGTCGAGGTGTGGCGCGATCCCGCCGCCGAGGCCGCACTCCCCCCGCTGTTTGTGGATGGTTCGCTGATCAATCAGGCGCTCGTGAACCTGGTGCGCAACGCCGTCGAGGCCATGTCGGGCAGAGGTGTGCTGAATCTCATCGCTGCGACTGACGAGACCGCGGTTGACCGATCCGGCGCGGAGGGCGACGCGGCGCCGCACCCGACTCTGCTCCTCATCATCGATGACACCGGCCCGGGCATCCCCGAGGACATCATCGACCGCATCTTCAATCCGTTCTTCACCACGAGGCCGACGGGAACGGGGCTGGGCCTCGCGATCGTCCACCGCCTCGTCGATGCCCACGGCGGGGAGATACGCATTACCCGCAACGCCGCCGGTGGAGCATCCGTCATCCTCCGCCTTCCGGCAGCGCCGAAGCGGCAAGAGCCGTTGAACGGGAGAACCGGAGAGCAGGAGCGCGCCGCCAAGCCGGGGCAGAGGCTTTGCGCCGCCCCGGATTCGACGCGCCCGCGCGGATTGCAAAGCAACCTGCGGCTTCCGCCGCGGGCTACTGCCCCAGGCCCCAAGCCCCAAGTCCTCACCCCGGCTCACCTGCTCGAAGGAGACGAACGTGCGCGTCCTCGTAGTTGACGACAAGGAACTCATGCGCGACAGCGTGGCGACGACGCTCGCGCGCGCCGGGCTTCAGCCGGCGGTGGCCGCAGACGGTCCGACCGCCCTCAAGATGATCGCCGATCAGCGCCCCGCGGCCGTGATCACCGATCTTCAGATGCCCGGCATGACGGGACTCGAACTGCTCGGCGAGATCAAGCGCATCGACGAGCAACTGCCCGTAGTGCTTATGACGGCCTTCGCGACGGTGCAGACAGCGGTGGACGCGATGAAGGGCGGCGCGTTCGACTACATCATGAAGCCCTTCGAGGGGGATCAACTCGTCGCCGCTTTGCGCCGCGCCGTCGAACACGCCCGGCTCGTGCGCGAAAACGCCGTTCTGCGGACGCGGCTGGACTCCGCCCGCCATCGAGGAAGCGACAAGCCCGTCCTCGTCGGCCGCTCTTCCATCGTGTGCCGGCTGCGCGAGCAGATCGAGCGAATCGCCCCGACGCAGGGGACCGTGCTCATCTCCGGCGAGTCGGGGGTCGGCAAGGAAGTCGTCGCGCAGTTGATCCACTGCTTCAGCGATCGATCGGGCGGCGCGATGCTTACCCTCAACTGCGCGGCGCTCTCACCTTCGCTGCTCGAATCGGAATTGTTCGGCCACGAGAAGGGCGCCTTCACCGGAGCCGACCGCCTGCGCAAAGGGCGCTTCGAACTGGCCGACGGCGGGACGCTTCTGCTCGACGAGATCAGCGAGATCCCTCCGCAGATCCAGGCCAAACTTCTCCGCGTCCTCCAGGAGCGGGCCTTCGAGCGAGTCGGGTCGAGCGTGACCCAGCGCACCGACGTGCGGGTCATCGCCACCACGAATCGGAATCTCGATCAGGCGGTCAACCGAGGCGCCTTCCGTCAGGATCTCTTTTTCCGCCTGAACGTGCTGCCGATTCACGTGCCATCGCTGCGCGATCGGCGCGAGGACGTGGCGACTCTCGCCGATCACTTCCTCCGCCTCGTCGCGACGCGCGAAGGACGGCCGGTTCGCCGCTTCGACGAAGGGTCGCTCGGCCTTCTTGCCGCCTACGACTGGCCGGGCAACGTGCGCGAACTCTACAACATCTGCGAGCGGGCGAGCATTCTCGCGCCCGGCGAGACCATCGCCGCCTCGTCCATTGGGCCGTGGCTCAACATGGCCAACTCAGCCCACGCCGCACACTCAAGCCCGGAAGATCAGGGCAAGACGCAAGCGGGCTTGGATATTTCGCGTGAGCCGCTGGCGCCTTCGTACTGGGGCGTCGCTTCAACCCGAAATGGCGAACTCAATCACGTCGCCTCTCCCGCCAATGGGCAGATGGCCATTTCCGTCGTCGATCGACCGCTCGAGGACATCGAGCGCGATGTGATCGTCGCCACGCTTCACCGCCACAACGGCCACAGGCAGAAGACGGCCTCGGAACTGGGCATCGGCGTGCGCACGCTCGGGCTGAAACTGCGGAAATGGAAGGACTTGTCTCTGGTCGCGGCCGATCTGTGACCGGGGCGCAATTCCTGCGCCCCTTGGAGCGGGTGCGCCCGGCGCGCCGATTGCTCCTGCACGGCGGTGGCGCATATCGCGCAACTTCGGCCGAGGATGTCTCGATGCTCAATGGACTCATGAACGACGCCGGAATCGACGTCCTCGAGCGGACCATTCAGTTCGCTTCGAGCCGCCAGCATCTCATCGCCCACAACATCGCCAACATCTCGACGCCCAACTTCAGGCCCCAGGACGTGAGCGTTCGAGACTTCCAAACCACACTGGCTAAGGCTGTCGAGACTCGTCGCGCGACGCATCCCGGCCGCCGGACCGCCGGCAACATTCGACCCGCCGACACGAGGGAGATCGCCTTCCGCCCCGACCGAATCGATCTCAAGCCGCGCCCCACCGGCGAGGGCCTTCTCTTCCATGACCGCAACGACCGCGACCTCGAGGGGCTGATGAGAGACCTGACGGAAAACACCTTCGCGCATCGCACCGCCACGGAACTGATCCGCGCTCGATTCGCCACCATCGCGACCGCGATCCGCGAGCGCATCTAGTCCCCGCACAAATGAACTCGGAGTGTGACCTGACAGCATGTACGGCCTTCTCGACATCTCGACTTCGGGCATGATCGCCCAGCGGACCCGCCTCGAAGTGGCGACGGTCAACATCGCCAACGTGGACAGCATTCTCGATGCCAGCGACGAGAACATCCCCTTTCGCCGGCGCATGGCGATCCTGGCGCCGGGCGATGCGCGGACCGGCGGGCCGGGGGTCCACGTGGCCTCGATCGACATCGCCGACGGCGACTTTCGTCGCAAGTTCGCGCCGGGCCACCCCAAGGCTGACGCCGAGGGGATTATCTTCACACCCGACATCGACATCGCCACTGAATCGATGAACGCCATCGAAGCAACCCGGGCCTACGAGGCGAACGTCATGGCCGCCGAAGCAACCAAGTCGATGCTGAGCGCGGCGCTGCGGATACTGGCGTGAGGCCAATAGCCCGCGGCGGCAACCGCCGGTTGACCGGGCCTTGCGGATGGCCGCCGCCTTTGAAGCCCCGATCGGAGATCGGCCGATGATGCGGTTTGCGGAGAACACACGTGCCTGATCCACTTGGACTGATTCAATCGACCGGCGCTTCGCAGCCGATGCTGCGCCCCGTCCGGTCCGCGCCAGGCGCGGAGGCGGGCGAGGTCGGTTCGTTCAAGGACATGCTGCTCGATCAGTTGCGCGAAGTGAATCGTCTGGAGCAGGAAACCACTCGGGCGGTGGAAGATCTCGCCACGGGGCAGCGCAACGATCCCGACGCCGTCTTCGCCGCGCAACGCAAGGCGGACATCGCCTTTCAGATGCTCTTGCAGGTTCGCAACAAGGTCATGGATGCGTACAACGAGGTGAAGCAGATTCGCGTGTAGCCGCGACGCCCGTTCGGGTGTCCGCGTCCGGAGGACGCCGGCGCCCGACGCACGATCCGCACCGCCCGACGGTGCGATCGAGCACTTCAACGGACGCCGGCTGAGGCATGGAGGCCCGCACGGTGGACAAGTTTCGGCAGGCATTCGACTCGGTTCGATCGCGGCTCTCGGACCTCAAGCCCGTGCATAAGGTGCTCGTCGGCTCGGGGTTGATCATCCTCCTCATGGGGATGTTCATCGTCTCGCAGTACGCCGGGCGGGCCAACACCGTTCCCATCAGTGTCGCCCCTGGTGAACTCGAATCGATGCGCGCCAGGCTGACGGCGGCGGGGATCAGGTTCACCTCCTCGGGCACCGACCTGCTCGTGCCCGCCAACCGGCAGGTCGAGGCGATCAGCGCCATCTCGCAGGCGGGCGGCGGCACAACGGGCGCCTCGGCGCTGCTCGAATCGATCAAGAACCAGCCCTGGTACGCCAACCGCCATCAAAACCGCCAGCAGTATTACGCGGCGCTGAGCGGCGTGCTCGGCGACGTGATCTCCGGCTGGTCGTATGTGAAGTCCGCGGAAGTCTTCCTCACCGCGCCCGAGGAGCGTGCGGGTGGGTTGGCTCGGCCCAGCGGCAAGCCCACTGCCTCCGTCGCCGTCGTCCCCGTCGATCTGAACTTCACCCCCGCCCAGGTCGAGGGCATCGCTCGATTCCTCAGCGGCACCGTCGCGGGACTTGAGCCCGGCAACGTCACCGTCCACAATGCCTCGACCGGCCAGCCCATGCGCACCCGCAACGAACAGGACATGGCCAGCAGCGCCTACATGGAACTCCAGGCCCGCGTGGATGAGTACTGGCGGACCAAGATTGAAGACAATCACAGGAACATCCCCGGGCTGATCGTCCAGGTCAACGCACAGGTTGACGCCTCGCGTGAGCGCATCAATGATCTCACCTACAAGAAGGAAGGCGAGGGAAGCGTTTCGCCGCTCGTCTCCGAAACGGAATCCAAGACCAACTCGAGCGATGCCAACGTCGGCGGCGCCGCCGGCATTCAGCCCAACACGGGCGTCGGACTCTCCGCGTCGTCAGGACCGACGAACTCCAGCACCGCGACGGAGACCAGCGCCTCCTTCGATCCGCAGACCGGCCGGCGCGAGACGCTGCGCGAAGACCCCAAGGGCTACGCGCGGAAGATCAACGCGACCGTCAAGATTCCGCGCAGTTTCTTCCAGCGCGTCTGGCGCTTGCGCAACCCCGACGCGACCGATCCGCCCGATGACGCGGCCCTTGCGGCGCTCGAAGCGGAAGAGATCACCAAGATTACCGCCGAGGTCAAAGCCCTCATCGACACCGACGCGACCGGCGGAGTGGATGGCGCTCCCTCGTCCGTCGGCACAGTGGTCGTGAACACCTACACCGATCTCGATCCTCCGCCCGATCCGGCCCGGGAGGCGCAGGCCGGCTCAGGCTTCCTTGGGCTTCCTGGCGAGTTCGTCCGCCTGCCCTGGTCCTCGTTCGGCCTGGCCTTGCTCGCGGGGTTGAGCCTCTTCATGATGTTCCGGCTGGTGAGAAGTTCAGCGGGGAACCGCGACCTCCCCTCCGCCGCCGAACTCGTCGGCATCCCTCCATCGCTCTCCACCTCCATTGACGAGTTGATCGGCGAAGCGGATGAGTCCGATCCTGCGATCGACGCCGTCGAATTGGACGATGAAGAACTGCGAACGCGAACGATCATGCAGCAACTGGGCGAACTGGTCGGACGCGATCCGACGGACGCGACGCGGGTCGTCAATCGCTGGATCTCCGCCGAGGAATAGCGATGGTCAAAGCCGGTCAGAAACTTCCGGAGTCCCCAGCAGAACTCGACGGCACGACCAAGGCCGCGGTCCTCCTTGTCAGCGTCGATCAGGAGACGGCGTCGGCGATCCTCAAGGGTCTTGACGAGCCGATCGTCAACGACGTGGTGCGCGAACTGGCCTCGCTCGGCCCCGTGCCCCGCGCGCTGCGCAACGCCGTCATCGAGGAGTTCTACACGACCATACTCGCCAGCAAGTACGCCAACGAGGGCGGATTGGAATACGCGCGCTCGCTCCTCTCCCGCTCCGTCGATTCCAAGATGGCCGACAAGATCATGTCGGGCATCCAGACGCACGTGCAGAAGACGCCCTTCAACTTCCTTCAGAAGGCCGAGTCGGAGAATCTCCTGACTTTCATCCAGGATGAGCACCCGCAGACCATCGCGCTGATCATCAGTCATCTTGCCCATCACAAGGCGGCGGAGATTCTCATCGGCCTGCCGGCTCAGAAGCAGATCGAGGTCGTCAAGCGCATCGCCAACATGGACCAGACCAACCCCGAGGTCATCCGCACCGTGGAGCGGGCGCTCGAATCGCGACTCTCAAACATGCTGATGCAGTCGATGGAGAAGGCGGGAGGCGTCGAGACCGTCGCCGAGATCCTCAATCTCGCCGACCGCTCGACGGAGAAGTCGATCATGGAGGGTCTGGAGTCGGAAGACCCCGATCTCGTCGAGCAGATTCGCCGTCTCATGTTCGTCTTCGACGACATCATCCACGTGGACGGCCGCGGCATCCAGGCCGTGCTCAAGGAGATTGACAACGACGAACTGGCGCTGGCGCTCAAGACGGCCAGCAAGGAACTTCAGGAGAAGATTTTCGGCAACATGTCCGAGCGGGCGGCGGAACTCATCAAGGAGGACATGCAGTACATGGGACCGGTGCGCGTCAGCGACGTCGAGGCGGCGCAGCAGCGCATCGTGGACATCGTGCGCCGGCTCGAGGACGCCGGAGAGATCATCATCTCCGGCCGCGGCGGCGAGAAGGATCTCATCGTTTGAGGTACACCCAATGGCGTTGATTCGAAGCAAGAAGGCGGCGGCGCTGGTCCGCGAAGCCGTGGTGCTCGACCTCGGCGACCTGGCGCGCCAAGGCGAGGCCATCAAGCAGCGCGCCATCGCACAGGCCGACCAGATTCTCGGTGAGGCGCGGGACGAGGCTCGACGGCTCGCCCAGACCGCCTCGCACCAGGGACACGCCGAAGGTCTCAAGAAAGGCACGGCTGAGGGACACCAACACGGAAGCGACCAGGGCCGCAAAGAAGCCTTCGCCCAGCAGACGGCAGCGCTCGAAGCCATGCAGAAACAGTGGACCGAGGCGCTGGGCGCCTTCATCGAGTCGCGCCGGGGCCTGCTGATCGAAGCCCGGCTCGACGTGCTCCGACTCGCCCTGGCCATCGCGGAACGCATTGTCTTCCGCACCGTCGAACTCGATCCGACGGTGATCGAAGATCAGATGACCGAGGCGCTGAGCCTGCTCGCCCGGCGCTCGGCGGTCACGATCCGACTCCACCCGCGCGATCAGGAGCACGCGCAGGCGGTGCTGCCGCAGATCGTCGCGCAGATGCACCAGTGCGAACATGCGGTGCTCGTCCAGGACGAAGCGGTGACGCCGGGCGGATGCATCGTGCAGGCCGGGTTGACCACCATCGACGCCACCATCGAGACGCAACTCGACCGCATCGTCGCCACGCTGCTGCCCGACGATCCGGCGCTGAACGTTCCGAGGGCCTCCGGTCAATCAAGCGACGAGGGCGGAGCGCGTCCCTCATGAACGCCCTAGCGCCGGCCTGGCACATGCTCGATCGCGCCCAGCCGCGCGCCATCATCAGCCGCGTGACCAGCGTTCGCGGCCAGACGGTGACGACTGAACCACTCTCTTTGCCTCTGGGCTCGCTCGTGCGCATCGAGAGCGCCGGCCGAGGCGACAAGACCGCACTCGGAGAAGTCATCGCCGCCGACCGTTCCGGCACAATCGTGATGCTGTTTTCCAGCGCGATCGGGCTGGCGCCGGGTGATCGCATCACCTCGGTGCAGACCGCGCCGACGGCGTCGCTGAGCGTGAACATGCTGGGCCGGGTGCTCGACGGCCTGGCCCGGCCGATCGATGGGCTTGGCCCCCTGCGCGACATGGAGTTGCGCCCGCTCATTCCCGTCCCCATGCCTTCGCTCAACCGCGAGCCGATCACGCAACCCCTCGCCACGGGCGTTCGCGCCATCGACGCGCTCGTGACCGCCGGCAAAGGACAGCGGGTGGGCGTCTTTGCCGGGCCGGGCGTCGGAAAGTCGATGCTGCTCGGATCGATCGCACGCAACACCAGGGCGGATGTCAGCGTCATCGCCCTCATCGGCGAGCGAGGCCGCGAGGTGCGCGAGTTCATCGAGCGCACGCTCGGGCCGGAGGGTTTGGCGCGGAGCGTGGTCTTCGTCTCGACGGGCGACGAGTCGCCCTTGATGCGCATCCGCGCCGCGATGGCGGCGACGGCGGCGGCGGAACTCTTCCGCGACAACGGCGCGGACGTCGTTCTCATCATGGATTCGATCACGCGCTTCTGCCAGGCGCAGCGGCAGATCGGCCTCGCGGCGGGCGAGCCCCCCACTACCAAGGGATACACCCCCAGCGTCTTCGCGCTGCTGCCCACGCTGCTCGAAAGGGCGGGCGCGGTGCAGGGGTCGGGATCGATCACCGGCTTCTACGCCGTGCTCGTCGAAGGCGACGACATGACCGAGCCGATCTCCGACGCCGCCCGCGGCATCCTCGACGGGCATCTCTCGCTCACGCGCCGCCTCGCCAATCGCGGTCACTTTCCCGCCATCGACATCCTCGATTCGGTCAGCCGCGTCGCCGACTCCGTATGCACCTCGACGCACATCCAGGCGCGACGGCAGATCATGCGCCTGCTCGCCATCTACGCTCAAGCGGAAGACCTGATCGACATCGGGGCCTACGTGCGCGGCGCCAATCACGAGTGCGACGTGGCGATCGACCTCATGCCCAAGGTCGAGGCGCTGCTCCAGCAACCCGCCTCCGAGGCCACTGACTTCGAGTCAACGGTGAAGGCGCTGACGGGCCTGGCCGTCGAGGCGGGCCATGAAATCTCGCAGCGCCGACCGGCGTCGAAGGGAAGAAGTGAAGACGCAAGCGGGTCAGGACGGCAATCATGATCCGCTTGCGTCTTCACCTGGTCCCTTTCTGACTTCACGGAGGATCGCGTGGCGGGTTTTCGCTTCAATCTCCAATCACTTCTCGATCACCGCAAGCGGCTCGAAGGCGAGAAGCAGCGAGCGCTGGCGGTCCTCGAGAGGCGACGACTGGACATCGAAGCCCACATCCGCGCCATGCAGCAGCGGATCATCGACAACAAGTCGGAACTGGGCCGCAACCTTGTCGGAACCGTGGACACCGCGGCGATCCGCAGCCAGGCCGCCATGTCCATGCAACTCGACGCCCGCACCCGGCGCCTCGTCGTGATCCTGGCCGAGGTCTATCGGCGCAGCGAACACGCCCGCGGCGAACTCCTCCACGCCCGAACTCGATCCAAAGCAATCGAGCGGCTGCGCGATCGCCGATATGAACTGTGGAAGCGCGAGCAGCGCAAACGCGAGACGGCGGCGATCGACGATCTGACCACCGTGCGCTTCGGGTACGAGCACGCCCCGGCGAAACGCCGAGAGCAGGTGAACACAAGTGCAGGTGAGCAGTAGAACCACGCCGGGGCAAAGGCTCTGCGCCGCCCCGGATGTGATCGCAAGCGAACGAGGGAGCATCGCATCATGAAAAAGACACTCTGGCCCGCCGTTTCGATCCTGGCCATCGCCCACCTCGTCACGATTCTCGGCTTCGTCACCTACCTCGGGTTTACCGATCGTCTGAATCGCGATCGGCTGGACCAGATTCGCGGCATCCTGGCCGTCACTGTTTCCCAGGAGCAGGAGCAGTCGAAACTGGATCAGGAAGCCGCCGAAGAGACCGCACGCCAGGCGAAGCAGGCGGCCGAAACCGACATCGCCAACGCCGGCGTCGAAAGCAGGAACGAGCAGTTTCGCACGATCGAGCAGACTCTGAAGGAACAACTCCTCCGCGCCAAGCGCGATGCCGAGGCGATGATGCAACTGATCGACTTGCGCCTCGCGGAAGTCGAACGTCGCGAGGCGGAGTTGACCGCACGCGAGGCCGCGGTAGAAACAGCCATTGAGCGCGACGCGGCGCTGGCCAAGGACGAGCAGTTCCGCAAGACGGTGGCGCTGCTCTCGGGCCTCAAACCCGAAGACCTCAAGGCCAAGATCGACGTCTATCTCGCCGATGGCCTCTTCGACTTCGTCATTGACGTGCTGGTCGCCATCCCGCCCCGCAGCGCCTCCAAACTCCTGGCGCTCTATGCCGACGAGGCCGAGAATCGGCTGGCAGCGGAATTGCTCCTGCGCCTCAGAGATCGCGGCACCGCTCTTCGACCCCAGACTCAGGGACAGGGAGGTACCGACGCTCCGAAGGATCCGGATGGCCCCTCCACAGCCAGTCAGCAGCCGTGACCTCGCACTCTCGAGTGTCTCGGGCGCGCCTTCCGCGCGGCTCAACCGTGAATCGCTCGAATCGCCTTCGTCGGATTCCCAGAGTTTTGAGACGATTCTGACGAAAGCCTCTCGCGCGGCGGCGTCTCGCGTTGAGGCTGAGGATGCCGTCGATCCGCCGGAACTCCTTGCACCGGAGGAGAGCCCGGCGCCGGTTGCCATCGCCGAAGTGAACGGCCCTTCGCCGCTGAAGGAATCTAGACCTGCGCAGGAATTGCCTGCACATGACGGCGCAGCGACGCGCAACAGTGACCCGGTTCCGATTGAGTATGGACCCAGCGCACCGAAGCAGCCGTCCCCGCCTCCCCAGGCGGCGCGCACGGGTGCTGCGCCTTCGCCCGCATTGCCTCTGACGCCGATGCCGGGGCCACCCTCGATGGAGCGCCTCCTCGAGGTGCAGGCGCCATCAAGCCCGCAGCCGCAGGTGCTTCCGCCGGTTCCGGTTCAACCGCACACGGGGCCTGAGCCGCCGCTCCCCGTGCTGCCGACGACGGATGGAGCAGTTCGAGATGGCGCGGTGGTCGTGGTTACTCCGCCCGTCCTTCCGGCGGTGCGGCGACAGACCACCGAGGCGCCGAACCGTGATGTCGTGCCCACGGCGGAAGAGAATCCGACTGACGAGTCAAAGCCCGAGGTCAAGGTGGAACGGCCGCGAGATTCCGTCGAGGCTGAGCGATTGCCTCGCCCGCCGCAAACATCGCTCCCTCCGCCCGCCTCGTCGCCAAGTGCCCCCCCGTCGTCTGCGACGCCTTCAGCCCCGCCGCCGGCCTCGTTCCTCGAACTGCAACCCCAACCCAACGCGCGCGGCGGCGCGCCGTCGCCCGCCTCGACCGGAAGCCCGTCAACGCCATCCACGTTTGCCGGGCAGGCGCCCGCGGCCGGACCCGCCGAGGAGTTCAGCCCGCAGATTGTGCGCGGGTTTCTGGCGATGACGCGCACATCCGGCGGGGCGATGACGATGCGCCTCGAACCCGAGTCGCTCGGCTCCCTGCGCATCCAGATGCACGTCTCGCAGGGACGGGTCGCGGTTCAGTTTCACGCCGAGACGGCGCAGGCACGGGGTTTGCTCACACAGCACCTGGAAACACTGCGTACCGCGATGGAGAGCCACGGCTTGCGACTCGAGAACGTCCAGATTCATTCCCTCCACCGGGGCGGCGCCTCAGGGGGTGGTGGGCAGGAGTCGGCGTCGCAGCAGCAGCAACCATCAACGAGCGACCAGGGTTCTCGCCAGGACGCCGCCGGCCAGCAGAGTCGCGGTCACGGCGACACCGCCGAACGCGAGGCGCAGTATCGCCACGCGGCCCGGCAAGCCCTCCACCATCAGAACAGACACAGCGGATCGTGGCAGGAGCACTGGAGCGCCACCACCGCCTCGCAAAGCAGTCCGTCGCAGCCCGCCGGTGAATCGCGCCCGCCAAGCGGACAATGACGACAGGAGAGACCTCATGCAAATCGATCCCACCAACCAGTCCACGATCGGCGGCGCCTCGCGCAACCGCTTCGAGGATCTCACTAGCCAAGACTTCATGAGGATCATGTTCGCCGAGTTGAGCCACCAGGATCCGCTCAAGCCGCAGGACACGCAGGCGCTGCTCAACCAGATCAACACCGTGCGCAGTATCGAGTCGAACACGAAACTGATGAACGAACTGGGCAAACTGGTCTCGCAGAATCAGTTCGCCCTTGCCGGAACCCTCGTCGGTAAGACGATCACGGGTCTGGACGAATCGTTCCTGCCCGTGCAGGGGCATGTCAAGTCGGCCGCGATCGAGGGGAATCGAATCGTGCTGACCCTCGAGGGCGGCGCGCGCGTTCCGATGGAGCACGTTGAGAGCATCACCGAATCCGAACCGTTGCAGGGGTGAGGCGGCGTTGCGGCCGCGAGTGATCGGGCCGCAGCCGGCGCGTCGCGCAGTGCGGGAGCCATGGCGTGAGTGGTCGAAGTGACATTCTGAGGCACCTGGAGCCGGTGGCGCCGCCTCTCGCCGCGCCGCGGGTTTCGCGCTCGCTGCGTCGTGCGCCGACGCTGGATCACACCGACTTTCGCACGCTCATCGAATCGGCCTCGGGGAGTGTGGCGCCGACGAATCGACCCGTGACCCTGCCGGAGGGCGTGGAACTCACGAGCGAGCAGCGCCTTCGGCTCCAGCGGGCGGCGGATGAGGCGGCGGCTCACGACGGTCGGACCTCGCTCGTTCTCCTCGACGGGCGGGCGCTTCTGCTCGACGTCAAGACCCGCGCCGTCACGGAGGAAGTGCAGCCGGGCGGCGAGCGCGACCGCATCATTACGGATATCGACACCTTCATAGTCAGCAGCGCCGAGGAGACGCCGCAGGGTGAGCCGACCCACCGCCTGCTGCTGGCGCGACTGGGGCGGGCCACGCCGAGATCGGTCGCGGACCTGCTCGCCGGCCAGGGGCC